>Ga0310694_10000061_pt1 | contig 162950 bp, 205 predicted proteins | sample 174DNAGHGhighgp2_FD_203884 | JGI IMG/M metagenome (GOLD analysis project Ga0310694, IMG submission 203884) | Sheep rumen microbial communities from Palmerston North, Manawatu-Wanganui, New Zealand - 1742 DNA GHGhigh gp2 (v2) (version 2) | ecosystem: Host-associated > Mammals > Digestive...
CCAATATGGAGGGAATGGGCGGTGTCCGAGCTTATTTCAAGAACCGAAACCACCTTAAACCCCTTCGGTGCGCATCCTTTGCAGAACTCGCTCGCCTCGTCGATTGAAGGCTTGCGCACTCCTCGGATGCACACGCACTTATGCCTCTTGCGTTCCCTTCCTCGCTCAAAAGCGACCTCGTAGTATCGTATTCTCTTAGACATTTCTGTCTCCTCTCGATTCTTTGCGTTCTCTGCGTTGCTTGATGACAAAGAGGATTACGTATGGCCAAAGGAGACCCAGAATAATCGTTGACTCCACTTTGACCCATACGCTTCCCCTAACCTTCGTGTAGTCCGTGTGAAGATACACATAGGCCGCCGCGAACGGAACGATGACGAAGTATAGCGCTGCCGCATATTTCGCCACGGTGGAAATCATCTTCCCTCCCACTTGTCGCATACCTGGGCAGCGTCGGTGTAAAGGCCCGTACGTTCATCCTTCAAGTCGCTGTGAACGCACTGGTGAATACCGTCGTCCATCAGGTCTCGTCCATGTATGCACGTCGAGCAGCATCTGCCGCAGCTACGCAGGTTGTTCGCCTTCTTGAACTGTTCTGCAGTCATGGCATCTTCCCGATGTTTTCCGTGATTCTGGTGGCAAGCTCGTCCGCGGCGATGATGACCGAAAGCAACGGGCACTTATCGCACGCCTTCCCGAAGCTGTCGCGAGATTCGCGGTAGTCGGAGAGGTCCCAGCCGGCCATGTGCCAGCGGATCGCATAAATCTCGTCCTCCGTGAGATCCAGACCCATGCGGAGAAGCCTTATCACGGACTTCTCGCCATGTCCCAGCGGACAGTGGCTCTGGTCGTTCTCGTAGGCGAGATACTTCTCCCAGCGGTCGTCCTTGTTCTTGCGGAACTTCTCGACCTGCCTGTACACCTCCGCCTTGCACACGTCGTGCAGAAGAGCGGCGATTGCGATGCTCTCCGGCCATAGCTTGTTCTCAAGCTCAGGGAACATCTTCACCTGGACGGCGCGAATCTCCATCGCCTGCTCGTACACGTTCAGCGAATGCTGCAGCAGTCCGCCATCCTCGGCGAGGTGATGCTTCGCGGACGCCGGCGCCTTGAAGAATCCTAGCTTCTCGATCCCGTCAAGGACCTTCTCGATGCCATTCCTGCCAGTTCCCATCAGAAGCTGCGTGAACAGCTCCTTGTTCTTCTCGATCTTTTCGTTGTCCATTGTTTCTCCTTTCATTTTCTGTAGTAAGCCGGGAAGTGCATCTTCACCGGCTTCATTTTGTACGTGAGCTTCCCGAACGCATCCTCGAGCGGGATCATGGTGCTTCCATCGTTCGCGATGTACGCCCATTTACGGATCTCATCAAGGATTCGTTCGGCAGCATACTTCAGGCAAGGCCAGTCGAGTCCGCCTGAACTCTCTATCAGCTCCCGATGCACAACCTTGCGCATCTGGTAGACGGTGAGCTCCACCATCTGCACCATTCCATCTTTCTTGCTCATCAATTTCCTCCAGCCAGCATGGCCCTCATCGCAGTCAGGTCTGACATGTCCACGTTCTCTCCTGGTGCGAACGGATCCGTTTCAGGTTCTGCATTTTCATGTTTTTGCTTCTCATGCTTCTTGACAGACTTCTTCGCCTTTTTGGCGGCTGCCTTCTGCTCTTCGGAAACCGGCGTGTACTTTTCACGCTCAACTCCGCGATCAACAGCAGCAGAGACCTCTTCTGCCTTCTTCTCTGGTTCTTCTTCAGCAGTCTTCCTTGCGGCTTCCGCAAACTGGTCGTCAATCCTTCTTGCGTCTTCCTCCTGAGCATGCTCGTCGACAGCATACTTGTCTCCGTATGCGAACTTCATCGCCTCCTTGAGCGCCTCGATCTCGTCGGTTCCGTCCTCGTGCCTGTATCCGCGGAGCATGCCGGCCAGGCGGTCCACAATATCCTGTCCGCCTTCGGGCATTGCCAGGAACGTACCAGGCTCTTCCATGTGAAGCCTGTGCTGAAGGAGCGTCTCAGGTATCTTCGTCCTGAAGATCGTTCCGTTTGCGCACAACGCAGGACGAGCCACATACCCCTTCCCGCTCCACGCAATCTCGATCACGAGCGCATCTTCCGGATTCGTGATGTCTCCGAACACGAGATTCCCGGAATCGTCCTTCTGGAACGCAAGCCCATCCACACGTGCGCCGTTCTTCTTCGTGGAATACAATATCCCCTTCATCACGGACTCGGAAAGCTCAGTGACGAACACCCCACCACGCGGAGCGGTCGCGTCGACGACGTTCGCGCAGAAGAAGTTTTTCACACGCGGAAAGACAGCACCCTCCACCTCGCCGGTCAGCCGCTTGCGCCCGTCTTTCGTGAGGTACGACCACTTGTCGCTTCTCGAACAGTAGTCGTAGAACGCGTCGTACGGATCGTCTGCTTCGAGGTCGAACGTCTTAGGGCTAAGAAAAGAGGTCTTCGCCCTGCGGTTTCCGTGGCCAACGAACTTCGCCGCACGAATGACGGTGTAGAAGTCAGACTCCTCTCCGTCAACAACGGCAGGCAGAAATCCCGTCGGGCTCGGATCCTTCGGATTGTATGCCGGCAGGATCGCAAGCTGTAGCGGACGCTTCTGGTCAGGGTAGATAAGCTCCACCCCCTCCTTGAAGTACGCCTGCACCGGCGTACGCGCAACATCTAAAAATCTCTTGAACTTCATCTATTCCTCCTATCGCCCCTCCCCGTTTCCTTTCGGGCGTGGGAGGGGCATATTCTACCACATGGCTACATGCCATGTCACATTGCCGCCATGGCCATGAGCTGGCCATTGGCAGATTCGATCCTGCCGGAGAGTTCGCGGAGACGGATCTCGCGCTCGAACCTTTCCTGGACGAGCTTGAAATACTTCCTCCTGCTTTCCCCAAGAGCGGCCACGTCAGCCTCGATGAAGGCCACCGTCTTCTCGATCGTACGGTTGTTCCCGATTTTCGGGAACCGACTCACCATGCAGGGCTTGCCATCAGCGAGGATGACAACCCCTCCAGAAAAGCCCTTCACAACGAGCTTGGCCTCTTTCGTTCCTCCGCTCACCGCGTCGACCGCTTCAGGGAAGTACAGATACAAACCCTTGTTTGCGGCCTTTACGGACTTCTGGGCAGCCTCGACAATCGCCTTGGCGGCCTCGGGATCGCAACCGGCACCGAGAATGGACGAATCGAGCCCGGCAGCCACCAACGCGGCGGCGGCCTTGTCGCGCTTCTCGCACTCCTCGGCGAGCGCCTCGGCGTCGGCCTTTATCGACTTGCGCCTTTCGATTGCCGAGCGGGTGGCATCCACCTCGCTCCACACGGCGGACTTGATTTCCCTGAGAAGCCCTTCCTTCGAGCCGGCCCTGACGGCCGCGCATACGGGTGTGCGCCCGCTGCGTATGTAGATTCCCGCCTCGTCGTAATCCACAGACATGCGAACGTCGTCAATCCCGTAAGGGAAGTTTCCAGACTCCTTCACCATGTTTTCGAGCTTGTCGTTCGCAATGACGAGAAGGTCATTCACCTTATCAATCAAATCGTCGAACGCCATGCCCTTGAGCGGCTTTCCGTCGAACTTTCCCTTCTTCTCGGACTTCTCAGTTTTTTCAGGCTTTTCCGACTTGCCGCAAACCTCGTCGCGGGTCTTGTCGACTACAGCCCACATCGCACGCTTCGTGGCCTTGAGAGCCTTGAATACGTCAGCGTTTGGAATCGTCTCAACAATGTTCATGCCACTGCGAACGATTTCCGCGTCGGGACCATGCTCAACGGTGAGCACGACATCTTCCAACGGCTTCTTGTCGCCGCAGATGTTGACCAACTTGACGTTGGCCTTTCCGAGCACCTCGTCGAGCTCGGCGATCATTTCTTCTTTTTTCATGTTCTTTTTCCTTGTTGTTCCCCTTGTGGGGGATTGTTTTTGTTGTTGCCTCCTTGGTAGGAGGACTTGTCTTGTTGTTCGCCCTTCCGGGCATTATCCGCCCATCACCCGATGAACGGAAGATGATCGACGTCTGGCACGGAGATCTGCGAGAAACCCATCTCCGCGTACCGGCGCCTTCTTGCCTCGTCGTTCCTCGCAAGCATTCCAGGCCGCCCGTTGTGGGCATCCCAGTCATGTGAGAAATCGACGAGGTAGACCTTTCCCTTGTTTGTCCACGGGAACTTGTTCCCCGCGAACTCCCGTCCTCCGCATGTCACTGACACCATGACATTCTGCGCAGTAGCCGGCGGGAAGCATTCCCATGTCGACAGGACGATAGCGGAGTTCCCTCCGGCTATGTTGTCGAACGCAATCCTGAGATCCTTTACAGGAACCCTTTTGTTGACAACCGTAACGCCAGGACCGCGAATCATGTCCGCAATCTTCTTTTGAATCTGGTCGTCCGAACAGACTACGCATCCGATGTCTCCAGGAGTTCTGCGGGCAATCTCATTCACTACGCCGAGGAAGGCGTCGCACATGGCTATCGACGAGAGAGTCTTGAACGGAGCAGAGCCCCATCTTGCATTCGGCCGCGGAGACTTCAGCCAACACACCGTCACGGGCGCCGCGATTCCGGCGTCTGCCGCATTCTGGTATGTGGCAGAAGAGCACAGCGGGCCAAACAAGCCTTCGGCCGCAAGATCCAGTTCGCACGGAAGACCTCCACACGCCGTCTCGTAGATCCCCCATCTCGCCGCGTTGCGGAAGACGGAGATATCCCTGGCTCTCTTCACCATGGACTTCTCGTCGAAGGTGACGTCCCCTATGAGTATGCCAACCTCCTTCATGGGATATGCGTCAAGGCTTCCGTACGGCGCAACGAGAACATCGTCGCTCGAGCAGTCGCCAAGTCCGACATTCCTGTCCGGAAGAATCTTCCTCATGGAGAAGCAGATCCTTCTGGCATCCTCCCTGTCTCGGGCAGCCACTACAAGGTGTGGCGTTCCGCGCTCGGCCAGACGATCCTTGTGGAACGCCCTTGCGATAGCGGACGCGAATCCTGTTATCCCGAACATCTCGGGAATGGCCACCACTCCGCCTCCTGCGGACAGGGCGTCTTTCACTACGCCATGCCACACAGCATCAACGCCTTCCAGCGCCTTATCGACATCAGGTTCGGGCATGGGTACGCGCTCGTCCTTGACTGCATCTTCCGGACACAGCCCAATCACGCGTTCGGCAAAACCCGGCATCGTCACCAGGGAGTGATGCTCACGAGAAAGCGTGTAGAGCTCTTCATACTCTCCGCTTCCGTCGGATCCATGCCTGAACCTGCTCAGACCGGACATCAGCTCCTGGCTTGGATATTCAACCACGATGGAGCCTCGTCCGATGCGAATCATGCAAGATTCCACCTTTCGAGCTCTACCTCCGTGAACCCAAGATTCGACATCCTCCTGTTGCAAAGGAACGCAACAAGGTACAGAATGCCGCACACGACAGCCGCACACAACGCGACGGCAAACGCCGTAGTGAACGCAGTGGTGCGCACCACCATAAGCGCAAATGCGAACAATGCCATCGCCGCCTTCATGGCGACAGACGCATAGTACATCGCAGCATCTTTCATACGAAGCGCCCAGTAGGCGCAACTCATCTTCTTGCTCATCGTTTTGTTCCTTTCTTGTTATCCGGTTTGATTGCCGGAAATCTTAAAATTGAAAAGGCCCTCCGGACGAATCCGGAGGGCCGTCGGTTGCAGCCGAGCATTTGTGCGCAACACATTGGAATGCCGCACATAACTTTGCCAAGCCTGCCTGATCGCGCCCTTCCTGGCTACTACATACCAAACCATGCCTGCCGGTCCGGACAATTCCGAGATCCGCCAGACCCAGCCTAACCAAGCCTGCCATGCAGTACCGAGCCTAGTCGAGCATAACCAATCCGATCACAACCTGCCATGCTATACCCCTTTGTGCATGACAATGCCTTGCCCTGACAAACAATGCCAGCCAGACACCACCAATCAGGGCCGGACATGACTCAACCAAGCAACTCATTGCTTCGCCTGCCGCTCCGGTCTGTACCAGACCACTCCGAACCGCTCCGGACATTTCCCTACCTTGCCTGCCACACTCTTCCGTGCCAAACATTTCCGCTCTCTGCCTCTCCAAGCCAATCTTAACCTGCCGTGCCAAACTGCGCTGAACCGGGCCGGTCATAGCCGGACAAAACCGGACATAACCTGCCGAGCCAAGCCATGCAGATCAACTCACGACCGGGCCGATCAGGACCGGACATTGCCTGCCTGGCTATTCATTGCTGATCCCCGCTATTCACCGCCGAACTGGTCAGAACCTAACCGATCCAGCCGGGCAATTCAACGGGCAACTCCACGCAGCTATGCTTTGCATTGCCTGCCGAACCGGACACCACTCTGTAGAGTCATGCCCGTCCATGCCTGCAATGGCGGATTGTGTGATTATTTGTGGGAATCGATTGCTGTCCAGATGTCACTCAGACGCCTGAGGTGCGAATAGCGTTCACGAAGTCCGCGAAGCTGCTCAAGAGCGTCCCTCTCGGCAACAGCCATGAGGTCTTGTCTCTTCGCTACGTCGGAAGCAAGGCGATACGGGTTTTCGCCCCTGCCGCCAAGCCTGTCGGTCGAAAGCCCGATGAACATCGGAACCTCCGTCTTCTTGCCGTTGTCTTCGCACACGACGCGAAACGAGCGGATAAGACGTTGCGCCTGGTCAAGCCGATACTTTTCGGCCGCCACGCCGTCGTTCCACTCGAATGCGCTATGCAGCGGAGACTTCTCGTCGCGAGCCTCGTCAACCACGGCCTGCGGGCGCAACAGTCCCCCGTTGCGCTCCGCAATGGCCTTCAACGCTTCGATCTGCGTCACTTCTTCGACCCTTTCTTCTCAAGCTTCATGACCTCTTCCTTGGTCGAGATCTCGAAGAGACCCCAGCCCATGCCGGCCGAACTCGTGGAGTCGGGACGGCCCTCGCAGATGCCGACCTGCATGCCGACACGCGCAAGAAGGTTGATGATGTCATTCGCACGGAACTGGTCGGCATCGTAGCGGAAGCGCAAACGAGCGCCCCATTCGAGCCACTGGGGACGAACGGAGATGTCGGCGACCTTCTGGATTCCTCCGACGCGCACCATGCTCTCAAGCATCCTCGGCTCGCCGCCGATGATCTTGACCAGAGGAGTGCCCTCGTCGGCATCCCAGCCGTCCTCGAGAATGAAGATCGACAACTTGGCGAGGCTCATCTTGAAGCCTACCAAACGGCAGGCCGAGATGCAGGCGTTCCTGAACGCTGCGGCGGGAATGCCGTCCCATCCCTCAAGGGAAAGGTGGCGTGCGCCGTTGAAGCATTCGGTGAAATCCTTTGCCTCTTTCTTCTTCCCCTTCGCGGCCGTGCTGCCGGCCTCCTGCTTCGCCTTGATGGCCATCTTGGCCTTGTGGCTGAACTTATGAATTACCAAGGGCGAAATGCCCTTGATCCAGATCTCTCCGATCTGCATGTTCGGAGGTGCGATGTGGATCGCTTCCTGCTTGACGTTGGCGCTATCGGCCTTCTTGTTTTCTTTGCCCATTTTGGACTCCTTGTTGTTTTGTTCTTGTTGTTGCCGGAAGCCAACCGGACATTTTCCCGGCACCCGCCGGTGGGCTGAATGAAAATGAAAATCCGCCGGAGTTTTTAAGTCCGGCGGAATGAATGCAGGTTCCCCTACATTATATTATAGCCGTTTTTCGACGGTTATTCAGGCCTGCGTCGTCTGCGATTCGCCTTCCATGAACTTCTGGCAGATCAGGTGGATCGACGACGGATCCGGCGAGTGCAGCATGCTCGAGATGAGCTTCGCCTCGTCGCTCTCCTTCGGGAACCTCGCCTCGATCGCCGATTCGAGCGTCGCAACGCTCTCCTTGCGGTCGACCACCGGCGCCAGATCACGCGCCTTGCTGGAGCGCATCACGATCCTCGCGATGGCGCACGTGTCGTGCACGATGGCGGCGATCCGCTTGTATCCGTCCTCTATCGAATCGTCCGCGATGATCTGGTAGAACGGGCGCTTCACTATCGGCATGTCCGCCGCTTTCTTCGCCTCCTCATCAAGGATGCGCCGAAACTCGTCAAGACCAACCTCGTCGACGATCTCCACGCCGACGACCTGCCTAGTATTTATCGGAACCGGCATCGCCTCCCATGTCTCGGTGTCAAGCACATAGAAGAACTTGTTCTGCGGCTCGTTCGACGACTTCATCTCGGTGGACCCCGGATTCACGTAGAGGACTCCGTTCCACTTCCGGCAGTCGGGGATATGCACATGCCCCATGAGCACGGCCTTCACCCCCAGCTTGTCGAGAAGCGGCGAGAGCTCCCTCACGCCGGTATCCGCGCTTCCTCCGCCGTTCATCTCGGCGAGCGCGAAGTGCATCACGAGGATGTCGGTCTTGAAGCCCTCGTCCACCATCCTCTGAATCTCGGCGACCAAGTCCCTTCCGTTACGGTAGTTGATGCCGCTCATGCGGACGTTGCCGACCTGCGCATAATAGCCTTCCTTCATCGGCTCTACTCCGATGACGTCGAGCCATCCTCCGTTGGAAAGGTCGTGATTGCCGTCGATTCCGTAGACAGGCAATCCTGCGGACTTGATTTCCGCTACGACCCCCTGCGCCGTGAGAACAGACTTCGCGTCCGGACGCGGCGAATCGAACAGGTCGCCGCCTATCACGACAGCGTCCAGATTCAACTCTCCGAGACTGCGCCCGAACTCCATGAATGCGTCGAGGAAGTCCTCGTAGCGCTCCTTCAGCCCATACTGCCGCGTGCCAAGATGCACGTCGCTTACCAAGGCAATTCTTGCCATGTCAGTCCTCCTTGTTGATGATTGCCCCGAGATCGATCCTCGTGTCGAGAAACGGCATGATCGCCTTCTCGTGTGTCGCCATGAGAATCTGCAGGCCCTTGTTCCTCGCGACCTCCCCGACCTTCTGGAGAAGCTCCCCGAGATGCCCGATCGACGCGTCGTCCAGGTACGCCGTAGGCTCGTCCAGGCTGAGAAGCCCGAGCTCGCCGCCGAAGCACATGTAGATCGCCATGCGGAACGCGATGGCCAAGGCCACCTTCTGCCCTCCGGAGAGGAGCGATGCGTCCGGATGCGGATCCGGCATGCTGCGGCCGTCGATGAAGCAGCATCGGAAGCCGAAGCCCTCCTCCTCCGCCTCCACGACGAACGGTGCGCAGAACTGGTCGAGATACGAGTTGACGCACGCGGTCAGCTCCTTCATCACGTTCTGAGACATGATCCGCGGACCTTCCCTGTAGTGGAACCAGTCGCGGGAACGCTTGAGCGTGTCGACCTTCGCCTTGACCTTCTCCTCGAGCTCCTTCTTCTGCACGAGCTCGTCCACGAAGCTCCTCGTCTTCTTGATGGTCTCCTCGGCGGCCTCAAGCTGACCCTTCGTTCCTGCCATGTCGCGCAGGATGCCGTTGTAGGCGTCGAGGTTTGCCCTTGCCTTCCTGAGCGCATTGTCGCAGGATCCTTCGTCTCCGTTCTTCACGGACTCTGGATCGATGCCCAGGCCGACGAGCTTCTCCGCGCAGTCGCGCCGGTTGTTCCCGATGAGGTCGATCTGGGCGGCAAGCTTCGCCACGTTGTCGCGGGCGTCCTTCGCCTGCATCTTCGTGGATTCGATCGCGCTCAGCGACTTCGAGATCTCGGACATGCGGTCATTGATCTCGCCTATCCTGTTCTGGACGTGAACCTGCGTCTTCTGGATGTTCGGAAGGTCGTCAGGCGTCTGGCCCTTGTACGACACGACCTGCGTGAGCACGTCGATCTCGCACCCCTCGACATTTGCGTCTTTCGCCTTCTGCAAGGCGGCAAACGCGATGTCGTACGCGTTCTTCTCCCGCTTCTCCTTCTCGCGTGCGCCCTGCTCCTCGGCCCAGCGCTTGTCATAAGCCATCCGGGCTTCCTTCGCCTTGTCGCATGCAGACTTGGACCTTTCCTCCGCGGCCGAGATCCTCTCCTTGAGGTGCTTCTCGATGTCCTCCTGCGACGCCTGAGCTCCGCAAACTGGACACGTTCCGTCGCTGCTCGCCTCCTTTACGAGGTTGCGCAGAGACCTAAGTTCAGACTCGGCCGAAACCTGCTCAGCTCCAAGACGTTCGACCTCGGCATTGTCGTCCTCGATCTTCGTCTTGTACTTTCCGGTGATGTCGTTGAGCTCTGCCGTGGCGGCGCCGTAGCGCTCGCTTGCGCACGTCAATGCGTCTGCAAGCTCCTTCATCCGAGAGAGGAACCTCACCGACTCCTTGCATTCGTCAAGCTCCTTACGCTTGATGTCGAGCTCCGCGGAAAGTTCGGCATGCTCATTCCTGAGCTTCTGCCACTCATCCTCGGACACTGCCCCCATGCCTGCGAGCTTCGCAAGAGCGCTCTCGTGCTGGGCCTGCGTATCGGCGAGCGCCTGCTCGGCCCTCACATACGCAGCGATCGCCTGCTGTGCGCCGGCGCACTGGTCGACCTCCGCCTCAAGCGATTCCTTGCTCGGAAGCGTCTTGACTGCGTTCTCGTACTTGGCGAGAGCCTCGCGGCACTTCTTCGCGACCGCCTCCTGGTCTGCAAGCTGCTGCCGCGCCCTTGCGATCGCCTCGTCGAATCCCTGAGGCTTGTCATACGCCGCGATCTCGGTACGCAGCGCCTCGTATATCTTCGACGCGTTCCCGATTCCGATGAGCCGCTGGAAAGCGACTTCGCGGTTCTTGGGATCGTCGAAGAGGATCGCGTCGATTCCCTTCTGGGGAACGAACACGATCTGGCGTATCAGTTCCTTGTCGAGACCCGCCTTCTCGCGCAGGGCCTCCTCGACCTTCTTGGCCTGCTTGACCGTCTCGTCGCCCACCTTCAGGACGACGTCTCCGTTTGTCTTCCTGGTTACGACGAACTCGTCGTTCCGCGGTCCGGCCGTGAAGAACAGCCTCACGGATCCTTCCTTCTCGCCCCATGTCGTGAGGTCGGCCTTGGTGAATCCAGGCTGCTCTCCGGTAAGGGCGAACTGTATCGCTCCGATCAGGTTGGACTTGCCGCACCCGTTCGGCCCGAGCACGGCGATCAGATTGCCGCTGAAGTCAACGTCCAGCTGGCGGTGCTGACGGTAGTTCGTCAGCTCAATCCTTTTCAAGTGCATTTCTTCTATTTACTCCATTGACGAAATCTCTGTACGAAGTTCCGTCGTTCATCGTGAAATTGCAGTCGTACCTGCTTTCATGGGGGCATGGACAGCCTGTGTGACAGCAGACCGTCTCGCCCCACTCATTCTCTTCAAGACATGAACAGTTGCACATGTCAGCCTCCTTTCGTTAGTACAGCTTCTTCATGATTTCCTCCTTTCGTTGATATCGACAAACACGTCTTCGTCGTCAAACATATAGAACTTGTCGTATTCCTTGAACCAAATGATGTCGCACCGGTTGTGCTCAACGTTCGTCCTCAGAATGTCTCCTATTTTCAGACCTGGAAATTTATTCTCGGCCTTCTTGGAGATGATGTCCTCCTTGTCGATCTTGCACCCCTTGAAGTAGACCCATCCGGGGTCCATGTACTTCTTCCCCTCCTCGGGATCGGCAACGAACCTTCTGTACGCCACGAAGTTCTCGCTTTTCTTCGCGACGAACCTGGCGGCATCTTCGTCGTCAATCCATTCGCGTCCAGGGCACCTCAGCTCAGTAGCATCCCCGAACATAAGACCCGGCACTATGGCCTCTATGAACCTATGCGCCGGCGGAATGTCTTGCATCCTCATCATGACTTTACTCCTTTCATCATCGCAAACCTGATTGCGAGCGTGAGCTTTTCAGGGTTGCTTCCCTTCGTGACGACCGCAACACCACGTTCGGACAGCGCGTCACGATCGCGTCCGTAAGCACCCAGGCCGCTGTAGTATACGACCGACTGTCCCTCCGGCTTGTCATACGCCATGAGGAGGTCGATGCCCTCCTTGAACCTGCCGTTCCCGATTCCCAGGCCGTCAACCACGACGGCGTCATATCCCTTCAGAACGTTCAGGTCGTCCGGGATCCAGTATAGCTGATCGACCTTGAAGCTTCCGGTCATGAACTTCTCGATGAACGACTTCATCGCCCGGTCGTCGTCGATCACGAGGATCTTTCTCTCCAATGGCTTCTGGATCTTGTCCAGGGTTTCGTTGATGCTCTTGATCTTCCTGTCTAAGATCTTCTCGAAGATCCACGCGAACAGAGAAAATCCAAACATCTGTTTTATCCAAAACATAATACCTCCTTCTTCTTGAAGTTGAAAAAAACCGACCCCCTTCCGGGGGCCGGCGCGGGTCACTCCCATGCGTCCACAAACGCCTCAAGCACCCCGAACAGACCTCCGGCAATGCAGCCGGCCGCCCTGCACAGTCCGCCTCCGATGTCGGATACGTTCCGAGCAAGACCTCTTGCGTTGTGGCCGATTACGTTCACGGCCTCTTCGCAGAGTTCGCTTTCGCTCATTCCGGCCGCAACGTCGTAGTCGAGCAGGCCTCCTGTCGCGCAGAATCTCTGGAGCTTCGGCGGGCGCCTTTCGCGCTCGCTCGGAAGCGCAAGCCTGCGTTCCTTCTTGTGCCTGCCTCTCTTCGTCGATCTTACCGGCCCATAGGCCACTGGAACAATGAAGTTCGAGACCTTGGTTATGTTGGTCACGTTTGTGATGTTTACGTTCGAGTTGTTTGCGTACGACTGGATTTTCAGCCCGCTTCTGTGCCTTCTGTTGCGCATGCCAAGCGCCTTTCTTCTGGATTCACGCGGCATCCCCTTGTGGGGGACTGTCCTTTAGGGCCGCGCTGCATCCGGGAGCTGAGGACAGGCTCCTTCACGGAAGCAGAGTTCCGCGAGGCCGCCACCCGCATTCCATCTTCGCGATGGAGGCTTCCAGCGCCTTTCTCCCGGAAAGGTATTCGTCCCGCGTCCAGAAGGCACCAAATTCACTGCCTTCGATAAGTATGACAACCTCTTCTGGCGAATCAAGCGTCGCCTGGTTCCTTACGTAGGTCTTGACAACCTTGCGGCATCCGATGTCATGACGGCATATGCGCCTGATGCCCTTGTTTGCCGCGAGCGAGACGCACGCCTTGGCCATCACGCCTACGGCTTCAATGTCCTCGAGCGCCTCTTCGCTCGGGCCAATGAAGAAGAAAGACGATCTTACGCCAAGCATAACGGTCTTGCCCTTCTGCCTGCGCAATTCGTCAACAAGCGTCTCCGCGGATCCCATGAGGTTATTATATCATATCCAGAATCAATAGCGAAAGAAAAAGGCCGGTATGTTTCAACCGGCCAGGCACTCAAGATTCATCTGACGACTTTGGATGGACGGGCTTCTTCCTGCCCTGATTCCTTATCGTCAAAAGCTCCCTGAGAAAAACCTCGTCTGAGTAGCTCGGCTTCAGGTGACACCCGACATTGTCCCACCTCTTCGGGACGTACGGGTTCTGCAACTCTTTCGGTATGAAAGTGCGCATGTCAACCTCCTCATCCGCCAGTTATCACCATCAGCAGATACAGGATGATCGCCATCTAGCACCTCCTGTCCGTTGCCGAGAGAACCACGACGTCGCCCTTGTCCGTGCGGCGCACCAGGTCGTACTGATGCTCGCTGCGGCGTACGACGCTGTACTCGGACAGTTCAGGGATCTCCACCTGGACAGGCTCATGGTCTTTCTGGGCGTCCATAGCCTTCCTTTCCGCAACCTGCTCCTCAATGATCTCCGCGGCTTTGTTCATCAGCGTGTTCATCGCGGCCTTGGCGAACGTGTGCTTTCTGGTGTCGTACATCTGCGTGTCGAACGCAAACGACTGCCAGTTCACGACCTTGCCGTCCTTGCTGCCGGACTGGATCGGAACCGCAGAAACCAGCGAGTACGTCCGGAACCACTCGTGCTCCGGCTTTACCGCATTCTTTATCTTCTCTATGATGTTCATAGTTTGTCCTTTCTTGACTTTGTGTTGAACAAATGGTCGTCCCGGCGGGGCTCGAACCCGCACTCCATTAGCTACTCGGGCGCACAGTCGGGGCACGTGTACAGGGAATTTCACCCTGCTCGAACGATACAATTCATGGTCCAGCCATTCGGTTTCCGCTTCATTCAGGTCACGGCGTAGGAAAACTTCGGTCGAACAGACCTGATCAAAACCTCGCTGCTGAATGTGGTACTATCCGAACCGACCACTATATCTCTCGTCGAACCCGATCCTGGCACCCTTTCGCCTAGGACTTTTGTTGCGCACTGCTCTTTCCGTTTCGCCTCAGGATCCACCCCCATGTGGCCCAACGGCCGAGGGATGTCTTCCATTTTGCATCACGGGACGTTAAATCGAATAGGCTGGTTCCCCAATATAAAGGTGCTTGACGTTGATGTCGTACTTTGCTCTCGGGGCCAGGACGCTTCCGGATTGCGGCCTGTTTTACCAGCCATGAAACTCATTTGGAGATGATGCCCTTCTGCTGCATCTCCTCGCGCAGAGCCTCGCACTCAGCGCTGTACTGGTCCGGCGTGATCACAATGAACAGCCAGAACAGTATGATTATCAAAGCAATCGCCAGGATCCCCCCGACGACTTCAAGGGCATTCATCAGAAACTTCTTCATGATCTTCTCCTTCTGTTTGTTGTGGAGGTGCGTGGATGGAATCGAACCATCCGGCATTGCTACAGGTGCGACCTGCCTGCGATGCTACGGGATTCCGCCGCCCGCACCATTGAAATCGAATTGGCGGAGATGCCGGGGATCGAACCCGGAACCTGCGGTTTAGGAAACCGCCGCTCTGTCCAATTGAGCTACACCTCCAAAGACGCGCCGGTCAAGGCGCGACGGTCCGGAATTTTGAATACACCGGACGAAAATCGACATTGGAAAATATTTCATTTTCCGTCACCTTATTATAACCGAAAAAAGGCCATTTTTAAGGCATTTTAAGGCTTTTTTATGAGCTAATTTCAGTTTTTTAGCACCTATTCAGATCTCGCCACCTGGCTGTCATGGAGAAATCCTGCAACGGAAGCCTGAAAAGATATGTCCACCGGTCATGTACGCACACCGGAAGGATGGCTTCATCGCCCTCTACGGCCATCCCGCAGCAGAAGTTTATCTTGCTGATGTCCTGGAAAACGGTGAAATCGTCGCTTATCCTGCACTGCAAAAGAGCCTTGTCGAAGAACGCGAACGCATTTGAGTACACGTTTTTGCGTTTCATGTGCACCAAGGCCACATATCCATCCCGATAGCGCAGAAGAGGCGACGATCCGCGGTACTGGACGAGTCCGCGGCACCTTTGCATTGTCTTTCGGCCCGGATTTGACGTCGAAACGACGTTCAGGGAGTTCAGCATGAGGTCTGACACGAAAATTCCGCGCCCATCCTCTACCGGCATGTAGTTTTTCTCCCTCGCGACCGGAAAAACGCATACTTTGCCGGCATGAAGCAGATTTTCCCTCAGATCGAAGTCGATGGATGCCATCCTGAACCTGTCGCGGCCGAGAGACACCTCAGTACCGCTCGCCTGGATGGAATTTCCGTATTTTAGGAGCCTCAGATCCTCGAACATGGCTAGATTTTCCAGATCGCAGCCTACTTTGCCCAAAAACCTGAAATTTTCGTCCGCCCACAGGAAAAAATAGGCCCTTTTTTCGAGAAAATCTCCAAACCATCCGCCTGGCTCGTCTTTTATCCGGATCTTGTAGTTGAACTGCCTCACTGACATGAGCCAGCGGTCTCCGACCCTGCAAAAAGACATGTTTCCGAGCGGAATCGACTTATCGACTCCCAATTCATCATGGAAATCAAGTTGCCGAGAGGGATATTTCTTCGATATGTCCATTATGTGCCTAATCCTGCAGTCTTGAGAGCCTCTTCTAAGCACGCAGTCCCTCGACTTCAGGAATGCGCTCAACCTAAGCCGGCTTGCATCCTGTCTTTTCGACACATACATTGCCAAACCTACGATTTCTTCGGAATGAGACCCTTGAACGCCTTTACAGCGTCCATTCTGCGGTTCAAAAGCCCTTTCACGACCTTCCCTCCTGATTTCTTGTAGGTCGGAACCTCCTCGAACGCGATCGCGTCCCTGTCGGCCCCAGGCGCGTTCATGCGCCTGTTAAGGGAAGGCGACTTGGCGGCCGAGAGCGTGCCTGTGCCGGCGTTGTAGGCCACGTCGTAGAGTGCTGCAAGCGCACCTGGGCTTAACGAGCGCGTCCACTGAAGGTCCTTGTACATTTTCGAGGCGTTTTGGCGTAGCCTGTTGCGCACAAGGGACGAACTCGCATTCGCGTCGATCGTATCGCCCTTCACGACAGCCCGGAGCTTGCCCGTCTTGGGGTCTGGTATGAACGTATGCCCATGTCCTACGGTCCATTTCTTGCCGATCTTGTCCCAGTAGGCATTCTGTCGGAAGCCTTCGTGCTTCTCAATGAACGGCGCGACGAGCTTCATGGCCTGCTCGGCCCTCTGGGCCACGAGGTCAGGCGATGCCGCCGGCTGTGCAACAGGTTTGGACTGTGCGATTTTGGTCAGGGCTTCGAGGTTCACAAGGACTTCCTTTTATTTTAGAGTGCAGTTCGGATATCTTGCCACCCGCTTCATCGAAAATGAGCCGCAGAGGGGCGTGATGTCGCTTACGAGGCATCCGAGGGTGCGCGTTGGGCTTACATGTCCGTAGGCATAGCATCCACAGCCTATCTGGCCTGTGACATAGCCCTTTATCGTGCCTTCGTTCGGACCGTATCCGGCAAGGGTGATGATGAGTGTGTTGTCAGGCTCGTCTTCGCCGATGTTGTATGAGGGGTCGAGGTCGAGGCTGAACCTGATGTTGGTGTTCTTGAACACGCCGGTCTTGTTGCTGCCGATGTACCGCCACATGACGTCCTCGGCCGCGGTATCTCCGTACGTCACGCACTTGCCGGAGACCTTGTGTGTTTTGTTGACGACGTCGTAGACCTCGATGATCGGCTCGGTCTGGTCCTTGCCGAGCGCCTTGTCGACGTAGACATAGGCAACGATCTTCTGGGACTGCACCTTGCGGTAGCCCTTGGATTTCATGTTGTCGTACACACGAGGAACCTTGAGGTTCATCGTGAGCTTGTAGGCGACTACTTCCGCGCCGGCCGCGAAGGCGAAAGCGGATATCAAGGCCGCCATGGCGATCTTGAGTTTCGTTCTCATGCCATTATCATATCATTTCTGGCGAGAGGACGCATTCCCCTTTACGAGGTCGAGGGCCTTTCCGAGGAAGATGACGCCGACGAAGAACGTGAAGTACCCGCACATGTCGTGGACAATTCCCGTTCCGATCTCATACGACATGGCTGAGGCCACGACGATGATTGCGATTCGCAGGACGTTCTGGGCGATCGCGAGCGCGGCTCCGCAGAGGAGGACGAGGCAGAACCTATGTGGCCTGAGCCTGTTCAGGACCGCCAATGCAATGGCTAGGCAGAGCATCGACACCATGCTGTTGATGCCTATGCACTCCTTCGTGACGTTCAGGGCGTGTCCGCAGAACCTTATCGTGAATATCGGTTCCATGACGCTTACGATAGATGCTTGGCAAGCTCACGGTCGAGGCTTCCGTCGGATATGTATTTCTCGGCGTCATTGCGTGTGAAGCCAGGATTGCGCCTCATGATGACGCGCAGCAGGCGATCGTGGCATGACAGGGCGGCCTTCTTCTCAAGCTTCTTGGCCATTCCGAGCACGGCCTTGCGGGCCTTTTCGGACGGCTTGGGAAGAGCGTCCGGCCAGCCTCCGAGGATCTTGCCCGTGTTCTGCTCCACCGACACCGCACGGTCGTCGAACAGCGCGACCATCGAAGCGTCCTTGACGTACGTGACCTCCGGAGTGAAGCCGAGGTTCTTCTGGCACCACTCCTCGACATACGCCCTGGCCTTGGCGCTGTCGTTCTCTCCGTCTCTCGGCGCGACTCTGGCCGTGAGGATCTTGATCTTCTTTCCGAGCCAGTGGAGGAGCTTTGCCATGATCACCTGCGACTCCACCGGTTCTCCGATGTGGTCTATGCCCTTCCACCCGTCGTACTTGGCGAGAGTGCCGTCGAGATCGAACCCGATCCACTCCTCTTCGTTGCTTCCATGCGTGTCGTTCTTCATTTTTTCTCCTTTTATGAGCCGGCTGGGCTCGATGAACTTTACGGACTTGAGCTATCGGCGCCCAACGTCTTCAGAACAGACCATTCGGATCCCGTGCCCTTGTATGGCGTCATGTTTGACACCTCGGAACCAGGCGGCAGGTATAGTGTGCCGTTCGGGGCTACTTCATTTGCCCAGTTAGAGTAGGTGGCCGCGTCTGGGTCTGCCATGAACATGAGCGCTATCTCGCCAAGGTTTGTGCATCCGTTGAACATTCCATTCATGGCGCCGCTTGCCGACGTCTCTGCGGCGATGAATACGACAAGCTGTCCTGTTCCGAGATTCTCGCATCTGTTGAACATGTTTTCATAGCAGTTGTTCTCAAGGGATTTCGCAGGAAGCGACGGGGCATCCGCGATGGCCGTAGACCAGAACATGCCATAGTAGCAGTATTTCGCAAGCACAAGCGCCGGCAGCTCCGGTGCGACACGAAGGCTCTCGCATCCGAAGAACATATTGTAGAAACATCTTTCTCCAAGCGGTATGTTCTCCGCCGGCATTGTCGGAACGAGTGCGTACGGATCCGAACTGCCGTCGTCCGCTCCAAGGCTTTTACAATTATAGAACATCGAGTAGCAGCAACTCGATCCAACGGATTCGACCCTGCTGAAGTCTATTCCTCCGGCAGACGAGATGTTGTAGCAGCTGTAGAACATGTACTCGCAGCAGCTTTCGCCCAGGACCACAGGACTGATCGACGGAGCGATTTCAAGACCGTAGTACCCCGATATTCCGGTGGTGACGTAGCATTCGGAACCGCATCCATAGAACATGTATTGGAATGCCCGTTCGGCGATGACGTCGCATTCGGGCATTGCCGGCGGCGTCTTGAGGCTTTCGCAATCCCTGAACATGCTCTCACAGCACAACTTCGGCGCCTCTGACAGATGCGACAGGTCTACACTTCCTGCGTCGGTCATGTTGCGGCACTCCCTGAACATCTCTGCGAAGCATTGCTCTCCGGCGTTAGTCACGCTGATCGAAGGAGCCGCCTCAAGGCCTGAGTACTCCTTGAGGCAGTTGCTGTCCGGGATGCTGACGACGAACTCATTGCTTCGGATGTTGGTCTCCTCGAAATGGAACGCATGGAACTTTCCGCCTTCGCACGTGACGGTGGCCGCATTGCCTTCTTCGTCTATGATTGAAGCACCATATATCTCGACCGTGAATCCAAATGCGTCTCCCACCCCGACAATCAGCCAGAACGACCTCCTGTACGGAAGGTCTTCAAGATGGAACGGGAAGACTTCTCCGTTTCCTGTGATCAGGTTCACCTTTCCGTTTTCTATTTCTGTGACGTTGTTATGGGACCACGCATACGTCGTCTGCCTGTTGGTGTACGACCCGGTCTGGTAGAACATCTGGTAGCAGCACTTCTTGCCCATTGTCGTCGCAGAGATCGACCTTCCAGACGCATTCTCCATTCCCGTGCATCCGTAGTACATCTGGTAGCAGCACTCTTCGCCCATGGTATCGGCCGACATGGACGACGGATACCTGAGCGAAGTGCAGAGGGAGAACATCTGATAGCAGCATCTGTCGCCCAATAACGCTCCGGATATCGAAGGGCCGGAGGTAAGGCTTGAACATTTCAGGAACATCTGGTACAAGCACTCGTCGGCTATGTCGCCCGATGTCGAGAGACTTACGCTCGAGGCGGATGTCAATCCCGTACATCCGTAGAACATCTGGTAGAATCCGCGTTCCGCCGTCTTGGATATGGATATCGCCGGCGCCGTGGACAGAGACGTGCATTCGGCGAACATCTCCTTGCAGCATTCGTATGCCATCGACGGGATTCCGGACAGATGGACGTAGCTTACGTCCGTGAGACGTTCGCACCTGTAGAACATCCTTGAATAGCAAGATTCGTACAGGGCTTTGCCGCTTGGCAGGATGGGTGCATGCGTAAGGTAGGAACATCCAAGGAACATCATCTCGAAGCAGCGGTCGGCAAGCGCCGTTATGCTAGACGCTGTTCCGGATGCCGGCAGGAGCGACCTCATATACTTGAAGTTCTCGTTTGTGCATTTCGCAAACATCTCGTAGCAGCACTTGTGAGCCATCTTCTTGGCCGACAGCCTTATCGCGACATGTGTGCTGTCCGGGCTGGTTATTCCAGTGCAGCCGTAGAACATGTACTGGTAGCATCCCTCCTCCATTTCCTCTGCCGGGAGGCTGTAATTGGAAAGATTGATCGATGTGCAGCGGTAGAACATCGAATCGTAGCACTTCTTCGCAAGCGTAGTGCGTGGAAGCGATGGCACGGACTGAAGCGACGTACATCCCGAGAACATCGACTGGTAGCACCCCTCGGCAAGCGGAACTCCGGCCCCAGGAAGCACGGGTGGCGTCTCCAGACCTGCGCAGTTCGCGAACATTCCGCTGAAGCACTGAACGGACATCGCCGTTATTCTCGTCGAAGACCCGCTTTTCGGAAGGACGTTCGCGGCGGTCGTGATTCCGGTGCACCCAAGGAACATGTTGCAGTAGCAGCGCGGAGCCTCGGAGAGGTCCGTTGCCGGAAGGTTATGGATGCTAGACACGGAGGTGCAGTTTGCAAACATCTCCTCGTAGCACGACGTAGCAAGCGTTTTCGAAGGAAGGATTGGCACATTGGATATCCCGGTACACTCTCCGAACATGCCGAAGAAGCACGACGGAGCCAATGCGACATCTGGGAACGACGGAAGATTGTCCACAGAGTCGCTCCTCACGAGAGACTCGCACCCGCGGAACATCTCGTAGCAGCACGAATCGGCAAGCACGGTCACGCTTGAGAGCGCGAACGGAGTCGCGTCGGACAGCGATGTGCATCCGTAGAACATCTGAGCATAGCATGAATCCGACAGGACCGTGGCCTCAAGAGACGGGATCGTCTGCAGGCTCTCGCACATGTAGAACATCGCCTGAAAGCACGACGGAACGAGCGCAACTTCGCTTGACGGCATGACAGGCGGAGTCGTAAGCGACGTACACCCGGAGAACATCTCGTAGCAGCACGAATCTGCAAGCTCGTCGACGCGAAGATCCACAGATCCTGCATTCTGCAAGCTCACGCAGTCCATGAACATCTGCGTGAAGCACTGGTCGGCCACGGAGGCGACTTTCATTCCAGGAGCCGTCGAGAGCCCGACAAAGACCTCCTCGCCATCCTCTTCGTACGAATATCCGCATCCGGCGAACATCTGGTCGAAGCAAAGCTTCGCCATGGAATGCGTGCCGGCATTCGGAAGCAGCGGGGGCGCAGAAAGCTTCTCGCATCCATAGAACATCTGCTCGCAGCAGCTTTCGGCCATGTCTACTCGCAGGTTCACCCCAGATGCGTCTGACAGGTTGAAGCAGTTTCTGAACATTCCGACCATGCAGTTGGAAGCCATGGACGAAACGGTTATGGAAGGCGCTGTGGCCAATCCGGAATATGTCCGTTCAGATCCTTCTCCGTTCCTCTCTCCGCACCCCTCGAACATCGACATGCAGCAGGAATCCGACATCTCTCCGAACGACATCGGCTGGACGCTCGATATGCTCTTGCAGCCTCGGAACATGTTATTGAAGCACATTGACCCCGACGATCCGACCGTGATCGATCCGACGGACGACAGACTCGAACAGCCAAAGAACATCTGTGCGCAGCTTGACGGTCCGACAGTTGTCGCGGATATCGATCCTGAAGACGTGATTCCGGTACAGTCGCTGAACATGCTATAGCAGCATCTCTCGCCCATTGTAGAGGCGCTGATGGCTGGAGAGGATTTCAGTCCATGGCAGCCGCTGAACATGTTGATGTAGCAGTATGGCGCGAGATCGGATGCGGACGGCAACGCTCCGCTTGCTATCCCGTCCACGCCAGACTGCGTTCCGAGTCCGGTGCATCTGCTGAACATCGAATAACAGCAATACTGGCCGAGTGCAGTCGCCTTGATCCTGCCGGCCGCCAACGTCTTGAGGCCCGTGCATCCCTCAAACATGCTGCTGTAGCAGTATGTGGCGCTTGATATGTTTGTGGCCTTCAGGACCGGTATGTCGGAAAGACCCGTGCATCCGTAGAACATTTGCTTGTAGCATCCGACAGCAAGGGAGGTTGCCGGAAGGGCGTCGCTCGCAACTCCTGCCACGCCAGACTGCGTTCCGAGGCCTGTGCATCCGTAGAACATGCCTAAGTAGCATTCGTATCCGAGCCTTGTGGCTCTCAGCCTTCTGGAGGGAACAGTCTTGAGCGCAACGCATCCTTTGAACATGCACTGGTAGCACCTGTCTGCAGACGAAATGTCCGTCGCCGGAAGGTTCGGGACGACATTCAGTTTCGTGCATCCCTCAAACATGCTGCAGTAGCATTCGACGGCGCCAGACATATTTGTGGCAGGCAGGGCGTTTGCCGCAATTCCGTCGACTCCCGACGTTCCGCCTAGGCCCGTGCAGTCTTGGAACATTCCATAGCAGCAGTAAGGCCCCATCGTCGTGGCCTTGATCTTGTTTGCGGGAACGGAGCTCAGTCCTGAGCATCCACTGAACATCTCCCTGTAGCAGTTTGCCGCGGAAGATATGTTCGTGGCCGGGAGCTCGGGAATCTCCGTTAGACCAGAGCATCCACTGAACATGCCGTAATAGCATGATTGCACAACAGACGTGGACGGAAGCGACATCGAGGCGGATGTCGTATCCGCCGACCGCGACGCATACACATGATACTCGAAGTCGAACGAAGTAGATGTCCTCACGCCGTCATAGCCATCTACTCTCACCTGAGTGTTTTTTATTCTGAGAACTGTTGGAGTGCCTGACGACGGAACCTCAATCAGCGCCATGTCTACATACTCGGCCTGCCTCAGGTAGTCTGGATAGTCCTCGTTGTCTGCGTATGGTTTGTAGGACTTGTTTTTTGCGACTGCGTATACGCATCCGGACGGAGGCTCCTTGTCGAACGTGAAGTATCCGTTGTACCAGGACGTGTCGTAGGCCGTGGCCGTCACGGTGCGCGACCCCGTGAAGCTCACGGTTGTTGAATTTCTGGTTCCTGTTCCTGTTGCCACAACCGAAGTGATTCCGTTGTTCTTGTTCACGTCGATGAGGCGGCAGCTGATGTTCCCGCGCCAGTCCGGTGCGCCGTTTACGACTGCGTACAAGTGTCCGTCCGGAGGCTCGGGACTGAACGTCCATGACTGGGAATCCAGCTGCGCGAAGTATGTGTGGAACGTAGCTTGCACGTCGTAATACATGTTTCCGAACGACGCGGAAGACGAACCGCTTGCAACATTATTGCTGCTTACCGCCTCATATTCTTCGAGGACCCTTTCATAGTCCCACTCGGTCCAGTCCGTGTCCGCACCTTCCGGAACCTTCAGAAGCGAAAGATGGTCGTCGTCCCCATAGACATATCCGGCCGGAGCCTTTGCGACAGCGTATTTATATCCAGACGGAAGGTCTCCGTATGGAGAAGTCCAGCTGAATGTCCACGATCCAAGGCCGCTCACGAAACTGGAGATGCCGGAGCAGCCGGCGAACATTTCGCGATAGCACGACTCCGCAAGCGTCGCATCGGGGAGCTGGTATGCCTTTGTGATCGACGAACATCCCTTGAACATGTATTCATAGCACGACGGAGCGAGCGTAGTGGACCTGAACCTGGGAGCCTCGGTTATGGAGGTGCACCCGTTGAACATCCCGCTGCAGCAGTATTCCGCAATAACGCCGTCCGATGTTCCCAAGGCATAGATGGGATATACGGTAGCGATGCTCACGCATCCTGAGAACATGTCTTTGTAGCACGACTTGGCAAGAGTTGTGGCAGGAAGCGAAATCGACCTTGATAGGCTCGTGCATCCATAGAACATGGCTTCATAGCAGCTCTCGGCAAGAACCGTAGATGTCAGACGAAAACCGTAGAATCTTTCCAGATTCAGACTTGTGCATCCATAGAACATTCCCTTGTAGCACGCCTTCGCCATGTCGGCATTGTAAGACCACCCATCGTAGAATATACCCTCGAGCCCTGTGCATCCATTGTACATTCCCTCGAAGCATCCTTCGGCAAGCGTGGAAGGCGTAGGGAACATGATATCTTTTATTCCGGCACATCCGCTGAACATGTAGGAACAGCACTGATTCGCCATTGTCGAAGATCCTACATCGACGTACAGAAGGCTTGCGCAGCCGTCGAACATGTGCGTGAAGCAATACGGCTGGAGAGTTGCCGTCGTAATCGAGTTTGGCGTGCCGGAAAGTTTCACGCATCCGCGGAACATATGCGCACAGCACCGCGATGCAAGCGTGGAGTTCTGTGTGACGAGAGCTGTCACGCCGCGCATCGTCACCAGACCTGTGCATCCGTAGAACATGTTCTCGTAGCACGAATCGCTCAACGTGGTGGCAGGGAGCGCGGCGGATGCCTTCAGGCTTGTGCAGTCTTGGAACATGGACTTGTAGCACGCCTCGGCGAGCGCCATTGCCGGCAACGCGTTCTCCTCAAGACCTTCTACGTTCTCGTCGCTCCCAAGGCCCGTGCATCTATAGAACATCTCCTCGCAGCAATGCGGACCCATCTTAGTCGCCTTGATGGTCCCTTCCGGAATGCCATTCAGGCCCGTGCATCCGTAGAACATGCCCTTATAGCATCCATCCGCTCCGGACAGGTCCTTTGCGCAAAGAGCAGGGACATTCTCCATAGCAACGCATCCGTCGAACATGTGCGTGCAACAGTACTGGGCCATTGAAGCGTTCTCGTCGGACAGCGAGACGATGCCGCTCACGTCGTTGAGGGACGTGCATCCGTAGAACATGTACGCGCAGCAGTATTTCTCGAGCGTGGTCGCGCTTACGGAAGGAGCGGACGTCATCGCGGTGCATCCGGCGAACATGTACCCGAAGCAGTATTCGCCAAGCGTAGTGGCGTCTATGGATGGAGCCGCTCCGAGAAGTATGCAGTTGTAGAACATCCCGTAGCATGCGCCGTACCCGATCGTTCCGCCGTCGTCGAACGCAGCTATCTCCCCCACGGTCACGAGAGCCGAACACCCGTTGAACATGCACTTGCAGCTCGACTCCTCCAGGCTGGTGGCGTCTATCGCCGGCGACGTCTCAAGCGCGGTGCATCCGCTGAACATGTACGAATAGCATCCGAGCGCGAGCGACGAGGATCCGAGGCGCGAGACGTTCTTGAGATTCCTGCATCCGGCGAACATGTACGAGCAGCATGCCTCCGCCATCGCCACCGACGGAACGGAAGGGGCCGTCACGAGGCTCGAACACCCGTTGAACATCTTGTAGAAGCACCTCGGCGCAAGAGTGGTGGCAGATATGCTTGTGGCCGTCGTAAGTCCAGAGCACCCGGAAAACATGTACGCGCAGCACGATTCGGCCATTTCGGATGCCGCGACGTTAGGCGTGGTTCCAAGCGACGTGCAGTCCTGGAACATGCCGTAGAAGCATTCCAATGCACATGTCGAAACAGACGAGAAAAGGCCCGATCCGAAAATAGTCAAGGACGTGCATCCGGAGAACATCTCACGGCAGCACCCTTCATCCATGCCGGCAGGAAGCGCGAACCCGGATATGGAAGTCATGCCAGAGCATCCGGAGAACATATTCGCGTAGCATCCGCTCTTGAGCGTTTTTCCGGATGGCAGAGACGGCATGCTAGGGATCGATGTCAGCCCAGAGCATCCGCTGAACATCTCATTGAAGCAGTCCGCTGCGAGGTCCGTCACGCTTCCGATAGAGAACTGGTTCGTTCCGTTCCTCGTAAGGCTCAAACACCCGCTGAACATTCCACCAAAGCATCCGTCTGCCATTTCCTGCGGAACGAACCCCCTTGCAGTCGTGAGGCTCGTGCATCCTGCGAACATGTACGAGTAGCAGTTTGCGGCCAACGCAAACCCTGAAACGCCGCTTCCGGGGAGGATTGGAGATGTCACGATCGCCGAGCATTCGCTGAACATGCTCTGGAAGCACTCGGACTCCAACGAGGTGACGGAAGTGAACAGGTTTCCGTTTATTCCGCCAGAAAGAAGCATGGAGCACCCGCTGAACATGTTCCGGCAGCAGGCAAACTTCATGTCTCCGTAAAGCCTGAAGTTCGTGGCGTCGGTGAGCCCGGAGCAGAACGAGAACATTCCGTCGTAGCAGCAGTCCTGAAGCTCCACCCCTGATCCCGGCATCGTCGGAACCGTCGACATCCCGGAGCCGGAAAACATCTCCGAGAAGCAAGATTCCGCGAGAGTCGACACGCCGCCAAACCCGAATCCGCTGCCGAAGCTCGAGTTCGTGATTCCGGCGCATCCGCTGAACATACCGTAGAAGCAGCCCGTCTTCATCTCGGACGGAACATAGAAACCGGTGACGGACGCAATGGCGCAGTTGCGGAACATTCCCTCGTAGCATCCGTTCTTCAGCGCAGACAGCGAGGGAAGCGCAGCCGTTCCTGACATCAGGACGCATCCGTCGAACATGTACGAACAGCACGAATCTGCCAATGTCGTAACGTGAGAAAGCGACGGCGCGGCAGTCAGGTGGTCGCAGTCAAGGAACATTTCATGGTAGCAGCCCGTCTTCAGGATTTCTGCAGGCAGAGAAGGGGCCGACGTCATCCTGTCGCATCCGGCGAACAGGTTTGCGAAGCAGTATTCCGACGGTATCTCGGTCTTGTCGGCGAAAGACCTGTAGAGCAGCGACATGATGTTGCCGCCGCAGGCGCATTTGGCGAACAGATCCTCCAGGAACAGATCGCCTTCTTCGCTCGGGCTTTCGATCTTGAAACACCTGTAGTTGCCGTCGTCAACGCTGAAACCGGTGTTTCCGTAATATCCAGAGCGAAGATACAGCCTAGTTCCGACGGGTATCGTCACCGCCGTGCCGTCCACCGGGAACGACGACCAATTCCCGGACCCGGTAGTCGACTTCTCAAGCGTTACAGAAGGAAGACCGTTGCCATGGCTTTCAAGACATACTGTGATATCTGCTCCGGTAGCCTCAAGATAGAATGGTGTCGTATCCGCCATTTAGCTCCTCCCGTCAAATCCTGAAGCCTCCGCCCAGCCCGCGTGATGCGAGTCGGGCGGAGGCTTCACATTCCTGGTCTCGCCCAGGCTACTTCATCCAGTTTTCGATCGCGTCCTTGACGGATCCAATGATCTTCTCGATCTCCTCCTTGGTCAGGCTGCCATCCTCGAGAGCGTCGGGGATTGTCTGTATGGCCGCCTTCAGACGGAGATAGTCGTTCGCCCATATCGCAGGGCAGTACTTCTCGTACTTGGTGAGGTACTTCAGGATCGTGAGCGCGAACTCGCGAACCTTCTGCACGTTGCCGGCCACGCCCTCCCTGTTGAGGAAGTCGTTGAGAAGCTTGAGCAGGTAGTCAGTGGCAGACTCGAATCCGCCGAACATGAACTTCACGCCAAGCACGATCTTGTTCCACAGTCCCATGGTCTTTCCTTTCTTTGGGTTTCTTGACATGTCCTATATTATATCAAATTGAACTACCGGTAGAACTCCGCCAGCAGTCCTATGCACCGGCTGTCCCTGAGCTTCTCGATCGCCGACATCTCGATCTGGCGTATCCTCTCCCTCGTGACGTTGAACAGGAGCCCGACCTCGTCAAGCGTCCTCGGAACGCCGTCTGAAAGTCCGTATCTCGACTCCATCACGATCCTCTCGCGCTCCGTTAGCCCCTTCAGCACCTCGGCAACCCGCTCCTTCAGAAGGTTCCTGTCGCACACGTCCGCCTGGTTCTCCGTCTTGTCGTCCGCGATGAAGTCTCCGTACGTGGCGCTTTCGTCGTCTCCGATCTTGCAGTCAAGCGACACGGTGTGCTGAGACATCTTGCGGAGCTCCGACACCCTGTCGGCCGTGACGTTCGCCGAATCGCCAGACTTCCCCATTCCGACCAGCTTTGACGTTATCTCGTCCGCCACCTCCGCATCGGTCGCCTTTCGACCAAGCCTGTCCATCAGCTTCCTGTCGGCCCTTTTCATCATGTCCATCTGCTCGATGACATGGACGGGTATCCGGATGGTCCTTGCCTGGTTCTCGATCGCCCTCGTTATCGCCTGACGTATCCACCAGATCGCGTAGGTGGAGAACTTGTGCCCCCTGCGGTAGCTGAACTTCCTCACGGCGTTCATGAGGCCGAGATTCCCCTCCTGCACGAGGTCGAGGAACGAAATCCCGCGGTTGACGTACTTTTTGGCCACGAACACGACGAGGCGCTGGTTTGCCTCTATGATGCGCGTCCTGGCGGCGTTTCCCTCGTCGATCGCCCTCCGCAGCTCCGAGAAGCATGATCGGAAGTCGTCAGGCGTCATCCCGAACGTCGCTTCCATCTTTCTGACTTCGTCGGATTCCGAAGAGTCCTTTACGAGTTTCAGGTATGGTAGGTAGATGGTCTCGTGGGCGGTGTCGCAGAGCTTCTCAAGGACGTCGTGGCGGAACGACAGCTCGTCGAAGCACCGGCGGAGTTCCGCCCTGGCTCCGAACACGTCTCCGCCGGCGGCAAACTCCCTGGCGAGGCGATCGCGGGCGGACTCAACCTTTCCGCGGAAGGTTGGGATTAGGGCGATGTAGGCGTTTCGCTTGCCGCTGAAGGCGCCGCCGACTATGTGGTCGAAACGCTCGCTCCTTTCGTCCAGACGGTCGAGCACCTTGAGGTACATTTCCGGTGCGAAGAGGAATTTGTTGAAGAGGTCGCGTGCGCATATCTCGGAGTCGCAGATGATGCGGAACGCGTCCGACTCCTCGTCCTTCGTGAGAAGCTTCACCTGCCCGACGTGCCTGAGGTACGAACCCACAAGCGTCTCAGGCCCCCTTTCGCGCCTTGACTTCGGAGACCGTATGTCGGACGGAACGTCGACAACCTCGATCCCAACAGCCCTCAGAACGTCTATGTACCGACACGACACCGTGCTGGCCGGAACTCCTCCCGGCAAGGCCGAAAGAAGCTCTGCGTAGGCAATCCTGCCTCCGTTTTCGCAGCTTCGACGCCTAAGATCGTCGAGCATGCGTGCGAACATGTTCGCGCTATCGCTGTTCAGGCATGATACAGACACTGAAACTCCCAAAGAAATTTCAATATATTGTATCACGGACTTATGTAAAAGTCAATGGGCTACATGTTCAAATCGTCTTTCAGGTTTTATGGATCTCGGGCGTTCTCAATCTTCAAGAAGCCACTTGTTCATCGTCTCGTCGAACGCCTTCTTGAGGCTCGATACATCCTCTCCTCGCTCGGCACGCATCTTCGCCACGCGGAGAATCCACCACATCTTGGATCCGCCTTTTGCATGGAACTTCTCGTACCATTCGGTCTGTATCTTGGCAAGCTCAACCGGCGAGCAGTTCTTGACGGTCGCCCTGACAAGCTCTGCATACATCGCAGCTGCTATGTACGGAACCTGGGCATCAGTCGCCTTTTCGAGAGCAACAGCGAGAAGATCCGGGAGCTTAGAGAACTCCATCTTCGCAAGGGCGGCATCGAAAACGGCAGGAACGTCCACCGGATTCACCTTGGCCAGTACCGCGGCGAAGACGTCCGGCACGTCGACAGGATCTGTTTTCGCAAGCGCAACCTGTGCGATGTACGGAACCTGCGCCTCGGTGGCCTTCTCGAGGGCAACCGCAAGTAGAGCCGGCACTTCAGACGATGCCGCCACCGCAAGCTCCGCCGCGAACGCCGCTACGACCTTGGACTTTACAGGGTCGGCCTCCTTTACCGGCTCTACGTCCTTTACCTCGAATGCAGCAGGCTTTGCAGGCTTCACCTCCGACACCGATGCCTTGTAGGACACCGGTGACGAAAGTTCCACCTTCACCCTTTCCTGCTTTCCGTCCTCGACCCATCCAAACTCAGGATCGAGGCGCATTCCGTCCTGCCCGAGGCACAAAAACGCAAGAGAGGACGCAAAAGCTATGACGTAAGTGCGCATCTCGATCCCCGGACTAGTTGTTGAACTTCTTCACGAAGTCGTTGTAGGCATCGACTCCAAGATGCGAGCGAAGGATAAACCGGTTCGCCGCGTCGAAATTGATATCCCCGTAGAAGATGTCGTCCTTGAACTTCGCGAGCTCTTCGTCAGACATCCACTTGACGTCAATCCACCTGTAGTCAGGAAACCACTTCGACAGCCACTCCCTGACGCCGGCCATCTTTGGCGCGTTGAGGGCGGACGAAAGCTCGTCGACCGCGTCCTGAACGTGATTCACCCCGTCCTTCACCACGATAGGCACGCCGCGTTCGCGAAGCTTGCGACGGATATGCCTTGGCGCTTCACGCAAAACCATCGAAGCTGCGCGGTCGACACCGCCGTAACCGAAATATCCGTTTCTCTTCGTTCCGCATTCGGCAAGGACGTTTATGTACGCGCATATGTCAACAAGTGTACTCTTGTTTTCGATTGCCTTTCGGGTATACTGCACGAACGCAGGGAACTCTTTAAGAAGAGCACCTTCACGGTGCGTGACGAGAAACTTCTCAGTGCTCTTCGGGGCGTTCTTGAACATAATCGCGCTCAACAAAATTCCCGCGTCAGCAAACTTCGCGTCGTACTCAGGGGCGAGCTCCAATCCTGGCGCCGGGCCCCAATGTCGGAATATCGATCCATATACATGTGACGCTATGGACTTGCCGGCAACGAGATTCGTCTTGGAGACTTCAAGGGCATAGTCTGCCACAGCCTTGATCTCGTCCACCTTGAGCGTATACTGCCATTCGCTGCGGACATTGTAATCTGCCCCGGACGGATAGCCTGCCAGGATCTCCTGCGCCGTCTTAGCGTCCTGGGCGAACGCCGAACATGCCGCTGCGATCGCTAAAATAACTGCCTTGAATTTCATTGCTTCATCCTGTTCTTCTGAATTTACTTGTTGTACTTCTTGATGAACTCGTTGTACCCGTCGAGACCGAGGTTGGCCCTGAGCACGCTCTGGACTCTCCAGTTGAAGTCGGTCTGACCGTAGAACACGTCATCCATGAGCTTCTTGAGATCCTCCTCCGACATCCACGAAGGCTCGATCCAGACATGGTCCGGATACCATTTCGCAACCCATTCCTTGAGGCCCTGCATGCGAGGACTGTTGAACGCAGCGGAGAGCTCGTCCATGGCGTCCTGCACGGGATTCTTGCCGTCAGCCCCGACAAGGAACGATCCGCCCTTTTCGCGGATGAGCTTCTTCAGCGCCTTCGGAGCGGACGAAAGGATGAGCTTTGAATAACGGTCGAAATTGCCGTTGTACCACAGAACGCCTCCGACATCCGCATAGCTTTCAGCGAATACCGTGATATGCTGCAGCAGGCTTGCCGACACAAAAGCCCCCCTAACTGCCCTGCAAACCTCAGCCGTAACAGGACGCTTCTCCCCGATGATCTCGACATACTTCAGCGTACACTTTGGCATGCATTCAAAACCTCTCTTGCCGCCAAAGTATAATTTAGGCAGTTTTGTGGCGGCATACTTGCCGTCGTACTCATTGAGCAGGGATTCGCAGTTCTTCCTCTTGCCCAAAACCATGTTGACGAACGCAGAGGGGAGAAGCCTCTTGTTGGAGGCGATTTCGAGATCTGCGATCTGACGCCACTCGTCGGTCGTGACGTTGTCCAGAAAAGCCTCGATCTGGTCCTTGTCGACGGACTTGAACTCCGCAAACACCTCTTCCGCGGTCCTGGCGTAGGACAGCGAGCAGAGCATGGCGCACGCAATGGCAATAAGCTTATTCATTTTCATCTCCTTTGTTTGTCGTTCTGTGGTTTGGTTTACTTGACAGTGCCGTTGTACAGCCTGACGAAGTCGTTGTAGGCCTCAATTCCAAGATGGGCTTCGAGCTTCACCTTGTAATCGGACCTGAAATCCTTTTCTCCGTAGAATACGTCGTCCTTCAGCTTCTGGATATCGGCATCTGACATCCAGTTCGGCTCAACCCACTCGTAGTCCGCGAACCACTTCGCGATCCACTGCCTTAGCCCGGACATCTTGGGCGCGTTGAGGGCCGATGAAAACTCGTCTATCGCATCCTGGACCGGATTCTTTCCGTCAGACCCAACGACAAAGCTGACGCCCTGCTCCCTCATGCGCCTCTTCACGGCTTTCGCCGCCATCGAGACAAGCCTCTCCTTGGATTTGCCTCCCATGTAGTATCCCAAGCCTCCGTTGCACGAGTGCTCTGCGACGACATTGACGGCCTCGGGGAATGTGGCGACGCTCCAGATCATTCCGGACTTGTGTTTTCTCACTGTACGGACCGTCACAGGATACTTGGCAAGCCAGTCGACTTTAGGATTTTCCATCGACAGCATTTTCTCGCTTGTTCGAGGTATCGTGTCGTAGGTCCTCAGAGGATTGACATCGTATCCGTCAATGGCGAGCAGCTTCGCGTCGACCTCCTCGCTCAGATCCGAACACTGGTTGCGAAGCCAGTTGCCGAGGATGTCGAACGGATAAACCATGGCTCCGTTGTTGCCTGACCTTACACGTTCGATCGCTCTGTCTATAACGGACTTCATCTCGTCCTTGGAGAGAGACTTCGCAAACTCCTGCAGTTCCCTGATAGTTCCGGGATAGCCATCCCGCAACTCCTTTCCCCTTGCGACTATCTCGTCTGCCGTTCTGGCGGCAAAGGCGCTGATACACATGGCTGACGACACGAGAGCCATTATGACTACCATCTTTTTCATGATGTTCCTTTCCTTTGATTTTTCTGTCTCACCATTATACCATAAAATCACTGCACAGCCCAATTCGGGAGTTCAGAGAACCAGCGCACAGGAGCTATCGGGTGCCACAGGGTCTTCGTCGACCCATCCTCGTGCTCTGCATCGTTGTTCATGTTCCTCAGATAGCACCACATGAGGTCCTCGTTGTCCTCCCTGAGCCAGTCGCCTGGGTGTTTTACAATGCAGGATGAGTCGACGAGCACCACGACGTTCCTGAGCTCATACCCCCAGTCGATCGTGTTCCCTATCTTGGTATACGCACGGACGTCCCACGAGCTTCCGTATCCCGTTCCAACGTACATCTTCATCTTGTCCCAGTTGTTCCCGTCTTCGGACCCCTTGTCCGCCACTTCGCTCTGGGAGTAGAACTGGAGTCGGGTCTCCTCCGTGCCGGCGGAGTGCGAGAAGTTGTTCGTGGATGCCTTCAGCTCGAACCCCGCGAAACTGGACGACATGGACCTCCAGTAGTTTGAATACCACGAGCTCGCCGTGTGTGCAGTAACGCATCGGTACGGAGAGCCATTGTACATCACGGCGTCTCCTCTGTAGTAGTACGTGCCGGTAGAGAACTCAGGATATCCCATCGGAGGTTCCCTGTTGACCGGTATGATGAACATGGCTATCCGCCTGACCGGCGCCCTGTCGTCAACCACCCTGTCTACGTAGTTGCTGACCGCCGAAACCTTGTTCGTCACGAACGTCTCGGTGGCCATCCTCGCCGTTGCCCCGATCGTCTGAAGCGGAAGCGCCGACATGGCTGAAACTGTAAATGCGCAAAGCGCAGCTGCCTTTGTTTTTTTCATCTTGTCACTCCGTTTTGTTCTACGGCTATGGTCTTTACCCCGTTGCCGTCCTCAACAGTTATCTTGTGGTACAGTCCGGTAGACTCGTCCTTTGCGTACGCGTCGTCCGAGGACACTCCAGAGATCCCGTTCTGGTCGACCGCGATCGTCTTTATACCACCGGAATCCTCTATCGCAAGCTTGTAGAATAGTCCTGTCGAGGCTTCCCTGGCGTAGAGATCTTCAGGTATTCCGCCTCCGCCTCCTCCGCCGCCATCTCCTTTCATTGAAAGCGCTTCGTCGACCGTCGTTTCGGTGAAATGCGATGGATCCCACGCCCCTGAATGCACGACTGTGCATCTGTAGAGCGTGTCCCCGCGGTACACAAGGCGCCCTTCTGAATACGCTGCCGATTCGCTGAACGTCGGCGCAAGGGCCGACTTCTCGACCTTCTGCCCGATCGCGCTCCGGAGCATTCCGAACGCCGCTATGACTTTCTGGTATAGTGTCATGGCGCTTCGCCCCCGGTCACTCCTCCGCCGCCTTCAGTATGGCCGCAACAGTTTCGTCGTCAACGCCAAGCGCATTCTTCGCAAGGCTTACCCATGAATTGAAAAGCTCGTTGTCAGCTGAAAGGTCCTGGGACAGCGAGAACGCCTCCCATGCGTTAAGTCCGTCGACCTCCTGCGTCTGAAGCCACTCCTTCAGCTGCTGCCACTTGCCTATCTTGGACAGGGCGACGTACAGCTTGAGCTTTGAATATCTTGGAGGCTTGACGAAACCGGTGGCGGAGAACAGCTTGTTCGTGACCGTCCATGACCTGCCGCTCTGGACGTACGTGCAGATCATCACGCCGTTAGTCACCGTCCTCGACTGGAGCCTGCGCTGCGACGATATCGCCTCAAGCCTCCTCACGGCAGCCTTTCCGATCGCCTTCTCAAGGGAGTTGGTCGATGAAGGCGATGCCGCAAGAGACGTCACGGCCGAGAATATCGCCAGAAAGGCGGTCGCCGCCACCGATATGAAAGATCTCGCTCTTGGTGTATTCATGGTATTCTCCTTTTGTCCTAGTTTTCGATGGGTACGAGCCCGAGAAACGCTCCGTTGTCGAACAGGGCGACCACACCGGTCTCGCTGTTTGTCACCGGTCCGGTGAAAGTCGGATATGTAGCGCCGCCATCCGTTACCGTAAGAAGGTAGCTTCCGAACGCAACACCGTCAGGGCCGCCCCATTTCCCGTGCGGATTGAGGTTGCAAGGTATGTTCCTGAGCGCCTCAGGGCGCTTCACGTAGAGCTTGTGGCACGTGTAGTGGACGTCCGCGGAACTCGTCCTGTGCAGGACTATGTCGTATGTGTTCGTGAAGTGGTCGGTCGTGTTCTTCTTCGTCCAGCTTCCTGCAACGCGGTTTGTCGTGAATCCGGACTCCCATACGTACGGAACCGTCATCGTTGGAGAATTGGTGAAGCTCTGGCCGAAATAGATGTACAGCACGTCCTCGTTGGAGGCTGAATCGTAGCTGTTTGACGCGACATAGATGTCGAACCTCCTTGACGTAAGGGGAACCACGGGAAACTGAAGAGTCACGAACCTGCCTGTCTTCGGCACGTTCGAGAGCGAAGCCCTGAGCGACTCCACTCCGTTCGAGAATCCCTGCTGCCAGGCCTTTGCGACCCTTCCTATGTTCTTCGCCGTCTCCTCCTCCGCGGCCGCGTCGGCAATCGACGCAAGAACTCTGTTCTTGTCCCTCAGCTGCCCGTCTTCAGTCTCGGTTATGACGTTCTTCTGCCACGAGAAGTTCGTCACCACTCCGGACACCGACTCCGCCACGACAGACCTTTCAGCCCCAAGCCCCGTGCCAAGTCCCTCGCCAAGCTGCGCAGACGACGCAACTGCAACGAAGGCAGCCATTGATGCGATTGCGAACCTCATCATTCAGCCACCTCCACCTGAAGCCTGAGACGCCACATCGACCGTCTGTCGACCATGAATCCTGGAATTATCATGACATGCTGACCGGCTTCTGCCTCTACAGTCATGACCGATTCCCAGTGCCCTCCCCTGAACATCCTCTCAAATATAACCTGTCCAGGACCCGTCAGAGCCTCAGCTTCCACGGTGTAGGTTATCGTGGCCTTGCTTGACGTCATGACGAGCGAGTCGAATGTGATTCCACCCTCTGTCTCTATGTATACCGGCGGAAGGTCGTCGCCGACATAAATCTGCTTGTGCTCCCAGGAGTTCGTCGGTCCGAACACGTAGTACACTGTGGTCGTGGCTCCGTTGATCGTCCACCCCGAATCCATCTCTACGCCAGAAGGGAGAGCTGCCGTGTTCGCGAAGTTTGTCCATGCGTTTCTGTTGTCCTCGCGCCACCATATCTTCTGCGCAAGCTCCGAAGGGGTAAACACGGCGTTCGTGACGGAGAATGCGTAGGCGGCTATGTTCGTGCCGTGTCCGAAGTCATCTATCAACGTATCCGGCACAAGATTCGTAACCGATCCGCCGTGGGCGTATTCGGCGGCGACAAGGCCAATCTCGGGGTCGTGCCCCGTCTTGGACATGATGTTCTTCGATCCTCCGTACATGACGGCCATGCAGACCGAAAGCGTCACGACGATCTTCCCTACGGCGCCAAGCTCCATGAATCTCCTGTGGATGTCGGACAGGGTCCCGGAGACCATAGGCCACAGGGCGATCGCCGCGCACATTGCCGAAAGAACGGCGGCCGCACAGACAAGTGCGTACATGGCGATTCCGTCTATCATTCCGCAACCCCCACAAGAAGCCCCTTCCTGAACGTAAGCGTCTTCCCTCCCCACGAAACGACGGTTGACACCCCGTCCTTAACTCCGTTCGGAAGGTCTATAGTCGCGCCGTCGGCTATCGCGGCGTCGTTCGGTATCTTCATGTATGTGAATCCGGAGTTCGCCCTCGGAAGCCACACGTCAACGTAGTACAGGTGCGAGTATTCGTTGCCGTCTTTGTCCTCATAGGTTCCGGACTCCGCAACCGGTGCGGACACGAAGTCCTCGGCAAGGAAATCCCATTCGCTCCTCGGAACCCCGTCGATAACCTGCGCGTAACCGACAAGCGGCTGTACGGTCTGGATGTCTTCCGTGAAGGCGAACCTCATCCTCCACTTCCTCGATTCAACGCCTTGGATCGTTCCGTTCTCTCCTGTGTCCTTGATGTCTATGACCATGACCTTCGCCGTGGCTTCGTCGAACACGACGGCCGCGTCGAAGGACGACAGCTCTACGGAATAGAACACTATCGGAGTGCCGGCGGCAACGTTCGTCGCCACCGCGGAAAGAAGATCGACAGCCTGGTTGAAGCCGTCCCTTGCCGCGTCCTGCTCAGCCATGGCGACCTGGTTAGACGCGGCCACCTTGGCAAGATCCGCCTGCGTGGCCACTGCGTTTGTGGAGTTGAGCTTTCCGTCGTCTCCTACCATCAGCTCACGCTGTGCAGGCGGAAGTTCTGCGAATGCCTCCGAAGCCAGAGCAAGAAACGCGAATACAGCAAGTACGGATTTCACTTCGCCCCTCCGTTTCCAAAGCGATTTGAACGCTTCACTCGGAACGGGGCGTTAGGAGGACCGTTGCGCTCGCTTTCCCTGCGCCTTCTGGCCGCCTCCATCCTGGCCTTGCGCTCTTCGCGCTCTACCCACAGGATCTGGACGCGGTTCGTGAGCTGAGTCCATGCATCGACAGTTGCGATCGGGACCGCATTTGTTGGATTTGCGGCTGCGAGAGCCACCATGAAAAGCAGGTTAGTCATTCTTGTGTTCCTCCAGGTAGTTCAGCACGGAGATGTTCTCCGGCAGAAGCGCGTTTACGTTCGTGACAGGTGTCCAGTAGAGGTAGCCGGCCTTCATTTCACGCCGATACAGGCACTCTTCCTGGGCGTCCCAGATGTAGCTTGAGGTGACGGACACGACAGATCTGACGGCGTTCGTCATCGTATCCGGCGAGAGCGACTCGGATTTCTTGGCATAATCCATCGATATCGCCTCATCGAGGGTGTTCGTACCAATCCACACGTCGTGAAGACCGTTCGTCACTCCCAAGGTGATGGTCCCGTCGCCATGCGATCTCGTCTCGGGTCCGTTTACCGTGTTGAAACCTGCCGATATCACGACTGCACGGCTGTTCGTGTTCCACGCATACGTTCCGATCGATACGGAGTCTGTGACATTGGATGCGACATGTCCGCCAAGTGCGTATGTGCGGGTTCCAAATGCCTGCGATCCATAAATGCCGAAGATGCTCGTCGGACGCCGCCCCATGCCGAGCGCGACGGAACCCGGCCCTGCGTAGCTGTTGTATCCGATGGCCAATCCGTTCTCTTCGGCTTCGGCAAGCGTTCCGATGGCCGTTCCAAGATACGCCTTTGCCTTTGCTCCAGATCCTATGGCGATCGTGTTCGTCGCCTGCGCTTCCGCAAACGTTCCGATGCCTATCGAATTGAGATCCATTGCCTTCGCAGGGCCAAGTGCGAGAGCCTGAGGTCCTGTAGCCTCGGCGAAAGCGCCGAATGCGCTTGCATAGTTGTTGGAAGAGACGGCCTTGTATCCGACGGCAGACCCCCATGAGAAGAACGCCTGCGAGAACAGGCCGCCCGCGAACGCCTCGCTTGCAAGGGAGAGGTTGTTGAATCCGAGCGCTACCGCGTAGTCGGCCTTTGCCTCGGAAGTTCCGAACGCCATTGCGAAATCTCCGTTAGCTATGGCATATGGGCCTACAGCCATGGCATGTTCGCCTTCAACGGTGCTGTCATGTCCTACAAGAATGATTCCGTCGCTAGACTCGCTCCAGGTATTGTCTCTGCCTATTATGATATTGGAATTTGTCTGCCACTCGTCGAAGTCTTCGATCAGGAGAAGCTTTGACAGATCAGGCTTGTCTGTAAGGTCGTAATACGCGCCAGATGTAGCCACTGCTGCGAACGACGGCTTAGATCCTATCTCGGTCCACGTGTAGCTTGGCTTGGTCTGCGCCTTCGCCCACGGGTAGATCGTTGGATCGGATTCCGTGAACGAAGTGAGCCACGGAGGGTTGTATATCGCAGAAGGAGGTATTGCGTTCGTTGGGTATGGGAGCTTGTCCTGCTTCTTAGCAAGATGAGTGTATGCACCACCTGTCGTGAATTTAGTTGTTCCGCCCGATACAGGCGTAGCGCTGTCTCCGGTATTCGCAACGTTGCCAAGATCCACGTCAGACTTCCCGATCGTCACGGAGCCGGTCTTGCCGTTTACGCTTGTCACCGGAGCCGCAGGGACTCCGCTTATCGACGAGTATGGTATTGCGTTCGTCGGATACGGAAGTTTGTCCTGCTTTGCGCCAACCTTCTCGTCAGTCTCATCCTTGGTGTAGGTGTTATCCTCGATTGATTCTATTTTTCTCAGATTAGACGAGACCTCGTCCATTATCGAGTTGCTGACCGAAGTCACCTTCCGGTCGACATATTCCCTGGAGGCGGTGACGTTCACCGCTCCGTACGATTCGATTGCCGCGAACGCCAGAATCACAGCCGACATTCTGCAGAACCTCATTTCTCCACTCCTTCCTGATCAACTCCGATGTTTACCTCGCCAGTCTCCTCGTCGGTGACGGCAAGAATCCTGTAGAACTTGCCGTCTCCCTCGTTCGGGACGAACACTCCGGGAACGAACGGGACGACTCCGCCGTCGGCGAGTATCGCGTCGAGCGCCCTCTCGATCTCCATTACCTTCACATACGCAGGATCTGACACGCCGAAAACCGTGAACACTCGGCCTTCGGTTGCTGATTCTACAAACCTGTACGTGACGACCTGACCTGCCGGCGCGTAAAGGGTCACGTCTCCGCCGGCGTAGTCCTTGAGGCTCGCCGACGCAAGTACGACAGGAACATCTTCCTCGGAGGATATGTTCAGGACGACATAGAAGTCCCTCGCGTTTCCTGTTCCGACGGAAGCCGGAAGTCCGAGCCTGATCGTCTTGTTTTCCGAGATGGTAGCCGTGACGACGTTTACGGTCCTGTCCTTCAGGTTGAAGAGCATCACAGTGCTGTCGCCAGATGCCGAAGAGAGGATGTTCTCGACCCTGTACCTGATGTTCGGCTTGTTCTTGATGAACGCAGGATCCTCCGGATCCTCCTCGTTCCAGTCCGGATGGGCCTGAATCGAAGCCGCTGCGACTATCTCGTCCAGGTCGGCCTCTCTCCAGTCTTCGGCATTCCACTCTGCTCCCTGTGAGACGGCAGAGGTGCAGATGTACAACTTGCCGCCGCGGGAACACTTGTCGCCTGCGGCATATCCGCTTTCCGACGTGTCGTACGCCTTCAGGAGCGAACTTCCTGGAAGGTATCCTGAGTCGTTCTCGAACTCGCTCAGCTTGGTCGGAAGGTCGTCCTCCGTGATGAATCCGGAGTCGTTGGTAAGCTGGCTCGTCTTGGACGGAAGCGATCCGGCAAGCTGCGCTATCCTCGTGGCGATCGAAAGCTCCACCGAAGCGTTTGTAGAGAAGATCGCAGCCGGTCCTCTTCCTGCAGTTGTGCATATCTGTAGGACGACGTCTCCAGTCTCATCGTCCCTCTTCCTGGCAAGCATCCCGACCGTGTAGTACTTGCTTCCGCTGTATGCAGGGGCGAGGTTCAGGAGCGACGCAAGGCCCTCGTTCGAGTAGGCAGACAGCATCGCGAGGATGACGTTTGCGCCAGCTGCTGTGAGGACCAGATCCCACTTTGACGGATCGAACGAAGACGAAGACGTGTGGGCGGCCTTGCACCGGTAGCCGGCTCCACCATGCTTGCAGTAGCTTCCTACTGAATATGACGTAGAGGCAGACCACGCGGACGAGTTGAACGCAGCGATCGCGTAAACTCCGTTCACGGCGTCCCAGATCGATCCGGATGCCTCCTCGACGGCAGACTCTACATCCTCCTGCGTTATGAAATCGGATGGCTTCTTGCCGCTGTCGAGAAGTGCTCCGTTAGTGCCGAACAAGGCGATATTTCCAGAGACGGCGCCAGAGGGCACTGTTGCGGCACCCTCTACGTCGCTCAAATACGCTATGTTCTCCTTCTGGGCCATTTAATTCCTCTTGAAAGTTCTTACCTTAATTATATCAAAATGACCGGATCGGTTCGGGGACCGACGGCATGGTTTCTAAAGAAGGCCTTCCTGCTGAATCGCAAGGTCTACCACTCCAGTCTTCTTGTCCGTCACGGCCACAATGCGGTGCCTGAGCCCGGTCTCCGAGTTTCTCGCGTACGGATCGTGCGAGTTCTTAATGTCCGCCGGATTCTCCTCTCCGGCCGGCGTGAACTTCTCGGACGTTCCGTCGCGATAGGGTATGGAGTGCTGATCAGACGTAGGCATGTACTCGACAAGGAAGTTTCCGGACAGCTGCGTGTCGTATGAATACCTCATCCTGTCGCTTACGCGAAGGCTGAACATGTACGATCCGCGGCGAAGGGCCTTAGTCACCTCCCTTGGAATCTTCACATGGACTAGTCCTGCGTGGTGGTCGTCAGGGTACACTCCAGACATCCACTCCCCGGTCCATATGGGAGGCGAGAACTGGTTTTCAGAGAGGACGAACTCCACATGGCTGTTCTTTGGCGAAGCCGGACCGCAGTCTGCTGCGACAAGCCTCGCGTCGACAATCCACGTGTCTCCCGACACCACCTTGAGTACAGGCATCCTGTCCTCGCTTCGGAGAGGATTGACACCTGGCGGAACGGGCTTCATTCCCTTGACGAACATCTCTCGGTCTCCTTCTTGGTCTTGAAAAGGAAGAACTTGCAGCTTTCGGCAATTCTTCCTGCGCATATCACCTGTGCGGTGACGGGGCAATACCTGCGACTGAAGTCATAATCGGATATCCTTCCGCAGTTTCTGCATATCCTTGGCGGCTGTTTTTCATTCTGCATCTAAAATCCTTTCTACGATGCTGACGAGCTCGACGAAGAGCTAGACGAAGAGCCCGACAGGTTCCTTATGCGGTCCAGGAGCACGCGAAGCGTACCCTTTACATCCTCAAGCGTATCCCCGTCCTGCACCGAGAGATCCGCAGCAAGAGCCGCCACGTCGGATTTCTTGACAAGCGACATTATTCCTCCGAGCGCGGCATCTATCATTTCGAGCTTGCCGACTACGGACTGGTCTAGCGATATCTGTATGTACCTGCGCTCCTCGCCTGACGAGCTGTCGGTTACGTACACTTCATCGACAGAGACCTCGCCTTGGGTACCTCTAAGCGAGTTCAGCAAGTCTGCAGACCTGGACGCCGCTATTTCGGCGATCGTCTTTCCGCCAACCTTGAGCTCCCCGTCCACGTTCACGGTGTCGGCCTTAAGGTTGATGGCCTTGCCTCTACCGCCTCCCTTTGAGACTGTGAGCGTATCCCCTCCGTTCCCTCCGTAGTCGAGAACGGGGTTTTTGTCCGTTGACAGGATCCGCTTGACGAACTTCTTGTAGCGTCCGCCCTCGCGGACGTTGCCTGCCACGTCTATGAGGGCTCCTGTTGCGGAATCGACGACCAGTACAACTCTTGCCATGGCTGCTTGGACTCCTTACATTTGACCCTTCATCTGCTCGAGCATCATGGCTCCGCCCTGGCTTCTCGCCTGCGAACGGATGTCGTTCATGATTCCCATGACCTGGTCGTGCAGCGTCGGGTTGGACTGCTTGATCTTGATCAGCATTCCGCGGCGCTGCGAATCCGGCATCGCGAGGAGCTGCTGGGCGTATGCCTCGGCCTGAGCCCTCACGTCTCCAGGCGTTGCGCCTACGCTGCCTCCAGGAACCCCTGCTGCGTCGGCATCCTCGTCCTGCGGGCCGCCGTTGAGCTGCTGGGCCTGCTGGGCCGCCATGGCACGCTGCTGGATGTTCTGTATCTGCTGCTGCTCCGTGACGACCTTCTTCTGCTCGTCCATGTAGTCGAGGTCCGCGACCGTCCTGTAGGCCGTGCCCTTCGAGATGTCGCCTGCAGCGGCGGCCTGAAGCATGAGAGCCTTGCGCTCGATGTCGTCGGCGAGGGTTGTGGTCTGAAGGCTTCCGGTGATGTCGTCCCAGTGCAGGTGTCGTGCGATCTTGCCGAGGGACCAGTCAACGACGTCGTTGAAACCGTCTACCATGAACTGGTACTGCTTCTCGAACACGCGAATAGCGACCGGGGCAGTCTGCATCGTCAGCTTGCCGGTGTACATGTCCTCCGGATATCCGATCGCGTTGATGAGGTCTGTCATCGCCTGCTGGAGATTCTCCTTGGGGGCAAGCTGCTTTCCTTCCCCACCGAGCATCTGGTAGTTGATCGGGTAGGGTGCAATCTGGACGTCTGTGATGTTCTTTCGCTTTCGCTGGACCATCGCCTCCATCGCCGCCACGAACCCCCTCATCGACGCCATGGTGAGCGCGTCCTGTCCGTCAACGTTGTTCTGCGGGCTTGGCGATATCACGCGGAACGGGGTTATGAAATCCATCGCGATCGCCTCGTCGTACCTTCGCATGAGCTGGACATAGTATGCGAGCTTTAGGTACGGCAGAAGAGGAGGCATTCCCCATCCGTACATCTCGATCCCGGCGAGGGCGGGCACTTTTATGTGAAGGATGCTGTCGTCCTTGAACTTGAAGAGCGGAGTGCCAAGCCCCATCCTCGTGCAGCATGCCTCGATGAAGTCCCACGGGGCTTCGTCGACATAGAACCGGTCGACGATCTTTCCAGACGTGATGTGGGATACGAGCTTGTCTTCGTCGAGGCGGTAGTAGTATTCGGTCTTTCCGGAAACGGGATGCACCCTGAGCTCGAAGCGCTTGGGGTTCCACCTGCGGATGCAGATGCGCGACTGGTCCGGCGAAGGGTAGTCGAACCGGTTGAACGTGACCTTTTCGCCGCATCTGTAGCATTTGCCGGAGAAGGTCATCGTTCTGGGATCGAACCTGTAGTCTATCTTCTTCGCCATGTACCTCGTTCCGCATTTCGGGCACGTGAGCACGCGCTCGAACGGAAGGTAGACGCTCACAAACGAGTTCCCGTACACGAGGAGGTCGTTTCCGATCTCACCCAGGCGGTCGAGAAGATGCAGCTGCCGGCGTATGAACTTCTCGTACTTCTCCTTGTTGGCGCCGGACGCGCCTGTGATGCCTATGCTCGTCAGAAAGTACCTCACCACGCGGTTCGTCACGGACGCGAACGGAGGAGTCGTCGTCATCATGTACTCGCTGATGGTGAAAGCGTCGTATATGTTAGTCGGGAGAAGCGAGCCGAGCACGTCGTCGAAGATGTCGGGGAGGTTCTGGGCGTTCTCCCTCGATATCCCGGCCGCTCCGGTCGTCCCACCGAACACGCGTGCGAGCCCGTAGTTCTGCGTGAATCCGGTCATGTCACACCATCCTGTCAGATTTCTCGTCCTCCGCCAAGGCCTTCTTCTCGAAAGAAGTCACGGAAGCGTCAGAAGCCTTCTTGACGCGTCCCTGGCCGAACGCCTTTGCGCCGGCGGCCAGGACGTCGTCGATGTCGGACGCACCCTCCATAGGCGTCCTCGAGCTTGTCACAAAATTTCTCTTCTCCATCATGGTCAACCTCCTTCTTTTATGCAGACCTTATCACAAGCCTGCCATCTTCCACAGATACTGCATATTCAGTTCCAGAATCCGGATCGTACACGGTCATCACGTCTACGGGATCCGAGGACGAGCTTTCGTCGTCGGCTCCGGCGATGTACATTCTGCCGTTCGACACTCCAAGCATGTAGAGCGCACCGTTCACCGTGTCACGAAGAAGAACCACGCTGTCCGGAGGCCTTGGCGGAGTGGCGGATCCGTCGGACACCACGAGATATCCGTACGCGTCGATCTCTATCCTGTATCCTCCGAGAGCCAGAGAGTCCATCCGCAGCTCCTTCGTGCGAACGGAATCTGCGACAACCGTCTTCGCCGTGACCGAATCGGCAACGATGTTCTTGCCGCGGTCGAAAAGTCTCTTTATGCTCTCCACCAACACCCTGTCGCGCATCCTGAGGTCGAATACGCCGAAGCTGTCTCCGCTCGAAGAGGTCTCTGACACGTCGACGAACGACGACGAGTCGATGTCTATCCCGGAGCTGTCAGCCGTTATCTTGGAGATCCTGACCTTGCGCCGGCCAAGACGTCCGACTGCATCTTTTACGGTATCGCCCTTGACTCCGGAGGTGTTTCCGATGCGCGAGTCCTCGGACAGGAATGCGACAGTGCCGGCGTTTGTCGAATCGACGCGGCAGTCCGAAGCGATCGACACCTTTGACCCGGAACCGACGCTGAGCTGGTGGACGTAGGTCTTTCCGATGACGACGGCGTCGGCTCCGGTGGATACCGATATCTCGCCCGCCATGTATACGTTCTGCAGGAACAGGACCGGGCGCCTTCCTCCAGAAGCGGAGGACATGCCGTGTATCGAGAACGTCGTTATGTTAGACGCGAAAATGCAGTTTCCTGTTCCGATGAGGTATACGCTCAGAGGAGAACGTCCTGACGGGAATCTCATCTCCGTGTCTTCGTACTTGCCCGGAGCCAGCACGAACGCGACGTATTTTCCAGACTTCGCGTCTTCGGTAGGAGAGAAGTTGGCCGCGGCCTCATCTATGCTCTTGAACGGAGCCACGACCGATCCGACCCTAAGCCTTGTGCTTCCGTCCGCCGCATATTCCTCAACGTCCGTGTACGGGTCGACGTATGCGACGTTCGACAGCGTCGGAATCGATATCTGGGCCGCCTCTGGCGGAATGAAATTCGCGTTAAGCCTTCCATTGGCGTCGAGTACCGGCAGGAAACCTTCGTATTTCGACGCATCCTCGCCTGCCGGTATGAACGATATCGCGCCCTTCACCCCAAGAGAGGCTATGATGTTTGCGGCCGTGGGAGTCTTCTGTGTTGCTTCAGCCATTTTCCGGCTCCTTCCTCAGCTCCCTGGTGACAAGCTTGAATCCATCCTCGATTCCGTGCTTCTTGAAAAATCCCTTTTTGACTTCTACGGCCGACGCTGCGTTTTCATCGTATTCGTAGTGCTCCTTGCCGCCATCGGCCTCCATCGTGCATATCTTGACGATGATCCCATCCTTGTCCATGAATGCTATGTCGAGAGGAATAAGGCATCCCTTCATCCAGAAATAGCCTCCTCCGGACAGCCCCTCGAACAGCATTCCGCAGACAGACGGAAGATCCTTCCGTCCCATGAGTCCGTGCATTCTGGACTCTGGCGTGTCCGCAACCTCCAGAAGGATGCTCGTTATGGAGTCCTCTTCGTCCTTGAACGTCCCTACCCTGGAAATCCTTACAGGAGGGCGAGGGTTTATCTCCGGTGCGCCCTTGATCTTGGCGACGCCAGAGATGCGCTTCGTCATCGAAGCACCCTTATGGAAGAAGTCTATCACGACGCACCCTCTGTGTCTTCGTGCAACGCCCTCATGACCCCCTTTTCAAGCACCACGTCGTCCACATTCGAGAGGCCCGGAAGGGAATCGAGCTGCTTCAGGCATATTACGATTCGACGCTTCAGAAGGTAGTCTATGTTGGCGATGTTGTTTTCAGCGGCGGTAGGAAGCTCGGACTCTGGACGTCCAATCAGGTCGGAGAGCTGGCTGCGCACTTTCACGTCCGACGGCTTGCGGTCGAACACGCATGAGAATATTGGCGGAAACTGCTCGTCGTCGTAGCCGTCCTTGATGATCGACAGCCTCACGAGCTCCTGTACGGACGGAGCGAACGGAAGCATGTCCCGGTTCATTCCGACCGTCGCTATCGCAACTGCCATCTCCTCCGCCTTGAGCGGAGTGAACGTCTGGAAGAACGGCTGTCCGTTGGCTATCGTGTTGACGATGTTCCTGAACGCGTCAACCCTCCTGAAGAAGTCGCCGGTGCCCATGACGATCTGCATGGCGCATATCTTGTCCATGACCTCGCTTGCCGGAGTGACGCCGAAGTCGTCCTGAATCTCCATCTGTATCGTGAGAGGATCCCAGTCGAGGGCCTCCTCTCCGTACTTTGAGAGCACCATGGCGTTTAGCACCGTGGCGTCGGCCTCGGGATTCTCCCACATTTCGCGCCATGCGGCCGAATCTACGGTTTCGTCGGGAAAAGGCATTTAGTCCTCCTTTTCCCCGGAATCTCCTTTTCCGCCTTCGTCTTCGTCGTCTTCAACGTCGGTCACTCCGTCGGTGAAATCCTTGATCGTCTTCTTGAGATGGGACGATTCGGGCGACTTGAGGCTGATGATCGTGACGGACAGCTTCTTGGGGCTTATCTTGCCGTCTTCCATCATGCCGTCCACCATATCCTTAGGAAGCACCTTCTCGAAGAGCGACCTCGGAAGTCCGGCAAGTGCTTTTGCCGAGAACGTGTCGCCACCCATCGGGACGGCGTCGTCAACGACCTCCTTCATGGCGCTCAGCGGAATGTCGAACACAACCTCCTCCGGGGCGCAGAACTTGCGTCCATAGCAGTCGTCGATGCCGGTTATCTCGTCCATGCCGGCAATCGCGTCGAACAGACCTTCGCGGTTCCTGTCGAGATCCTCGTCAGAGCATACGCAAACCTCCTTGGCGAACTTGCACAGCTCCGAGGCCATCTTGTACGTCCCGCGGCGCATGAGTTCGTTTGCGCGGAAAAGCAGGTTCTCGGCAAGCGTCTCGCGGTTCGGAAAACCGTCGCCGGCGGAGAGGCGAACCTGCTCTGCGGCCTTGACGCCGTATTCGGCGCACTTCTTCAGGATGTTCTTCGCGATAGACATGCGGCGCTCGTGCCCGTACTTGTACGCGTTGCGGGAGAAGAACTCGCTGGCAAGCTCTGCGCCCTTCTTGTCGAAGACGGGATATCCCTTGTGGTCTGGATCGCAGTAGTTGCCTGGATCCTCGGCCTTTTTCTCGGTCTCATCAGATGCCGACGATGCAATCTTGGACATGAGATCGTCGACTTCCTTTCCGATTCCGTAGATGTCTGCCGCACGCTTGATGCGGGAAAGCACGAAGTCATGCTCGACCTTGGAGTATCCGCATTCGGACGCGGTCTTCGCGAAATAGCCGGCCGAGGCCCAGGTATTGGCCTTGTCCGTAAGAGGGAACCTCCTGTGGACGCGGTCTGCGAAAGACGTATCGGGAAGGGCTTCGGCCTCCTTGCAGTCCACAAGAGTGCCGTCGACCAGATAGTCAGGCATGCCGGCTTCCCCTGCCGTCTTTACGATGCCCCACAAGGTGCGAAGCGAATTGTCGGTTGTAGAGTCCATAGGGTCCTGTTCTCCTTAGATTCTTTTGAGTTGGTAATATAATATCATTTTAGAGTTGAGGCGGCAATGTCGCCTTTGTTGATAAATGACTGTGCGTGTGGTAGAATATCTGCATGAACATCGTCTCAAAATCACCGCTACGCTACTTTCAGCGCCATGGCAGAGGACGCCACGACGCGATCGACTACGCAAGGGCTGGCAGGAAGGACCCGTTCCGAAACGGGCAGGTATGCTTCCAGCCGCGGCTTGGGATGCACCTCAACACGATCGACCGCATGATATCCAAGCCGTGCGAGACGAAGAAAAAGCTCAGGAATATGTACTAAATTCTCAAGGAGCTCGAAATGCCAGCAAAATCCAAGTCGCAGCAGAGGCTGTTCGGTATAGTCCATGCAATCCAGAAAGGCGAAGTACGCCCAGGACGGTTCTCCAAGAAGATCCGCGACATGGCGAAAAGGGTTGATCCAGGAGACGCAAAGGACTTTGCGTCAACCAAGACAAAGGGTCTCCCGGAGAAAAAGGCGTCGTATCTCGAAAGGGCTTTCGCCCTCGGCTTCCTCTCCGGGATGTCGGATTCCGTTTAGGACTTCCGGACTTTCCTGAAGGCATTGTTTTCCTTCAGGATGGCCGAGACGCGCCTGTCGTCCATGTGGATGGATCTGGCGATCTTCCGGATGTTGTATCCCTGCCTGCGGAGGTTGAGGATCGTTTCTTCCGTCATGCAGTCGATAATGGTGTTCGCCGCACGGAAGATGTTGATGAAGTCCAGATTGTTCCTTTTCTCCATCGCCTTGAGAAGCTTCATGGACTTCTCGATCTGCTCAACGTCCTTCTTTGGATATCTGCCTTTGTTGGTGTACATGACTTGCTCCTTTTTTGTGATACATCACTTCTCTTCGACTACAGCCTGCTCGTCCTGAGCCTCTGAAGACCTCTGCTTCTTAGACTGCCTGGCGTTCTTGTCTCGCTCCTTCTTGAGCGCGTCCTTGAGAGAGTCAACCTCTGCAGCGAACTCTCTCTTGATCCGGGCAATCTCGGCGTTGAGCCTGTCGATGTCCTTGTTCGCGGATTCGAGCGACGCCATGGCGGCAGAAAGATTGGCGTTGAGTTCGTTCACCTTTCGCCTGTATTCCATGATCTGCTCGTGCTGGCGCATTGCATCTCCGTGGAGATTGAGCGCCGCGATCCTCGGCTTGGTCGGAGACATAGGCGGCTTTTTCGAGCCTCCGATGTCTATTACTGCATCTATCACCATGTTCTCTTCCTCCTGTTTGGCATGTTAGTACGTGAAGTGTTCAGATTTGTTCTTCGAGAGGGGCTGTCCCCAGTCGCCGAACTCGACGCCCTTTGCGATGCCGGGGTATGGTTCGGTAGAGTGGAGATGCGACTTCGCTCCGCGGGCTACGTCCTCCTGAAGCCTGCTCTTGAGGTATGTCGTTCCGAGACGCGCCATCCAGTCCGGCTTCTCGGCGTTCGAGTCCTCGATTCGCTCCATGAACGGCGTCACGTCGGGCTGCGTGTCGTTCACCATCATGCGGTCGACCTTGAACTTCTTCATGGTCTTGATGACCGAAGGCGTGATGCGCGTGCCGATCGTGTAATGCAGGACCGGCTGCTCAAGGTATTTTCCGATGGAAGCTACAGTAGGCGCAACAATTGCCGAGTTGCTCCTCGGCTTGAACCCGTTGGACCAGCGCGTGTAGGTGACGACATCGCCAGGAAGCCCTTCGCCGGCTTCGTCCTCGTTGTTGAGCCGCACGGTATTCATGACCGTCCTGGCAAGCACCTCGGCGTTTCTGCGGTTCGCCGCCATGCCAGAGTCTCGGATCGCCTGCGTGAAGCGGTTTGCCCAGTAGCGCCGAGCCTCGCCGATTCCCTTGTACTTCACGAGCTCCGAGGGGTCGATGACGCCGTCTGAAATCTGGTCGCCGGCCTCAAGCTCATCCCCAACCTTGACTTCGAGTTCGTAGCCAGGCGCGACGTAGTGGCGCTTCTCCTCGCCCTTCTGGTCGGTCACGAAAATGTAGGTTCCTCCCTGAGGGGCGTCTTCAATCTTGGACACCGTGCCGTCTACCGACGAAATCGTTGCGCGATCGGGAAATACCTTCGGCACCTTGGCAAGCGATGTGAACATGTTGAAGCCCTGATAAGTGCCTTTTCCGGTGGTTTTCTTTCCTGAATGTTTGACATTCAGTGCCCCTTGGGTTATTCTTTCGGCAAATGCGGACGCTGCGTTAGTGCCCAGATTGTACCCAATCGGCGGGAATCCGCCGGTTTCGCGGATGCCTGCGCACTTTGAGCATACACCATCCTTGCAGCCACACGTGACAGGCGATCTGACGACGATCTCGTCGTGCCTCTTGTCCTTGCGGAGGTCGGAAAGTACGTTTTTGGTGATGACCGTGCCGGCTTCGTATCCGCCGGCCGGCCTTGCGAGTACGGCTCCGATGTTGTCATCGTCGTCAACCTTGACCGGAAGGCCTCCATCGGTTTCGCAGTCGTCCTCCGTTACGACCTGAGCGATCGCAGATGCGCTGAGGAGCTTTCCAAACGCGCCGCCCTTTGCGGTAGCCGTCTTGGTCGATACGACGCCCGTTCTGGCGCCGAAGCTGCCGGCCCAGTATTCTGCCGGCGACAGACCCTCGGCGAACGAGTGGCGTATAAACATCGGAACCATCTTGCCTGACGGGTCGGAATACGTGCCTGGCGTGGAGATGAACGCCGCGAGCTGGGTTTTGTTTCCCCTAGCCTTTGAGGCCACCTGGAGGGCGAGCTGGTTCTTGCGTGCGAGTTCGGAGTTGTACGTCTCCTCCATGATTCGGCTGTTGGCCTTCTCATAGAGTTTCTCGACCATCTCGGTCTTCTGCGCATCTGTAAGGTTCTTGTCGTTACGTATCTGGGCCTCTGCGATATCGAGGGCCTGAAGAATGGGACGCTTGTCGTACGATGGGCGGAGGTCGGAGAGGCGGATCGTGGTGCCGGTATCGTAGGCCGCGGCGTTCCCGATGTCCATGAGCCGCTTCGTGACGCCGGCGTAGGAATCCGGGTCTTCGCGGGCTATGGCTTCGAGAACCTCCTCGATGCCCTTCGAGTCCATCACCCTCCCGTAGTCGCGGAAGCGAGGCGGGAGGGCGTCGTTTACTAGCACCTGTCCGATCGTCGTGAGCATGCGAACTGCCTTATCGGGTAAGCCCCATGTCGCCTAGAGCCTCGACAACTGCCGCCTTGATGTCGGCAGAACCAGGTGCGGCAGCCTGAGCAGGTGCGGCAGCCTCCGGAGCCACGCCGGGGCCGAGCATCTTCGAGACGCCGGCAAGCTTCTTGATGAGATCGATGAGCTGGCCGATCGTGATCGTGATGGTAGGCTCGGTAGCCCCGCCTGCACCGGCCGCGGCGGCATCTGGAGCAGGGGCGGCCGCAGGGGCGCCAATCATCCCGGCAGTTGCCGGATCGACACCCATCGGAGCACCTCCGGCCATTGCCGCGAGCATGGCAGGATCCATTCCGGCCATTGCCGGATCCACTGGAGCTCCGCCTGCGGCAGGATCTCCAGCAGGCGGCATTCCGCCGGCCATAGCAGGGTCTACAGGTGCGCCTCCGGCAGCCTGGTCGGCAGGTGCGCCTCCTGCGGCAGGGTCGCCGGCGGGCGCCCCTCCAGGCATCTGCACAAAAGACTGCTTAAGCGCCTCTGCGCGTTTAACGAGGTCCTTCTTGGCCTCTTCCAGCTGACTCCAGTCAAACTTTTCAGACTCTGCCATCTTTTTCTCCTTTGGTTTTGATCTGTTTGATCAATCTTTGCATTCCTCTTGCTATTGTATCAAAAAAACTGCCAGAGGGCATCCCTGCGTACGCCGGAAGACCGACAGTAGGGTCGTGATTCCGCCTTCTGCCGCATATTGCCCCGTATCCGGTATCTGAATCCCATCCTGGAGATCCGACATCTCTCGATATCGTGCGAAGTGCGGCCATTACAGACTTCATGCTTGAATCAGGCCTGTCAAAACGTCCGTATTCGTCTTTTCGATCGATCTTGTCGGCAAGCAGCAATGCCGCCAGACCGGTTACGATGGCGGCAGAGAACGATGTCCCTTTCACCTCCTTGACCTTACCGGAAACACCTATAACCGGAAGATCAACGCCAGGAGCCACGAAATCAACCTCGCCGACGCTCGAGAAAGACGTCTTCAGTCCGTCTTCTCTTGAAGATCCGACGCTGATAGTTGTCGGAAGGGCTGCAGGCCAGTTTACCGGCCCTGAATCGTTTCCTGCGGCGCATATGACAGTCTTTCCTGCGTCGAATGCCGCCTTGCAGGCAATTTCGAGCTCATACGGACATTTTTCCGTGCGAAGGAATCCAAGCGACAGGTTGATGATGTCGACGTCTTCCTCGATCGCCCTGTATATTCCGCGTGAAACAGATTTTACACTTCCGCATCCTTTCGAGTCGAGAACTTTGATGAATACAGGGATCACATACTCGCAAAGTCCTACTATCCCTCCTCCTCCCAATAGGATGCTGGCTATCTCGGTGGCATGTCCGAACTCGTCAGGATTGTCACGGTATTCATCTGCAAGGCATTCGTTCCATCCTCCGCGAAGAACGCCTGGCCGAGGCACTCCAGAGTCAAGAACGGCGATTCTTATGCCATCTCCGAAATGCGACGACGCCGAGAGGCGACTCACACCCATGAAGTTGCCGTAATTCACGACGGACCTCAGAACTGCTTCAGTATCAGCTGTCTCGTGGCTGGATTAACCGCCCTGATGTAAAAAGTCTGGTCTTCGCCGATTCCAAGGTACTTCTTGAGCACCTTTGCTCGATCATCGGGAAGTCTCGACGCGATTGCCGCGAAATTTCCGTCGATGTTGGCATGAAGCCTGCGCTTGTTGCACGTATTGCACCCCTTCTTGGCCTTCACGTCGATGTGCATCGTGGCAATCTGCGCCCTTATGGACGCAAATTCCGGCATCAGCTGAAAGAATCCGCTGTCAGCCACGGCCTTTGATACGTGGCTGCCTCCAAGCATAACTCCTGGTTTTGACATAGCTCCTCCCTGAAATGCATCTACTTTTTGTTCCTGTAGGCCGACAGCGGCCAGTCTACCGGCAGGCACACGGTGTCTATCGCCGCCTCGCATGCAGTATCGACCCATCCGATCAGCCCAACGGGTATCGTGAACAGGTTCTCCCACATGAAGTGCTCGCCTCCCGTCGGAGACATGATCTGCGGAAACGTCAGCACGTACGAGAAGCCGGCGGCGGTCTTTGTAGCCTGGTACACCTCGGTTATGTCCTCGTTGTCGAGAACCCTGTTCACGAAGTTCACGCATCCGCACATGAAAGACATCGATGCGCAGACGAGCATTGCGATAAGACGGAATGTTCTCATGACGCCTCCTGTTTAACGGATCCGTTACCGGTGAACTCAAGCGTCGTCTGGTCGGTGAAGTTGTCTTCACTCGTCAAAATGCTGAACGTGCGCTGAAGCCCGGATATGTCGTCCACGAAGAGCTGCTTTGCCGTAGCGAGGTCATCCAGAGACCTCACCCATACCGTGCACTTGTCCGTCCTGAACCACGGAACGGTCTCGGAGGCGGCGTCTTCCGGAATCTCATGCAGGTCCACGGGCGTTGCCACATGATCGAACTCGGCAAACGTATTTCCGTCAGCTCCAGCAGGCATCTGGTGGAACACGAAAATCTTTGTGGAGATTTTTGACGCAGAAACGACCTCAACGTGGAGGGCGTACTGAAAAACTCCGCGCCTTTCTGGAGACTGACTGAACCTTACCTTGAGTCCGCACATGGCATTTCCTCAGTTGGACACACCGCATATCTTCTCAAGAAACTCGAAGTGGCCTGAAATGAATACGAGAAGAATTACGAATATGAATGCGTTGAACGCTATGAGCGGATGCTCTGAAATGAACTTGGAGAACGTCTTTGGGCTGCTCGACTTTGATTTGGACGATGAGTTCGACGAACTGTCGCATCCTGAACTTTCGATTGTGGTCTTGATGCTGCTGAGGCCTGCGCGGAGCTCCTGCTGAAGTGCCTCGAAGTCCCTTGCGTTGATCTTCTTGATCTCGTCGCATTCGCGCTTGTATTCGTCCCTTGTGAGACGCATTTCTCTCCGCAGCGCGTCATACGTCCTCTCCTGTGCGCATGTGAGCTCGAACAGATTCTCCGCAGTCTTCTGGACCTTCTCGTCCTGCGTAAGGCCATTGCACCCATCCATCGACGCCTCCACCCTGGCTATCCTATGCTCCAGCTCCTCGGAGTCGTCGATGTCATCGCCGTACTTTTCGTAAAATTTCTGCATCCCGTCGATCGTTCGGCGGGCTTCAGCGCGGATTCTGTCCGATATTGCCACTTTCGCCTCCTTGTATGAGGTTGATGATAAATAGATGATGTGGCATTATTATATCATTGTAAACGCCTTGTGCGCAAGGACTGGAGCACCCTCTCCCTAAGCGTTTTTCTCGTTTCCGACGATGCTGGACTTGGCAGCTTCCTGACAGGAAATACAGGTTTCTCCGCATCCTGTACGGTCTGAGGCCCGAACCTTACCGAACGCATGGATTCAGGGTTCGACATGTATGCGCTCACAACCTTTGCCGACTCCAGTGAACGACGGCTTTCAACAGGGACATAGTCTGTTCCGTTGCAGGTCGCCGACCTCCATCTCTCTATGATGTCCCGCCACACGGTGCGCCATCCGCGCACGCCGAACAGGCGGAGCTCCTCCGCCCTCGACACTTCACCAAGCATGCTGTGCCACATCGGGTTCTCGCGTATCCGCGCCGACACCGACAGTATGTCTGCAGTCTCGGCAGGACGTGCTGGCGAAGGGTCGTCGTCGACCAGCCTGTATTCTCTGTTTTCTGCTTCCGTCGGCTTCTTCCTGTCAGGAGGTGGAAGCTGTGGGCGACGGACTATTGCCTTGAAAGGTTTCGTTGTCTTCGAGGAATCAGACTGCACCTCAAAGCGGCACCTTTCCGGAAACAGCGACTTCATGACCTTGAGAGCCGCAGGAAACGAAGGGTCGTGATACGCCACATGGGTGGCATCTGGAATATCGCCTTCGTCTCCGGTAAGGAAAACGTGGTCGAAATCCGGTCGCCCTTCAGTCTCGGCAAAGTTGTAGTATCCTGATGCTATTATCGTATCCTGTCTGCGCTCGTATCCGCACCAGCGTGCGTATTCGATGAACTTGTCGCGGTCCATCGGCATCCAGATGTGCGGCTGGAAGTAGTAGACCTTCGACGCATCAAGTCCGATCGCCTTCCTGCGCCTCACCTCGCGCTCAAGCGTATCGCGCAGCCTGTCGTGCCACACACGCTTCTTGAGGGCGTACCAGTTGTCCTTAGACGAGTACCTGCGGAGGTATCGCGGCGCGAAGTCGTCCCATGTGCACTCCCTGGTCTGGAACTGGTCGTCTGAACAGAAGAGGATTCGCTTGGCGATTCCTGGCTGCTCGCAGGCGTGGCGGAGCTTGTCGATGATGTTTGCGTCCTTGGCGTGCCCGAAGCGGTCCGGCCACTGGAGGTGCTTCACAATGCTCTTGTCCACCCACGGGGGGCAGTATCCGCAGATGTACACGTCGCGGACGAACTTGCAGTTGTTTGCGAGGCTCCTGAGCGCATAGCGTAGCTCCTCGTTGTTGCTTACCGAGTCTGTTCCGATGACAAACACCGCGTCGACAGGCTCTTCCTTCTTTCCCTTCTTGGCGACTTTTGCCGACTTTGCCGACTTCTTCTGCATGGCTATCTCGAACGGCGCCTTTGGAAGACTTTCGGCCTTTGCGGCCCAGTGTTTCTTCACCTCTCCTCCGTTTCGCTGGGTCGTGTAGTGGAGAAGCTTTCCGAACCAGTTCCTCGGAATCTGCGAGAGCGTCTTGCAGTTGTCCTGCCAGTTCCTGATGGAGAAGTCGCAGAATCCATCTCTCCACGCGGCGTTGTGCTGGTAGAGGTATCCGAACACGATCTCGTCATCTTCAACCGGGAAGTCCTTGCCAAGCTCCTCGGAAAGGCGCCTGTTGGCTTCGCCGTGGAAGAACACGAGGGAGTTCCAGCACACCTTGTCTCCGGTATCTATGTTCGACCGGTAGAAGCGTGCAGGGTGGCGGTTGTCGATGCTGTCCGGGTAGTAGAACTGGGTGAAGATGAAGCCTGGGGCCATTTCTGCGGCCTCAAAGCATTCGTCGATGTTGCCAGTCACTTCCGCGTCGTCGTCTATCCAGGCCCATGACTTTGGCGCGAGCCTTGTGGCCACGGCGTGCAAAATGCTCTTCTTCGAGTACCATCCCACGTTCTTTCGTACTGCGCGTTCGGACAGACGTTCAGACGCCTTCCACTCCTTTGAGCAGTCGAATACGAGACCTCCGCTGAACTTCGCTGCGGACTTGCAGTATTCCATGTCGCCGTCCTTCCAGTCTCCTTCGGGGCCTGGCACGATGACGAGCGGCGTGGTGTTCCCTGTGGCGAAGTACGCCCTTATCCACGGCCTTATGAAGGCGTGGCGCGGCGATACGACGACGCACCGGTTCAATATATCGGTTTTTCTCTTTTTGGATCTGGTCTTCATTGTGCTCTTCCTTTCGTTGACAAAATTGTCATGCGGCCGTGATGGTATAGTCGCCGGTCTTGCTGTTGATAGTCACCCTAAAAGAAGCGCCTCCGCCGCATGTCCCCTGCTTGGATGCGCTGTGGGTTCCGCCAGAGCCGTTCTTTCCGCCACCCCAAAGTCTGTAGGTGCACTCAGCGCTTGCATCCCATTCGCAGTCCTTTCCGCTGCTCTTCAGCGCAAGCTTCACCGTCACGCTTCCGCTGGTCTTTGTGATCTTGTAGGCGACAACGTGCGACGGACTGTGCTGAGAGCACACCTCTTTGCCGTTTAGGATGGCTTTGGGAAAAATGTTCTTTTCACCCATCGAAAACGACCACTGAGCCCAGAGTATGAGATTCGACGAATAGATCAGTCTTCCTCCGCTGCTGTGAAGCAGCTCATCAGGCACGACCTCATATCCAGAGTCGCCATTCTCGTCGTAATCGTCGTATCCTGGAAGTATCGGCGGAGGCTCCGGAATGGGGTCTTCGTTATAGCCAGACCCTGATCCGTTAGCTATGTCTCTGTATATGAGCTGGTTCAGCATGGCATACCTCAGACATCGTTGCAGCAGGCGTGATCAGACATGTGCGACACTGCCGTGAACACGTCTGTCCAGCTGAGCTCGTCTATAGTCTTGTCGCCGTCCTTCTTCGGATTGTACTTCTTGACCTGAAGGGCATGCTTCGACTGGTTGTACCTGATCCCGACGAGAAAATCCATGTCAAGATTCAGCTTGCTGCTCTTCGGGAACGTTACCTTCAGCGTAATGTGCCTGCCGCATGCTTCTCCTCCAGCAGACGAATCCTTCTTGACCTCGAATTTGCCAACGGAGTCGCTTGTCATTGACATCGAAGTGTCGATAGACAAAAGCGACTTTTTGGTAGGGCAAGGCACATTGAGCGTGACGGTCACATCCTGAGGATTGATTGTGCAGTCCTGCTTGTTGACCTGCCAAAAGTTCGTGGACTGTTGTATTCCAGCCGTCACATTCTTGAACTGAGGCTTGATCTTGAGCTTCTTCCACCCTGACTCCGCATTGATAGGACATGGTATGTCAAGCCTGATGTCAGGCTGATAGTGCTCGACGGTGCAATTCTTCCTATCCACGATCATCCAGCTTGCCGACTGCGTGGATGTATATCTTGCCGCATGCTGGTATTTATACTTCAGCTTGAAGCGAAGCCTGTACCTGTCATTGCCGATCGAGACCCATGGAGGCGTTGAAACGGTGAACGGACATTTAAGATTAAGCCTAAACTGCTTATCAACGACCTGAAGTCTGCACGACTGTGAATCCGCCGTAAGGAAACTAGACGATACGCTGCTTCCAGAAGATCCCCATCCTATTTTAGCCCTGAACTTCGGGAAGCTCTCGCCAGGCTTCCTTCTCACCGGGCAAGGAAGGTTAAGCCTGATGTCTATCGGCAACGGCTCTATAGTGCAAGATGAAGAGTTCATCTTGATGTAGCTCACCGATGCAGAACCTGACGAACTCCCGTATTTGATCTTCAGCTTCATGTGAGGAGGCTTCTTTGCCCCCCCTGCACCCTCTTCCTTATGCACCTTTATCGGGCAAGGAATCTGAAGGTTCAGCTGGACATCGCTTCCCTTTATGAGACATGACTGCGAGTCGGCCTTTAAGAAGCTGATAGATGCGCTTCGATTGGAAGATCCCCAGTCTAGCCTTGCTCTAAGCTTCGGGAAGCTCTCGCCAGGCTTCCTTCTCACCGGGCAAGGAAGGTTAAGCCTGATGTCTATCGGCAACGGCTGTATGGTACACGATGACGGGTCTGTCTTTATGTAGCTTACAGATGCAGAGCTGCCCGACATCCCGTACTTCAACTTTATCTTGAGGTGCGGGTCTTTGTTCTCCGGCTTCTTTATCGGGCAGGGAACTTCAAGATTGAGCGTCGGGGACAGCGGCTCTATTGTGCATTCCTTTACGTCGCGTCTGACATAGCTTACCGATACGCTATTGCCAGACTTTGCAAAACGAGCCTTTGCCCTTATCTTGGGAACATTGTCGTTTCTGCCGATTACTGGGCAGGGAAGGTTGAGGTGCAGAGTTGGAGACAGCGGCTCGATCTCGCATTTCTGCGTATCGGTCTTGATGAAGCTTGCTGACGCAACCTTGTCTCCTTCTCCGTACGAAATGCCTATCTTGATCTTCTTTCCACTGGCGTCATTCACCGGGCAGGGGATGTTCAGGTTGATGTCTATGTCCTTCGCCTCGACCGTGCAGCTGTCGGTGTTGGTCTTTATGTACGATTCGTCCGCAGACGCCTTGCCGGTCCCGTACCCGATCTTCATCTTTATCTTCTTGGATCCTCCTTCGAGGATAGGGCACGGGATCTGAAGGTTGAAGTTCGATACGTAGTTTCCCTCGCAGCAGTCGCCGCTTGCGGTGAAATCAGCGCTCGCGCCGAACTTCCTGTCCTTGCTGTACTTGAAGTTGAGGGCGTACTTGATGTTGACGCACGCGCACGATGGCGGAACCGGAATAAGAATCGGAGTGTCCACTATCTCCGGAGGTATGTCCGGCATCGTGGGGTCTATTGTCTCGCAGTACGGAAAGTCGTCGAACTGGTTTATGTCTACATTGCCACGATCGCACCCATCACCTGAAAGGAATGGGCGTCTGTTGCAAGACTTCTGACCGCTTTTTGACATATTGGATATTATACCATTTGGAAGGCCTGAATTGAAGCGTCATCCTTCTGTCTGTTCCGATTCCGAATCCGCCACTGGATTGCAGATATCGACGAGCTCCCTGCCGGCGACTATCTCTATGCACGGTATGGTCATTCCGTTGCACTTGGATTTCGCATCCATTACGGTGTAGCTTCTTCCCTGTGAAACGCCGACGCCCTTTCCGCCGCGCAAAACGATGTTTCCATTGTTCACGGCGTTCTGTCCGCAGAAGAAGAAAAGCGGGCGCCTGCAATCCCTCGATCCTGCATCCCCGAAGTCGAACTTGCACGGATCGTATCCGTATCTACGTCCTACACGCACGAACACCTTGCCGCCGTATATGATCGGACTTGTGCGGTATCCATCCTCAAGAACGACATCACCCGAAGCATTAGACGCGGAGTCGTGTCCCGAGACGCCCTCGCTTCCGTTCACCGATATGCCGTCAACGCCCATCCCGTCCGACACCCTGACAACCCTCGAATCGAGCACCGGCGAATCAAGCTTCCATTCTCCGTCACCGACGACGGACCGTATGTACGCATGGCTTGAGAAAACGAGGGACACCGAGGCTCCCCTGATTCCGGATCCCTCCACTACTCCCCTGACGCGCTCGAACGATCCATCTCCGATTTCTTCACCGCCTGACAATACGACGCCAAACATCCTTCCGCCGTATACGAAGGCTATTCTCGTGGCGTTTTCGGCAACCTCCACCCTTGAAACCATAAGACTTTCGTCTCCTCTCGCGTCCGGATCGAACAGCGTAGCGTCAAGGAGAATGCAGTCCAGCCCAGACGTCGGAGACGCCTTCTCGCGCCATTCTTCGCGCTTCATCGGATATGAGCGGTGACGGTTGTGGTTCAGCCACTCCATCGTCTTCGAGGTAAGTGTCATTCGCTGCCTCCGTTTCCTCCGGACAGTCCCGGAACCTGAATAACGACGCCCTTCGAGGTCATTTCGTCGAGCATTTCCCCTTCTGCAAGATCCGCGGAATCGCCCTGTACCACGACCTTAAGATCCTCGGTTCTCGGCGACACCGCTCCGTCTTCAAGAGTGATCGAAAGCGGATTCCTTCCCTCTCCCATCACATTCGGAACCACGATGTAGAACGCATTGTCTGCGCCTTCGGGGATTCCTCCCTCCGGCCGTCCATCCTCCTCGTCAGGAGGTATGAACACCTCCTCGAGATGGTAGTGTTCCGGAAGCGACTCCTCGTCTGGCAGCGGATCCTTCTCGCATTTGCACGTGTCGGCCATCTCAAAGTGGTTCTCGCGGCGAACCGATGCGCACACTCCGTCCCTGTCCATGTTGAGAAGGTACAGACGGATCGTATTGTACGAAATCCTGTCGATCCTGAAAGGAGTCTGCCCGTCGACCACGCATATTATCCTCCTGATGGACCCGGAATCCTTGGATCCCGGCCTCGGCAGCACGTCGAACCTCAGCGTCTTCAGCCCGTCCTTTGTCGTGCTCGACACCCTTATGTCGTCCGACTTCGAGTTCGAGAATGCGACTACGCCGGCCGTCTTCACGGATTCCATTACCGACATTGAAGTCACGCCGTCTATCACCACCGGAAACACGCATCCGGCCGCGAAGGCAGCATTCTCCTGCGAATACTCCCTGCGAGAACCCCTGCCTGCGAACTCAGACAGCGCCTCTGCGGACGACGCGACGAGCGTTCCTACATGCCTGCCAAGCCCCGAAAGATCGTGGAACTCCACGTTCCTTCCGTTCGCCGTCCCCTCCATTATCACGCCAGTGCCGTCCGATATGCTGAACACGCCTGTCTCGGATATCCCTGAAAGGTACACCACCCCGGACGGGTTCACAGGGTAGATTGCCGCATCAACGAACACGCCTGACGGTATCTCAGAGTATTCATCTCCGGTCGGAACGCATCCTTCCGCGAAAGGGTAGCTCCTCAAAGCGTTCTCGTTCTCGAACTCCGCAAATATTCCATCCATAAGACCCTCCTAGTGGAACCAGAGCACGATGTTGCCGTTCTCATCCGGATTCACGCCATTTATCGAAACTATCGGCGTGGCCCCGCATGCGTCGACGCCAGACGCCTTTGCGCATTCAGACGCAAGCTCAACATCGGCGCCGTCTTCAAGCGACAGCCTGAACGACTTTCCGGACTTCTCCGACTTCACGTATCCAGAGAAGTCTATCTCCACATCTCCAGACAGGCGCTCTCCGCTTCTCTTGTCTACGAAGCTCCTGAGAGACGCAGGCCTTGCGACGGCGACGCAGCACTGATGCACTACTACTCCAACGTCACCGTCGAACCTGTCCCTGAAGAAGTACGTCTCAGGAAACCCAGGAAAGTCGATGTCTCCAAAAGTTACCACGCCGCCGGCGTCCTCGGAGCCGGCGAGCTTTTCGAGCATATACGGGAAATATGGCCTGAACGAATCCCTGGACACCGTGACAGAAAGCGATGCGGATCCGCACCTGAAGCATGCCGACACCATGTGGCTCGACACGTGGAAGCTCGACAGAGAAACGCGTGGAAGCGCATCTGAGTCCGCATGTATCATCTCGGAATGGTCTCCAAGAGCGGCGGGGACGAACAGATGGAGGTCTACTATCGCGTCACGAGACAGCTCCTTTCCGTCTTTGTCCACCAGAGAGCTTCCGCTCTCGAACGGATACATCCTAAGCGCGTTCTCGTTCTCGAACTGCGCAGACGCCATGTCGACGTAAACACCCATGTCACACCTCCACCGTTTTGCGCAGGATGCCAAGGCTTCCGGAACGTCCGCCTTCAGATGAATACGAAAGGCCGACGGATATCGATCCCGAGTATCCTCCAGTCGAAGCAGCTCCGACCATGTCGTTCTTCACTGACACGAACGCAATGACAAGGGACATGCCAGGCATGACCGTGAACGACTGCCCGACCAAGTCGGAAGCCGAATTTCCGGACTTCGACTTCGGGACGCCGTTCTCGTCAGACCACGACGCAGAGACCTCCGCCACTACGTCCGAACCTGCGAGCGAATACACAGTCGCCGTGACAACAGAATACGACGAGTTGCGTAGCGTTGCCGTGAACGCGCACCGCCCCATTCTGCCCTTAACTCCGGTCTCGGCAAGCTTGGGGCTAAGATTCGCGCCGACAGGCATTCCTGAAAGCGACAGCCTCACGTCAGACAGAGTTGGCCTAGAGAGTCTCTGATTGAAGCGTTTTACCGCTGCTTCGTAGTCTGAAAGATGCCTGGCAATGTCAGACCTGGCCTGCCTTACGGCGTTAGACAGCGGAACAAGCCTGTCGTTGACGATCGATTCGTACATCGCGCATGTGCAGCACGCCGTGCACTTGGCGTGAAGCTGGATATGTCCTATCCTCTTGACTACGGCGCCGTTCTCGATCACGGACTCGATCCATGGCTCTATGTCGTAGCACGTGTCGTTGAAGATCCGGGTATGTCCGTCCGGGCTCATTATGGGAGACTTCACGGACGCCACGTCTTCGCATGAGCACGGTACGGTCCCCATGCCGGCCCCAGGAACCGCGCCGATCTGCATCCCGTTCTCATCCGGATCGGATATCAGCATGTTGTTTCCGGGAATTACGGATATGTTCCCCTTGAGGACGAAATGGGGTCCGCTAGACTTCGGGTTCACTCCGTCGAAGACCCTGATTGACGTAAGTCCTGACGGAGACTTTGCGGCGCATCTTGCGCACAGCCTCAAAAAGGCCCCGTCCCGCACCGAGGGGGAAGAGCTGCCTGGAGCGGGAGGGGAAATCGACTTTTCGGAGCAGAACGAGAGAAAGTCCCTCAATCCCTCCGACGACATTATGACGACGTACGATCCGAACGGAGCCCTTCCGCTCAGGATCGGGAATCTCGACGCTGAATCGGATATCGTGACGGACGCAGACATTCCGCCGGCGCATATCGAGAACGACATGCGTGAATCTCCGGCCGAGAATCCGCCAATGGAAGGCCATCCGTCCTCGATGTCGGCTCCATACGCATTGACGAAGGCGTCGGCGAAGCATCTTTCCAGCAGACGCTGCGCCTCGGCGTCCAGGTCAGGGCTTCCGGAGCTCCACGCAAGCGTCTGCCCGTCCTCGAACGGGAACGGCACGAGCATGTTCCCAGAGAGATATCCGTTTCCCGCGCAGCTCACTGCATGGTCTTTCTCGACAGGACGTAGCTCGTTATGAACGCAGTCAGCCTGTCGCCTAGCGACGACACGTTGCCCGCGAGAGTGTTCACCGAAGTCTGCAGGTCGTTTATCGTCTGGTTTATGAAGGCGGTTTCGGCGCATCCGCAGCATGGCTTTGCGCACTCGTCGGTCATCCTGATGATGCCGCTGTCGGTGGAGACCTGGATGCAGTCGTCGCCGTCTATGACGACTTCCTCCACCGCTATGCCGTTTATCGACCTTACGAACGACTGCTCCGACACCTTGCAGTCGCATTCGTCCGTGTATCCGGAGTTCGGATCCGCGCTGACGACGAGCGCGTTTTCGTCCGGCTTGTAGTCGAACCTGATGTTTTCGCCGGCCACGAGGCTGACATCTCCGGTGAGACGGAGCGAGACGTATCCCGACGAATCCACCGCACGAAGAGACCTCACACCCGAAAGAGACGGCCTGATGCATGTCGGCTCGATCATGGCCTCGTCAGGGGAGAAGCTGTACAGTCCGTCTGGAGTGCGCTCGAAGAACTCGTCGAGGTCCCCGAGGCACACCACGCCTCTTGCGTCCACGAACGAACCGGTTCCCGATACGTGGTAGGCGCCGTTCTTCTCGTGTCCGGCCGATGTCGCATAGACCGACATCACCCTGTCGCCGTTCCTGTCGCAGAACACGAGCGTGACGCTCCCGGAAACCACAGACATCTGTCCGAGGTACAGGAACGGATCCATGTTCGACCCGTCTACAGCCACGGACATGTCCACCAGAAGGCAGTTCGGAAGCGTCCATCCGCCATCGACAACCGTGCCGGCGTAGTCGTTCGGCCTCAATCCGCAGCCCTCGTGGAACGGGTACTCGCGGAGCGAGTTCTCGTTCAGCCATCCAGTGGCTATTGGATTTGAAGATGCAGACATTACCTTACGACGCCTTCCTGGTCGACCTCGAGACTGGTCTGACCGTCAACTGTGCTGGCAGTCACCTCGTGGTATAGTCCGGTATCCTTGTCTCTCGCATAGAGGTCTGACGGAATCCTCGGAACCGCACCATAGTCGTCGAGAGACACGAGAGACCACGAAAGGTTGATAAACCCTATCCCATGCGTGTAAGGCTCCTCATCCTCGGCCTGCATGACGGCTCTCGATATGCGAACCCCGACAAGGTATCCGGGCCTCAGCTCCGGTGATATCTCCTGGACGGCGAAATCTGCCGCCGAAGGCAGGCTCTTTCCGAGCACCTTGGCTATCACGTCGTCCTTATCGACGAGGCTCTTGTCGTCCGTAGTTATGAACACCGGGTCGAAGCCGTTGTACTCTATTCCTCCGTCGGCAGGATGCCCGAACGGGATGAGAACCGTGCGTTCGCTGTCCGGCTTGAGAAGCGACGTCTTGAGGTTCCTGTACATCATGCCCTCGCCCGCGGAGAAGTCCGGAAGTATGTTGTAGGCGAACTTGATGCACGCGGAGCGCTTCGACTGTCCTGTGAATCCAGTCTCTCCGAACACGGAAGCAGACACCATGAGCGCGTACTTTCCGTCCGGAAGGTTCGTCGGGACGCGCATCGTGGCCGTGAATGCGGACGGCGATGCGATCGTGCTGCCGGAGTATCCTCTGAGCCTGATGTACGGAAACATTCCGATCTTCGCCTGCTCGGAGTTCTCGAGCGCGATGTCCGTGAACTGGTTCCTGTAGGCTCCGTTGTCGAGCGCGATGACAACCGTACCCTGTCCGTCAGGGCAGCCGGCTCTCGATATGACGCTCACGCCGGCGCCGCCGACAATCCTCTCGACGACTGGGCCGGCTATCAGCACTCCGTCACGGGTGCGCTTGGGCACGTTGAAGCCAGGCGCACCGCCGTTCTCAAGCCTGAAGTCGAACTCGGCGGCCAGCTCAAGGTCTCCGGTATTTGCGTCGCCGTCAGTTCCGTATCCGTACACCTTCAGAGGAGATCCGGCACGGACCTGGAGCGACGTCACAGGGCCTGTCGCACCCTGGAATCCGCGAACCCAGTGCATGACCTGCGTCTTGTCGTATGCGGGATCGATCTTGGCGCCCCTCCTGACAAAGCCCTCCGGCCACGGCTTCTTGCCTCTTTCGGAAGAAAACCAGTGTATGGTGTCCCTGCAGAACGAAACGGTCGGGCTGTCCTTGAGGATGGCCTTGTTGTCCATCTCTACGCCGTTCACGATGAGCGCGGCGGATTTCGGAGGAACCGGCGGCCAGTAGTTGGCGATCTTCGGATCCATTCCGATCACGTAGTCAAACAGCGACTCCGGCTCGTAGTCGGTGACGACTCCGGAAACAACCGTTCCCGATCCGACAGACACGCTTCCTTCGCTGTGCTGATGCACGAGCAGGTTGAGGCGTCCGTCTTCCCTTGCGCTTTTCCACACATAGGAAGAGATGTCTTCGACGATCGGTCCGTCGCTGAGAACCCTCCCGTTTCCGTCGTGCACGACAGACTTTATGCCTGTCGCTCCTTTTACCGTGAAATCGCTTCCTTCGACGATTTCAGGATCGGACGTTATGATCGTTCCGTCTACCGAAACCCTTTCGGTGTCGTCGTATCCGATGACGAGCAGCTTCGCCGAATTTCCGGAGTTGCTTTCATGTACGGCGAACGAAACGACATCGTCGTTCGGATTGTCCTTTGAAAGAGCCTCAACGAGGAACAGGACCGAGTCTGCAAGGCATGTGCCTATTGCAACCGGGGTATTCTCTCCTGAGTACGCGGATGTGTCAGCCGTAAATTCATACGTCTTGCCGCCGAACGAGAACTCGTCTCCGTCTGAAATCGACGCTATGGAACAGATCTGAAGCACATCGGGGAACACGACCTTCACAGAGGTGCGTATGGAATCGAACCTGCCTCTGATGGATACCGTCACGCCGCTGCCGTCTCCGGCAATTCCTCTTGCCTCGTGGTCAAGCCATCCCCTGCCGGCCTCTGGAAACACGAGGTCCTCCCAGGTCCTCTGGTTTGCCGACAGATTGGAGTATGCGTTTGACGGGCCCGAAGCCGGCAGAGAGAGCCTTGCGGTGAGCCCGTTTGAAATCTTGACCTCCTCGTCAGGAGCGTGGATCTGCACCTTGAAGCTTTCCGACTCCTTGCCGTTCTCCCTCCAGCGAAGGACGACACCTGTAGGCCAGTCTGCGGAACTCTGGTCTAGGTAGAAGGAATATGAAACTTCCTTGTCTGAAGTCCATGTTCCGCCGAACCTAAGCGCCAGAGGGCCTACCTGCGCGTCTGAGAAAGTCTCGTCTATCGGCAGATAGCCGGCTGTCGACTTTGTGCCTGCCGGGCGTGCGGTCAGCACCGCGGTCCTGTGGATGTGGGACGTGCCGATGTCGAGGAACTGAGGTGACACGATCGCCATTCCGTCGAATCCTCCAGAAACGACACCTCCCGATATCGTGCAGACGTAGATGAGCGGACCGTTCGGGTCTGCCGTCAGCCTTCCGGCCTCGTTTGCGGAAAGATAGTACCTTCCAGGACGGTACTTCTCTCCGGATTCCAGCATGTTCGACACCATGAACGGCGAACCGCCCGGATTGAGGTTCAGGCTTCCGTACACGATCACATTGCCGGTACTTCCGCTCTTGGACTGAAGAATCCCCACCGTAAATGCAGAATCGGCGGCCTTGAAGTCGTCGTACAGGCTCATCGTTGCCTTGGCCGCGGCAAACCTCTGGGTCTCGCTGTCGAGATAGACCACGTTGCCGACATCGGGTTCCTTGCCGGTGTCAGTCGACAGATTGACTCCGGTAAGAATGACAGACGACATCTTTCCGCTCGCCAGAAGCTCCTTCAGCCTTGCGTACAGGTACGAAGTCCTGTCGCCAAGCTGTCCTATTGGCACGTTGAGCGTGTCTGCGTCAAGACTGTCCCCGTTCGAGAACTTCTTAAGCTGCGACCACATCTCCTTAGACATGAATGCCTCCTTAGACTTACTTGAAAACGACCGTCCAGTCGAGAGCTATCTCGAATCCGCTCGGCTTCTGGAGATATGCTCCGCCTTCCTTCAGGGAAACCCTTGAAAGAACATGGTACTTCCCTTCGTGGAACGCAAGAAGCACGGCCTGATAGATGTAGCTTCCTCCCTCGAACGCACGCGACCTTATGAGCCCGGCGTCCTGCGAGTTCGACACGGCATGGAACGTGATCGCGTTTGAACCTGTCGACAGGATGTGGCTGTAGTCTCCGTCAGGAGAATCGGAACCGGACGAATCGGATCCCGACGAACTGGAGGATCCCGAATCTCCGGACGGAGCGGGCGCCGGCTTTTCCGACCCGAGAGTCGGATGGAACGAGAATCCGACGACCTGTATGTCGACGTCGTCGCGGCTTGAACTTGACGAAAGCTCCTCAAGCAGCGAATCCCAGTCCTGGCTCCTCGTGATGACGGATTCCGTCGGCATTGCCGACTGGTTTCCGTATATGAAGCCGATCTTGGCCGGTATGAACGATGGGTCTCCTCCGAACGCCGCCGCCATCGCTTCCGCAGACATGAAGCTCAGCGTGTTGTGGCGCATGTCGAACGGAATCTTCCTTCCGGTTGAAACGTCGACGAACGAGGGGTTCACGAAACCTCTCGCCAGGCACGCAATGTCATCAATCCTCATTCTCTTCCTCCTTGTGTCCCCGCGTCTTTGCGGGAGACGGTCTTACAAATCTCATCGAAACACGCTCACCGAACGACGCAGGCCTACCCGACAGTCCGGGAAGAGGTCCTCCGATAACGCATTCCACAGCTCTCGGCAGGGCGGCAGCCATCGAGCCAAGCTCATTCGCCTCGCCCATGTCCATCCTGTCGCCATCGACGGCGCTGTGCTCCACCAGGAAGAGCCTCATCGCCGACGGAACGGCATCAGATAGCATATCAAAAAACATGGGGTTCCGCATCATCGAAGCGTCGTCTATCTGCGACTTGTCGACTACTACGAAGATGGTGTTCGCGCCTACGAGATGCCTCAGGAAGAACCATGCGGGGGAAACCACAGACCCCTCCGGACCTATGAGAGACTCCATCTTGACGCCCTTCTCGTCCGCAGACTTCCAGATGTCCTCCCAGAATGATTCGACGTCGGATTCGGTTCCTCCTACGTCGAAGTATAGGCGGTCTGGGCGTCCTTTTCTGCTCTTTACGACCGAATGCCCCCACATGGCGTACACCCCGTACTCCGTCTTCGCCCTCAGAAGAGCCGGCGGAAGAGACACGGACGGTATGTCCTGTTCAAGAGGGACGGAGAACGGGCTTTCATGAGGCGTATTGAGGTTCTGGTATATCCTCACCGATTCGTCAAGGAAGTCTCCGCGCTTCATGACGGATCCGATGTGCAACCCCTTTACAAGCCTCGCCTTCGGCGATATCCTGTATTCGCCATGATCCGTGATCACGGACGTGAAACCTTCCCCTGAAGTAATGTCGACAACCGTCTCGCGCTCTGTCTGTATCACAGGTACGTTCAGCATTGCAGCCACCAGGGTTCGCACGAGTTCAGGCGTAAGTCCGCATGCGACAGAGTCCCATGCCGCGTTCAATATGCGCTTGACCGCCGCCGAAGAAGGCGCATTGGCGCCAAGGGCGTACGAGATGTGGTCTGCCATGTAGTTCTTGTCGATAAGCACGTCGGAAGCCCATAGAACCGCCTCCATGTCCGCGGACTGACGTCCGTCCTCGTCTATCATGTCCGGAACGTCGTACCGACCGAACGCCGAACCGTCTCCAAGAGGGTCGTTCGCTACGTGGAATATGATGGATCCGTTTCTGATGACGAAATCCACGTCCCTCTGCATGAACACCTTCGGGTTCACGATGTTGTCGACGATCGTCATCGCGCCACCGGCTATCTCTGCGTCTATCGGGTATGTGACGTAGTTCTTGTACGCGCCGATCCTGCCAATCTCGAGAACGGTTCCGATTCCGTATGGCTCCTCCGACGTCTGAGGTCCTATCGTACCCTCTCCTCCCACGACGAGCAGATTCTCCTGCGACTTGTTCCTCGTGGAACGTTTTACGACGATCGGATGCCATAGCTCACGGTGGAACACCGGCGCTCCCCTGCGGTCCTGAAGCTTCGCCGCCTCCAGGATGTCGAGATAGAGCTGTGCGAGGCGTATGCCACGAGCAGCCTGAAGCCCCCTGACCATTCCGTCACCCTCGTGGAGTCCGCGCCACAGGCTTCCGAGCCACGAATAGAGCGTGTTTCCTGAAGACTCGGCGAAACCGTCCGGCAGCTGCACCGACGAGTTCATCTCCTGCTCTGTCTGTCCGTAGATGTTCTCCATGCCCTTCTTCCTTTCTCACGATACGGGCGTGAGCTTTATCTGGACGTTCCTCTCCTCGGCGCAGAACACCACGGTGTCTTTCGTGAGCATCGCAGCGCCGTCCTCTATCGAAGATATGTCGAGCGCGTCGCCGGACAGCACGTGCCTTTCGCCGGCCGCGTCGTGAAGCTCTCCGAACAGCATGTCCTGGTTCGGCATCTCAACGGACACCGCTCCGAGGTTCTTCAGTATCTGGACCACCTCGGACCTAGTGAGGCGCCCAACGAATCCAAGGTTGTTTATGTACGTCCTTATCCTCGACTTTGCGAGCGACTCGTCCAACGGGTTCTTCGGGTCGTAGCTCGCAACTGCGTTCACAGATACGCTGCACACGATCGGGCAGCGCACGACCACGTCGGTCGATACGCTCCTCACATCGTCTCGGTCAACGAAATCCTGGACCTCCTTCGCGAGAGGCATGCAGTATGCCGTGACCTTGAACTTCCTGACGTCGGACCATCCGTCCTCAAGGTCTGCAGGGACTTCCTCAAGGAACACCCTGAACCCCTGCCATACCGTGTTGAAGGCCTCTATCGCCGCCTTCGCCGGAACGGATCCGTCGATGTCGTGCCAGGTACCAGAGATATCGGCACTCCTCTCCGCGGAGAACGCGAGCGTCGAAAGGACGTCCTCCGTGCCCTCGGAGCTGAACGGATCGGAGACGGACTTTATCCAGCACGAACCTGGAAACGCCCCCGGAGGAACCTCTATGAGATACTTTCCGTCCTGTATCTTCGTGCCGTTCATCGTGAGAGTGGACGTGAACGGATCCGTGAAGTTCCTGACGTACACGTCTATCCTTCCGCCCACACCGACTCCGAACAGGTTGTGCTTGTCCCTTCTCTGCGCCGGATTGCCGTATCCAACTGCCGAAACTGCGACGATTGGATGCTCGCCTTCGTCGAACTCTCCGCGCAGCATACCCTCGACTGCGGTCTTGCTGACGAATCCCCGGATGGACAGTCCGGACGGTATGCTCTTGATGACGTCTCCGATCGGCTCCACGTCCGAACCTCCGCAGAAGTCCTTGTAGGCCTCCGCCATGACGAACGACGGAACCCTTGACTCAGGCGTGAGCGAAGTGCCCTGGGATACGTTTCCGCCGGCTCCCACCTCAGACGCAGTGACCGGGACGAGAAAGAACCATCCGGCCGCGCCTTGATACAGAGTCGTGGTCGGCGTGACGCTAGGATTCGACACGTCGGCCAACGATGCTACCACCTGGGAATCGGCCGTGTATGCGCGTCCGTCTGCGGTAGAGAACACCGCTCCTTCGGGCACCGAGTATGCAACCGTTCCGTCTGCGACGACGATCTTGACAAGGCCTTTGGCCGGCGTTCCTGAATGAGGCTTGATGTTGAAGTTCGACAGGATCGCGTCGACATCCTCCTGGTCTATGCTCTCGCCTGCGTCCTGCGCCTCCTTGAGTCGCTTGAGCGACGAGGATTTCCTCGCCTCGGCAATCTGCCCCGACGTTACGGCCTCTATGGCGGCCTCCGGGTTCACAAGAAGGTCGCGCAGGACGGTTCCGTCCCTCGTGTCGAGCCTTCCGTTGAACGCCTTGATGCCCGACACCACCGTCTCCGCGGCGGAGTCGAAATCTTCCTGCGATATGTCAGCAAGGGTTATCTTCTTCATCAGTGCACTCCTACCCCTACAGGGATTATGTAGACATACGAATCGCCGGCGGCTGTCGTAAGCCTTACGGAAATCTTGACCATCGACCTCTCCCTGGAGAACTCAAGATCGGTCACGTCTGACGCGACCAGCCTCTCGTCGTCGGGAGTGTCCTCGCCCTCGTCTGCAAGCATTATCTGCCGTCCGGCCATAAGGTTCGCCTCGGCTGCCGACGATTCGAGCGTTGCCATGCTGTACACCATTCCGGCCGCGACCCTTGGAACGATTTCAGTCCCGTGGCCCTGCCTGAACCTGGTGCTTCCGATGGCGTTTATGAACGCTATGGCGTATCGCTGCGCCATCTTCTCCACCCCTGAAACGATCATCGGCTCGTCCACGACGTTCGACACGTCGAGGTCGACCCTTTTGTTGACAGCCGGGACTGCAAGAACCGTCTTCAGGAGAAGCAGGTCCACCGTCCTTCCGGAATAGTCTATTTTCTGCCTGCTATTCATCGAACTCGTCCTTTGCTGCCTTTAGCGGAGATCTTGACGTAACGAGAGGCGTTCTTATGTCGATGAGACATGAAACATCGCACCTTCCGAAGTCATCGTTGAACTCTCTCCATCCGCCGATGCAGAAGCTGACCATCCTCCTGTATCGGATCAGCTTCTCCATGTCCTGCTTTGGCTTGTTGTACTCCTGGACCCACTTGTCGCAGTCGTCCTTCCAGTCGAACAGCTTCAGCACATCGTCCAGAGTCTTTCCGTTCCTCTGGAGGATCGACTTGTAGGGTTTGTCCTTCGCGAAGACATCGCGGAACCCCTTTCCGACGTCGCCATGGTCCTCGATGAGGAAATCTACCGCTTCCTTTGCGCCCATCACAGCCTCCTTGCCGCATCTGCGATGTCGCGTCCGATCGCCGCAGACCGCTGCGAAACCGCAGCCGGCGAAATCTTAAGCATGTCCGCAAGGCTTGATCCAGACGACTGGGTCTTGCCGTGCATTCCGGTCTTTCCGTCGAATATGGCCTTGTCCTTGTCGTCCAGGCCCATGTATACCGCTTCCGCGGCATACGGGACCTTGCTCGGCCTGACAAGTCCAGGCTCTGCCGCGGATCCCTCTCCCTCGTCGTCCTCTCCGAACGAGCTTCCGCTTATGGAAGCGACTGCGGACTTTCTGATTTCCCCTATCGTCTTTGCGCTCCAGCCGGTCTCGTCGACAAGCTCCTCGTCTGTCGGCTTCCGTCCGAGATCGTCCTCCATGCGCTTTTCGATCGCGGAAAGCTCGGCAGCGTTCCTGAGCATCACCTCTGAAGCCCTGACCGGCCTGAGGCGCTTGCCATATCTCGAAAGCTGCTTCAGGTTCGTCACCACCCATGAGTTAAGTCTGGTTCCTCCCATGGGATCGAAGGACTTTATAGCCTGCGTCACGAGGAACCTGCCTCTCGACCTGAGCAGCTCCTTCGGGCCTGAATACTGCATGATCTCCGCGTTCACGGTCGGCATGAACGCATCCACAAGCCCGGCCATGTTTTCCGGAGTGCGGTTCACAACCCATGCGTTATACGCTCTCGAATAGCTGTCGTTTCCCTTTGGGTCCATGGTTTCTCCTTATTCGTATGCCGCGTTCTTTGAACCGGCGGCGATGGCGACCGCGCCTCCGATCTTGAAGCTCTCCTCCGGTCTTACGTACGACATTTCGACCGTCGTCGAACACCCTCCGCTTGTCGTCATGTGATGTACGATCTGCCTTGCGTATCCGTAGTAGATGTCCTTCCCTTCCGACACGAAACGGCACGTGTTTCCGGGGAGGATGAGGTTTCCGTCCATGTCTGTGAACCACATGGCCATCTGCGCCTTTGCGTGTATCATGGACGCCGCGGTTATCTCGTACACGGCCTTGCAGTACTTTTCTATGACAGCGTTGTAGTTGTCCGCCGCCTCCTTCTGCATGTCTACGTTTCCGAGCGATATCGCCGCGCCGTACGTTGCGTCCCTCCTGAACGCCGAGTCGAGAACGGCCGGCGCGGACGTCTTCATTATCCTTCCGTCGGCCTTCGTGGTGTCGACCCCCGGCGGAACGTACAAAACCTCGCCTACGGGATCCTTCTGGTTGTCGTTCCCGTTCCTCAGCAGTCCGAGGTTTATGTTGTTGTTGTAGGGTCCGAGCTTACGGCACATCACGCCTGTTATGCGGAACGGATCCATTCCGGGAATCTCGGTCCAGAAGCACTCCTCGTCGTACAGGCTGATGCTTGCGGTCTTCCACGGCTGCGTCGGCTCTATTACGAGCTTGTCCTTCGTGTAGTTGTTCGATTCGTTCTGCGTGACGCTAAGAAGCAGGGTTCCGGAAGCGCCAACTATCATGTCCCATGTCGAGGAACCGCCGTTTCCAGGAAGTGCCAGCCTTCCGATCGCCTGGGCGAGACGCTGCTTTGCGTCGCCGCTGTCGCCTCCGCCTAGGAATATGCCGTTCCCTCCGGAGAACTCAAGGTACTTGTCCGGATCGAACTCCCCTACGCCTAGCTGCTCCCTGAACTTCGGAGGATAGTCGTTCGGCGAAGGCCAGAACTCAACGTCCTCGCGGACGCACTTGTACGTGGCCTTTATGACTTCCAGGAAATTGCCGGCGTCCTTGGTGTCCTCGTTCAGCTTGATGTCAATCATGGACTTCGGAGTCTCGTAAATCGACCCGACCTTCGTGAGCTTGCAGATTGGATGCTGGAGTATCACGGATAGGTACGGCGCCGCGGAAGCGCTTACGCTTGAAAGTCCGACCCCTGCAAGTATCCATCCCTTCAGGCTGACGCTGTCGGTGTTGCCGAGGTCGTCCTTCAGGTTGATGGAAACCTGACCGGTCTGGTTCAGACCCTCTGCCTTTACGGCAAGGTCCCGGTACAGGTCCGAGAAATCAGATATCCTCGGCCGCTTGACATTCGGCTTGAGAGGAGTCTTGTCGCCGGCCTTTGAAGGTGCGCACTGGAGCTCTATGCTGGGAATGGCATTAACACCAAGCGTGATCGTGAATCCGTTCACGTCAAGCCTCTGTCCTGCAACGCTCGCGTCCACCGAAGCTGTTATGACCCTCGTCTTCATGATTTCTTCAGCTCCATGATGAAGTGCGCGGTGCCGTAGCAGATTCCCTTGGCGGCGTCGAGGTTCCCGATGTCGATTCCGGTGAGCCACCCCATCCTCGAGAAGTTTCCGATGGTGACTGCGGAAGGGGATGTCTTCTTGGATATCCTGCTGTTTACGTACTCCGACAGCCCGCTTTCGATCGCCGACGTGTTGTTGGATCCCTTGCAGCCCTTCTTTCCGATGAGTATTGCGAACGTAAGCGACATGGCGCACTGCGCCTGGTTGTTGCCGAGGGCGTAGATGTACGAAACGTCGTCGAAGCACTGGCGTATGTCGGTGATCTCTCTCGCCCCTATCGAGAAGTTGACGAGAACCCAGGTGTTGTCCACTACGTCTCCGAGAGCGGAAGCCTTGACGTCCACGGTTGCCGTAGGCCCCCATGCCTCTATCGTTCCTGTGTTTGACGAGAATATCTTCATGTTGTCAAAGCACCCCGCTTGCAACCGTGACCGGTATGGGTTTGTTTGCGAAAGTAGAGAACTTCTCTACCATGTCTCCTATGGCCTTGAGTATCTCGTATGATCCCGAGTCTTTCTTGCCGGCAGACTTTGTGACGTTGACGAGATCCTCCTCGAGCTTGTCGGCGCCACCGGACTTCCTCGCCTTCTCAAGACCCTTCTCGCCCTCAAGCAGGACCTTCGATCCGCTGACGCCTCCAAGTGTAGTTTCCGACATGCTGCGTATGAGAGCCATGTCGTAACCGGAATCGGTCCTTCCCTTGAGGGCCTTCTCCCTTATGATCTTCTCTGCCGCTTCGGACTTTTTCTTGTCTCCGCTTGAAAGGTCGGACAGGACATCCTCCTTGATTCCGGCCTTTGAAAGCCTTTTCCCAAGTTCCTCGATCTGCTTCCTGGTGTGCGCGACGGCCTCTCTCGTGAAGCTTGCGCCTCCGGCCTGTATCGCATTTGGAATGCGGTTCAGCGTAGCATCGGCGCTGATGTCGTCCTGCGCAGACACGGCAGCCGTCGCATTGGCTCCGATGTTCACCTGGCGCATGTCTACGCCGGACTTGCTTGCGGCCATGGTCACAAGCGCCTGATCCTTGCTTCCTGCCGCATACATGGCATTGAACGTATTGTCTCTCGTCCCGCCATTGTATATCTTTCCGAACATGCTGTTCACCATCGAAGAGGAGACGTTGTCCCGCTTCTCGATGTCGTCGGCAGCCTTTTCAAGCCGTTCTTTCGTGGCCTTGTCTACGCCTTTTGCCCCAGCCCGCTCCCTGAGGGATTCCACCATGGCCCTCTTCGCATCCCCGCCATTCTTTGACGAGAACCGCCTCATGGCATTTTCGGAAATCCCCGAAATGTCATCGGACGAGACTCCCGCATCCTTGAGAATGTCCTCCATTCCAGAACGCCGGAGGTCGTTCAGGTCGAGATCCTTTCCGTCCGCTCCCTTTCCGAGACCGATCGACTTGGCGAGCTCCAGGAATCTTCCGGTTGCCTGAGCGTCAGAACCGCCGAATTTGCCTTCGGTTATGTCCTTCATCTCCTTGACCGCATTGCTTCTGAACGCCTCGGTGGTTTCGCCTATGGCGCTTTTTGCGGCGGAGAAGAACGCGGTTTTGTTCAGGTCCTTCTTCCTGAGACTTGAGTTCTTGTCCTGAGCCTGTTCCTTCAGCTGCTGTATGCGCTGCAGGCCTCCGCCCTTCTCAAGCTTCTTCTTCTGGTCTTCGGTAAGGCTGTCAAGCGCATTTACGAACGACTTGTCGAACGATCCGAACTCGTGAAGGCCCTGAAGCATGTTCTTGGCCACGCTCTCCTCAAGGGCTTTCTGGTCTTCGTCGCTCAGATCTCCTACGTTGCCGTCGAATATCTTGGCGACCATCCTCTTTGCCGCCTCCCTGTACGTCCCGGAGAGGTTTTCGTCGTCTCCCGTGAACACGACGTCCCTGCCCTCAAGCTCCTTTGCCTTTCTCGCAAACTCGTCCATTGCGGCATTGTCGGACTGGTTGTCAAAATCCTTTCCGGATATGAGCCCCTCAAGCTCCCCGGTACTCTCGACCCTTGAGCGCTTCACATCCCTTTCGAGCGATGTCATGCGCTCCTTGGTCGAATACTCCGGACGCTGCGACTCCTCGATCCTGTCCAGCCTCTTTTTCTCGAGCTCCGCCTGCCTCTTGGTGAACTTTCCTCCAAGCACGTTCTTTTTCAGCTCTTTTGCGTCCTTGGACTTCATCCCTGCGGAAGAGAAATCCTTCAGGACCGAACCTACATCCTCTCCGCTGTTCAGCCGGTCTATGAACTCTTCCTTCTTGCTGTCGTTCCACGCCGTCGAAGACTTTACGGCATCGATCATCCTTCCCCGTGCCGCATCCTCCTCGTCCGAAGTCATGGTCGCATCATCTATCTGTTTCTTTGCCGCATCGATAATGGCGGTGTTCTCTATCCTCTGAAGTTTCGCACCGTCTATCCCCGGCCTTCCTGCAAGGAATTTGCGAAGGTCTGACAGCCCCATGGACTCCGCGCCCTCTTTCGTCAAGCCCTGCTCTACCGCAAGTTCGGAAAGCCTGCTCTTGACGGCGGCATCGCGCTCCTTGGAGTATCCGCTTCCGCCGGTTGTTCCGGAAATGTCGGAATCGATGTCCCTTATCGCCTTTCCGAGAAGACGCTTTGCGCCAAACGCCTCCGCCTGGGCGAGATTTCCCTCCATTCCGGCCTGGTCGTATCGCTCCACGGCGCTCCCGGCCCTTACGCGAGCTGCCGCCTGAAGGGCTGGGTCGTTCATGTATTCCGAGAACATGTTCGCCCCTATCCGCTCCTTTATCATCCCGACCATCCTGTTTGGATCGCCCTCCCTGAAAGACTGCTCGAACTGATTCCTCTCTTCCTCGGTGAAAAGATGCTCGTTGTCCGCGAACATCGCGGCAAGCGTCGCCCCGTTCGACGTGGCGTATGCCTGTGTCCTTCCATTTGCGGCAAGAAGGGCCTGGGCTTTCTGCTGTTCCGTCGCTCCTGGATTGGTCGCAGCCCACATGTTGTAAGCCATCGTGCCGTTGTACGCCATGTTGGTCATCAGACCTGAAAAACCGGACGCCTCTCCAACATAGGAGTTGATGCCCATGCCTTCAACCATTCCGCTCTGCATCTTGGTCATGTTCGCATACGCCTCCTGTGGCGATATGCCGGCCATGGCTGACGTTATCCTTATTGCAGTGGCCATCCTCTTGGCCTTCTCGGCCACCGCGGTGGCCTGCTCGGCCGTTCCGCCGAGGAAGTTCCCTCCTGCAAGCCTGTCCATAAGTCCTATCGCGTCCTTGACGCTTCCCGTGATCTTTGAAAGCATGGATGCCGCTTCATTGAACTTCGATCCAAGCTTCTCGAGGTTGTTCTTGAACTCGCCGGCGTCTTTTTCAGGGTCAAGCGTCCTTCCTGTAGGGCTTGACGTGTCTATACCTCCGAACGGGTCGCTCCTTTTGTATTCCCTGTACGGAATTTCAGAGGACAGGAGTCTCTGGGCCATCATGCCCATCTCGTCCATGTTCAGTCCATGGCTGAAGTCTATGTTGTACCCTCCATTCTCCCTTGTGCCAAGGCTGTACATTGTCCTGCCCATGCTCATGGCCCTTCTGTGCGAAGCCATTACGCTGTACGGATTGAACATCTCGGTCGGCCCAAAACCTGCGGCTTCCCCTATGCCAGAAGCACCGCCGGCTATCTGACTGAAGAACCTTTCTCCGTTCGGCACGCCAAGAACGGCCCCGAACGTATCTGGCGCCAGATGGTACATGGAGCCGAACATTGACGAAAGCCCCTGTCCAAGTCCGGAAAGAGGGTTTACGCCAATCCTGTCCACAAACATCTCGGCAGCCCGGCTTATCGTCTCTTGACTCTGTCTTAGGGGGACGGCCTTTGTGGCGTTCGACATCTGGGCATTCATCATCGCCGACAGTCCGTCGATTCCGGCGGCGCCCTGTCCGGCGCCTCCAAGGGCGCGGACGATGCTGCCGATGTCCGAACCGGACATCAGCATGGGAAGGAGTATGCCTAGAAGATCGTTCATTTTCCGATTATATTATACCATTTAGGGGTCTGTCGGTAAACCGTCAGACGCTTCTGCCGAGTGTGCCGCGGAGGCTTTTTTCGATGCCTCTATTTCGTCAAGTTCGTCGAAATATCGGTCGTAATCAACGTCTTTTCCTGCGTCTCCGTCGAACCTTACGTACGGAAATGCAATCCTGAGCATGAATCTACGCCTTTCGTCTATCGACTCTATTGCCGAATCGACGTCTATCTTGCCGTGCGACAGTATGGAAGCCGACGACATGATGCCGCATTGCATGACGGATATGAGATCCCTCCTCTCAAGGATATCCCTTCGGCATCGCCTGTGGATCCAGGTATGCCAGAAAACAGCCTTCCGTCCGTCTTCAAGCAGCCTGCAATCGTACCCGATAGCGCCCTCGAACTCCCTCAGGGCGTATCGGGACTCCAAAAATTTTCATTCTCGGCCTCTTTGCACAGCGTGGAGTATATCAGGTCGAAGTCCGATATGCACTTTATCACGGCGGAGAACACGCCATATCCTAGACCATCCCAAAATGCCGACCTTTCCACCCACCCAGGCTGCTTGACGGTCTTTCCGTCGCTTTCAAGCGTCTCGAAGAGCGGCTCCTCAAGAGCCGGCATTTCAGTTCCGTTGTATCTTGCGATCTGAGCGGCGGCAAGGTATTTCCTGTATCTGCCGGAAGTAAGCCCGGCCGGATCCTTCGCTCCGCTTTTCACAGTCCATGCCGCAAGCGCGTTCGTCTCGTCGGCCGTAAGCGAACGCACCGTAAGCTTGATCTTCCCTCCGAAAAGAGAATAGTCCTTTGTGTACCTCGTGTTTCCGACAACCGCGTCGATGAACGCAATCTTGTCCTCAGGGGACACCACTACGCTCTTTTTGCCGTTTCCGAGGTCTATTTCAGATGACGAGCTTAGATTCTCTTCAGAGAACGCACCGTCCTTCTTTTCGTTTTCGGATGACTGCGCGGCTTCAGGCTTCTCAACCTCTGCGGCATCGCTGACAGCCACGTTTGGTTCTTTGGCCTTTTCAGGCGTTTCGGGATTTCCCGAATCGTTTCCCATTATTGTCATTGCTCTTCCCTTCTTTTGTTTACTTTCTGACAAGATATCCGCCCTTGAGCTTCACCGGGCTTATCTGAGACTTCTCCTTCACGGTCTTGCGGCTCACGTTGAATCCGTCAGACGTGAGGTTCTTGGGCTGAAGACCGTCGAGCTGGGCGTATTCGGCCGAATCCTCGGCCTCCTTGCCGGGAAACGGCTTTCCGTTCTCCCACTCCGGCTTTTCCTCGTAGGCCTTGGAGTCGACGCCTCCGTTTTTGAGCGTCTCGTAGATCTTCATCACCTGCACCCACGCAGGCTCGTACATCCTGAAATTTCCTCCGGATCCGCCTATCGACCACGGCTTGTCCGTTCCGCATTCCTGGGAAGTCCTGAATCCGAACACCATCTTTTCAAGAGCTTCCGCGCTGAATCCCTCCGAAGCCTGCTTTTCGTCCGCGAGGTCTTTCGTCGCCTCGACGAACATAGGCAGATATTCGGCCGCGATATTGCCGACGTCCTCCCATGTCATCGGTATCGGAGTCTTGGACCCCCTTGTTAGCGTGAGTCCGTTTGCCGCATAGATTCCTATTGACCTGGCTATCGCACTGAACGAGTTCCTGTTCACCGCCATGGCGGCGCCTTCGGAAGCGATGTATGTGGTCTTGGTCCTCGCCCTTAACATCTTGGCGCCTATGTCCACACGCCCGTCGATGCTCTTGTCTCCGGAAACGATCTTCGTGACTTTCCTCGACCTCACGACCACCTTCTGCCCGTCTACAACGACACCCTGGTTTTTCGTGCGAATCGTTATGCCGGCAACGCGAGCCTGCTCGCCCTTGTCCTTGCCGTCCCACGGAGACACGCCCTTGCCCCTGGATTCGATTATGACGCCTCCGGAATACTGGCTTTCGTCTCCTCCGCCAAGGATCTCCATGTTCCTGGCGGCGCTCAGACGTACATCGTGCTCCGACGCATGGATGTCTACCGAGTTCTGCGCCTTGTGGACGATGTCGTCTCCGGCTATCGTGAGAGCCGTCTTTCCGGGGAGCAGCATTACGTTTCCGGCGCACGAGATCGATACATTTCCTCCAAGCATGACGATCTCGCTGCCCCAGGCATCACGGATGATGATGCTGCCGTCCTCTCCGATGTACGCGCCGGCACGCCTCTTGTCGTACTTTTTGAGCTTTACGGTCTCGTTGCCGTCGAACTTCTCGTCGTACTTGTCCGAAAGCGGCTTCAGGTCCTCCTCCTGCGGAACGTGGTAGTCAGGTTCCTTGAGACCAAGCCCGTCAACCCTTGCATACTGAGTCTTTAGGTCGTACGCCTGACGGTCGAACAGTTCAAGCTGCCTGTAGCATGGGTCGGATTCGTCATGCTCGAAAGGCTTGAGCACCTCTGGATCCTCGTGATCGTGATCCTTGTCTGTAGGATAGCACTTGCGCACAGGAACCGGAATGCGGCCGGTGCGCTCTATCGCAATCATTCCGGCCGCGGACAGGCGATACTGCCCGGAAGGGTCGATCGTCTCGCGGCTAACGCCCTCCTCGTTCGGCTCGTCTCCCTGCTTGCGCACTCCAGAACCTGCAGGATCTGGACGCAGGCAGAAGTTTGAGCGCAGATGCCCGAAGAATCCTGCAAGATCCTTGATTCTCGGACGCATCGTCTGGTTATTCCCCTCTACCGGCTCTTTAGAGTCTTCTTTCCATACCCTTGCCTGTTTGGTGGCTCCTCCAAGACGTTCCTCCTGATAAAGGGCGAAGTTTCTTTCGGAAGAAAGGAAGCGTGCGTTGTGGAACTCATGCACTCCACCAAATATCGAGAACCGCTGGTACGTGTCGCATGCGAGTCTGGCGAGGTTCGATAGGGCAGACATCCTTAGCGACGCTCCGCCGCCGAGAAGCGTGGCCGAGAAAAGCCCACCCTTTATGCCGCAGTTGTGCTGGTTTACGTGGGAGAACTCTCCAGGATACACGTCTGTCGGCCGGAAGTGAGTAGAGACATGCGTGGAATCGTCGTCCTTGTTCTCCATCGGCGTCACAAAGCAGGGGATGTTCCTGTCCCATGTGCTCTTCTTCTCTTCGTCCCATGTGAACGAACGCCTGTGGTACTGGTCCGGATCGTTGTACTTGTCACCTCCGTTTCCGGAGAAGTTGAGATGGTACGGGATTCTGCCGATGATCACGCCCGCATTTGCGAACGCCGCCACCTCAAGAACGAGAACAAACTCTCCCTCACGAGCCGGATGCGTCTCGGAGAATCCGAACGAATACGACAGGAGTTCGTCTGCGAACACGCACGACCAGATGCTCGAATCCTCCTGCATCAGCACGGCGGCGCTGTGCGCCTGCGGATGGTATGCGATTACAAGTCCCTGGCGGAACACGTTCTGCTTTCCATACACCGAATTGAAGAAGTTCGACACGCCAAGCGGGTCGTCGTTGCCGAAAACGGGAGCCGAACCCCTTCCAAGCTGTATCGTGGAGAATTTTGCCAGTCTGTCCTTCATCGGAATTGTATTATATCAAAATATTGACCGAAAATAAACGAGGGCCCCGGATGTCTCCGGGACCCCCGCTCATGCCTACAGCGCTTGTGCAGGTCAGGACATTTCGAGAGCCGTGAACGTGACTTGGACGCCCTGTGCGACGTATCCACGTCCGCCCTGCGCGTCCACGGACACGTTGGAGGCGAAGCAGTTCTTTGCCGTGACCGTCTTGCCGGCCATGTCGCAAGCGTCATTGCCGTCGAACTTGATCGTCATGTCGAACGGCGTGCAGTCGTCTCCAGAGAGCTTGAACGCCTTGAAGGCGTCAACGCCCTTGGCGAGTATCGTGTTCGCCGTGAACTGGCCCTGGGGCTCGCCGAGGCTTACAACGCGCTTCTTGCTGAGCGCAGGGACGATCTCGACCTGACGGCCGAACTGCACCTGCACTCCGAGAGCGAGGAGCGTGGATCCGCCTACTGTGACGATGGCCTTTCCGGCCTTGATTACAATAGGCTTGTCGGTAGAACCGCCGAATACGGAGTTTGCCATGTTCTATTCCTCTCTTTCCTTAGACTGTGAGAACGATGTCGATGTTGTTGCACGGATACGGGACGCCGAGCGAGATCGCCACGTCCACGTGATCCTTCATGAGCTCGTTCTGGCGTATGTACTTGATCTCCGTCTCATCGGTGATGAGCTGTGGACCGTATACGCTCGTGCTGCCGCCGAACTGGCTGATGAGCTGCTTTGCGAGATTCTCGAGGATTGCCACGAGCTCTGGCGTGATGTTGTACTTGCCGTAGTACGGGCGGAACACCTGCGCGAACGCATACGAGATGCTGTCCACGTTCTTCGTGATCGAGAGCTCGGCAGTGTTGAGGTTGCCATCCGGATACGCCGTGGTGATCTGGTGGCGGACGTACACGAGGTCGTTCGGAAGATCCTGGGCGACGATGAACGTGCCGCCGGCGGCGATCGTGTCGAGCTGCGTCTTGTTGTACGTCTGGTACACAAGCGGGATGTCGTCGATGCCACGCACCGTCACGTTCGTGATGGGCTGCTGCGGCTCGGTCGCGGAGATGAGTCCGGCCACCGCGCACGCGGCGAACTCGCCGGTCATCGTCACGCCGTCGTTCTTGAACACCGACGGGAAGACGTTGAGCATGCGGCGGGAAGCCATCGCCTTGGAAACCGAAGCGATGACCTCTGCGGACTCCGCTGCGGTGTAGGTGTGATAGATCTCTACCTTCTCAGGAACGTAGTTGCCTGTACCGGCCGTGAGATTCGTGACGTCGATGTCCTCCGTGACCTCAACCGTGTAGTTGTTGATCACGCGCTTCACGACGTAGGTGGCGTACTTGGCATCGCCCCAGGCGTCGTTGCGGAAGCAGAACCTGACCCTGTCGCCGGGAACGACTGTCGAGCGGAACGCCGTGTCGGTGTTGCCGTTCACGTTGTCGGTAGCCTTGACCACGCGGAACTTGTTGTAGTCCGTGAGTCCGGTCTGGATGCCGCTGTCGGACACGGGGATTGCGAGGAACTCGTCTCCCTGGGGATCCATCGCCGCGCTGAGCTTCGCGACTTCATCAGGAACCTCGGCAGACGCGGCGGCTATACGCCACATCTTCACGGTCTTCGTCGACATCTCAAGGACGTGGCTGCGGACGAGTTCGAGAACCGCCTCGTCGCGTGTCGTCGGAGCGAACACGTAGGCGCGGTCGGTGAGGGTCGCCCTGTTGAGCACCGCGTCGTAGCCGTCCTTGTCGTCGGACGGAACCGACATGAAGAACACCGGAGGAGCCTCGTCGCCGTCGTCCGTGGCCGAGTTGAGGGCGGCCATGTAGACGCCCATCGCGAGCGGGTTGTCGGGGTCGACCTTGCCGAGCATGTTCGCGACTTCAGAAGCCCCTGTGACGGAATGGAAGGTGTCTGCATAGGACACGATCAGCTCGCGGAACGTGACGAACAGGTCTGCGAAAAGGACCGGACAGTATTCGGGATCGGCGAAGAAGCCGGACACGAGGACGTTGAGCGCAGTGACCTTTACGCCCTTGAACGTCTCGCCGTCGACGGTGTACTTGCCCTGTTCCCACTGATATCCGGAGCCGGCCGAAATGTTCTTCCTGGTGAACTCGACACCGTTCATCACTCCGACGAGCTTGACCTTTACGGAATCCGTGTCGGCGGTCTCGGGTATCGCGTCCTCGATCGTCACAAGCGTTCCTGCGACGCCTTCGGTTGAGGAGTCGCTGTCGATGTTCCACGCCTCGGAGCTGTACTTGACGTCGACGATCTTGGTCTTGATCGTGCTCGTCGGCGCTCCGGTTCCGCTCTCCTTGTACGAAACGAGAAGGATGTCTCCGGCCGCAAGGTTGCGCGGAAGAGAAGCGTCACGCGTCGCGGGGCTGCCGGATATGTCGCGATCCACAAAAATCTTCCCTGCGAAGAGGAGCTTCGTGAAGCCTCCGTTCTCCGCACGGACAGATGCAGAAACGCCGGTCTCAGGCAGGGTGGCCTTCGCCGTATTAGGCGTAAGGTTGGCGAGCTCGACGACCACGTTGTCGCCATGAAGCTTCGTGTACTTTGCGTCAACCGCATCCTCGTCGATAGCCCCAGGATACTTGAAGGACTTCTCTGAGCCGTCGAAAGTGCCGACCGCAGTTCCGGACTTCTCATCGTCGTTCGAGTACCGATGGAGCTCGTAGTTCGGCCCGAATATGAATGCGGGCTGGTCGCGCTCGATCGAAGTCGGTGCGATCGTCATGTTCTGGTCGACTGTGACCATTGGTCTCTGGTATGCCATCTTTTTCTCCTTTTAGGCTTGTTTGTGTTTGCCCAAATCGTTTAGTGCTCCGTTCATGCTGATATGATAGCAAATAATTTTTCAACTGTCTAAAGGCGTATTGGTCGCGGCGGAAACGTCTCCAAACTCTATCTCCACCATGCCGTTTCTTACGTCCACGCTCGACCCCGTGACATTCACGGCCGATCTCCCATCCTCTATCATGTTTACGGCCTTCAGGATCGGAGACTCGATCTTGACCACCCACGAATCGGTGAAGTCGAACTGGACGTTGACGACTGAAACGTACTTGCCCTTGCCTACCGTCTGAGCCTGCTCCTTCTGCTGCCTCGGAACCCTTCCCGACACTATGAAATGATCGAAGCAGTACTCCTGGCAGAGCTGGTCCTGGAGCATCGAGAGGTAATTCTCCGTGTTGTCCGCCAAAGCGCATGCGGCGCCAGCCTTGTCGCTCACGTGCACTATGGACGCCATTCCCTTGGCATACCTTTCGTACGACCTCTCGCCGTCGTGGCTCAAGAACGTGCGCCCCTCCATGTCAAGGGTTGGATTGACGCCATACTGTATCTCGCCCAGGCACACGAATATGGCAGGAGTGAAGTCCGGCCTCTGATCCTCCCACCTCAGCTCCGTGTCTATCCAGAGCTCGGTCTTCTGGGGATCCTTTTTCCAGACGACGTCCGGGCACCCGAACGAACGGCCATTCTTGCCGGAATACATCACCCTGAGTATCGTGACGAATATGGAATACAGGACCTGCGAGCTTTTCCTCAGTTCGCAGATGTGCTCGATCCCGCCAAGCCTGTGCCACGGCTGGACTTCGCTGTTCGACACCGAATCGATCTTTGGGTCACTCGCCATCGTCTGCTCCAATCCTGTATACCGGGTCGCTGAGCGGCGCCTCCTCGAATCCAAGCCTCTGCAGGCACGGGACCCTCCTCACCTCGGACACTATGCTCGATATCCCGACAACGTACCTTTTGTCCTGCGCAACGTCGACGATCACGTCTCCCTTCTTGACGACCGGATTCCCGATCGCAAGAGCCTCAAGCATCTTCGATTCATGGGTTCCGTCGTTTGAGTTGTGCATGCTGTGCGAAGAATCGGTCCCGAACGATATCATCATCCTGTGAGGACCGAAATACGCAGGATACCTGCCGGTTCCGAAGCACTTCTTGCAGTGCGAATCCCTTACGTCGCCAGTGACCGGATCTATGCAGAAAGTACATTTCGGGCCGAACGTGGACCGTATGTACAAATCGCACTCCGTCCCGGACAGGACTCTCGCCCTCAACGCCTCCCTTCGCATGATCTCCCTCGCAAGAAGATATTCCCTGCGCGGAAGATCTCCATACGGCTGCATGGGATGCGAAAAGTACGTTCCGAGTGGGGTTCTGAGCACAATCCTGAAGAACAGCGTGTTCGACTTTCCGACGAGATGCTTCCCGCCCTCGTCGCGCCAGGCTATCACGTTCTCGAGGACTGGCGACAGGTCTTCCCATGGCCCTTCGGCCGTATGCCCCTTCTGGACGACGAAACGCCACGGAGCCGGGTCGTCGAATCCGCCGGACATCTCCCAGCTATACAGGAATCCCCCAACATAGCTCGGGGAGATCCTGAAGGCGTAGAATGGAGATTCGGCGGACATGACTACCGCTTGACAGACTTGTATCCTGCCTGACGGATGGATTCAAGCTGCTCCGGAGTGAGCTGTATCTTTGGCTTGTTTGCCTTGCTGAACACTTCGACAAGAGGATTTGCGGCCGCGCCGCCAAGCCCTCCTATGAGAGCCCCTGTGGCGAATCCCTTGCCGCCGCCAAAGATGCTCCCGAGAGTTCCGCCGAGAAGCGCTCCTCCGCCAGCTCCGACAAGGGCCTTTGTGCCCGCATCCTGCTTGCCATACCAATTCTTTGCCTGGTCAAGCCATGTCTTCAGCTTGCCCCAGATATCAGTGTCGGCGGCCTCTTTCGAGAGGATGAAACGCGCAAGAGCCTGTGGGTCAACGCCATGAGCCTCTGCGCACTTCCTGAATCCGCGCTCATAGGCCTCGTTCACGGACGCCTTCTTCTCTCCGCATTTCTTTCCATCGTCTGGTTTTACCACAACCGGAAGGCTGAATGCCGGCTTTTTCTTGGCAGCCATGTACGCTTTCATGGCAAGAGCCTTTATCTCGTCTTTTGTCATCTTGGACATTGCACTAATCCTTTCTTACTGCTTTTTCCTTGAGATTGAGTGTCAGCTCGCCGAGCTGCTTGAAGACGTTGCGGAGGCGGTCCTCCATCTGGACTACGTCGTCGCTGCCGTATCGCTGGTTGAAGTCCTCGTGCTTCCAGTAGAAGAGGAAGAGGATTCTTCCAAGACGGTCGATCGTGTCCATGAAGTCGGGGATGTACGAATCGACGACATTTGCCGTGTCGTACACCTTCACCAGTCCGCCGATCGCCGCCTGGTCGAACACATGGCGCTGTCCGGCCTTTGCGGCATCCTCGGCGAGCCGGCGAGCCTCTTCGTCGATCGGAAGGGCTCCTTCTCCCATGGCTTCGTTGTGCTCGTCAGGATACTCGCCGCCGCCCATGCTGCGTTCCATCTCTCCGCCGACGTTTATCCCGCGGGTCATCCCTCCTTCGGGAGGAAGACCGGGAACGCCGGTGAACTGCCCCTGGGTCATATCGACGTAAGGCGACGAGTAGACTGGGACTCCGGAATACGGATCGATCGAAGGGAGCTGCTCCATTGGAGCCGGCATCGAGACGTTCACCAGCCCGTCCTGCGCCTTCTTCTCGACCTTTTTGAGCGAAGGAACCTGAACGAGAAGCATCACGCTCTTTGCGGAAGCCGCCTTTGCCAGAACGGAGAAAGCCCTCCGCGGACGGAACCCGAACCTCGTGACGAGATCTATCGCCGCGGACTTGTAGTTCATCGGTCCGTGTCGGCGCTTGGCGCCATCGACGATGACGCTGTAGTCAACGCCGTCGGAAGCGACCTTGATGCGCTGGATGCCGTCGCTGCGCATGGTCTCAAGGATGTCCATCGCGCTTGCGAATGTGTACTTGGACTCGATCTCGGCGCGTTCCTTCGCGAACTTGGCCTCGCGCTCGGCGCGGTCTTCCGGCTTCTCGTTCTCGACGTACGGCGCATAGCGGCGGACGACACGGATCTTGAGAGCCTTCCAGTCGTGCGGGATTATGACGCCGGCCGAGGTCTTCTTCGGGAGGCCAGAGAAGGATCCGATGCTGATGAAGTCGCTGGAGCCGCAGCACTCGCAGGGGCAGCAATCGCAGCTATGGTCGCCCTTCGAGCCATCTTCGTTGTGGAAGCGGTCGCGCAGGTTCCAGTCCATGAAGCCATAGCTCTCGGAGAGCCCGTCCTTCGCGTCAGTCACGATCTTGGCGTCAGAGCCGTAGCCGGTTCCGAAGCGGACGTGCTCGCCGTCCTCTATGGTGAACTTGATGAAGAACGGTCCGGCCGCGTTGCCCTTGTCGTCGATGAACAGATACGGAATCCCGTCGTCTCGCCTCGGATCGCTTGAACCTATCTCGATGTCGGATATCGGCGTGGCCTTGTTGAAGAGCTCCTTCAGGGCATCCTTGTCTCCAACGCCTTCGCCTGCGGATTCCTCGCTGAACTCCGTCGCTACGATTGCCCGAGGGCACGCCTCAGTGAGGATGTTGCCATCGTCTTCAAAGCAGATTAGGGTGTTCGTGTCTCTGCATGATGGCGAGAGTACCGTATTGAGCATTACGCCCTCGCGGGAAACTCCGTCGGACATCATGAAATTGTACTTTCCGGGACCATCCGGAGGCTGGAACCGGTGCTCGAAATCGACGAGCGCCTCGTCGTCCGTAACCTTGGCAACCTCGTCCTCGCCGCGCCTATCCTCGATCGTGAAGTCGTGCTCGATGATCTGGCGGGCGTTCTCCTCCAGCGAGAGAGCCTTGTCCTCCTCGCCGATGTCGGACGCCGGCGCATCCTGTGAAGCCTTGACAAGACCCTCTGTGGAGCCGACTACAAGCACCTTCGGCTTGGCGGCAGCCACCTTGCGCATGCGGTCGACATGGATCGATGCCTCCTTGAGGTTTTCGGTCCAGAGCGCCTCTGCATCCTTGTACAGAGACAGTGCCGCGTTGGCAAAATCAACGTCGTGCATCGCCTTGAGGAAGCGCGTCATGCACTCGGGTCCGCCGACCTTCTCCATGAAGTCCTTGAAGTACTTCGACTCTGCCGCCTTCTCGACCTCGCCCTTGCAGACAGCGCCGGCGAACATCTCGCGAAACGTGGCGTCCTCGGTCATGAGCCTTGCCGTAGCCTCCTTGACATGCTCCCAGGCCTCCTTCGGAGACCACGGGACGTTCTCGGCCATCTTTCCGAGAGCTGCCTGCGGGCGCTGAACGAACGTGAGGTCGGGGTTGCGCATCGTGTCGCGAACCTCGCTGCTCGCCGGAGATCCGATGCGGATCGAATGCTTGTTGACGATGAAGTCGATCCACTTTTCCGTCAGCGGTACGAACTGGTTCGTCTTCTTGTTGAGAATGAGGTCGACTCCGCGCACCTGGTTGTTAAGGAAGAACGCCGGGATGTAGTAGAAGTCGTCGTCGACCTTGTATCCGAAGATCCCGACGGCCTTGGAACCGTCTTCGTTTCTGTCGACCACCTCGAAACCGAGCATGTACGGCACGAGCGCCGGCGCCCGGTCGTTCACGAACTGGTATGCGAGCGAGCCAAAATCATCCTCGAACTGGCGCTGGTTTGCGGATTCAGGGGCCTGCATCTCGTCGGGGTTGCCGACTACAGGTGACTGACCGACGTCAGGCGGAATGCCTCCGGGGCCTCCTGCCGGCATTCCGGCCTGGGCTTCCTTGAACAGAATTGTATCACGCCCGACATGCGGGCGTATCTTTAGCGAATCGAAAGTCGGACGTGACATGGGTTCTCCTTTGGTCATTACAATGATTATATCATATTTTACCGTTATCGCTCCGCCGTCTTTGACGTAACGGAAACCTTTCCTGCGGTATCAACCGTAATTACAAAAATTCCGGCTCTAACGTTCCCTAGATGACTGCTAATGTCTGAGTTGGACATTGGCTCGAACGAATACGAATCCGAATCCGAAGAGTCCTTTCGTCTGGCTTCCAGGGATACTGAAACATCGGGATTGGATCCATCCCATGTAGGGAACGTTTTAGCATCCTCGTCGCTTCCATGCCATCCGAACGTAGGAGAGTTCACACTAATCTCGATACGAGCATTGGCACTGCCGCTTTTGTTGCATTTATCGCCATCAGACGGCACGTTTATTCCGAAAACGTATGTATCAGACCCGTCTTTGTGCTTGCTGGATATCCGCGAACAGTTTTTCGTCGATGTTATCGACGGGCTTATACGGCTGCTATGATCTACGCTATACTGTTCGCATGTTATTTTGATTATAGAAGGATACGACACTCTTACGACCAGCGGATGGCATTGAACACCGCCCGAAAGATATGTTTCAGGGCATGACATTGTGCGACTCCTACACCGTACCGCATACGGTACGGATGATCGAGAACTTTACGGCTGACTTCGTCACGCAAACCCCCATCCAAGTCCGACGTTGAGCTCGCGCTTCTTCTTGCGTATGGCCTGAAGGTACTCGTCCCTGAGGCGCATTGCCGCCTGGTCGTACTCCCTCGCCTTGTCCTGGTCGTTCACGGACGTTCCGCCGGCGTTGATCGCAAGGCTGTTGCGCCTGTACCTGTGGGCCGCCATCGAGAGAAGGTTTGAAGCAACCCCCATGAGAAGGATTGATCGGTACGGAAACTCGTCGTAGTCCATGCGGTAGATGTCAGGAGGCTCGTCGTTCCACCTGTCCACCGTTATGTTCATCGCCGTGCGTATTTCCTCTGGCGAGAACTCGAAATCGTCGAGAAGGATGTTCGCCGCGGGATCTTTGTCTCGAAGGAAGATGCGGACCTCCATGTCCGTCATCGGGCAGTCGTTCCCTACCGGAGAAATTGGTTTTCCTTCCCTGTCTTCTATGGTTGACGCCATATCATTTAACCCCTTTGTATTCCGAAGTATTGGCATCCCAAAGCCTGTTGTCAGGAATCCCAACAAGAGCCTTTACCCTCTCCCAGAGAAGCGAACCTGCGTTTGAGAAGTAGTTTCGGTCAGGACGGCCGTTTCTGCCGGCATCCCCTCCAATGACAAACGCTCCCGTGGCAAGTGCTGCAGGTATGACCCAGCTTTTGTTCCTGTTCCACCAGGTGTCGTTCTGGTCGTCGAAATCCATGCGACCGACAGCAGCCTCCTTGCACACGTTCGCGACGAACTCGTCTGCGTCCTTGGCGCCCATTCCGCATCCGTCCAGTGCGCTGTACGCGCCTGCCGAGAACATCGTCGCGATGATGTCGTCTCCAAGTTTCATCTGAATCTCCGTTGTGCTTGAGTCGCTTAAAATGATTCAGGCGGGGTCGGGACAACAGCCCGGCCCCGCCTGGACTAGCCATTCAGGCCTGTCTTATCAAGCGCCAGCGGGGCTGGAGCTCGACTCGAAGGGTTCCTGCTTGGCCGCCTCGCCGAAGCGGGCGAGGGCCATGCCGGCAATGTTGCCGAAGGAGAAGCCGCCCAGCCAGTAGCTGAACCACTTGATGAAGAACGCCTCCTTGTTGAGATACATCGTCCAGTCGGTCAACGTGTAGTTGTGGCCGAGGAACGACGGCTCCGCGAAGAAGTAGACATACCCCTCCGGGACAAGGTGGTTCTTGATCGTGGAGATCGCCTTGATCCCCATGATGGTCGTGCTGGTGAGACCGTTCTTCCAGTGCTCCTCAGCGAGATCGCCACCGATCTGGATGCGGTCGAGCTTGAGGATGTCACGCAGCGTGTTCTCGTGCGCGAGCAGGAGATAGTTGCGTGCGACGAACTTGCCGTACTTGTTGCCGCGGGGGAGCATCTTCGTGGCCTCGGTGAAGGTCACGCGGTCGAGACCCTCCTCGAAGTCCATGAACTGCACCTTGCCCGTGACGGGGTGCGGCGTGTTCGGGCCCTTGCCGGTCGTGTTCATGACGATCGAGTTGACCGTCTCGATGAACTTGCGGTCGTGCGTGGCCATGCCGTCCTTGATGCTGTTGTCGGTCAGCACCTTGCGGATCGGATAGTCGTACGTGCGCAGCTGGTCGATGTCCTTCGTGAACATCGGCGTGACGATGCGGGCCATCGGGGTGATGTACCGCGAACCGGTGATGATCTCGCCCTCAGGCACCGTCTCGAACGGCACGTACTTCGCGCCGGGGGAATCGGGCTCGAGGTCGTCGATGACGATGAGATCCTCGGTCATGGTCTTCGCGAGACGCTCGTTGCCGATCTGCTCCGGAGGGAGGATCTTGTTGGCGAACGAGCCCTCACGGATCTGCGTGCGGGTCACGTCGGAGGCGGTCTGCGCGACCTTCTCCAGGTTGGCCTTGCTGCCGTCCGCGATCATGTCGCGGAGCTGCGCGTCAATCATCTGCTCTTTGGCTTCCTTGAACATATTCGTGTCTCCTTTCTTTCCTTACTTGGTCCTGAAGCGGAGGACGAACTTGTTCGCGCCGGTGCGGATCGCAAGGCGCTGGTCGGTGCCATTCGCAGGAACCGCGATCGCGTTGTTGATCCAACGCTCGGCGGGAGCCACCGTGACGTAGCCGACGACGGTCGCGCTGGAGCCGGGGTCGGTAGCCTGGAGCTTGCCGTTGACCACGTAGAGCGCAGCGCCGACGGCGTACGTGTCGTCGGTCTTGAACTCCGTGGTCTCGAACTCGCCCTCCTGGTCGAGGGAGAGAGCGTTGATGCGAGGAACGCCGCCCTTCGGATCGAACGCCGAGCCGGCGAAACCGGCAGTCGGATCCGTGTAATCCTGGAGTGCGACGTAGAGGAGCTTGTCGGAGCCGCTTGCAACGTCCCAGACACCCTCCGCCGAATCACTGTCCGCCTCAAGGGCGACAATGGTGCCTCGTGCGATCGCCGTGACGCCGGCTTTCACCGGAAGCGTCTTGTCGACCTGACCGAGGCTGGGGTAATGACCCTTAACGGGGCTGAACCATCCCATTTTCTTTTACCTTTCGTTTTGGCTTTGGTCTTGTTTTTGGGCTGACCCGTGCATCAGTCCACGTATCCATTTGATCCTTGGCGCCCGCCAAAGACCAATCGAGACCACGGATCATCGACGCTTCGGGAGGAGAAGGATTCGGAAGCTCCGCCGAGTGTGGGCGCGGAGAAATTCTCCGCCATCTTCTCGACGAGGTCCCAAACCCCGCTTGGGTCCTCCGCGACCTTGTTGACGAACTCGTCAACCTTGTCGTTTTCGATCGCGCCGCATCCGGCCAAAACCTTAGCGGCGTGCGCGGCCTTTTTGTTGAAGCACTCACGGGCCTCAACGAAATTGTCAAGTTTCTTCTTCGTCTCGCCTATCTCGACCTCGGCGGCAGCAAGCTTTTCCGTGGTGCGCTTCGCGAGATCGCATAGGTCGAGTATGCGGGCCTCCTTCTGAAGCTTTGCAACCTCAGAAGGAAGTCCTGCGTCAACTGTCGTGTTTGCGCTCATCGGAACACACCTCGCTTCACTTGGCCTGATTCTGACGCTCAACGACGTACTTGGCGAGAACCGACGGATCGACGCCCAGCTCTTCGGCTTTCTTCTTGAAGCCTGCGATGTACGCCTCGTCGCCAGTCGCAGAAGCGGCCTTTTCAGCCTCCTTCGCCTTGAGGATGGAAGCAACCTTTGCGAGTATCTTCGCACCGGGCTTGCCGGACTCAGACTCGGCCTTGGCGGCAGCAGCCTTCTCCTGACGCTTTGCGTTGATTGCGGCGGCGACCTTGGCAAGCGTATTGGCGCGAACCTGTGCGGCGGCAGCCTTCATCGCGGACTCCGCGTCAGCTGCTCCCTGGGCCTCATCCTTGGCGGCCTGGACGGCTGCCTCGGCATCAGCGGCTCCCTGAGCCTCTGCGGAAGCGCCTTCACCAGAACCGGCAGCGGCGCCATCACCGGCACCACCCTCGATCGCGGCGGCGATCTCCTGAGCCTGCTCCTGCGTGATCTCTCCGTTTTCGATTCCCTGCGCAATGATGGCGGCAGCGTCATCCTCGGAAGGAGCGCCGGCTTCTTCGCCTGTGATTTCCTCGACGAGCGCCTTTGCGGTGTCGACGTCAATATCGCCAGAACTGACGAGGTCGACGAGGGCCGTGGCAAGCTCCTCTTCGGTCACATCCTCAGGGATTGCCGCTTCCCCAGCGCCTTCGGCCGCAGCGGCACCTTCTCCGGCGCCTGCGTCAGCACCGGCATTGGCACCAGCATCGGCACCAGCTGCCGCGCCGGCATCTGCGCCAGCTGCAGCACCGGCATCGGCACCCTCTGCGGCGGCGGCTTCGGCCGGAATGCCGGCATCAGCCATTGCGTTTTCTGCCGCAAGAGCAGCAGCGGCAGGATCGAGACCCTGCTCCTGAGCAGCCTTGATGCAGGCGGCCTTGATGATGTTGCGGGCCGCGGCGAACTTCTTCGCCTCCTCGGCCTTCTTCTCGGAAGCCTGCTTCATGACCTTTTCGGCGGCTTCACGGCCAAGCATGAACGTGGCCTGAGCTGCCGCAATCTTTGAAATCGTCTCGTCGTCGAGCTTGATGGCCTTCGCGCCCTCGACGCCAGCCTGCTTCTGAGCCTCGTCAGGCTTTGCGGCCTCTGCCGGCTTGGCTGCCTGAGCTGCCTGGGCAGCGGCCTGCTTCTGCTCCGCAGGCTTTGCCGCTTCCGCAGGCTTTGCCGGCTTGGCTGCCGCCTGCTTCTGCGAACCAATGTCGGCGAGAAGGTCCTTGACCAGGCTCGTGAGATGATCGTTGGCAACCTTGGCCGTAAGGGCGTCATCGGTCACGAGAGGTTTCTTCTCCGGATTGGCGAGCGCCTGATCCATCTCAAGCTTACCCTCGTTGAGGGGCTTTGCATCGCCACCTGCGACGGCTCCGGATGTGGACGTGGCTCCAGCGGGCTGACCCTGGGTCACTTCCTCGTTCGGCTTCTTGGCTTCTTCCGGGACCTTGGCGTCATGCTCGGAACCGGGAAGCGAATCAACACCGACAAGCGCCGCAGGATTGGCCGCGAGCGTTTCGTTCGCGATCTTCTCCATCGCCTTGAACCTGTCGATGAACTGTTTCATCACAACTCCCATTTTGACTCCTTTGTTTGTTAGTCGATTTTTCCGTTTTTCTTGCCTGCGCCTTCGGTCGCCGGCTTGTACATCGCGTACTTTTCGGCTAACTTGGCTGACACAGGTAATAATACAATATTCTTCATTTCATGTCAAAGCCCCGTCAGTGCAGCTGAGCTTTGATCTGCTCAAGGCTCTTCGTGTGCTCGTTCGCCTTGTTGCGGTTCGAGCTGGCCATTCCATGAAGCGCGGCAGAAAGCCCAAGGCTTCCAAGTCCGAGAATCCCGCCCTTCAACGCAAGTCTTTTTCCCTGGAGCTTAGGGGCGACTTTGGGACGAGGAACGATCGCAGAGAAACGAGGTTCGGTAGCGGTCAAGGCACCAGTAGGCTCCATCTTCACAAGACTACGAGTTGGAAGTCCTGCGTACGGCTTTCCCGGAGCGTAGACATGTTTCACGCCGGCAGGAGCGATTGACGGCCCCTTGTCGAGCATCTGCTTGACGCCTTTCAGCGTCATGGCGCCGCCTGCTGCTCCTCCTCCGACACCGACCATCTTGCCCCAGCCGGACAGGCTGTCGGCAGATTCGGCACGGCTCTTGGCGTAGTCGCCATGAGCCTTGGCCTGTCCTTCTAGGAAGGCCTTCTGCTCCTCGCTGGACTGGGCAATCTTTTCGAGCGCCCTGATCCTGTCTTCGTTTGTCATTCTTACCTCAACTTTCCTTTTATTCCGTTGAAATAGTTCACCCAGTTCTCGGTGGCCTTTGCCTTTTCTCCGACCTGGGCCGCCTCGGCGCTTGTGGCATGATGCTTGTCATACATCTTCTTGCCTCCGTACATAAGTCCTGCGCCAACAAGTCCTGCAATCCCGGCCTTGCCGGCTATCCTCATCCTGCCAACCCCGGCAGGAGGCCGCGCAAGACCGACCAGGCCCTTCGCGGCATATCCACCACCGGCCGCGCCAAGGCCCATGCCTGCGATGCCGATTGTCTTCTGCTGGTTTGCCTTGTCCTGCAAGGCCTTCTGCTGGCCACGCAAAGCCTGGCTATGAGCGGCAACCACGTCCGACGCCTCGTCGTTCGTGATTCGCTCAGACCCGGCCCATCCGTTGTAGCCTGCAATCTTCTCGAGTGACCTGATCCTGTCTTCGTTTGTCATTGCAATCTCCTTTTACTGCCTTTTCACCAAATCCTGAGCCGCGGAAACGAACACCACGTCGTCCTCGTTCAGAAAGCCACCAGACTTTCCGTCCATGACCGCGCACAGTGCGGCGATCTTGTACATGGCATACTTTTTGGCAAGCTTGTTCGCAACGGCCTGATCGACCGTTTCCGCAGTCTTCTCCGAGTTCGAGAACGAAGGTTCGCTTCCTGAAGCCACAACCTCCAGGATCCTGGTAACGGCATCGACGGTTCCGAATCCCATCGCCGCGGCAGACTTGGACATCGACTCCATCAGACCGAACGGAACAGGCCTCGACAGCATCCCTGCCGCCGCATCGAACCTCGAGCAGTTGCAGAACTCGGCGCACGAAGAAGCGTCTACCGCTTCTCTGATTACCGCGGAAGCCGCTTTTTCGACCGCAGGAAGGTACTTTTCGACGACATTGAAGTCTGGCCCGAAGGCATACTTGAAGAACGACGGGGCGTCCATCACGATGCCGGCGTCCCCAAGGGCGGCAAACGCGCACGACGGATCCAGTTCCCGCAGAGACATGAGCACGGAGTCGTCAAGACGTGCGCCGGCGAGCTTCCTGAGCTCGAACGTGTAGCAATCCCTGCCGGCAGGCTTCGTCTCGCCAGACAGCCAGGATTCGCACTTTGAGTAGGCATCGGCGAGCTTCCTCATGATGTCGAACTTGCGCTTGGCGGAATCGGACTCGATGGCTATGTCGTCCGGAAGAGTGTACCCCTCTATCTCCGCCTGCTTGACGGAGCTGTTTATCGTGAGATCGTCAGGCATTGCCGAGGCGACCTTGAGGTTCCAGGCTATGCGGTCGGCAGGACGACCGACGAAGGAGATGTCAAACCACCTTGGCTGGTCGTTGAACGTGCCGATCTGCGTTCCGTCCTCGGCTATCTTGCCGAGATTCCACTTGATGTGCTCGCACTCGCTCTTGTCTCCGGGCTTTTCGCGTATGGCGTTGCAAACGGAGCAACGGTCGTTAGGAACCGTGCAGTTGTGGACAGCAAGTCCAAACACCGTGTATGATTCATCATCATCTACACTGATGTTGTAGACCTTTGTGCTTTTTTTCACAGTCTTTACTTCAGACACCGGAACAAAAAGGTATCCTCCGGACTTGAACGTACGCATCTTTGAAAGTCCGCATACGGATATCTCCTTTGCCTTGCTGATGTCAGAAAACAGATCGGAGTTTTCGTTGCTGACAGAAACAACGTACTCTACAGGGTCTTTCGACCTTATGGAACCACGCTTCTCGCCATGCTTTATGACGGAACACGACGATGGAACACCAACAGAAGCAAGTAACACCTGTAAATCGTTGGCAAGCGTCTTGGAGCTTATGCTCCAGTGCATACCACTATTGTCCTGCCATCCGTCTCCGTTGAACCAAGCGGCTGCAAAATTGAACTTTTCCTCTATGCTTCCAGTCCTCACTGACATAGGAATGCGCTTGTTCTCGCATCTCTTACCGCAAGATTTCTCTATGTCATTGCGTATGGAAGTTCCGTAACACCTCAACACGACGCATTTATCAGGGGAAAGTCGATGAGGCTTCTTGGAAACTGAAGTCCAGTTGGCCAGCTTTTCGATCTCGTCCACGAAGCAATCGTTCACATTGCACGTAATCTGGGTGCATCCTGCGGAAAGACTTCCTTCAGCCATGTAGTATCCGTACAATCTGGCAGTCTGGATTCCTATTCCACCGCATGAATTTTCCCACATCGGTACGCACATGTAGTGCTTGTCGGTGAGATCCCCAGCTGGAATCCACTTGAGATACTTGTGAAGTTCTTCACGATGGCGCCGGCGCCACTTCTTTCCGGGATGGTCTACACGGTCTTTTCTGTATGCACGCGGAATGTCGTCGAAAGACGCGGCAAAAACCGAATGGTTCGGAGTGATTTCGAGCGTACGATTACCCCATGAGATGAACGAGACCTCGCGATACTCGTCTACATCACGAGACATTGTAGCATTCACACGCTTCCACTTTCCAAGATGCGTAAGAACCGTATCTCCAACCTTTATTTCCTCGATAGGACGATATCCGTCTATAGAAAGAATTGGAGTGCCGGCACGTACGCAAGCCATGCTGAACGGCACCTCGCCGGTCTTCTCGAGTCGTTCGAGATGGTCGTGGGCCTTCTCGTTGTCCGCCCAGATGTACAGTTCGATGCGGTGCATCTGCGGATTGTAGGCGGCCGCCTTGATCTGCCCGATGGCCTTTTTCGGATCCTTGTTCCGGTGATGCTGAAACACGTGCCCGTGCTTTACGAAGGTGTCGTAGTACTTCTGGCAGGCCTCTTTCGAGAAGAGGTCTCCGTTGCGGTTCATGGGATAAGCCTCGGAGTCTCCGAGGGCAACGAGGTGGATGCCGGTCATGCCCTTGGGTGGCTTCAGGGCGTCGTAGTCCATCTTGAAGATGGTAGACGCCTGCTTTCCGAGTTCGGAAGCAGACTTGACGATCTCGCCGCCAACTCCTACCGTGGAGCTGATGTCAGAGGAATATGTGACCTTGATCATCGACATGGCTTATTCTCCACGAAGACGAGCGGCCTCCGCCCTGTTCTTCTCGGCAGCATTGCCAAGACCGTATCCGAGCGCCGCGAGTGCGGCGGCTCCGGTAAGACCGCCTATGGTCTTCCCCTTGGCCCACGCCTTTGACCTCCTTGCCACCTCCTGCAGCTTGCCGTACTCGTCCAGCGAAGCCTTCAGCTTCGCACCGTTCACGGCGCTCGCATGAGGGGTCTGCATGTTTTTTGCGAAACTGCCGAGATTCCTCATCTCTGCCATGTCGGCAGCAGCTCCGGCGGCATCTGAGACCGGCCTTGCGTTGAATCTGCCGATAATCTTTCCCATCCGGTGCTCTGCCATCCTTGCCGCAGCGGCACCCGCTCCTCCAGAAGTGGCGCCTTCAATGCCCCTTATCTCCGCTTCGACCTTTGGCAGCTTCCTCTGTGCGGCGGATATCCGATACCAGTCCTTTGCGCTTCTTGCGCCAAGATAACCAGATCCAAGTCCTCCAAGATAAGATCCCCAGGAACCAGCTTCCTGGACCCCTGCGGTGTCTGCCTTGTCCTGACCGGCAGCGTCTGCATCGTAGAACCTTACCGGACCTGCTGCCGTCTGCGCAGACTTCCCGAGACCCTTGCCGAGATTGTATCCGGCGTATGCGCCTGCGGCGCCGGCACCTATAGGGGCAAGAACGCGGATAAGTTTCATCCATGGAGATTCCTTGCGCTTCTCCTCCTCGCTCTTTTCGAGAATGGAAGAAACGATGGCATGAGCCAGAAGGCCGCCGCCGCCGGCGAACGCCCAGTTGGACCAGTCTTTCGACAGGTCTCCTCCGGACGTACTGTTCGGAAGCTTCATTCCAGACTTGTAGTCCACAAGTTCAGCTCCGGACGGAAGTTCGCTGACGACTTCCCCGGTCGCGCTGTTTACGTACCTTTTCGCTGCTTTTTCCATTGAAGATCCTTTCATATCTCAATTACCTCCTCAGTAGGAAGCGTTGCGCCTTTCGTGCGAAGTTCGGTCACTACCGTCTGAAGCCTCTGGATGACCTTCTCCTTCCACGCTATTCCGACTGCGACGGCCTCTTCGTAGGAGCCATAGTCCCTGGAGTCGAATCCCCTGCTGTACGGGAATCCGTGCAGCACGCGAATGAACTCGCTGCCGAAGGTCTTGGACTTTGTCTCGGATTCGTGGACATACTGGATTTCTCCGCCAACGTCGACCTCGGGCTCGCCAAACCTCTCCATGAGTTCGATGTCGCCCTGGCTCCAGTCCTCCGTTGAGACAAGAATGCGGTATACCGCATTGTCCATATCCCTGAAAATACGTATCTTCATGTTCAGACCCTATTGGAATCCTTTATGGAACTGTCGAGGCTTGTCAGGCGCTCGATGTTTGACATCGCGACGCCCCTGTCGACATCGGAAATCACCTTTGCGTCGGCAGGAGAGATTGCGATCGAGTTCACTGCGCTGCGCAGGAACGACCTTACCTGTGCCTTGTCGAGAGACACGCGAGGAGAAGTCATCACCATCGCCTTGTACGTCTCCGCAACCTGGTTGGGGTCTGCATCCCTGATTATGGGATCGTTCGATAGAAGATCGGCAAGGATCATCGATCTCCTGACGTTGAGCAACACCTGGCGCTCGTTGGCTATTCCTTCGTTCCCGCCAAGCGCTCCGACGGCATCTGAGACCGAAGGTATCGGCATTGTGAGAACGGTGTTGGGAGCAGCCCCCTTTTCAATGTCCCCCGCAAGCTTCATTACCTCTTCCTCAGAGACACCTGTGTCCCTTATGAGGCTCGCAAGCTTCAGACAGAGGTTGGCATCAGGTATGGACTCTCCTGCGTCGGACTCCACTCTCTTCTCTGCACGCTTCTCCTTAGGAATGCCATGAAACATGTCGGCAAGGCCGACATCGTTCTCCTTCCCCTTGAGTCCTACAGCCTCAAGCATCTCGTTTCTCGCTTCTGCGGCCTTGGAAAGGTAGAAGTCGCGCTTCTTCTCGTATTCCGCAACCATCGCGATGTTGCTCTCGATGGTCTCTGCGACCTTGAGCAGGTCGTCAACCAGCCCTGAGTCGAACACGTGCATCTTGGCGAACCTTCCGCCATCGGAATCTGCCACCTTGGTGCTGTACTCGGCGATGTTCTTCAAGGCGTTCTCGCTTGAGCAGGCGGCCTTGAACATGTCGGCCATGTCGTCGCTTGCAAAAGGAGCCTCGATTGCCTTGGCGACCTTTATCGAGTCGCGCTCAACCTCAAGCCTCAGGTTCCTCACAACGTCATCTGCGGCGTCTGCGGCAGACTTGAGCTGTCCGATCTTCTCGTCGATGATCTTGTACAGGCTGCGCTGGGATACGTTAAGCTCATCGGGAATGCGCTCATTCTCTGCAGAAGCCGCCTTCATCATGGATGCGGCGCCGGATGCACGGGCTTCGATCGTCGGATTCGTCCTTGACGGGTTGGACCCGTAGAACGAGTAGTCGGCATCCGATTCCGCCGACGCCTTCTTCTGGGTTTGCTTCGAGCACCCGTCAACGAGAATCTTAGCAACAGCCTCCTTGCTGGCCAGCTCGCACGAACCTGTAGGATCGCTGGCGTCCTTCTCCTTGTTGAGAGCCGCAAGAGTATTGAACATCTCGACGAGACGTTCCGCCTGCTTTTCGTTGAAATCCCATGCTTCCGCGGCGCACGCCACGGCCATGTTTGCGCCCATGCCGCCGTTGTAGTCTGCGGCGGCAGTCTTGAGCGCTTTCATAAGCTTTTCTTTTATCATGGATCTTTTCTCCAACTCGTACGAATCCACTGTTTGCAGTAATTATACCAAATAGCTCACGCGATGTCAGTTGGCGGGGCCGTAAACCGAACTTACGGTGTTGGTCGGAGATGCGTACTGCTCCCAAGAGGGAATTTCAGGACTGCTCCCCTTCCTCGCGGCCTCAAGCTCCTGTCTCGATTTCCACCAGTCCTTTGCGGCGTCGACAGCCTGCGGGCCTCCATACATGTGCCATCCGAGGGCATAGGACGGAACCTTGGAAGCCGCCCCTACCGTCCTTGGCGCCATCTTGCCGATCCTTGTGGCATTCGCCATCCTGCCTAAAGCTCCAACGCCTTTGGACAGGGCACCAATGCTCTTCACTCCGCCGGCGAGATTGAGTGCCATCTCCGAATATCCGGCGATGGTGTCCCCTGTCTGGAGATCGGCAATGCGCGGGTCGTTTGCCAGCGCCTCTCCGCGGCTCTGGAGATCCTCCATCCTCTTTACGAGCTCAGGATACCTTGGATCGCTCTCGGATATGTTACCGTCACCTACGTCCCTCTGAAAAGCCTTAAGGTCTGAATTGAACCTTTCGTGCTCATCAGCGAAGTCCTTTCCGTATGTTCTGGCCAGATATCCTGGACGTTCCGAATCTACGCGGCTCGTCGCGTAGTCCCTCCACGACCCAAGCGGGGTGAACCTATCCTGGAATTTGCGTACATTGTTCCCGGCATTCTCGGAAAACATGTCTACGACGCCAGGAACGAACTCGTTTGCCACATTTGAAAGGCTCTGTTCAAGCCTCGCATCGGCGTACGGAGCTTCCCTCCATCCGACCTTTGCGCCGGTCGAAATCCCCTTTCCTATGGACTTCAACGAATCCTTGAAACGTCCCCAATCGGTGAATGCCTTCCAGCCATGGTTCCTGTCAGCCTCGTTTGCGCCTGCGAAAGCACCTCCCAAAGCGCCAGGAACCGTCATGGCCGCTCTGGTGACATACTCATCAACCTCTGGAAACCCCCTGCTTGCAGAGTTGATGAACGCCTTGGCTCCCCTTGCGATGTTGTCCGCACCTTTTCGGTATACCTCAGGCTTGTATACAGGGGGCACGATGAGCTGCGCCTGCTTTACAAGACGGTCTATCTCAGAAAGTACGCCCATTCAAGCCTCCTTTATCTCGATTGGATCGTTAGGACCGATCTCTCCGTTGCGGTATGCCGCCACGGCCTCTGCCTTGCTGTTGAAGTACCTCGTAGGCTTCCTGGTCCTGCCCCTTGTAAGAGCCCACAACCCTGAAATCTGCTCCTTCTCTGGCTTGTAGCGCATCGACTTGAGATCGGTAAGGCTGAACAGGTTCTTGGACGGAAGCATCTTCTCCATGGCCTGGTTCGCGGCCTTCATGCTCGCCGGCACGTGGATGTTGACGGTATCTCCGTCGTGGTCCATGTTGAATCCGCTGTCGATGAGCGGACAGACGTGGATCGAACGCCCCTTGACGATATGAGGCTTGAACGCCATGATATTGAACTTGTGCCACGTAGGCGCACGGTCCATGATAACCGGCCTTTCCTCCATTGCGTCGTCAAGGATGTGCCTTGCCGTGGCGTTCTTCTCCTCGATCATCTTCTTCGCTGTAAGAGGGGAATACCCTCTCTGGATGAGCTTGCGCTCAACGTGCGGCTTGTACATTTCCCAGGCCATTTCCTCAGGGATGCCGATCTGGTCCATGTCGAGGTTCTTGTCCGGGATGGTGACGGAACGACCGACGTTGTCCTGCGTCTTGGATATCACCTTGGACTGGTACATGCCGAACTTTGGTATCGTGCCGATGACCTGGCGTATGGCCCCTTTCAGGTTCTTCGCCTGGCCTTCTGCCGTGATCGGATCACCAAGTCCGTAGGCCGCCTTTACGGCGCCGTACACCGCAAGGCGCTCGTCGGCGAGCGCAGATGCCGGAAGCTCCTTGGCAAGTGCCTCGTAGTTGCTCTTCATCTCGATGAGATCCTTGTAGAGCTCGTTCATGTCTGGAACGAGCGCCACATCTCCCATTTTGGCGACGGGGCGGAACATGGGAGGAAGGACCGGGACCCTTGTGATCATCCAGTCTTCAGGCTTCTTCCCCATCTCCTTCGCGGCCTTCAGGTATCCGAGCACCTTTATGGCGTTGTCCCGCTGCGATCCCCTGCGGTTCTTTATCTCTGCCCTGGCGCGTTCGATGGAGTCGTCGATGTCTATCTTGGAGAGAGCATCCTTGATGGCGTCTCCGCCGGTCTTGCCGTTGAGTTCCTCGCGCCCGGAGAGAACCGCCTCCATCTTCTTGGCCGTAAGACCGAGTACTCGGCGTACAGGCTCCTCCATCATCGGGTTTGGAACCGCCTCCGGAAGCACGATCATGCTCCAGCGGTTGCCTCCCATGCCGCCGGTCTTTCCGAGATCGAACATTCCTCCCTTCACAGGCTGGAAATCGGAGTCGACCATCTGCGAGTTCTCAAGGACGCGCCCCTGTGCGAGCTCGTCGATATCCGCATCGGTCTGAGGCATTATCGACGTGACGTCGCCCTTCTCGACGACGTTCACGCCGCCGGCCTTTAGCGTATTGAGGAACTTCTTGTAGATGAACGGCACTCCAGGCTCTTCGACCGGCAACCCAAGACGGTAGCGGCGCCAGAACTCGTCGTTCATCTGGCCGCGGGTCGTCATCGAGTCCTTGATCACCTCTGTTGCTCCGTGCGACAGGAGGGCGAGGTTGTCGAATCCGGATATGCGCTTCGCTCCGTCTACGCCTCCCTTGGCCGGCTGCTCGTCCTGCGTATAGGCTCCGTCAACGCCGCGGGCGGAGTATTTCTTCTCGGCGAGGTGATGAAAAGCCTTTACGTACGAATATCCATCGCCTACATTGCGGATTGTACGTCCTGTCTGAGGATCGAAAACATCTGCAGTCTCCTTAACGCCGGCGTCGGCCATCTGCTTCTCTGTCCACGCAAGCCATCCCTCAGGAGGAGGAAGCTGCGGTAGACGGATCTGCTTTCCGGTCTTCTTGGCGACCTTGGCGAGATTCATGAGCATCACCTGCCCAGGAGCGACACGGGAAAGGAACCCCATCGGGTTCATGAGCATGTCGTAAGGCTCGTTTGTGGTGGCGTCCCGCGGCATCTTGTCCATGGGAAGTATTCCGCCGACAACACCCTTGAGCCCCTGTTCCGGCGACAGCTTGTCACCAACCTTCACAGGCGGCTCGCTCTTCACGATGACCTTTACTCCATGTGCGCCGGCCACGACGTCGGTGACTACTCCAGGCCAGTCGTGCTCCCATTTCTGGGACTTGTCGGTAAGCGCATTCTTGAGAACGCTCGACAGCTTCCCGAGCTGGGCATCTTCGGCCGAGAGCATCTTAGGCCCGATCGCCAGAATCATGGGATCGTCTCGATGGAGGACCGTCCCAACCTTCACGACGCCATTTTCGTCTATAGTGTCGGACTGGGCCTTCGTGTAGGCTTTCGGGAACGCGGCAAGATACTTGTTCCGTGCCACCTGAACGCCCTCTTTCGTGTCCTGCTCGAACCCGTAGAGCCTCGAAGTGGCGAGCTTCTTGGCCGCATCTTCGGATATCACGATTGCGTCTTCGTAGGAGGAAACGCCTGCAGGAGCGGGAAGGACCGCAACCTTTAGGTTACGCCCCATGTTCATCGCGCCGGTCTTGGCGTCGGTGAAGTTCGAGTTTGCGAGAATCCCGCCCTCCTGAACCTCGTCTCCTTTCTTGACCTGCGAAAAGTACGTTATGCCGGTCATCCGGTTGAACGGAAGCCCTTGTACAAGACTGGACGTATGAGTCTGTCCGTCCTTGCCGCGAATGACGATCTCCTTGTCGTTGGCCTTGATGACAGTGCCGGCGAACGGAGCCGTAAGACATCCCACCTTGCGCCCGTAGAACTCGCTGAAAGTAGCCTTTCCGTCGTCCATGAGGCTGTCCACCAGCGGTACTTCGCCCTCCTTCTGCGGAAGGTACTGCTCCCAGAACTTGGACATGTAGAACTGGCGCCCTGCCTGAACCGTTGAAGGCATCGGAGTCATGTTGATGCCGGCGGAAACAGTATTTCCGAATCCGGGAACCATGTAGTCGACCTCGTCACGATCAACCATGGTGGGAATACCCTTGCGCATGGCGTACAGACGAGGAGCCTTCGGATCCTGTCCGGGGAAAGCGACCGTGTGCGATGCCGCGTCGTCAAGGGCCACGTATCTGGTCTTGCCGGTCCGAAGATCCATCATCTTGTTGTAGAGCCTGTTGTCGCTGCCCTTCATGGTGCCGAGCGCCGCCCGGACGTCGATGCCGATCCCGAAAGATTCAGGGCCGCTGATGAAGTCGACAAACCCAAGATAGTCTCCCTGAACGTTGCGTGCCTCCGGAGTAACAAGATCCGGAGAAGATATGCCGCCCTCGCCCAAACGCGTGATGCGCGACTGCTGGGTGAGGATTGACAGGGGGTTAGCCTCCTCGCCCGGCATGGCGAGGCCGGAACCCGAAAGGAAAGTGTCGAGATACGGAGCAAGAGCGTTGCGCCCGATTCTGGCAAGGTTCTTGTCCCGCTTTGCCCTGAACAGCATGGACTTGGTGAGCCTGCCGGCGTCCTTGTCGATGCGCTCGCGCATCATGTCCTCGATGCCGTAGAACTTGCTGAAGCGAGGGTTGTCGCGTTCGTCAGGATCTTCGGCGCCGCGGTTGATGTTGAGGAGCTTCTGGGCCGCCCTGAGGATCACCTGTCCGGTAACGCCATTTACATTCTCAAGTCCGAGCGTGCGTACGACAACATCCGGATCGAGTCCGCTTCCTGAAAGCGCCTCGCTCACGAACTTTGCCTTGTCCGCAGGAGAAAGGCTCATGTCGGCCTTGCGTCCGGCATACCTGGCGTAGACCTTGTCGAGGGCACGCGGATCCATCTTTCCGACGTTTACGGAAGTCACCTCGTTGCCCCAAGACTTCCTGATGTCCTCGTCAGACACGCCGATCGCCCTGAGCACGGGATATAGAGGCACATGGCCCTGCCCGACGCTCATGTTGAGGGCGCCGGTCTCGCGGTCGAGACCTATCCTGAATCCAAGACCGTTCGCGACGTTGAACTGGGATTCGAGTTCGCCGTTCTGCTTGCGGCGAACGTACACGCCAGGGGAGAGGCGTGCCTGAGAAATGACCGTATACTCGTTGCCGTTGTTGATGATCGTCCCGCGGTCGGTATAGTACGGAACCCTTATGATCCCGTCGCGTCGCTCGTCGAGAACCTTACCAGTCTTCTTGTCTGTAAGGCGCCATGTGCCGGCTATGGAACACCCAAGCCTGCGGTTGTTGAGAAGGGCCTGCTTCTGCTGCTCGAGCGTGTAGGACGTAGGCCCCTCGTACTTCACGTCGCGAAGTTCGAGCCTTACGTCGTCGTCCTCGACCGGGAAACGGTTCTTGACCGCCTCCAGGACGTTGTCCATGATGGCAGTGCGGGTAGCCGGAGCATCGATGAACGAGCGGAGCTTGACGCCGGCCGGAACTCCTTCCATGGGATCGTCCTGCTTGGCCTCTGCCGTCTTCTCCTGTTTCTTTGCGAAAAACTTTCTGACCTTCTCGCGCTGCTCTTCCTCAAGCTTGACAAGGAGCTTTTCCGCATCCTCTTCGGAATCAGCCAGAGGCAACGGCCAGTCTCCATGCCCGCCGTACATTGCCAGTCCAAGCGTCCTGTTCTTTTCTCCGTCATGCCCTGTATGATCAAGCCAGCAACACCAGTAGTCACGGCCATTATCGCGCTTGCCACCGTAGTACCATCCAACTATCTTCCCTATCTTCGGTCCTCTCACGCAAGGTTCGACGACCCACTTCCCCTTAGGGAACTTCTTCTTCATCTCCTCTGGGACAGGATGGTCGGCATCATCCTCCGGAGCAGCTTCCGCAGCCTTGACCTTTATGGTATCGACTATCGGCTTTACGGACGCGTACTCGTGAAAAGGCTTGGTCTTGCGGGTGGAAGAATCGATCCACTTGCGGAACTCGGCCTTCGTGACCGGCGTGATCCAGCCAAGTCCGCCCCAACCCTTCTGGTAGCAGGCAAGGTACGTCTTCTTGGCGTCCTCGATGCTGTCGAATCCGTACATGACCTTGTGCTCGTCGAACTTCTTGGTCTTGGGATCGATCTGGTCGATGACGAACACGGCTCCCTTCTCAGGATGGTCGGAAAGGTAGATGTCGACAGGATCCCCGTCGACGCTCTCCGTGCCGCGGATGTCGCCGTAGTCGCAGGCGAGCATGTTGCGCCACTTCGTTCCGTCAGGAGACGTCCCGGAACGGTACGAGCCCTTCGGATTCTCGATGGAAATGCGGAAGCCGTCAAGGTTGAGATGTACCTTGCGGTAGTTTCCGACGCGCTTCTGCCCGTCGGTAGGATCCTTTGCGGCATCCGGAGCGCCTGCGTTCACAGCCCTCTGCGCAGGCGAAGACGCCCGCTTGCCGAACATCTGCTGTATGGTTTCGGTAAGGGTCATCGCGTTGCCTTTCAGGCCTTTGCCGGCTGATCTGTCTGTGCGGCAGGGAACATTTTCCTGATCCTGTCCTCAACCATGCCCTGCCCAAAGCTTGTATTCTTGGCAAGTGAAGACAGAATGTTGAACAGCCACCCGTCCTTCTTGAAGGTGCGTCCTATGTAGTCGTCAATCATCTGATTGCCATAGCTCTTGAACGCATCGTCATCGCGGAACTTCCCGATCATCATGTCCTGGAACCTTCCGCTAGACATGAGCTTGTCCTTGAAAGCCGGGGAATTATAGGAGTTCGACGGAGTCTTCCACCACGTCTTGAACTTGTCCCACGCCCCCATGCCTTTAGATGCGGTAGACTTGATAGCTCCGATCGCGGAGTTCACGGCGTCATCGTCTCCAGATACGTAAGCCTTTGTAAGGTTCAGGAGATTTCCGCTGTTCTCCGGCATTCCGAGCGCATCGACGGCGCCATTGACGATATCATCCTGCGACGCGCCATTGAACCCCAGAAATGCGTCCTTCTCGATTCCGGAACGGTCTATGCGCTCCGCCCCGACGATCATCGCCCTCTTAACCAAGATTGCTGACAGGGCCGTTTCGGCCGATATTGCGATCTCCTTGTCCTCCGAGGTCTTGTACAGTATCAGAGGCTCGTCCGGATAGCTGTCCGACTGAAGGGACTTCTTCTTGGCATCGGCCTTGCGCTTCTCCATGATCTTGTTCACTATCACAGCCGAAAGCGCGGCCGGAAGCATGAATGCCCCGCCAAGCGTCGTGAGCGCGGTGTATGCCATGTTGTCGCCTGCGGCCTGAGCCGACTTCTCTCCGCCCTCAAGGAGCTTTACGTACTCCTCGCGTGCATTCTCGACATCTTCGTTGGAACGCGACTTCCTGACGTTGTTCACAGCCTCCACGAGCTTTGCCGCCAGATACACGCTCGCAAGACCTCCGGCCGTAAATGCGAGCGGCCTTACGACGCCAGCGCTGAACATCGCCTTCCCCGTCCTGTCCGGATGGGTTATCATGTCAAGGAAGCCCTCGGCGGACTTCTCCTCATGAGCTACGGCTACAGGGTCTGTAGGACTTGCGAACCTGCCGTTCACATCCCTCAAGACCGCACCTTCTCCATCCTTCTTGTCGGACTTCCCGCATTCCTTCGTTGCTTTGTCCTCTGCTTTCTTGACAGAGGCCGCCTTTCCGAAGAAATCAACCTTCCTTCCGTTCACGATGGACTTCTTTTTGGCCTCGATGTCTTCTGCCGACATTTCCGCGGAGGGAGTGACTGCGCCTGGCTTGGACGAAGCCGCAAACGTCTTGGCGAAGTCATCCGGAGTGGGAAGCCCGCTCATGAACGACTCTTTCTTGACCGGAACGATTATGACGTTCCTCGCCTTTCCGAGATCGGTCAGGTCCTTCTTGTCTTTCTTCGCCTTGAGCCTGCTCATTACGACCCCTGCGCCGGCGGCAAGAGTGCCTGCGCCAAGTGCCGCCTTGAGATACTTCATGAAGATTGCCTTGTCCGCATCGGACATCGCCTTTTTTTCTACTGGATTGCTCATTCTACACGCCTCCATTGTTATTTTTCCGAGTCTTCGGACGATGCCGCTCCAAACTCGACGTATTCGACGTACTTCATCCAGTACGAAGTCCCGTCCTTTCTCTGGACAAGATCCTTGTGGTGGTCCACTATGACCTCCATCCTGGATGCCTTTTCAAGAAGTTCAGTCCAAAGCTTCTCGTACTCCTTGACCTGCTTTGCATTCGACAAGTCGAATATGCGGACGCACACCTTCTTGATCTTGACTGATTCCGTCGGCTTTCCGCCGGTTGCGTTGTCGATCAGCTTCTGGTATGCCGCCTTCTCGGCGCTGCTGCTGAAAAGGCTTTCAGGCGTAATCATGCTACGCCCGGAACCAGACATCGGGATTCCGCCAGGAACGGCTATCGAGGAAAAGCCTGACATCACTCGCCCCTTTCGTCAAGTGCCGCAACGAGCGCGTCGTACTTCTGCCTGTACTCCTCCGGAGTCATCTTCTTGTAAGACCGTTTAAGCTCGTCTCGCATTGACCTGACCCTGTCCATCCACTTGGCGTCCTCGAGCTCGCGCTTCCTGTTCTTGAACATGGCCTCGATCTTCCTGTTCATCTTAGTCTTCGGATCTTCCTGCTGAAGACTGTCCTTCAAGGTGTTGTACACTCCGCCGGCAAGGGCTCCCGTTCCCGCTCCTGCGGCAACCAGGTTCATGATGCCCTTGGGGACTGCCGCAGCGGCCCCGAAGAGACCCGATGCACCGGCAGCGGTAAGCCTTCCTGCCGTCTTGAGTCCAGCCAGGAACTTTGCCACGCTGAACGCATCCTTCTCCATTTCAGGAATGATTTCATTGGCCTTTTTCTCAGTCATTAGGCCCGTAAGCATCGATGCGAAGAATATGTCGTCCGCATGCTCTTTTCCCAAGATTTTCTCTACCATAGATCCTCCATTACCACTTGCTGATGGCCGAAACGGCCCCGAAGCCTGTTCCGAGACCTTTTAGAAAGGGTTTGTTAGTGAACGCGCTCGTTATGGCCCTTCCGAGAACGCCTCCGCCAAGCATCCTTAGCGCATTGCCGGCAGGAGACGTGTTCACAAGCCCGGAATTGATGATCCTTCCGAACGCATCGCGCCTCTCGTCCGGAGTTCCGATTCCTCTGGCCTGTGCCACGCCGATTGCGGCGAGCACGTCGGAAACGGTAGGAGGCGGATTGCTGTAACCGACCGTGGGGTTCCACGGGGTTGGAGCAATACCGTACGCGATCTTCTCGAGAGCACGTCTCTTGTTTAGACTGACAGACATGCCAATAATTATATCAGTTTTATCCCATGTCATCAATGACTGGGATGGTAAGCGATTGCGATGATCGGAATCATGTCTTCTTCATCCGGCCTCTAAGCATTCCGGCGTCAATATAATGCCAGCATCCGTACTTCTGCCACGCACTAGGCTTGAATATGCTCCAATTGCGGCACCCGCAGTATAGTCCGCCGAGCCTCCTGTGGACACATCCTCGACATGTCGATCGTCCAAGAATGTCCTTTATCAGGTCAAACACCGTCTACGTCCTCTCGCTTCACCTCTATGCGGGTTATGTCACACCCCCACTCGATCGCCCGCCTGTTGATGAGGTTCACGACGTCGGATAGATCAACGTCAACCCCGAACCTAGTGGTGCTGCACTTGTCCTCGCCGTCATTGTCGAAGTGGATGCTCCATGAGTACCTCTTCCCGTCGTTTACTCCGGCCAGCGTCTTTCCGATCTTCTCCCTGAGGAGCCTGTCAACCATCTTGTCGGCCTGCTTCTTGATGTACTTGTCGTTCCTCTTGTTGGCAATCACGAAACCTGACACGAACGCCATGGCAGAGAATACCACAGTTGCGGCTATCGCCACCAAAAGTATGATTATAACAGTAAACCAGGTCATTTTAACTCCTCATCATTACCATTAGCATACGTCCGGATGGATACATACCAACACAGACGTATGCGATATTGTGCATGACTGAATCTGCCTCACTACCGTGAGAACCCGCGGGAAGATCTTGCGGCCCTGAGAACCGATATGTAAACCTCCCTGTCAACATAGCAGTCCTCGCAGCAGTCCTCGCACTCGGGCAGAGTTGACTTCAGCCCCTCGGCAAATCCTCCCGAAAGAGCCAGGACCAGCTCCCTGTACTTCCTGACGTCGGGGTATCTGGCCTCTACGATAGAGTATCCGGTGGCCGCCAGGCCGACGATGCCGGCAACTGCAGACGCCCTCTTCTCGTCAAGCTTCCCCTCGGCGACAAGCCTGTTGCATACCTCCTTTGCCGCGGCAGTCCAAGCCTGCGCAACGGTCTGGCCTTCCGAAGGCTCGGCCTTTGCCATTGCGTCCGCGACCAGCGACATCGCCGCCAGGGTGTCATCGTCAAGGTCGGCAAGTCCGCATGCGTAGCCGGTGGCCATTCCGGCCGCCTGTCCTACCGCCCTCAGGGTGTCAGCATCGGGAAGTGAATGGTCGCCTCCGGTCTTGCACCCAGCGAACACGAGCGCACACGCGCACATCGCAAGAAACGTGATTCTCTTCATTGTGTCTCCTTGTTTAGGTTGTTTACGATACCCTACTATTATATCAAATGTACATGCCCGGCCTTTCAAACCATGCCCATTCCACCGGTCTCGCGCATGAACGCGTAGATCTTCATTTTCTGACCATGCTCGTAGGCGAGGTGGACGCGCTCGTACTCCTCCTTGTCCTCGAAGTCGTAGCTCTTCGGACGGTCCTTCGGCTCAAGCCCAGCCACAGTAAGGCAGTTGTCTATCAGACCGCAGAACACGCCATCGTAGACATCCATGTCGCCGCCTGGGTACTCATGGCCGAAGCGGTAGTCCATGCGGAGCGTCAGGGCCTGAAGTACGAGCAGGTCGACGTCCTCCTCCCCCTTTACAGACTTGGTTATGGATTCCGCGGCATTCTCCATCAGTTTGTCGACGTCCGGGTTCTCGGATATGAACTTCTTGGCCTCTTCCTGATCGGTAATCCTCATGACCGCTTTCATGAGCTTGCGGAAAACCGGACCCTTGTCGCGCAGCGAAATGCTGAGAATGTCGTTGTAGGCACGCTCCCAGTCCTTCTCCTGCTCCTTGTCGGCATGGTTGGCGAACAGCCAGTACCCTATGGCGAAGCGGTAGAACTGGCGGGCAATCCACCTTGCAGAAGGGTTGTATACAACATTCTCGTCGTAAGGCGGAAAATCCTCCGGACGAACCAGCGGCATCTCCGCCGGCTGCTCCTTGAGGGCATCCCTGGCCTTGCACATGGCCTTGAACACGTCCCACTCCTCCAGCGACACGTGGCAGTCGCCTATCGGATCGCAGTCCCTGCAGCAGCACCCCATGCACCATTGCACTTCGTGGCGCGTCTTGCCCTTCTTGCACTTGGCACTGGATTCCAACATCTCTCCTCTGGGGTTCTTCTCCGGTAATATGCCGTTGAAAACACCATGGCGAAGCTTGTCGTAGAGCTCCGCCAGAACGTCCTGCAGCTTGTCGCGCTGCAACATAACTCTCTCTATGTCTTCCATTACAGCTCCTCTCCTGTCACGTCCTTGAACTTTCCTTCTAAGTCGGCGAGTTGCATCAGGCACACGCCCTTGGCCACCTCCTCCGGATCAACTTCCTTTCCATCTTTGGAAAATATCGTTATTCCACCGATTCCGATAAGCCCGTTCTCCTCCTTCTCGATCTTGAGGATCTTTTCGAGCTTCTCAACCCATGTGCCATCTCCGTCTACGATAGCCCTGAATCTGTCTGCGAACTTGGACTTCATCATCTCTTCAACTCCCCGCAAATGACAATCAACAGGCCAATAACCTGGAGCGGCCAGAGAATCGAGAGTATGGCAAGACCCCACACCGGAAGAACACCATACCTCTCCGGATGCTTATTGTAGTGTTTTCGCTGCTTCAGGTCTTCGTTGGCGTTGTATGCGAACCTGAAAACACATATGGCAATACAGACGTACACAATCGCTGATATGCAAAGAACGAAATTCATTTTTAGATGTCTCCTATTTCATATCTCCGGGAAGTCTGAGAGGTACTGCTTGTCACGGATCCAGTCCGGATACTCAAGGCTTTTCTTGACCTGTATGAAGTAGCTCCTGTCGGTTGAGTAGCTTCTGCTGCAGAGCTGGTTGAAATAGTCGGCATGGAACTCGGTGTCGTGCTTCCTAAATTCGCCGAGCCACGCCTCATATCCATCCCTGAGCAGGATGACGGCATGGGCGCCCCACAGGTTCCCATTTATCCTTCCGAAGCCATCCTTGACGTCGCATAGGGAGTGGTTGTTCTTGCCATTGTCGTATTCCCTAATGAAGTGCAGATTTCCGAGCGTGATGAGATGAGCGTCATCAGGTATCCCATTCTCTGAAAACAGGGCATCGAGCTTTTCATGGCATTGATTCATGGGATAGGCGTCGGACTCGAATATCGTGACGCTCGGCCAATTCATCGCAAAAGCCATGTTCACGATGGAAAAGTGTGACAGTGCGCATGCGACCATGGGGACACGTTCCGTACTGCACTGCATCAGACCTCTTGGGAAAAGTCCAAAATACTTGCGAGGTAGGTCACTGAATCCGGCGGACCGCATGCGAGAACAGAATCTGCCATACTCGAAATCGTCTTTTACGATGACAAACGAGTTCTCCATCATGTTTTCTATCGTGAATTTCATAGTCAACCTACTTCGTAGTGCACCTCGGGTTCGAGTAGTCGCTGTCGTAGATCACCTCGAAGTCTTCGCTGTCGAAGAACGACTGGGCAAGGTACTTCTTGCTCTTGATCTTGATCATCCCGTTCCAGAGGGATGCAGTCTCAAGAGGAATGTCGAGATCCGGGTAGCACTTGCGGACAAGCTCATGGCAGTAGACCGGCTCCGAATGCTTTGCCGACGTCTCCTCCACCTCGAAATCGTAGTCGTACTTGTTTCCGAGATACGCATGGGCTATCGACGAGGCCTTCCTCGTAAGAGCGTCCATGTCCCTTCCGTCCTTCTCCACGGGACGCAGGATGGCGAACCCGTCGCACCTCAGGAAGTCGAGAATGTCGATCTTCTGGACTCCTCCGCTCATGGCGTGGATGATGATTCCGCATCCGATGTATATCCCGGAATGCGAAAACCTTCCAGGAATGAAGTAGCCGTCAAGGTAGTTGCGGTATCGCCTCACGAACACGTCGCCTCTCTTGGCGAAACTCATGGCCTTCCTTATGCTTGAGGCCTTGACGTCATACCCATGTGGGTCGTATACGATGAACATCGGCCAACGATACACCTTGATCTTGCCAAAAACGTTAAGGAAGGCTATCCTTAGGCTCTTGACAAGTCCAAAAAAGATATTTGACAAAACGTTCATGCATAAAATTATACCAAATTGGGTGCCATGGAAGAAGACTTCTGGTGAAAAATGGATGAGGAGGTGTGAGTCGAACACACATGGGGCGATTCAAAGCCGCCCGTACTTTCCGTTGTACTACTCCTCAATGATGGTCGGAGATGAGTGAGTCGAACACTCGCCTTCTGGGCCCAAGCCAGGCGTGCTGCCGTTATACCAATCTCCGATGGAGCTGAGTAATGGAGTCGAACCATCAACCTGCTGCTTACAAGGCAGCCGCACTGCCTATTGTGCTAACTCAGCATGGTACTCCGAGAGGGGATCGAACCCTCAACCCGCAGATTAAGAATCTGCTGCTCTACCAGTTGAGCTACCGGAGCACTTAAATGGTGGAGGTAGACGGAGTCGAACCGACGACATTCTGCTTGCAAAGCAGACGCTCTACCAACTGAGCTATACCCCAAATGGTTGCGGAGGCAGGGATTCGGACCCGCGTGGACCTGCTTATGAGACAGGCGCTGGAACCACTCCAGTCCACTCCGCAATGACTTGACTAAGTATACCATAAATGGCTGGGGAAGTGTGAATCGAACACACATACTCCGGGTCAGAGCCGGATGCACTTGCCGTTGTGCTATTCCCCAATGGAGCATCCAGCGGGAATCGAACCCGCATCATCTGCTTGGAAGGCAGAGACCCTGGCCATTGGATGATGGATGCACAAATGCTAAAATGGTTGTCGCGGCAGGACTCGGACCTGCGTATGCCGGTGTATCAGACCGGTGCGTTAACCAACTTCGCCACGCGACAATTGAATGGAGATCGAGGTGGGAATCGAACCCACATTTTCGGTTTTGCAGACCGCCGCCCATTCCAATATTGACAACTCGACCTATAATTACAGATGGTGCGCGATGAGGGACTTGAACCCCCACGCCGAAGCGTCTGGACCTAAACCAGATGTGTCTGCCGTTTCACCAATCGCGCATTTCAATGGCAGGAGTTCCTTGAGTCGAACAAGGCTCATCGCTTTTGGAGAGCGAGGCACGGCCGATATACCAAACTCCTATGGTGGGCGATACAGGAGTCGAACCTGTAGAGACCTGCTGTCTGAGAGCAGTATGACTGCCAGTTGCATCAATCGCCCGTCAAATGGTCGCCACAGAGGGACTCGAACCCCCATGCACAAGGCCGGCGGGTTTGAGCCGCCTACGTCTGCCGTTCCGTCATGTGGCGTTGGTGCCGAGTGAGGGACTCCAACCCCCAAGCGCTAGGCGTCGAGGCTTAAACTCGATGTGTATGGCAGTTTCACCAACTCGGCAAAATGGCGGGGTATAGCGGAGTCGAACCGCTCCAAGGAGATCGACAATCTCCCGTACTAACCGATATACGAATACCCCAATGAATATGGCGGAGAAGCCGCGACTCGAACGCGGACGTGACCTTGCGACCACTACTGGCTGTTTAGCAAACAGCTGCCTTGCCAATTAGGCTTACTTCTCCATGGCGGCAGGAGGGGATCTCGAAACCCCACAGGGCTCATCACCCTTACTCGCGGTGTTCAGGGCCGCTACCTTGCCTTTAGGTTTATCCTGCCAGAATGGCGGAGGTGGAGGATCACGATACCCCACACGGCCTTGCGACCGCTACTGGACGGCTTCCGACCGTCTGCCTTGCCTTTAGGCTTACACCTCCAAAATGGCGGAGAGGGGGAGTCTTGAAATCCCACGGGGCCTTGCGACCCGTACTGGATGCTTTCGAGGCATCTTCCTTGCCTTTAGGATTACCTCTCCAAAATGGTGGGACTGAGAGGACTCGAACCTCCACGCCGAAGCACTACCACCTCAAGGTAGCGTGTACTGCCAATTTCACCACAGTCCCGTTAAATCGAATATGGCAGCTCCTGGGGGACTCGAACCCCGCATTTCCTGGCTGAGAACCAGGCGTACTGACCGATTATACGAAGGAGCCACTTGGTAGCGGCAGCGGGGATCGAACCCGCAGATTCCTCCTTGAAAGGGAGGTGGCTCTAACCGGTTTGCCTATGCCGCCACTTAAAATGGTCGTGCGTCAGGGTATCGAACCCCGCCTCCCCTAGGGGCCCAGATTTACAGTCTGGTGGCCGTCCTTAGACCTATACCGCACGTTGGCTCTAGGGGCCGGAGTCGAACCGGCAACCACCGCATTAACAGTGCGGCGCACTACCATTGTGCTACCCTAGAATCGAAATCTTCTTCCAGTTGTCAAAGAGCGAAGTGGTTCTTTTGCATGTGCCACAAAAACATTCAGGCGACCCTGCTTTTTCTCGCGGGGCCGCCTTCCTTCTCTTCCTGTCAGATCGATTATGCTTCAGCAATCCAAGCCTGACACCGGCAGCCCCGCTTTCTGGCTAATATCTTCACAATAGCCAGATCCAAGCCACTCGTTTGAGAGCGACTTGGCTTGCAACAGATTCTGCTGCTTTGCGACTATGGATGTGCTAACGAACATTTCTTATCTCACTGACACCGCATAGTATATCAAAAACCGGATGTGCGTGTCAATGGCCATGATCGGAGTATAGTCCTTTCAGAAGAATACAAGGTAAAAAGGCCACAGAAGGATGAACTTGAGCTTCTCCCTAAAGCCCATCGGAGGCAGCGAAACGCCGTGAACCCGAGCCCTTCTCCTGCACTCGATGTCATGCGCTTCGCAGACGATCCACATAAGGGAAGCGCCTGCGAGGTATATGAACATGAGGAATATGGCAATGTTTTTCACGGAAAATATTATATCAGATTGGAAGGCAAAATCACACATGTCACTCCAGTTTGATGTATTTATACGGTATTTTCCCCCATACGCAGATCTCGTCAAGCTCTGGCTGCCAAGTTGTTATCCTGACGTCCTGGTAATCCCTTCTAAATGCGTCTATGTCCACCGATACGAGCGCAAGATCCCTCCACCAGCTGTACCTTCCCTCGCTAAGGCACACGAAGTTGTACCTTGGAACAAGCCCATTCTCCATTATCGACGCAAGGTTCTCTCGAGGAGTCCTATGGTATAGAGTCACTTAGACCTCCTTTGGATCGAGCCTGTCGTCGATCGGCGCCTCGTCGTTGGTAAGGCCTCCGCCGAACGCGCTCTCGGGAATCATGTCGTCCACGGACAGACCGAGAAGCTTCATGGCCACCATGCTCGCAAAGCAGAGCGCATGGCAGAAGTCGTCCGGATGCGACGCGTTCCTCAGATACAGCCTGTGCGTCATGCCGCCGACCTCGGTCGTTGTCTCGTAGGGCGACAGCAGGTCGTCGGTGTAGATGTCGAACCCGTCCTTCGGGAAGAAGATCCTTCCGTTCCTGATAGCTAAAAAAAGGGTGTCCAACGCCATGACCTTGTCGATGGTCCAGCACTGCACGACGTTCGTCCTGCCTCTGGACTGGTTCTTTCCGAAGAGCTTCAGCTGCCTAGTGTACTGCATCTGTACGATCGGGAGCCCGAACCGCTTTGCCAGTATCTGGTTCTTGTCGAGACCCATGCCGGCGTCGGCAGCAACGGCGACGACGTTGTAGAACCGGCATATCTTGGCGATGTCGGTCATCTGCTCGTCCGGATCGTACCCGCGGTATCTCCTGGCCCACAGCGTGTCTATGCGGCCGTTCGGACGTATTCCTATGACAGTTATGACCGTGAACGAGCTAAGTTCTGCCCCACCCCAGTCGATGCCGGCAACGATGAAGCTGTAGCGTCCGGGATTGGTCTTGACCTCCTCCTGAAGGCGCTTGGTAGACGGAAGCACGCTCTGCTGCTTGATGTGGTGCCTCGTGAGCAGCCTCTGACCGACTGAGTAGGATATTCCGAGGTTTTCCTGGATGAACGTGGCGAGAGTCCCTGTCGTGAGCTTCCTGAGGAGCTTCTGCCAGTTGTTCATGTCGTCCACGATCGCAGGACAGACAACCTGGGGGATGTGGTATCCCCTGAAGCTGTACATCCTGTCCTCGTAGCCTCCTACCCACTGCCCGTTCCTGACGTTTATGCGCTTTCCGCAGTGAAGGCAGTGGAGACCGTCGGCGCCGATCATCTTGAGGACGCCTCCGTCGAGGTTCGGTATGGCCCACGTTCCGCACCCCTCGCACTTCATGACCCACTCGCACATTGAGCTCTTCTGCCACAGGGTCTCGATGTAGTTTTCGGTAACTTTGGCCGTTCCGGTGAACCTGCGGCATCCGTACTTGGACGATGTGAGCGATTCGGAGATGATGGGGACCGTCTCGTCCGTCTGGTCCTGGATCTCGTCGAAGTCGATCATGTCCGCCATGATACCGCGGGCGCGGTCGGCCGAAGTCTTGGCGTAGGTGAGCTGTATGCCGGCGCCGTTTGCGAACGTCTGGTGCCCAGTGGCACTTATGATCTTCGCATCGGACAGGACGCCGGCCATGCTCTTGGACTGGAGCTTCTGCGCCAAGGGGCAAGACCGAATGGCCTCAGTCAGGTAAAGGTCGCTGTAGCGGCGCGTCTGTTCCTGCAGCGGAGCTACGTACAGCAGCTGGAACTGCGGGATGCAGAGCGGTATGAACACCTCGCTCCTCGACAGGGTCATCGACTTGCCAAGCTGACGGCCAGACATTATGATGAGGTCGGGATAGAGCTTCTTCTCGAAAAGTACGTCGAACTGCGGCCTGTCCTTCAGGCTGAAAGGCTCACCCTTCACCCTGAACAGGTGCGGCAGGAGCGCGGCGTTGTTCGTGGCGTTTATCTGGGCCGCTATCTCGCTGTTCTTGACGAGCGACGGAACCTTCTTGATGATCTCTCGGTCTATCGACGCCATGGCTACCTCTCAATCGCATCCGCTATCTGAGCGTCGATGATCTCGGTCGCCACCTGCTTTCCGGCGTCCTGTATGTGCGTCTTGTCGATTGCCTGCTGGCTCTCGATGCGTGACTGGATATCGTTGTCGGTGATCATGCCTGCCCCGCCGACCACGAGTTCGCGCATCTTCGGAGCGGCCACTCCGAGGAGCGCCAGGAACGCCTCCGCCATCTCTCCGCCCTCTCCGCCGTCCTTGCGGTCGTCGGAGATGTACTTCATGTGAGCGGAGTAGGCGGCGAGAACCCTTGCCACGTCCTCGTGGGCTATGGTGCCTGTGAACAGATCGGAAAGGAGCCTGGAGATCGAGGACTTCCACGAAATCTCCATCATGTGCATGAGGCTCGTGTCCTTCAGTCCATGAGCCGTCCTCTCCCATCTCCACAGGTAGATAAGGGCCTCGTACCCCATCGTGGCGCCAACCGCCTTCCACACGTCGCTGTCCTTCGCGATAGGACGCCCGTCCTGTACGCAGAATCCGTCGCGGTCGATTTCCTCCCACTTCCTGAGAAAAGCCTTGAGCGGACCCCACGGCATCGCCATCTTCATCCTGAGCTGAGTAGACGGATGCGGCTCGAAGTTATCGTCCCGGCAGTTGAAGTACAGCCTCTCGTACGCCTCTATCGCCGGCTGCGAACTGGGCAAGCCGATGAGGTCCATGGTTATCACGTCAATGCCGATCTCCGTCAGCAGAAGCGCCTCAATGCGCTTTTTCATCGCCGACTCGCTGTCGACCTCCTCATACCATCTCTGGGCAAGCTTCAATGGGACTTTTTCGTCCGTGGTCGGCACTCCGTCCGCATTGTCGTTCATGAACATCAGCTTCTTCATTATCCATTCGTCAAGAGCAAACGCCCTGTATTCTGGATGGGTGTCGAACGGGTGAAGCGGAGTGTGTATCTTTTCTGTTACAGTAACAGTCTTTTTATGAGAGTTTTTCTTCTTCTTTGCCGGTTTCTTGGATTTAGACGACTTTGAGCCCTTCTCGTTAACAGATACCTCACGCGTTACAGTACGCGTTACTGTAACGCATCCGGTCTTCGCCAGGTATGAAAGACCGTCCTTGTTCCACCTTCCGTTTGCGAATAGATATTGGGCCAAAATCGACCTCCACGCAGGATTGTACTGGCAGGGGTCGTCAACTGGCGTTACGATATCTCCGTATTCGAGAAGGTCCACGATCCGTCCTAAGATATTTCGGGGCTCCCGTACATTTCAAACATCTGAGGCCAATCTTCGTCACCCCTGCAGGAGAAACCCCACTGGTCGGGTTTCATCCTTATCAGCAGTGCGACCACCTCTCCGTTCGAGTCCCTCCACTGAATGGCGCCTACTCCGTTGGACCTGAAAAGTACGTCTTTCCTGTCAAAACCCATCACCGTCACAAGGTTGGACGGATCCGGAGCGGCCTCGTGAACATCCGCCCCTTTGTCGGGCACGGCATTAGGGACGGACACAGAAACGCCAGTCCCGTCCTTGCGGACTCTCACATCCCTCTCTACCGGCATCAAGCTCACCTGAACGCCTCCATGCCAGGAGTGAAGCCTCCACCGATGTATGTCTGGACAGGGTTCTGCGAAGGCTCCATCGCCTTTACCGCGTCATGCGCACTAGTCCAGAGATCACCATAGGAAATCCCTTTCTTGAAACCATTCAGGACGCAGATGGTGAGAAAACCTCCGCGACTGCCTCCGTAAGAATACTCGATCTCCTTGCACCCGCTCCAGCATAGCAGACGAGGGTTCTGCCCCCTCTCCCCGGAAAGGGCTCGGGCGACAATGTGCCTGTCCGGCCGGAACGTGAAGCCGGACGAACGCACCAGGTCTTCGGCCTCAACGAGAAGTCCCATGTTGTTGAATCCGAGGGCCTTTGCTCTTTCCTTAACGTCAACAACGACTTCCACATTCGGATTTACCGGCTTTCTGACAGTCCTGAACATTGTGGCCGAATGGCAGGCGTCGAAATACAGGAACACGCGCCCCTTGCACTTGCTTACGATACCCCATATCTCGTCGTCCAGCATGTGGGAGTCGTACAGGCACAGATACTCGTCCATCCTGTCGGCGCCGTCGGGCTCCTTGCCGCCGAGGTATTCCTGGCCGCCGTGTCCCGAATAGAAGAACAGAAACAGCCCGTCCTCACCGGTGCCATCGATGCCCTCCTTGAGCTTCGACACGACAGCGGCCTTCGTGGCCTGCTCGGATATGAGGGTATCTCCCTTGTACCCGAAGATCTGACTCATGAGAGCCGACAGATGCTTCGCGTCGATCTCGCATCCGGGACACTCCCCGAAACGCTGAGACTTCTCCATTCCTACGCAGAGGTAGGACACCTTCGACCCTCCGCCAGACGCGTCAGCCGGCCCGGTCGGCTGAGTGGTCTGCGTGACGTTCCCGGAGTTGAAGCACCCCGAAAGAACCGATGCTGCCAATATCAACGACTTCATTGTGATTCTCCTTTGTTTTGGATTTCCAAGCTGTCACTTGTGAGAGAACCTTCTCGGACCTCCCCACGTCGTAAGGTTACGAAGCTCCCACCGATTGCATCCGCCATCGGCGAAAAGGAGCTTCTCGCGCTCCTCGTATGAACACCTGTGTTCACAAGTTGTGCAGGACTTCCGCGGAGAGAACTTCTCGCACGCAAGGCCTTTTATCTCCGACAGAACGACCTTACCGTCGTCTGTTTTCGTCAAGCACAGCGATTTCCCGTCTCTGCGCCTGTAGCGTGTACACCATTGGCACGTCATTTCAGCATTTTTCTCCTTGCCCTTAATGAGCTACAGGAAGAATAATACAATATCTTGAACTTGCAGTCAAGCACGCACGCCCCCGAAGACGTGCCAAGCCATGCGGAAATCATGACTTCGGTCTCTTCTTCCAAGAGGTCTTTCCGGGCTTCCAGAGCCTGCATATCTTGCCGTCCCTCTGGCAGTCAAGAGAACACTTCCCCTTTCTCGAAGGAGTGTTTCCGTCCGCAAAATACTCGCCCCTCTCCCAGTACCGGCAGTTGGAACACCGCTTCTTCATCCTGAAGTCGGGACAGATCTGCTTGTTGTAGGGACGCTCCTCCCCCGGCTTTCTCCTGTAGAACTTTACGTCGCTGTGGCCCGGATGTACGCACCGGCCGTACGGGCACCCTCCATACTGGAGATTCTCGCATCTATGGCAATCCATATCGAGCCCCCCCTTAGAATGTGCCCTTTATTCCGACAAACACGACTGGACGCGGTCTCTTCCCTCCAGTGTCAATCATCTTGACGGTAGCCCATGGACGCACCGTAAGCCCGACGTCCGCGCTTTTTCGCGGCGGACCGAAAGCCTCAAGCTCCTCTTTCGACAATGGCTTGTTCCGGCTCCATACGATCATCTTGTCCAAGACCGACAAATCATCCCCTGAATCCTCCTGGGGCTGACTCTTCCTAAGCATGACATCATCTGCTTCCACGAAAATCTCCTTTCACCATTCGTTGTCAGAACCCCATTCGTCAGATTCGCCGTCGAACCTGTCCGCGCCGGCGAAACCATTGGGGTTGTACGAGAACGAAGATCCAGGCTCAGCTCCGTCATCTTCAATCTCGTCTTCGTCGTCTTCGTCGTCTACTCCCACAGACTCCCTCTCGAGGTCAAAGCGGTTTGCGTCGTCAACGCATTCCGCCCCTTCCGGACTGTATCGGTCAAGGGCGCTTGTGAACATGAGAGCCTCGACAGGGGTGAGAAGCCCGGCCTTGAGGTCTGCGCATATCTCCTCCGAAGATTCATACGGGACTATCTTCCCGTCTTCGATGTCGTCAAGTATCTGCTCGACCGTATTGTATTCGCGAGCCTTCCTTACGACATCAGACTTAGCCTTCTTAGTCTTGCGCCTCTTCGGACTCTGCTTGCCACCGCCTGAATGGTCATTTGTTTCAGTAACGGTTACTGTAACATTATCGCTATCTTGCGTACGCTCGGAAACGGCGACCTCTTTACCGTCTTTTTTGCAGATAGCAGTCTTTGACTCGCAACCCTCCAAAATGGGGGTATTGGAAATACCCTTGTCTGTGGACTGGCCCGAATCGGAACCATCAATATCTTGGTTTACGGAAGCGTTGTTCTCCTGTCCAGGCCATACCAACGGGAGTTCAGGCTGCATCTCTCTCAGCCTTTTCTCCTCTTCTTCCTTCTTGCGCTTCTTCTCCTGCTCTGCCTTTGACATCCTTCTGGGAGACGGGTCAGGTATGCAGCCGGCGAGCTTTTCTGCCCTGTCTATGCACTGGTCCATTCCCTTTACGAACCAAGGTAGGAGCGGAGACTTCTCCTTGTGCAGGCAGTCACGTGCCTTTATGACGAGAAGGCGTATCTTGAACGCCCTCATGTCTCCGGTGTCTATGGCGTGCTCGAACTTCTCCCTTGCGTAGTTGGCCACGTAGTTTCCGAACAGACAGCGTATGATGGACTCCGCCATGTCTGCCACAGACTGCTCTGCCGCCGTGACTGGCTGTCTCTGGTACGGTATCTTCGCGCTGTTCGGAAGCCCGTGCTCCTCCCTGAACAGGCACTGGCGAACCCTGTCCCTCCGTATGCAGGCTCTCATCGCCGAGAACCATCTGGAGCACGCGTCGGAACATACGTCAAGGATTCGCCTGGCCGATTCTGCAAGCGCTTCGTCCGCCGCAGGATCTCCCTCGCATGTCACTGCGTGCTCTATCTTGAGCTCAGGGACGGCCGACATGGGCATCACCTGCATCCTCGTCTTCAAGATATCGATATCCGGACCGCCGTCAGGCTTTACGAACGATATCTGTGAGAACGACGCCCCAGAACCGAAATCCATGCCTATCTGGACTTCGGATACGGAGGGTTCGAGAGGAACAAGGCTAGACGGCCTTACTCCAGATATGATGACTGGAGCGGCCGGCATCTCACTCGGCCCCTCCAGCCATTTCTCCTGCAGGTCCGGATTCGATTCCGGCCGCAGTGTCTATCATGTCGGATTCAAGATCACGGATGAATCCCACGAACGACAGCCCGAACATGGGCAGGTCGAACCTCGTTCCGAGGAACGTTACCGGATCCTTCACATAGGCCTTCCCGTCCATGACGTACGACAGGAGGAGCTGAGCCCCAGGCTTAGGGGTTATCTTGGCGGAACCGATCTTGGACACCACAGTGATGCAGGGAGGCGCGTGGAACACGGTTATGGCGTCGAACGTCATCTGGGTGCCGCCAACGTCGAAAACAACCGGCAACTTCTGCGAAAGAAGATCCTTGAACTCGTCTTCATCCACTCCGTCCGGAATCTCCTTTGGCGTGGATGCCGTGACGATCTCCGACACGCGCCCCTGAAGGTCCGACAATGTACGTTCGATCGCGTCGAACGACACCCCGAGCCTCTTGAACAGATCCTCCTTGAACTCCTCAAGGGTTTCCGCTGCGACGTTTTTAGCGGGCTTGGCAGGCTTCGAGGGCTTGGCGGCATCCTGCTCCCCTCCGGCCGGTTCAGCCTGTTCGGAGCCTCCCCAGACCTTTCCGAGGACGGCCTTGTCCACGATGACGGTCTTGTCGCCGCTTTCGACCTTGGAGCCTTCAGGAGACCAGTTCCCCTCGTGATCCACCCGTCCGTTCTTCATGTCCTGGACCCTGCGTGCCGCCTCGGCCTCGCGGATGGCCTGCTCCTCGCCCTTGCTCTCGGCCTTTTTCGACGGGCTCCTGCGCACAGGCTGGACTTCAACGGATTCCTCGTCGTCGTCATCGACGAAATCGTCCTGACCGGACATCATCTCGGCCTTGCGCATCTCGAAGAGCTTCATGGCGTCCGCCGCGTCCACCGTCGTGGAGTCGCCGGTACGGTATCTCCGGCGTCCGACGTCCATGTCCTTCCTCTCCTGCGCGTCAGGAAGAGGCTTCCTGCCCTTGGCGCGGCGCTTGCGGTTCCTCTCTTCGAGCTCCGTCTGCTCCTTGCCGAGGCGTTCAGCCTCCGCCATCATCTTCTCCATGCTGTTGTCGCTGCTTGTCATTTTACGCTCTTCCTCTTTTGCGATGGTGGATGCGCCGGGGCTCGAACCCGGAACTGCCCTTCGGCATGTAGCCTAGGGGCGCTACTATCCATATTGAGCTACGCATCCTGTTTCTACGTCTATGGTGGACCCTGAGGGACTTGAACCCACGACCAGGCGATTATGAGTCGCCCGCTCTAACCGGCTGAGCTAAGGGTCCTGGAAGAATCACTTCTTCTTGCCCTTGGCGACAGCCTTCTTCTTGGGGCCGATCTGGGCGAGGTCGCCGGCCACCTCGGCCGCCTTCCTGTCCATCGCGCTTCCCTTTTCGGGCGCCTGGGGAACGGGCTCCTGAGCGTCTGCGCTCTTGGTGCCGTCGCCTTCAAGCCCGTGGGCCATGCTCACGGACACGGGCTCTGCGCCGATCTCGCCTGCATCACCACCGGCCGGCTCCGGATCCGCGGCTCCGTCCTTCTTGGCGTGGGCGCCGATCGGGTCGAGGATCTCCTCGGAGCTGGGCTTCTCCTTGTTCTCGCCGGCGGCGATTCTGGCGTTCTCCTCCATGAGCTTCTCGAATCCGCTCTTAAGCTTGGAGGCGTCCACCTTCTCGCCCTCGTTTTCGAGAGTAGCGGGTCCGACCGGTTTCCTGTCAGGATCGGTCTCGCCGTTGATCTCGGCCTCCCTGCGTGCCGCGTCGGCATTGGCCTTGCCCCTCTCGTCCATCTCGCGCTGCTGGGCCTCGCGGATGGCCTCGGAGTTGCGCTTCTCGCCGGTGGGATCCTCCCTGACTTCCTTCGGAAGCGACGCGGGGTCGAATCCGCCGCCCTTGGCGTCAAGATCCATCAGCTTGGCGATGAGCTCGGCCTCCCTGGCGTTGAGCCTGATGCCGAGACTGCTACCGCACACCTTGACCACCTCCTCCAGCGCATCCTGAAGCCGGCGGCGCTTGAGACCTCCGTCAGGAGACACCTGGCCGGGAGCCAGGGATCCAGAAAACGATGTGAACACTGTGCGCGTTGTTAGGTTTACGAATTGCATTTTACTGTTCCTTTTTGTTGTTTTTGTTTACTTGCCATTGAAACCGGACGCCTCCAGGCTGTCCGCCAGCTGCTGCTGGGTCATCCTCGCCCCAAGGCGGGAACGACCTTCGTCCTTCATGGCCCTCATCGCATTGAGAGCGTGCATGAAGAAACCGTGAACCGTCTCCGGCATGAACACATCGTCGATTCCGGAGGCCTTTATCGACTGCATCCTCAGCGCCCTCCTGTCGGAAAGCGAAAGCAGCGGACACGAGCCGACGTCGAAAAGGAGCGAAACCAAGGTATATGAAACCTCCGTCCGCTCCCTCTTGTTCATGCAGAACATGAACCTGCGCCTCATCGACTGGACCGGCCACGACGAGAACCCATGCACGGAGAAGCACTCGTCGGTGGCCTTGTCGAGAATCGGCATGACCAGAGACTCCTCAAGCTCGCTTGCCGGGGTGTTGAGGAACCTCACGGCCGCGATTTCGTCGAGAAGATGCCTCATGGCCTGCCTTACGTCACGCTCCACGGACGGACTTGCGGCGTCGACGCACATGGAAGAGAGATCCCGCACAAGCTCGGCGGCCTTCTTGGCCCCCTCGGTGTCAAGCATCTCCCTGTCCCCGGCGTCTATGGCCCTTCCCACCGCCCTTGCGGCGAAAACCGTCTGGGAATGCGGTATGCACCCCCTGTCGTAAAGCACGGCTATGGCGGACACGGAAGGAATCCACGTGAGCGGATCCTTGTGCGCCGCCACGCGCTCCTCGATCGGCCGGCTGCACTTGGCCCATGTCACGACGAAAGAGGACGAGTCCGGGTCGAACACGACCTGTGAGGCGTGTCTCTCGAATCTCGCCCTCTTGGCGGAACGGCTGGGCTTGGGCTTCACCATGTGAACGCGTACCCGATCCTGACGGGAACAAGCCTTACAGGCAAAACCCTTACCGGAACCTCGGACTCCTTGTCCTCCGACCTCGGAACCGACTTCTCTTTGCCGCAGCAGGAGCCGCCTCCGCAGGTGTTCCCGACCGAGCTGATAATAGACTGCAGCACGCCGAGGCCGTAGTTGTCCGCGCAGTACGACACAAACCCGAACAGCACCTTCCTGACCACGCCCTTTAGAAGCTCGTAGAGCCTCAGCTTCAGCGAATCGCCCCTCGGAACGGACGACAGGTCGATGCCGTTCTGTTCTGCGATGAACTTCACCACGTCAAGGGGGTTCTTGCCTTCCTTGTCGCACTTTTCGATGAATCCGTCGATGTCCTCGTCCTTGATCTGCATCTCATCGGACAGACACACCCCCTCACCCTTTGGCGCATCCATGCCGGCGACAGCGCTCTTGGCCACACTCTCTCCCCATGCAATAGGGGAGTCAGGTCCCGCATTGCCTCCGGACGCATTATCTGCGCCTTCACCGTTTGGCTTGGAGCGACCGCACCCACAGCCGCCACAGCCACTGTCAACTTCTTTTTCGTCAGCCATGTGTTCTCCTTTGTGTTATGAAAGTAGACTCCTTGGTCTACGGCTCGATATTATATCAGATATTGTCACAATATGCAATGGGGGTGCGAAAAGATATTTTCATCTGATAGCTAAAAAAAGCGAGAGCCCCCGAAGGGGCTCCCGCACGGTCATACGTCCACGCCGAACCGCTTGAGGATGACCCTGCCGACACCTAGGCTGATGTCGCAGGCATTCCACTCCTTAGGGTCGGCCGACTCAAGGACGTCAACCGCAACCTTTTCTGCGATCGCGTCTGCGATCTTCGCCGAGTATTCGCTCGTAATGCCGTCCTCGATCTCTTCGAGGAGCATGGTGCAGAAGTCGTCCCTCGTGCATCCGAGCTTTCCGTACACGTCCATCAGTCGTCGCTCCTGTACTGGTCGAGCCTGAACCCGAAGCACTTGCCGGCACTCACGATCCTGTCGATCGCACCGCGGATGAGCGTCTCCGCCGTCTCCTTCGACATCGTGTAGTCGTCGTCGAACTCCTGCACGTAGTCGCAAAGGATGGAATACGCATACGCAAGATGCTCGCAGTACGCGTTCCTCTTGGGGGTGTCTTTTTCCGTTCGCTCCGCAAGCCTCAACCTTTCGGCGACCTTCGAGCAGATCTCCCACGAGTCCTTCTCTGACCACTTGGAGCAGTCCGGAAAGTCCCCGCTCGCCTCGACGACAACGCCTGGCAGCAGAACCAGGTCCGCTGTGATAGATTCGTCGGAAGCCTTGCGGAGAACAATCCTGGGGGGATTGCCGGATCCCATGCAGTCCACCTTGAGATAGGCCTGCATGAGCTCGTAGCCTTTCGACCCGTCTTTTTTGGTCTTCTTTGCCATGTCTCCTCCTACCACCTTCTCTCGGACCACCCGTCATCGCGGTTCCCGCGATCTCCACGTGGCCGGCGCTTCCCGTATCCGTGTCCACCGTTTCCTCCATGGAATCCGCGTCCGCCACGATTGCCGCGACCTCCACGATCGCCACGATTGGCGCGATCTCCGCGGGGCCTTGCCTCGCTGACCTTCAGCACCCTGCCGTCGAGTTCCGCTCCGTTCATCTCCTCGATGGCCGTCCTCGCCGACCCCTCTTCCATCTCGACGAATCCGAACCCGCGAGATCTCCCGGTCTCGCGATCCCTTGCGACGTTGGCGTCATTGACTTCGCCGAACCTCTCGAACGCCTTCTTCAGCCCGTCGTCCGTCGTTCCCCACGACAGATTTCCGATGTATATCTTGATCATCTCTTCCTTTCGTCCTTCCTATTCCATGCAACCGTGGGGGTCGCCCATTATGCACACATGGTCGGACTTGTCGCCGCCGACCGTGACGCTCAGCACGTTTGTGCAGAAATTACCCTCGAAGTCGCCGATGCACATCGGCGTGTCGAGGCCCTTCGGGAAGTTGAGCCTGTCGGCAAGAACCATCGCGGCGAACTCCCTTACGGTCAGCCGGCCGCAGTAGTCCTTGTCGATGATCTGGTTCAGCCTCGTCACCTTCTTCTTCCCCCACACGGCCGCAAGCAGAGCGCCGCGCCTGTTCTCGTCCATCCTGGCCTCGACGGCCAAGACGGCCTTGGACTTCCCTTTCTCGTTCGTCTTGCTATCCTTCGTCTTCCTCATGTCAGATGCCTTTCCTTTGTTCCTGACTATCTCCGCAGCGCATCCGAAACACATCCTGCCGGACGTGGTATGCACCGAGTCGTCTTCAGTTACTATCATTCCGCATTGACAGCAGAACAGACAGTTACCCCTGTTCGTCTTTGATTTCATTCAGGTCATCCTCTCCGTCGACAAGCTTGTACACTTCCCAACTGCACCATTTGCTCTCGCCTGTCCTCTCCCTGGACAGGGCAATCCCCCTGCCGACGCCGAGAATCCGGCGGAACGCATTCGCTGCCCGATCCTCGCGTATGACGAGTCTTGGGCCTGATTTGTCTGGAAGGAACCGGCAGTTTGCCGTCCCCATGAGATTCAAGGCATCTTCGCCATATATGACGAACTTCCCCTTCTCGTGGAACACCACAACATATCTGCGCGGAACTTCCATCCTAATCTTGGCATAATCCTCCCTGACTCCATTGTTGTTCTTGGCCCTGTCGGATATCCTCTTCGCCTCCTCCGCCTTCTTTGCGGCTTCTGCGTCCCTTTCCTTTTTCTTGGCCTCTTCTTCCGTCTCAAGAAGCGGAACCCACACCATCGCCACCTTGTCGGCATTCATAACGTCAGGCCTCTCCGGATCGTCCCTGATCACGAGATCGAAGTCTCCGATCTCCCTTTCCAGCAGCGGCGCCAGCTCTGGCATCACGTCAGGATGCGCACCGTGGTAGTCCGAAGACAGGAATATGTGCTCCTCCTCGTCCGGGGTGACTACGCAGAAGTAGACCTCGTGGTCCGACTCAGCCATCAGTTCGTTCAGAGTCATTTCACTATTTCTCCTCTATCAGTCGGCGAACTCGCCTTCCTCGGTACACTCATGCACCCCGTCCGAGTCGGTAATGAACAGCTTCACGTCGCGACGGTCGTAGTCTACGCCGCACGAATCGCACATTCTCTTGCACTCGGCGACGCATAGCTCAATGGTATCCATTCCATTGCTGACACACTTTCCGCCATTCGGAAGCGGTATCTCGAAATGATACGGTTTTCTCCTGTCACTCATAGCTTGAGCCCTCATGTCTTTCCCTGCTTGACTGGCGGAACCAATGACCTCACAACGGTGAACCCGTCTCTTGGCTCCCCAACTTCGCAATTCGATGAAAGCACCTTGTCGTAGTCGATAGTCGGAGATCTCTTCAAGATCTCTATTATCTTCTTTCCGCCGTGTATGGTGCTCATCGTCCATTTGTCTGTGCTGTACTCTCCACGACCTTCGTGGTGGCTCGTTGACACCTCAAGGATAACGTTGCCGGTTACTGCGCAAAGCAGCTCTTCAGTTGTCATTCGACCCCCTCTGGCATCCCGCCTCATCCGTATGCGACAGGACGCCGTACTTCTCCTTGAGTTTCAATATCTCGTCCTCCGTGTCTCCGTCGAACTTCGCAGCGTCGCACAGGCGCCTGATGAAGTCTACGATGCTCACAAGCTTGAACGTGGTGAACTTTCCGTTGAACGGCTCGGACTCCCTGTACTCCCTGACGGCCGTGATCTCCCTCATCTCAGCCCCGTCTCCGTCACACACGCACCCAAGCGTGCAGTGAAGGATGCCATCCTGATCCCTGAACACCTCGATGTCGCCCCTGTCGTCCTCCTCGCTGAGGTCGACAAGGCACGTGCAGTGCTCGGCAAGCGGCGGATCTCCGCAAAGTTCCACGAGGAACGTCCAGTCGTCATTCAGATACATGTCTCTCCTCCTCGTCGCCCTCCTTCACGTCCAGACCACCCCGATCCTTCACGGATCCGTTGTAGTCCCAGTTCTCCTGCCCCTCGCAAGTGATGTGGCAGTCGCACAGGTAGAGAAGTGCCCCGTCGAGCGTCATAAACCCCTCCACGAAGCACTCGCCCTCCCGGTTGTCCACTACCGTGAATGGATACCCAGTCTGCTGAGCCGCCTTCTCGTCCTCGACCATCAGCCACTGCTTGCGCGGAAACTTGCTCTCGTCTCCCCACTCTTCCCTGGTGATGTCGCCGTTGGACATGTCGGCATGCCCGTCTAGAACGCGCCTGACCTCTTCCCTATCGCTTTCGCTGTCTACTATCGTGACGTCCATTGACTCATCCCTCCATGTAGTTGTAGAGCGTGGCGCCGGTCTCCGTCATCAGAAATGCCGGTATCACGCCGTTCCACGGGATGTTCGCTCCACGGAACACGTCTTTTCCTGAATCAAGGTCGTGTCTGATGAAGTAGAAGCCTTCGTTTCCGAAGAAGCTCCAATACTCCATCAGGTTCCCGTTGACCTTGTACTCGATCACGCCGATCTCCTCGGCATGCACCAGAGCCCGGCTATCGTAGTCAATCACCTCTTCGGGCATTCCAATCCCTTCCTCCACTTCTCGAACGACTTGTTCCCCTCGTTGAAAAGGAATGTCATCGATGCGTAGTTCGTGCCGGCGATGAACTTATCAGGCTTGTCGTAGCCCCTGCATACGTTCGCGACCATCTGCGCGTCGTACGGAAGTCCTCCAGCCACGGAGGTGGTTATCACGTCAACTCCAGTTTCGTAGAACGTGAATATCCTGGCAGTAGCCTTGCGTCCAATCGATACGTCCGTAGCAGCAAGGAACTTCTTGAGCGGCATGGTTCCAAAAGCGACCGTCTGTCCGATCGCCCCAATCGTGGCCGTACCATCCCTCTTGAGCATGAACCTGCGCCTCTCCAGCCTCATTTCGACAACGCCGCTCCTGATTCTATGGAGAAGAGCGGTGAGGACAATCCCGCTGAAATCGTCCCTTCCGTCGGTATCCGAAACCGGCATCCACGGCAAAGCGGGAGATATCCAGTAGTCCTTGTTCGCGTTCCCCGACACATCCACCCAAGGCGGCAGATGCGCGTTTTTCTTCACCTTCATTCTGTTTCTCCTTTCTGACCGTCCGCGCCATTCTTCGGCTTCCATGTCCCATGGAAGTCGTCAACGTATTCAACGCCGAACTTGCCACATATCTTCTCGAGCTTTTCGAGATCCTCAAGCGTGCCACACCATCCGTCAGACCTCCCTTTGAGGATGCACTCACTCACGATTGCGGCTGCGCATTCCATCAGGCTCGTATAATCCGAATACTTTCCTGCCATACGTCCTCCTCACTGAACCTTTTCCTCTTCAAGCACCACTGACATGTGCGGATATTTCATCTGACCCGGAATCCTGTTGCTCTGCATTTTTCCAGGAATGTACCGAAGCACTTTCTTGGGCATCAATCGGTCAAGGACTTCAGCCTCCTTTGTTCCAGCCCCAAGATCGCTATCCAGTATCTCAATGTGTTCCGACGTCCTCTCGCCAAGAGACACGGTGAATACAGTATTGGTGCCGGCAAGGATAAACAACTCCCCAAACGTCATTTGGAGTCCTTTCCAAGCCCGCTGTCGTTGAGCAGGGCCATGTACTCCTTCACCGCGTCCTCGTGCGGCATCTCGCGAAGCCGCTCGAACTCCGCAAGAAGCTCGTCCCCGTATAGGCGCACGGTCGTCCTGTAGTGAGCGTATTCAACTCCAGGTTCGTTCCAATTCGGCCCGCGCAGATATGGCAGAAGCCTCTCCGGATCCATCACATAGTCCGGATTCACCTTCAAAAGGCTCTTGGCCCACTTCTTGAACTGCTTCAGCAGCTTTTCCACATCAATCATTTCTTGTCCTCCACGATGCAGACGATGTAGCTTCTGTTCAGGTACGGCTGAGGATCGGTGCAGCACACCCGCTTCAGGAACGTGTCGTAGTACCACAGGGTGATGCGGAAAGTAAGATACTTCTCGCAGTCGATGTGAACCTTTGGCCCAGACTCGTAGAACCCATCGAAGTCGTAGCCGGGATACTGCCTGCTGTACGGACCATCCGTCCAGCCGGCGCCATCTCCACGCTCGTTCGGCTTCCACGTCACGCATTCGAGCGGCAGCTCGTCATCCTCGAGATCGTCTCGACTTCCCCTCGCGGCCTTGATGTAGAGCTTCTCGAACTTGTCCAAGTCGCTCTTCTTGACCTCGAAGATGTATTCGGTTCCGCTTCCCGCGGCGATGCCTCTCCCTTCCCTGTTTGGGCAGCTCCACAGGAAGTCGAACAGTTCCTTCGTTATGTCCATGCAATCACCTCATCCTCAGCACGACCTTCTTGTCGTCATACTCGAACGTGACCTGCGCAGCACCCTGCCTGACTATGCAGCCGGTCCTGCACCACGAGATGAACTTAAGCGCGGAGCTGCTTCTGAACGCAGCCTCTATCTCAGCCATCTTGTGCAGGTCCCCGTCAGTGTATCCACGCTCCTTCCACTCAACAATATCTTCTGGGGTGGCGGCCACGTAGATCTTGTGGTTGTCGTGCCAGAAGAACCCGAGTGCGGACCTCACGTCCGTCCGCCCTATCTTGATCAATCTGCTGTTTCTTCCCACTTAAGCCTCCTTCTGTTCTTCTATCAGCTTCCTTGCTAACTTTCGCGGGCTCTCGCCAGGATGCTGATAATCGTCATCAAGCCAATACCCGAACTCGAGATACGCCCAGTCATGGCTCTTGTCATACGCCCACACGGCCAGAGCATACTCCAGACTGCATCTCGCGAACGCCTGCCTATTCGTCATCTTTCCGTTCACGCATTGCCCTCCTCTTCTTGGCTACCGCATCGGTATCCTTTTTGGTCCACTTTGAGTAGGAGACGCTGATATGCCTCTTGCTCCTCCCAATCTTCACGTTGACCATCACGCCGTCCTCCCGTAGAATGCCGGCTACCTCGCCGGCGAACTCGTCCGGATCGAACCTGTCAGGTATGCGGAATCTCACGGAAGTGGCCCTCCATTCAGGAGGCTTCACAGCCACCCCGGCCTTCTTCATGAGATTGAACGTGGCCTCCGCAACGCAGAGGCTCACCTTCTTGACGACATTCTCGTTCACGACCGGCTCCTTACGCCCATAGGGGAAGGCCTGTCCCAGAACTCGCCACGCTTCGAGAGCAGGAAGAACCGCTTCCAGTCGTTAGGAAGCCCAGCCTCCTTGAGCGCGTCAGGGATGATGTCGCGAAGGTCTCCCGTGGGATAGGCCTTCCTGGAGAACCCGTACTCGGTAGACGAGCTCTCCCAGAACCCTATTCCCCGGAATTTGCTCGCTTCAGCAGTTTCGCTGCTGATGTCGCATATCTGGTCGCCGTGGTACTCGATGACCCTCACGAAGTCGTCCTTCAGCCGGCCCTTCTCGTCCCTCTCGTCGCGGCGCATTCCAACCTTGAGCCCGTTCCCGAACTCGACGCTTATGATGCCCCAGCCCGGACGGAAGAAGACGAGCCTCGCTTCCCTGAACCTCTTCTTGTTGCACGGCACATAGCCTGATCCAACGACGTCAAACTTCTTAGCCATCTCAGACCCTTCCTCTCATCGTCAGGCTCGAACGGCATCCGCTCGTGCCTGAAGTTCATCAGCAGACTCAGGACCGCATCCCTGCGCGTCCTGTACTTGTGCCCTGGGCGCCACATCTTTTCCTTGTTGTCGTAGACGCTCCACCAGACCTTGCCGTCCAGAGCACCGCGCTTCACGGGCTCGAACCTCGACTGCCCGCAGCACGGATACTCACTTCTGTACTTTGGCGGCTTGTCGAGATCCTTTTTTGAGATCTTCTTCGCCATGGCTACCTCTTCTTGATTGAGATGCTGATTCCCGCACCGCTCCAAGACCGACGCGTAAGAAGGGCCTTCCTGATTTCAGAAAAGTCCTTCCTCGTGCCGTCGTCTATCTGCTGGATCGCAAGATCTGCACATTCCTCGACAGTGCCGCACAAGTCTATGGTTGGCGGGTTGTCCTCGAACCTTATCTCTAGCGAAAACATGTCATCCTCCAGTCTTTCCGGTACGCAAGTCTGCGCTCGTGACGAACCACTCATGCGAGCTCGAATCGTTCTTCGAGTTGATATAGCAGCAAGGACATGGCCCCCACGGCTTGCCTCCCGAAGTCACATACGGATATGCGGCCGACTCTATGGCCTTCTCGTACTCCTTCTCCATCTCGGAGACGGCCTTGGCCTCGGACAGGAAAAACGAGACGCTAGGCCTGAAGTCGACCCCATTCCTGTCTCTCGAGATCCTGACCAATGCGTAAAGCCCGCTTCCAACAAGCGCGTTGCCGACTTCCTGCTCGACAAGCTCCTTCGGAACGTCAAGATCCCTGGTATTTCCCTTCTCGTCGTTGTAGGCGACTGGCATGTATGTCTCCAGGTCGTCTATGTCTATATTGAGGAATTTCGGTTCCCTCTCGTCATGGATCGCGTCGCACACCTTCTCAGCCGCCTCCCTTGGGCTGTCGGCCTCCGCATCTATCGACACGGTTCCGACAACCCTCAGGAACACCTGATACTTCCGCGTGCTCATTTCTTCTCCTTGCGACCCTGAAGCAGACGATCCATCGTAGCCTTGTCGCACAATGCCTTCGTGCCGGGCTTCCCGTCCTTCATGGCCTCAGGCTTCATGACCACATACCTTCCGGTCGGCCAGTGCGGCTTGCCCTCCGTATCCGTGAACGCGAAGGCCTTGTTGTCGCCGAATCGGCTTCCGTCATCCGTCACCTCGATGAGGTGGACGCCAAGCATGAACTTCTCCATGCACTTGTCGCAAGGCTCCAGGCTCGTCACCATCCTCTTCGGCGCCTCCGCGTCTCCCTTCATCCTTCCGAACAGCGCAAGGCCCTTGGGCTCTCCGCACCAGAAGCAGATGTCCAGAGACGGATTGACACCGTGCTTCTTGGACAGAGTTATTCCTTTAGACATGTTGATTCCTCCTTGTCTTGACTCACTTCGAGAATGGACACTTCCCGGACGCCATGATCTGCGCCTTGGCAATGTCCAGAATTGCCTTCGGTATCTTCGCGTGATACAGGTTCTTCCAGTCGCAATGCTTCTCTTCCCCGTCTGGGAACACTACGGCTGCTCCACCGCCTCCGTGTATCGTAGCGTTAATGCTAATTGACTTCACGACACCGGTCTTCACGACTCCGCTGTCACTCCTGAACTCCACGACGTCGCCATCCCAGAAGTCCAGTATTCCAAGATTCGACTCCTGCGAACACAGGAACTTGTCAAAACCGTTCTGTACGAGGTTGTCGTAGTAGCATCTCTTCCAGCCGACAAGGGTTTTCGCCCTGTCGAACCACAGCTTCGCCCTCTCCAACACATCGCCAAGCGGCGTCTTGCCGTCTTCGCGCCTCTCGTCGTTCACGATGGCGTCCTTCACCATCTGAGCCACGAGCGCATCGCTAGTCAGTCTCTTTGCCATGATTTCTCCTTTCCTGTCACTTCCACCCTTCATACCCAACCTTCCTCAGGTGGGCGTAGTATTCCTCGAGCAGCTCCTTCGGCGCGAACTCTACCGCAAACGGTTTCTTCGGAGGGAATATACCAGCCGACTCCCACTCGTGGACGTCGTCTTCGTCATTTACAGACTCTACCTCTTCCGAGTTGATCAGCGCGTCCTCTACATACTCGCGGAACGACGCGAACTCGTGATCCCCGTCTGCAATTCGGTTCTCTTCCCACTGCGAGACCGTAGGATTGTCTTCATCGTCGAGAAGTTCCGACACGAACGACTTGTCGAACAGGTCGTCGGAATCCTTGTAGTCGTCGAACCATTCATCGAGACCCTTTTCCGTCTTGTCCGCTGCGACACACTGCTGCCACAGCTCCTTCGCAGACTCGGGATCCTCTGTGATGTATTCGTATACATCCTTCTTCATCGGCCTTATGACAACGCACGATGTCGCGTACCCCAGAGGATTCCCCCTCCATGTTCCGTCGTAGCTCAACTCAAGCCCGTACACCTGTCCGTGCTCGTCGGCACCAAGAGTAACGTATCTGTCCATCACTTCCCCCTCAGGTCATCGATTTCCTTGATGTTCTTGTACGCGTCGTACTCTTCCTTCGGAATTGCCTCCTGGGCCTCTACCTGCGCCAGACCCCAGCTTCGGTATACGGCCGCGTCCTTGATGTCGGGAGTCCACATCGATATCCCGTTTTCGCTCGGGAACTTCATGAACTTCACTCCGTCGTCGAACTTCCTCAGGATCACGAACTCCGGGATGTTGTACTCGTCTCCGACAAGGTTTGAGCAGTCGTTGTCTGCGAAAACCTCCCATCCTTCTTCCTTCGGGAAGTCGATGCCTCCCACATCATCGACATAGTAGCCGCCGCACGAATCACCTCCGTCCTCCCAGTCGTGGCCCTTTTCGGTCTCTCCGTTCTCGTATGTCTTGGTGTACGGACGCTTGATCTGGGTGTCGTACCAATAGCATTCGCCGTCCAGAAACTTCTGGAACAGCTCAAGCTCTCCCTCGGCGATTTTCTCAAGGTATTTGAGAAACTCCTGATGGTCCTTCGCCGGACGCCTCGTCTTCGTCTCCTCGTCGTAGACCTCCATCCACGGACCGTTCATCTTCTCGAACCGTTCCTTGTCGGTCCACATGAACGCCGCGTTCGGCGTCGTATCGAAGCCTCTTCCTCCGCCGCCAGGAATCGGAGTGTCACCGAACGCGCACCTGACAGTCCCCAGACTCAGCGCTATCCCGCTGTGGATGTACGCAGAGACCCAGAACGCGACAACACCGTCACGGCACTTGTATTCTCCGGTGGGGAATCCGTCCTCGTCCTCGATCTCCACGAGCGGATCGGGATAGTTCTTGTCGTCTTCGTTTCCTGTGATGGCGTCTATGCGAGAATGCAGATAGAACGTCTGGTCGTAATCCTTCAGAGGATTGGGCGGAAACCTGTCCCTGTGGATGACGACCCTCTTGTTGCACTCCTCGAACAGATCGTCGCCTACCGAATGAACCTTTCCTTTCTTCATGATGCCTCCTTGTCTTTCTGTTCCATAACCTCTGCGTCGAAGTCCACCGTGTCGCACGCAAGCCCGAACGCAGGATACGGGTTGAACGAGTTCTCAGTCCCGTCTATCGGGGTTATCAGCCTCAGCCCCTGTCCGAGAAGCTTCTTCTCGTATTCCGTGACAAGCTTGAGGTCCTCTTCGTCGAGACCGCTCGTCTCCGCATTGACGAAGTAGTCGACGGCCCACTGCGGAATCCCCTCGACCACCGTGGTCTCAATCCCCTTCTTCTCCTGCTTCGGTTCCTCTTCGTCACCGAAGTCGCCAGGCACGTATTCCACGCCTTCCTGCCGCATCACGTCGTCGGAAACAAGCTTGTCCGCGTCGGACATCTCTCCCCACGACGGGCCGCGCTCCTTGTCATCCTCGTTGCCGTACGCCTCCGGATGCCACTGCTTCATCGTCTTGACAAACATGTCCTTGTCCGCAAGCCGCACGAGGTAGTTCTGCTTCGCCTGGAGCTTCTGCTCCTCAGTCAATTCGTCGAATGACATGGTTCTCCTTTCACAGTTCAACGACCTTCCACCTGAGCCTAAGCCAAGACTCCCTGTCGTTCTCCGCGTCGTATATCGGAACGTCGAGCGATATCTCGTCTGGAAGAACCGTCCTCTTGCATGGATCCTTGCCGTCCCTGCTCCACGACGCGTCATACGATTCGGCGGTGCCAATGTAGTCGCGCTTCATCGCCTTCCTTGCCGCGCCTCTGGTGTCGAACACATCTGTGTGCGTGGCTCCGAGAAGGAACAGACCCCAGTCGTCCTCGCAGTCGATCATGCGGCAAAGAACCGCGAACTTCGACTTGTACTTCTTGATCTTCATGTCAGCACCACATCAGGTTAGGGTCTTTTCTCACGATGCGGCAGATCTCGCGGCACAGGCAGAACTTCTCATCCTGGTCCATGTGTAGCCTTTCCCACTTGGGATTTCTTTCATAGTCCCATCTGGCCTTGTTGAGCTCCTTCTGCAGGAGCCCCACATACCTGTCACGTGCCTTGTCGTAAGAGATGAACCTGCGGACCAGCTCGCGCAGGAGCTGGCCCTCCGTCATCTTCTCGCAGTCCTTGATTTTTCCAGCCATCACTTCTCCTTTATGTCCTCGTAGTACCTCATGCCGTTCTCGATCGCGGCTTTCTCGATAAACTGATAGAAGTCCGCCTCGATGGCGTCCATTTCAATCGTCTCCGTGGCATCGAACTCGGACACCCTCTGCTTTCTCGCGCCAAGGTATTTCGTAACCTGAGAATCCTCCCACCCAATTCCGATGAGATATTCGTAAGCTTCCTTGGCAATCTTTTGCATCACGTCGTCGCCAAGCTCCTTGGCGAACATGGGGCACGGCATAGACTCGAAGTCGTACCTTGTTATGGTGACGCCCTTGTGCGAGAACTCCTTGAAGAGAATCTCGTCGTCTTTCTTAGACATCAGCCAAACTCCTCTTCCATTTCGCCGGTGGACATGAAGAACATCGACTCCATCATCCGCTCGACCGCAAGCCTCATGGCATCGATAACGAACGTCGGAACAACCATGGATACGCCGGCGATGTTGAGTCCAACCTCGGCAACGTCGCCGATGAACTCCATTCCGGTCACATCTCCTCTCGCAAGCTTCTGCACGAATAGCGTCAATCCCGCGCCGGACGCGCTCGTCCCGTGACCTACCTGCCGGCAAGACAGCCCGTTCGTAACCCTCGTCTGGTGAACGAACGCAGCCGCGTCCATCGGCGTAAGGAGCAATGTCCGCTGCCTGATGTTCTTCATTTCAGGCTCAACCTGTATCTCGTCGACCTCCACGTCGACTCCGCCCTGCACGGACGACATCGATATCTGGTAAATGAACTCCTTGCCCGTCTTCGTCTCCCTGTTCTTGAACTTCAGCATACCCTGTCTCCTTCCTTTTTGGCCTTCACGATGGAAAGCTTCCTGTATACGTTTTCCACACGATCTGCGTACCAAGCCTCCATTCCGTCCTCGGAGTAGTGGATCTTTGACCACTTTACCGATTCTGGAGGATACGTGTACCCCGGCATGTCGGCCAGGTTTCGCACTCCGTCAGGCGTAGTGATGGTTGAGAGAGGAGCCCACTCGTTCCTGATGACATTCTCGGAAAACTTTTTGGCTTCGTCAAGAGCAGTGAACTCCGTGACAGCCGTCCAGATTCCGCCGTCCGACTCCTGATCCTCGGCCTGGATTACAAGCCACTTGCCTTCTACTTCCTCCGCCATGCTTCCTCCAAATCCTTTCGCGTCATCCTTTTCATGATCTTGAACCTATACCCAAACAGGTTCTCCAGCTCCTTCTTGAGAGGTCTGTACTCCTTCTCCGAGCACGGACGGCAGTTCTTCAGGTAGAAGTCGTATGACGCCTCTCCGTGCTGACCGACATGGGCGTAGCTCATGACGTTCCCTGGGTTGGCCGAGGCTCCGGGGAAGAAGGCCAAGACCTCCTTCCCCAGGCTCCCGTCGTCGTATCTGGCCATCTTGAAGATGACCTTGGTAACTTCCTTGTCCTTTTTCACGACGTCTCCGTTATTCAAGGCCGCACTGGAATCCACGACAGCTCAACCTCGAACGACTGCGTGCTTCCGTCGTAGAGCCATCTGCCATGATGGTTATTCTGGGCATCGTTCATGATTTCCTCGACCGTCTCGCCGAGCCCTTCTTCATCAGGCCCGAAGTGTCCTTCCGGATGCGAATCCTTCACGAACTCCCTAAGAAGATCCGGAAGGTCGAACAAGGCCCCTTCCTTTGTCATGTATACCCTATCGCTCCCGCCGATCAGCTCGGTGCCCTCCGTTCCGGCCGCGTCGCCGGTGAGCAGCCTGCGCCACGACAGAACCCATACTTTCGGTATCTTCTTCCCTCCGGGATCGTCAGTGTTCAGCGCATCCTCGCAGCATCTCTTGATCTGCCACGCCAGCGCGGTAGCCTGGTCGGGAGTCAGGGTGAGCATAATGTTCCCCTTGTCGTCCTGCAACGTGAACATGTCCCCGCAGTCCTCCGTGATGCGTCCCGCCTTGTCGAGCGACACCTCCACGGTTATACGGGTCTTCCCGTCGACCTCTACAGCGGTCAGCGTGTTGTACTGCTCGGTGCCCATTACACGCCACAGCTTCACCGCCTGGTCGGGAGAGAACATCATGCGGCGAAAACCTTCGCTCGTCTCGAGGTTGATGAGCACAATGCCGTTACTGGCCGTGCATCCAACCTCGACATTCATGTCCTCCGGCTTCTCCATTGGAATCCTCGTCTTCACCTCTTCACCTCCTCTTTCATGAGCTGGACAACGAACGAACGCTCCGTTCCGTCGTACATCCAAACACCCTGTTCCTCGCTTCCCATCTCGATGAGTTCATCGAGGATGTCGTCAACTGTGCGCCCGTGGTCGGCAAGCTCCTCCCAGTGAATCTCGTCGTGGGACTTGTTGACCTCCTCCCTGAGGAACTCCCTGAGCCCGTCCAGAGCGTCATCCCTGCTCGAAAACGCCTTGGCGTTTCCACCTAGGCTCCGGCAGTATTCTGTGTCGCCGCTGCAAGGCCCAGGCCTCGACGAACTGATGAGAATCCATACATCGGACGTCTTCTCCTCAGACTTACGATCCTTGTCCTGAACCGGATGAACCGGACCGTTGTAGAGAGCGATGCCTCCAGCCTTCACGATCGCCCATGCGACAAGCATGCATTCGTCTGCGTCAAGTACGCACAGCACCTCTTTGTCCGAGAACGTCCACGTCCCGTCGTGATCGTCGTACCGGATGTCGAGGTGCGGCGAGGGGATGTGCATCGCGTCCTCGACCTCGCCCATCATGCGCCGCCACACCTGTACGGCTTCCTTCGGCTGGAGCGCCTTGTGCCAGCAATCCCCGTTGTCCATGCGGCCGTGGAACACGATCTTTCCGTTGGTGTCGCTCGTCACGGTCATCTCCGTGTAGAAGCGTATCTTAACATTCTTAGATTTCACTCTCATTTTCAGTTCCTTTCATTCTACTCCGGGAAGCGTCATCTGCCCCGGACAGTAAGTGTCCAGCCGGTCGTCGAACCAGCTTTCGTCCATGTTGGAAGAGAAGTGCTCCACGATGGCTTCATGGAGAAGATCCCTGATGTTGTTGATCTTCTTCCTTCCTCCGGGAGTCTTTACGATCTCATCGTACAGTTCATGTCCGTCAAGACCATATCCCCTCTTCAGGTCCTCCTCCATCTTCTCGTACTCAAGACCAAGCTTCGTGCGGAACCTCTGGTTCGCGTCCTTGTCCCAGTAGTACAGATGGTCGCACTCGAATCCGCTCGCGCACCCCCAGCACACGTCAAGCCACTCGTGGATCACGCAAGCCAGGAAGTCGTAGTTGTCCCAGTCCGAAGCCCCTTCGTCCTTCTTCTTCGGATTCGGATTGTCGAGCTCGAAGCAGTTCCTGCACTCCGCGTTCTGGTGGCACTCGTCACACAGCACGCGCTTCATGATCACGCCGATTCCTCCGTCTCCCGTGTACGCATCCTTGTCCATCGAGCAGCTGAACGTCTCGTAGTCGCACGGCTGGAACTGCTCTCCGCAGTCGCTGCACGTGCACCACACATCGTACCCAATGCTCTCCATCCTGTCGAGCGCGTGCGTCATGAGCCCGACGTTCCCGCTGTACCTCTCGCAGAACGCCTTGCACGTCTCCTTGATGTGAGACTCGTCCATAAGCCCGATTTCATCGAACTCGTCGCGTGACATACCACCACCGACAACCTGCATGAACATCGAATCGAGACGGTGCGTGCGTTCAAGCTTGTAGCCGTCGCGCAGCCTCACGAACTCATTGTACCTCTTCTCGTCCTTCTCGACTAGCTTCTTGACCCTCTGGTCGGTGAACGGATCTCCCTCGACCTCGTACCACTTCTTCCCGAACACCTTCTCAACGGCTTTGTGAAGGGCCTCCTCGAACTGCATCTTCGCCGAACGGACGTCATACCCGAAGTCGGCCTTGAGGTTTCTGATCTTCCGATCGTACCAGTCGTCTTGGTCTATGCCGCTGCATCCGCTGCTGTATATCGGAATCCAGTGTCCTTCCTTGTCCACCAGCCCGACGTTCGGTTCAAAGATGCAGCCGTCGTAGCCGCCGCCCTCCCAGTCGAACAGCCTGTTCCGATACTTCTCAGGTATCGGATCTCCGTACTTGTACTCTTCCATGCATTCATTCCTTTTTGCAGTCCAATATTGTATAGCAGACAGTACCGTAGTCTAACGGCATCTGTTTCTCGGCTTTTTCTATGGCCTCTTCTTCAGACGAGGCTTCTACGTCCACCACGCTATACGAACATCCATCGTCGACCTCTACCTTGTATTTCATTTGTCAACCTAATCTGAACAGCAACCACTCGCCCCATATGAGAAGAACCTGAACAGCGTGGAACACTTGGTCACGAACGAGGTTTATCCTCATATCGTTGGCCTTCAGGTCGTCAATGATGTAGTGCGCAGAAGCATGCACAAAGACGCTCACGCCATAAACCGTCCCCACGCACATGGCGAGTGGGAGGCATGTAACAAGCGCCCACTGGAAAGAGTGGATCCACAGGGCGACCTTGTAGTCGTTCTTGTACATGTTCCACTCCTCTTCCTTTTCGACGGGAATCTGCTCTCTCCACCACCTCCACTGCTTTAACTTGTCAAGCCTCGCTCCGATCTGAAGATTGAAGTCGGCGAAGAAGTGCAGCAGAAACATGATTCCCAGCACCGAGCTCGGATGAATAGATATCTCCATGGCATCCTCACTCCGAGAAGTCCGGATCGATGTCGATCGTGCGGCCGTACCCGCCACCAGTCTGCGCCGGCGAATACTCGTCAGGAATGCCGTCCTCGACGATCTGCCTGGCCTCTTCCTCGTTCTCGGCCCACACCTCGAACGTGTCGGAGAAGCGCTCCATCACCGTAGCGATGAACTTGCGCTTCTTGCCTTTTCTCGTGACCTTTTCGGTTTCCTTGGACTTCTTGACCTTCTTGACTTTCATATACCCTCCACCTTGATGATCATCGTGCCCTTCCTGGCCTCGCCGTTCACGACCATGGCCGGAAGGCTTTTCTTGCCCACGTACGGATTTCTCTCAGAGACCCCGTACTGCCCGATCGCCGCGTAGAACCTGTACATCGCCATCTTTGCGTCCTGTGGTGTCTTGGCAAGCACTGGCTGAACGTAGTGCGCAAGCGGCGAGCTCTGCGGAAACACGAACCAGTACTTCTTCATTTCAGCTCGTTCTCCTGGATCTCGAACACGAACTGCTCGCATCCGATTTCGCTCTCCATGTCTGTGCTCATGTCGTACACGCCGCCTTCTACAACCTCTCTGACGAACAGCCGGACGGCAGGCCCTATATCCTCAGGCATCTTCCAGTCATCCATCTTGAAGGCAAACGCCTTCCTGATCCTTCCGGGAGTCGCATTACACCATCCCCGCAGAAACTTGATCAGATTCTTCTGGTCGTGGTTCACGTCGTGCATGAACGCATACCTGATGTCAGGACGCAGCACAAAACGCTCCATGATGTAGTCGACGCATGCCGTTACGGCGTCCTCTCGCTTCCTGTAAGTGCCGACGACCTGAGTATCCACGGGTTCGTCGGTCGTAACGTCGGTGGAAACCACCGAATAGACCTTCTTGCTTTTAGCCATCACAATCCTCCAGTTGACTTGTCAGATGGTCGATGACCTCATCGAAACCACCGAAACTCAAACACCCAACATTGACGCCAGTGAATTTCACGCGTCTCAGATTCTCTATCTTCCTGTTATCAGACGAACGGCACATCTCCATCAGATCATGCTCTGTCGGACACCCGAAGTTTGGACAAGTACCCATCACGTAAGTGTCCGAGTTCGGCTCTATCTCAAACTTTTCCGTCCACTCGTAGTCCAAAACCCCGTCCCTGATAACGCCTACCGCCACCTTCGGCCTCATACCCCTGCGCGTAAGCGAGTCATACTCCTTCAGATAGCGGTAGTACGTCTCCACAGAAAGCAGACCATGACAGAAGAGCGAGTCTATCGACCTACCCTCTTGTCTGGCCCACTTGAGCTTCGTGCATGCCCCCATTACTCTTCCGGCTCTTCCGGATATGGAATCTCAAGCCTAACAACTGGGTCTTCCGCCTCGAAGAACTTGTCCCGAAGCTCGTAGGCCTTCTGACCCTTCAGGAGGGGCGGATCCTCCGCCGTCCCTCCCGCGCAGTACGCCTTGTCGATCACGTCGTCGAGCCTGTCGTCATCGTACACGCTCCTGGCGTCCAGCATGCCTTGGGCCTTGATCTTCGCCTCTTTGGAATCCTTGGCCTCGATCTCGATATGCGCCGTGAAGCTCAGGTCGGCAATGAACTTAGCCATTGGGCTTCCCCGCCTGGTCGTCAGTTGGCTCCTTTGTCTCTTTCGGCCCCTGCGGCTCCCCGTTCGGGAACGCCTTGAGCCTCTGAAGCTCGTGGTCGAGGGCCTTCTTCAGCTCCTCCTGCGGCATGGGGAAGAGCCCCAGGCGCAAGGCGAAGAAGTTCAATCCAGGATCGTCCCGATGCGCCGCATACTGCGCCATCTCGGCAAAGATCCGCAGCATCGCCATCACGGGCTTCTTGAGAGCCTCCTGCTCGGAGCAGCTCCGCACGATCTCCTGCAAAAGAACGGGCGCCGCAACGCACCCTTCGAGATCCTCTTCTTTTCCGATTATCGGTATTGACATATCAATCTTCCTCCACTTCTTCGTTTTCGTCTTCTTCGTTGTCTTCTTCGCCATCCTCGTCGCCTTCGTAGTCGCCTTCGTCAGATTCAACGGGAATGGTATCATATCCGTATACGGTCCTTCCGTCACGGCACTCGTCTTCGCAGAAATCGACCTTGAGCAGGTCGGGCAGAAGTCGGGCGACCTTTCTCGCCACCTTCTTCACCATGACCGCCAGGTCGGAATTATCGTCTTTCTCTCCGAAATCAACGAGACAGTCCTGCGCAATGACGTCGGCAAACCCCCTGCAAAGCCCTTTCATGGACTTGTACGCCCCTAGGATCTCTGGGTCGCACTCCTTGTAGGTGCTCTGCAAGAGATACACGCGGTTATCTTTCTTACTCATTTGTACTCGTCTCCTTCTTTCAGGATGTGGCGGATGATATGGTACCGGTAGCCAAAGAGGCTTACCTCAGCCTCTCCGCTCCTCTCCTCATTCGTCGGTTCGCGGACCTCGTAGCACGAGCACCATGGCCTCGTGCCGTAGAAGTCCCTCATGATCTCCCTTGCCTTCTGCTCGCTCGTGGCATACACCCCCTGCAGCATGTCATGCAGGGGGTGCGCCAGTCCAAACGTAAAGACATAGAACTTCATCTCTTACGCCTCGCTTACCTTCATTTCGACCTTCAGGACCTTGACGTTTATGTCTCCGCCTACGAGCGTGGACAAATTCCCATTAAGGTTCAACTCGGCCCGCTCCTTAGTGGCAAATGCCTCAGCCTTCGCCAAATCTCCCGTCCACCTCCATCCAGACGGCTTGTTGAATGTCACATACCTCGGAGGGAAACAGAAGAAAGTACCTATAATGTAGGCACGTCCCCCGTTTTTCATCAACTCGCGTACGATCATTTCACTCCTTTACGTTATCGGCGCCGCCGCTGTAGAGTACGCAGCTTACGCTCGTCCCGTCGTTGAGGTCCACCTGAACCTTGCCGTCCTCCTTGAGCGACTTCCTCGTCTCTCGCAGGAACTTGTCAGACCACTTCATGTGGTGAGACCTGTAGAGATCCTTCACATAGCCGATGAACGTCTCGATGGCCCTCTCCTCGCTCGTGAACATCTCCGGCCACGGTGTCGTGAACTCGGGATCCTCCGTGTCGCTGTCACCCCAGGTGACGGTCTGCCAGATGGTCCCCTCCACGTCGTTTTCGTCGACATTGAAGCGGTACTCATTCTGCCCATCATAGACAAAATAGCACCCCTGTCCGCCAAGCTCGTCCCGAAGCCATTCAATGAACTTGACGCACATGCCGCGTCTGATCAAAGTGCGCCCGTCCTTGTCCTCTCGGAAGAACTGCTCCGCGAATTTGTGGTTCTCGTCGTTAGCCATGGCGTACGCCAGAGAAGGCACCGAGTCGAACCTATCCATGATCCACTTCACGCATTCGTCGAGGGCAAGCCCCCGCGTAGCATACGATCCGCAGATGTGCTGAACGATTCCGAACCTCTCTTCGTTGTCTATGGCAGACACAGTCCATATCTTCATTGCTTCACCTCGGTGGAATACATCCTCCAGACGATCTCCCTGTCGTCCGTCGAATAGTTGTACTGCCATACGCTGCGGCCACACTTCCCAGGATTCGAGAGCACGTCCTTGACGTCGGAAGCGATGCGCTCCTCTACATCGTCGTCGTCCAGCCCCTCGTAATTAGCCCTGACAGACTCTTCCACGGCCTTGCGAAGAGCCTTCAGGCAGGCCTTCTTGTCGGAGCACGCGACAGCATACGGCGTAAGCGATTCATGTACGGTCTGATGCCCGAAGGCGTCACCGGTAAGGGTGAACGCCTCGCACATTATCCAGACCTTTGTCTTGACCTTGTCCATCAGAACACCACCTCAAGCTTTCCTTTCATTGTTTGCCTTCGGAAGCATGAACATCATTTGGGGCATCGGGTCGTAGTACACCCTGTCGTCCTCCTCCTTAGTAGTTTCAGTAGGATAGAGTTTCACAAGATCCTCCATCTCCTTCTCAAGACGCTCAAGGCATCCAAGGCATTCCTTTGGAACGTCCGCCCCACGCTCGTCCCGAGCCTTCTTCATCATCAGCCATTTCTGCACAGTCCTGTACAGCATGAGTCCAGGGCACATGCGATAGCCCTGCACCTTCTCTTCGAGATAGTTGCGAAGCGTGGTCCACACCTCGTCCATGTCGATGATGGCGTTTCCGACTTTGAGCCATGTGATGTCGAGGTACTTCGTCTTGAGGTACGGCCACCAGCCGCCCTCCGGGCACGACCAGTTGCCGTCTTCGTCGAACACCGGACGTCCGATGTCGTACCACATGTTCTCCACCTCATCCTTGACCCATTCCTCGTACAGCTTCCGCTGCTGGCAGGCATACCCCTCCTCGAACGGGATGAGCCTCCAGTACTGCCAGAGCTCGTCCGAATCCTTGTCGTTGAGGATTGCGCGGACAACCGCCTTCACCTCTTTCCTCTCGCACGGAAGCAATCTGTTGCCCTTGCGCTCCCTCGGCCTTATGCCAAGCTGAGCTATTTGCTCTTTTGTGAATCCCATCCTAGAGACCTCCTTGTCAGTTCATCCGGCTCCCAGTCCGGGCAAGCCTCGTTGTTGTTGAATCGCCAGTCCCTGTGCGGGTTCCTGAGCTTGCACTTGCATACGTCCTTTTTCTCGTCTACGCCATTGCAGTGCTGACAGTTTCCGCAGTAACCGGTCTCTTCTTCATCAGGCCATTTCCAGGCCCGGCAGGAGAGCTTCGTCGGCCTTTTCGACCTTTGGGGGAGAAACGGATGCTTGGGGGACGCCTTCGTCCCCCTCTTCGTCCCGCCCTTCGCCTTTGCTTTTCCTGTACGCTTCAAGATCATAGTCAACCACCTTTTCCTTGAGCTGCTCGCGGAAGATGACCATCAGCTTCTCCTCCGCGTGAGAAGCCTTCCGGCCGAACACGCGGAATCCGATGTCCTCCCCGTTGAACATGACTCCATAGCAGTTCTCTCCGTTCTTCGGCTTGATTGCGTAGTCAGGCTTCATCACGATCTGGATCATGGACTAGCCTTCCTTTCCTCCAGAAGATACGAACGAGAACACGCCCTCCCTCGGGCACTCGGCGAAGGCCTCGCTCCTTACGATGCACGCGAACACGTGAACGCAACGCTCGAACCTCTGCCGGCTCATGGACTTCGCAAGTTCCATGTAAGCCCTCGTCCTTTCGGCGCCCTCGGCAGGATCCCAGTCGAGAATGTTCCAGTTGTGTTCGTCCGGAACAATCTCGCCTGTCCACTGCTTGAGCTGGTCTTCGTTCTTGAGATGGTGCATGAGGCAGTCCATCGCCGCAATCACCTCGGCCCTGTTCGCAATCTCCTCTCCGAGAACGTTCTCGAAGTCGGCAAACGACTCAGGCTCCTTTGGCTTGCATTCCTTTTTGCGACTCTTGCAACCCTTTTGGACTAATCTTTCGCTGTATATCCTGTCCACCTTGTCGAGGTCGACCTTCATCTTGGCGAGAACATACTCTGTCGCGTTGTACGGATGCAACGCTCCTCCACCCCACGCCTTGGCTATCTCCCTTCTGACATCGCATGGCATGCACTCTATCAGACCGCCATAGTCGTAACCATGCTTTTCGTTGAGCTCTTGCCATGTCATGGAATCACCTCGAAAATCCTCCGAACAGCTCGTCCGGCTCCCTCAGATCCTCGTGATCCGGCTCTTTGTCCTCCGAGAACGGATCTCCTTCGTGGATCCTCCCCATGTCGACGAACTTGAGCTTGCAGAGCCGCTCCCAGAGCTTGGAGAGGCACTGCTGCCCCGGCCAGCTCTCCCATGTCCTGTTGCAGTAGGACACCTTCGTGACGCGCTTCCCGAAAAGCACGTTTTCGTTCTCGCGGTACTGAGACCAGTCATTCACCATGTCGTCGAGACGCGGAAGCGGACCTACGACGCACGCCCTGTGCATGAATCCGCTTCGCGAGCTCTTGCTGTGCACGAAGAAGTCAACCGACCTGTCGTGCCCATCCTTGTCCTTCCACCCAAACCTGTATTTCTTGAACATGATTCCTCCTATTTCACAGTCACCTTCACATCGACCTTAAGCGGTCTGACTCTGCTCGGGAAGGGCGTCCCTCCGGCCCACAGGACGACGTCCTCCTGCGTACACAGAGCCTCCACGGCCTCATCGTACGTATCGTAGCGGTCAGCCGAGAGGGGGTTGCTCGTAGTCTCGCAGCTGTCTCCGTGATAGCCGCGATCCTCGACCGTCATGAACTGGCTGATCGACGGGTCTCCTATGATCCAGAAATCGTCCTCGTCCCTGACCACGTCCGACTTCGATTTCTTCGAGCGCTTCGACATCTCAGAAATCTCCATCGAAGCGGACACGCTGTAGTCCGCCCCTTTGTCATTGTTCTTTGATATGTCGACCTCTACGCCGAACCGTCCCATGCTCGCCGCGAACCTTCTGAGCCAGAAGACGAGACGGTTCTCCTCGGTCTCGTCTACCAGCCCATCCATCTCCACCTCAATGGAAATGCTGTCTCCGAAGCCAACGATCACGTGGTCTTCCAGCCACATCGGCTTCCCGTTGTCGAACGCGATGTCGTTTCCTTCCTCGTCATGAAGCGAAAGCGAGCCGTGCGTCCTCACGTACTCGCGGAACTTCCTTCTCCATGTCTGCAGATCTTTTTTGGATATCATATCCTGTCCTTTCTGATGATGTGGTACACGTCTGCTCCATTGTCCGTCTCCGTGTAGTCGATAAGGTAATCCTTGACTGCGGAGTCAGGGTCGAACCGGCATCCGATCCTCTTGAACAGACGAGTGAACGTGCTCATACCCTTGCCGTCGAAGTGGAAGTGCGGCATCGGAGTCCTGTCGATCGCATATTCCTTCCACAGCTCCTCGCCGTGTTCGATCACGAACCGGTCTAGCGAAGCCCTGGCGGCCGATAGAGTCACAAACGCACCATATCCGTCCTTCTTCTTGTGGTTGAAGCACAGGGCCTCGTATACCGCCGCGCTCCTCTTGTCGTAGCCGCATCCCGTTGCGCGGCCTTCCCCCATCGCCGTGTTAGTCCCATACTTCTCGTCCTCGTAGCAGAGATAGGCGAACGCATGAGGGTTAGACCCATACATCCTGCTTCGCGACCACTCCACGCGGATGTTGATCTCCACGAGCTTTCCGGCCTTGTCGGCATCTTCCAGCCTTCGCTTCCACATTCCGATCTCATTGGGAAGCGACTTCTCAAGATATTGCCGAGCCTTGTCGACATCCTCCTGCAGCACGACATGTCCCTTCGCCATCCACCGGACGCTGCTCTTCAGCCTGTAGCAGTTGTGCTCCTTGTCGAAGCACTTAGGGTTTCCAAACGTTCCCTCCATCGCCTCCAGCGTTTTCTTCGCCGCTTCAGTCTCGCGATCGAAATAGGCGACGAGCCCCTTCTTAACGGCTCCGTAGTTCTTGATGTGTCTCATGTCTTCCTTTCATTTTTCAGACGCGATGTAGACGAGATACTTGTACAGCTCATCGATGCTCGCCGCGCCATATCCCACGAAGTCGAGAGCCTCGGTGATGAACCTGCGGATGTCTCCGTCCGTCCACTCCTTCCGCTTCAGGAGAAGCTGTCCTCCGTCGACCTCGCGCAGGCCTTCCGTAGTGTCGTCTACGTATCCCTTGTCCACTGCGTCCACAACGATGAACGCGGAACCCTTCGTTCCGTCGAGCTCATACCTCTCGACCATGATGTAGTCGTCGAACCCTTCGTCGATGTCGTCCGCGTCAAGGTTCCCCCCTGCTCCGAACGCAATGTTGAAGAACTCCTCGGACGCTGCGTCGTAGAGGACTATGCCTCCTTCCCACTCGAACTTGTTCTTCGGAACCACGTCCTTGAACCGCTCGAACGACGCCCTGTCGCTCTTTGCGAACCTGCTCTCGTTCTCTTCCGCCATGTCTCCTCCTAGACCAGCGGAAACGCGAACTCGTCGCCTTCGCATATCCCGTATTCCTTTTCGAGAGCCTCGCACATGAGGAGGCACGCCTTGCACGCCGCCTCGTTCCTTCCGTCGAAGCGCTCGGCACGCTTCATCCTCGCAAGCTCCCTTACAAAGGGAATGATGAATCCTCCCGTGAACGACTGCACGAGAGTCCTGTGCATCGCCGCCATGCCCATGGCGAGCCGCTCGAGGTCCTGCCTGCTTCCATACCGGTTGGTGAGCGCCTCGAGATTCATCCTAGCCTCATCAACCTTGTCGACCTTGTCGACATCTTCTTCGTGTCCTTTGTCTGCCATAGCACACCTCCTTTGATGTTGGCATCCTCCCAGTTCTGTTCCTGCACCACAGGAACGCCCATCTCAAGCGCGACGCGAAGCTCCATGCGTGCTCCCTCGCTGGTCTCCCAGCCGCGCAGCATGAATATCGCGTCGCACTTCCTGAGCGCCGCGATGTCGGCCTCCAAGACCATCTCGACCAGTTCGGGGTTCGAGTCGATCTCCTCCGGGGTGGCGATGGAGTCTCCTATCTCCATCGGATTCACCGCATGGAAACCGGCTTCTTCGAGCCTTTTCGACCAGTTCCTGAACTGCCACCTGTTGTAGTCGGCCACCCCGCGCATCTTTCCCGAGACGTATACCGTCATTCCGGGCCGCAACACGTAGGGAAGACCCTTCACAGCCGTCTCCAGTCCAGCGACTTCACGAGCCAGCCGAATCTGTCGGACAGCGCGTCCGCGATTCCGTCCTCGATATCGTCCGCCTGCATGAACAGCCTGAACGAGTCTGGAAGGTCCACCTTCTTGCCGTCCGTCTCCCACCGAATGTTGAAAGCCTCGACCTCGACAAGGCCAAGGTATCCCTTTGTCATTTCGGCCATCTTTGCGAGAGCCCTCACGAGATGCCGCTCGCACGCATCGTCGTCCGAAGGCTGCGAGGCAAGACAGACCATTGCGCAGCTCTCGACCTTCTTCACGACGTCGCGAATCTTCGAGTTCTTCTCGGTCATGACGGAACCTCCAGCTTGACAACCTCTCCCCTGTACGAGAAGCTTCCGTCGCACAGATGCCATGCGAGCTTTCCGTCCTCGGAGTAGTACCAGTCTGAATATTTCCGGCTGTCTTCGTCCTGCTGCATCCCACGCAAGTCCGCGAGCGACTTTGTTTCGCCGTCGATCTCGATCTCCGACGTCCAGTCCTCTCGGATGGCCCTGTTGAGCTCTCTGACCGCAGCATCCTCGCTTGCGAACAGCTTCACGTCGCAAGCGATCTCGTCGCTCGGGGACTCGCCGTAGTAGTAGCACGCCGTCTTTACGCACCATACGACACCCTTGCGGCTTTTGAAGGCAACCTTCTCTTTCAGCTTCCCGTTCTCCGCCTTAAGCTTGCCATACTGCTCGACGTACCACGAAGAACTGTGTACGGCATCCTTTGCCCCAGGCTTTTTCGCAACATCAAGGTAATATACCTCTTGTGGCTTCCTTGGCATTTTCATCTCCTTTCTCCCTGATTTCAGGGACCGCCGTCCGCTCGATCTTGTAGTCCGTCACGCAGTCGCCATACCGGAACTGCGCAGACTTTCCGCCGAACCACTGGCAGTATTTCTCCACGGCGCACTCCAGTTCCACTTCCGTATACGAAATGCCCGTGAACACGGTGTTGATCACGCATTCGGCGAGATCCTTCTTGATGAAGTCTACGGCTTCTTCGGATGTCGAGAACAGGCATGACGACGCGCAGTTCTCGTAGTTTCCGTGAGAGGTTCCGTCGACCGTCACCATGTACACATAGCCGCTAGTCATCGCACACCTCGGCTATCAGAGGGTCGTCCGCAAGAGGCATAAGCTTGTTGATCAATTCGTCGAGCTTGGGGTTCTTCCATATTCTCTTGCTGGCGTACCCCCGCCCGATGAACTCGGTCGCAACATCCCTGTAATCTCTGAGCGTGCTGCTCAGATGCTTGGCCTCCCACTTGGCTGTTCCGACAAGTCGACTGAGAGTCTCGGCATAGTCTCCGCACATCCTTGCGCTGTCCTTTGCGAGAAGCTTCTTGTTTTCATACAGTTCATTCGCATCGAACTCAACCACCCACTGTCTCCCGTCGTCGGCCGTGCACTCGCCTACGAACTCTACCCTTGGGTATGACGTGATCGTGCTTCCCTTCTTCACTTCGGCGCCACGCATGTTGATCGAATAGACGCGAAGAATCAGCACCTCCTGATCCCTGAACACCTTCGCGCCTCCGACACTTGCGATGTGAGCCCTCAGCATAGTCTTCCCAATGAACGAAAGGGCTATCCTGTACACTGCGTCGAAGGGGTCTTCCCCCTCCTTCGCCACTGGGTAGCGGAAATGCCTCGCCCAGATGGAATACTTCGATTGCACCATATCAGTTCTCCATTTTCATTGATTCAATGGGTTGAACCGACGTGGCTGTAAACCTCGCCGGTTCGTAGTTTGACGGCGTCCCGGCCGTCGTGATGTAGCACCCGTGGCACGGCTCCTGCACACTCGAGTCTCCGGTCTTGTAGTTGAAATCGAGATGCACGCACCCATGGCACTGAATTATGCTTATCATTCCACGTACCCTCCGTGGTAGTCGCTATCGGCCTTGTATGCCCCTCCTGACACGACGACCGACCCCATGCTCATGGGCTGGACGTCGAGATACTTCAGCTCGTTCCTGGCCCATGTGCAGTTGGGGTTCTTCTTCAGTATGCCGACAAGCTTCTTCCTGTACTTCTCGCGCTCATCTTCCGTCATGGCTCAGGCCTGATCGGGCTTGAAGATCTTGTTGCACTCCTCGAACTCGAGGTTCGTGAGCGACGCATGGATGGCATACATGGCCGCCATGGTCTGCACTCTGCTCTTGCAGTCGTTCGCAATGGCGAGGAACAGCTTCTTGTGGGCAAGCGTCAAAGCCTCAACCTCCTTGCCGAACGGGCACACAGGAGACTCAGCCTTCTTGGCCTTCTCGACCTTCTTGGCCTTTGTGACCTTCTTGACCTTCTTGACTTCCTTGGTTTTCTTCATCTTCTTCTCCTTTGAGTTTCTTCATCGTATCCTCCCTGTCCGGGAGGATCTCCTTTAGACAGTTTTCGCACAGATGCGCGTTGTCCGCCCCTCCGTACACGAGCACAAGCGCTCCTGTTCCGGAAGGCACGGGCTTCGCGCACCTGTCGCAGACGATCATCTCGATCTTCATGGGCTTTTGACTTTGGGGACGTAGTTTGTCCACGTGTCATGGCGCTTCAGCGCACCGCATCCGCAGTGCCATTCCTGCTCCATCGCAACGGCCGTGACCTCCACCCATCCGTTCGTGACAAGCCACCACTCCCCCTTGCAGAAGCATGGCTTCTTCATGGCCTCCCGGATGTAGTCGTCAGCCCTCCTGTCGCCTTCCTCCAGGTAGAACTCCGGGTATCCGACAGGATAGATCCATCCGCTCTCGCGGCTTGGACCATGCCTGACGGATACGTGCAGCCTCCTCCCAAGCTCGACGCGTGAGACCTCATGCGGATCGTTCGTGGAGCACAGCACGGTATGCGAGCACTCAAACACGACACGGGGCCGCTTGTACTCATGCTCTCTGGAGCATCCTGAAAGCATGAACGCGCATGCAACAACAATCATCGTCTTCACAGTTTAACCTCCTGTTTCTCTGCGTCCTGAAGCTGATATCCCATCTTAAGTTTCCTGCCCAAGCAGGCATACTCGAATATCCACTTCCATTGCATGTCATTTCCCTTGGCGGCATCGGCAATCCAGGTCGCCACGATGAACTCCTCGTAGATCGGACAGAGCTTCTTCTCCTCCGACGAGCACGTGCATCCCGGATGAGCCTCCAAGCACCTCTCCTTGACCTTCTTCAAGGCGTTTTCGGCAATCTTCACGGCCGAATCGTAGCATCTCAGGTGGACCTTCTGCTCGTTTGTGACGTCGCCTGCCTTGATGGCCTCGTCAAGGTTCTTCTCAAGCCAGTAGTTGGCAAGGTTCACGTCCTTGATGTACTTGGCGAACTTCTTGACCGTGGACGCCGCCTCGTCCAGCTTCTGTATTTCCTTTTCCGTCAGATCGTGAATTTTCATGTGTCATCCTCGACATGAGCTCGCAGAAGGCATGGCCGGCCTTTGAGCCGACCTGCCTCGATGCAAGCATGAGCTCTTCTGTGCTCACCCGTCGCATATCGTCATCTCCGGCTTCTCCAGCTTCATCAGTCGGTCAGCCGGTCCGTTATCACAAGCCGTACGAAGTGCACGGTGTTTTCCATGCGGTCTCCGTCGACCGTTCCCTCGGAGTGCTGAGTCCTCACCTTTGAGGGGTCGCTGCATCCAAGGGCGGTGAGAACATTCTCAAGCACTTTTCCTGATGCTTTGATCTCGACATTCCTGGTCATGCTGTCAGCGCTGGGTCTATCCTCGACATGGACGCTGTATCCGGACGGATCGAACCCCATCTTGACGAGACGGTTTCCGATGTGCCTCGACCACATCTCGTCGATCATCGAGGAAAGATCGTCGCGCAGCATGACAGTCCCGTCGGACTGAACGTCCCCGTTTCCGAACAGCGGTTTTCCGTTGATCTTGATCTCATGCTTCTGGGCATCAGAAAGATCGCTTAGCTTGATCGTATCCTCTGCGGATATTTCCGGAACCTTTGCCATTCCAGACACCCTCACAATGCACGGAACGCCGTCATTGCACGAATCCTGCGCCCACTCCACGAACCTTCCGGCCTCTATCTTGACGCCGCTGTGGAAAACGAGCTCATTCCACTTTGCTCCGCTAATGCCAAAGGATTCCACAAACTCTGTGTGCCAAGTCAAGCTCTTTCCGTCAACTGTGACGAGCTGCATGTACCCATCCCCGTTGTTGAAATCCCCGTAGTTCCCGTAGTCAACGTTTTCCAACTTCCCGAAGAAGGCATACGCCTCGGCGAGCTTCTTCTGTGATCCGTCTTCTCCTACCTCGATCTTTCCTTCCTTGTCCACGGCGAAAACCTGCACCAGCGCAGCCTTCGCCTTCTTGTCTTCGTTGCTCATCTTCTCATCTTCCTTTCGTTTTTCTTTACTTTGTTTTTCCAAACTCCCTGCGGCACGCCTTCACTACGCGCTCAAGGAACTTCGACGGCTCTATCGTGTGCTCGCGGGGAATGCGACCGTCCTTTGTCATGCTGTCCTCGTTCCAGTAGCACCTGGCGTAGTTCTGCTCCACATCCTTCCGGATGTCGTCTACCGTCTCATTTCTCGCCATCTTTCATCTCCTTCGTCTGTTCGTAGGCCATCCGCATGGCTACAAGCCAGAACACAACGAAATTGCTCACGCGCTTTCCGCATTCCCAGATCCACTCGTTGCAATCAGGAAATATTTCCTTGATGTCCAGCTCTGCTTCATAATTCGTGAAGCGAACGCAGTTGTCGAACTCCACGTGGGAGAAGAACGAGTCGCAGTGGTCCTCGAAGAACTCGTCGAGCTTCGCGTGGTCTCCGTCTTGTCCGTACTCCAAGGCAAACCTTTCGCACAGATCTTCCTTGAACTCCTCCAGCCCCCAGTCGTACAGATGGCTGGCCGTCTTCACCTTCTCAAGAAAGTAGCACTCGTTGATATCTACCAGCCCATCGCTTCTCTTGTACGTAAAGCACCTTGCCATGCCGAACAATGTAGCAGGACATGTCGGATAGACCACAGCCTCGCCCAGGTCTCCGGTGATGTACACCGCCTTCGTGTCTTCTCGCTCATGGTCGAACACCATGCGGACCCAATGCTGGATTGTCCCTGGCTTCTTCCAGTCCAGCACGTCGAAGCTTTCGCCTCTCACATACCTCGCTTCATGGTTCTTGAACGCACGAACGGCATCCTCTATTGAGCCTTTCCACAGTTTCATGATCCACACCGCCTCATGTCAGTCGTTTATGAGCGACATCAGCTCCTCTACCCGCTTCGGTATGTATCCGATTGCGCAGTATGTGTTCGTGCCACCTGTCCAGTCCTCCGCATGGGCCATTGTGCGCATGAGCACCTTGCTGTACCACGCCTTCGGAAAGAACCTTACATCGCTGATCGACAGGTACACATGCCTGTCGGGCTTTCCGTTCTCCCCCTTCCTCGTAATGACGGCCGAGAACTCATAGTGGTTCCTGTGAACATCCACGCTGTAGCCTTTCAGGGCCTTGCGGAGCCACCGCGCATACTCGTTCTGGAACGCCTTGTAGTCGTCTCCGGTGTAGCATCCGCTCGAGAACACGTGATTCATCCACCCCCTGAGCTGCTTTGGTACGTCTTCTTCTGTCATGTCTCCTCCTGCTTTGCCTCCGAGATGCGCCTGCCGGCGATCTCGAAGTATTCCTTTTCCTTTTCGATTCCTATGAACCGATGTCCAGTCTGCACGCATGCAACACCAGTAGATCCAGAACCCATGAACGGATCCATCACGACCGATCCCGGCGGCGCCACGAGCGTCACGAGATACCTCATGAGGGCGAGCGGCTTGACGGTCACGTGGCTGTTTCCTTCTCCGCGCTCAGACCTCGACGCCTTGGCGCAGTAGAAGAACCTCGCCGCAGACCCCGAATCGTTCCGCGGAACGCACTTCTTCCTGTTCCCCGAGAACTTTCCGTAGATGCCTCGCGTCGTCTCGCTCGGCTCCTTGCCGGTCACTGAGCCCTGCTGACCCCTGCTCTCCGGAAACAGATCCAGCACCTCCGGAGATCCGTCGTGGATGAGGTTCGCCGGAAATCTTCCGACTCCCGCCGGCCGGTTCCCGGATACAAAGTTGAATCCCATCCCCTGCGTGTCCGCCTTGTGCTCGTTGCGCTCTATCCCGTCCGTCAGGTTGTCGCCGTCAGGCAGCGGAACACGGCACGCATCGATGTTAAGCGCACCAGTCCCGTGCTTGAGTACGTTGTTGATCACCGTACCGTCAAGCGGCTTCCTCGCTACGAGGATGGGCTCGTAAGCGGGTTTCAGGCACGTCCCAAAACCCTCCCACTTCGCGGCCCCAGGAGACAGCTCTCGCACCTCCTGCTCGACCTCGTGGCGCTTGTGGTTTCCCCTCAGCAGGTTTCCACCCTGCATGCTCGTGTCGACCTTGCGTGTGCCTACGACCTTGCCCTCGTAGCCGTTGTGCCTGTCGATCGCCTTGGCGATGTTGAGCGACTTCGGCCATCCTCCTCCGAATACCCACATAATGCAGTCGCGGATCTCCCAGCCGGCATCCTCGATGGCGCATGCGAGACGATGGTATGTGCGAGTGCCGCCGAACGCAAGAAGCCAGGCTCCGGGCTTCGCAACCCGGATAGCCCGCTTCCAGAACTCGACGCCAGGCACGCACCCGTCCCACTCCTTGCCCATGAAACCGCCTTTGCCGTCGCCGGTAAGACCGTACGGAGGGTCGGTCACTATCGCATCCACGGAATCTGGCGGAAGAGTCGGCATCAGGTCGAGGCAGTCGCCTTCCTTAATGCTCCATCCGTTCATTTTCATTCACCAGCTTGTTCGATGACTTGGCGAGCGCGTCGAGCGCAGATGGTATTGCAGCCATTATTGCATCGTCCTCGTCACGCTCCTTCTCCGTCATCCCGAAACGCTTCACAAGGTGCAGGGCACCGCTCATCATCATGAACGGCTGCTGGAGGTACGTTGCCTCCTTGCTGTGCCCCTGCGCCATCGGGAACTCCATCATGAGATCGCCAAGCTTCTTTGCGAACTCGTTCATGCTCTTCTTGAAGTCGGGACCAAGTTTTTCGTCTATCGCCCGCTCCTCTTCACGCGTCAGTTTGATTTCGCGCATTTCTTCCTTCTCCTTTCCTTGACCATGTACTTCTCCATCTGCTTTTCCGCGCTTTCCCTGTCAGGGAAGAACTCCGTGCATACATGGTCCACAGGACATTCCTTGTTCTTGCAGTAGAACCGCAAGGCGTAATATCCGTACCAGTTCGCGCATCTGCACTTGAACAGACGCATTACTGCGTTGCGCCCGCACACAGGGCAGACGGTAGTAGACTGAACGTACGCCCTCTTGCACCCGCTCTTCTTCATTGTAGCCTCCACCTCTTGATCGTGCTCAGAGACTTGACAATGTCGTCCTCGCCCTTGATGATTATTTCAAGTGTCGTAGTCGATCCGAACAACCTACGGTCCTCATGAGCAGTTACGCACTCGATACTCTCAACTTCTCCGTCCATGTACTCTATCACACAGACCTTGTCGTTTTTGAGGCAGAACATGGTTATGGCAATTGTGACTATGGCAATAAGCAAGATCCAGAACCAATTCATTGAAAATAGTTCTACCACAAAAGCCAAGAACGACTGACGGCGTCCGCAAGTGTAATCCATCAAGAAACCCCCTTCTCGCAGTTCCCCCATGGCACCTGCCTGATCCGCAGGTGCTCAGGGAACTTCGTGATGTCCCGCTCGCACTTCCCGTCCAGATCGATCTGCTTCACGAACACAGGCACGTTTGCCGCCCTGCACTGCTCTACGATGGACTCGATCCATTCGAGCTTGCACGGGCGCCTGTTCGATCCGCTCTCGCAGCCTACCGCCACCCACTTGAACATCTCAACCATGTCGCACATGTCTATCGGACCAAGCAGAGGCTCGGCCGACAGCCACATCTTGTGGCGGAACGGTATCGCCGCCGCATAGTCGACTCTTCTGTTGAACCATTCCTGGTTTTCCGCGGTGAACCCGAAGTACGCGTTCGGCACCTCCGAGTAGTCTCGCAGAGTTATCAACATATTGTCAACACGCTTCGTGCAGAACAGGTATGTCGCGTCGAACGGCCTCTTTCCTCCTCCATGCGGATCGAAGTAGAACAACTTATCAAGGATGGACATCGACTCCTCTTTGGAGATCCAGTCCCCCCATAGATCCGTCATGTTCCCGCAGAACACGACACCTGACTGCGGAGGCGTTTTCTTGTTCGTCTTGTGCGGCTCGAACGACTGACCGAACCTGTCAACCGTCGCGCACCTCGCATAGCAGTTGTCGCACGCCGGCGAGATTGGCTTGCATCCCAGCCATGGATTCCACGGCTTATCCCAGTAGACAGCCCTTGGCCATTGAATGAGGTCGCTCATTTATCCTTCCCTCCACCCTCTGCGTCAGACTTTTTTATCCCGAACAACTTGCGATCCTCTTCCGTGATGAACGGCTCCGCGTACTTCAGAGAATCGGATGCTAAGCTCTCAAGCCGTGCCAATTTTTCAGGAACCTCCACACCTTTGCTCCTATAGTTAAACTCGCACACCTTTGATATGAAATCGCGGCACAGTCCAAGGCTTGAATAGCAGACAGTGAGAGCCTTGTGCTCAAGATGCTTGCCGAGCCCTTCGACAAACCCATTGAACTCTTCTTCTGTCAGCGGAGAAGCCTTCTTCTCTTCCGCGCTTTTTATTTCCTCAGACATTAGATATCTCCTTTTCTTTTTCTTCCTTCTTGAACTCCATGAGCCACTCGGCGCCTAGACTTCATCTCCTGCGTCAGGATCGGACTGTATCGTCATGCCCTTCACTGACTGCGCAAGCGTCTTGGCCACATGCGCCTTGATCTGGTCTGCCATCACGCGGAACACCCAGTTGCCCTGCCCAACCTCGAACAGCGCCATGTTCTCGTCGACACGCTGCTTGATCGTCCCCTTGAGGCTCTCCGACATTTCGGCAACCTGATGCAGAATCTCTTCGTCGAACGACCTTCTGACCTCTCTCCTGATGTGATCACGCGCTTCCGTCGTAAGCCTGATCATGTTGTCGTCCCTGTGGGGACACCAGATGCCGAGGTTCGTGCTGCCGTGGATGACTGAGATGATCAGCTTGTCGATCCTCTCCGACACCTGCTTCTTCACCTGCTCCTCAATAGTCCTCAACACGATCTCCTCGACGTTCATCCCAGGAATAATCATCGTCGGCACGTCATTACTGACCTTCTGCTTTTTGACGCCAGAGCCGACTCCAGACTTCGCCATTCTTTTATCAGTCTTCATTCTATCGCTCCTTTTCTTTTTCTTCCATGAAGTCATCCATTGTTCCTTTCCTCATATAGCACCCGCCTGACAGTATGCTCGATCGCTTCTCTAAGCGAGTCGCTGTAGGTGATCTTTTCTATGAGAAGGCGCATCATCATGTCCTCTACAATGCGACGGTGGTTCACCATAAGGTGATCCACCATCTTCTTCTTGAAAGCTTCGATGTCCGGACCAAGGTCGATCGACTTAATCGCTGCGCTTGCCAATGGTCCGAGCTTGATCTCTGTTGTGTTGTTCCATCCGATTTTATCCCTTACAATCAAGAGATCCTTGAACTCCTCGCATTTTGTCAATGCCTCAAGTAGCGCCTGCTTGATCAGGTCTGCGACCTCTTCTGGAGAGAGCGACTTGATTCCGTCCGAGATCACCTTCTCGAAAGTTCCGCTCTCGATCTCAATGTTAAGCTTCATTTCTTTCCTCCTGATTTTCCTGTTTTTCACGCGTCCTTTGACAACAGCGCAGCAGTAGCGCAGATGTTTTCGACCTTCGACTCGAACCTGTAAGGCAGTTTCCCTCCGTTTATGTCGGACAGGATCTTGTCAAGACGCTCACCTTCCTCCTGTACCCTTTTAAGGCTTGCATGTGAAATGCCGTCAAGCATCTTTAGCACTGCGCGCCTGAAGCA
>Ga0310694_10000062_pt1 | contig 162776 bp, 135 predicted proteins | sample 174DNAGHGhighgp2_FD_203884 | JGI IMG/M metagenome (GOLD analysis project Ga0310694, IMG submission 203884) | Sheep rumen microbial communities from Palmerston North, Manawatu-Wanganui, New Zealand - 1742 DNA GHGhigh gp2 (v2) (version 2) | ecosystem: Host-associated > Mammals > Digestive...
TAATGTTTTATTATTTTCAAATGTTGCTTTTCCTCCTTCTGTTGTTTTTACTGACATATAAGAATCTTTTGTTAATAACTTTATATCTAATGGTTCTGTACTGTTTAATGGTTCAACTGAATAATTTTCTCCTTCAGCAAGATTTACATAAGCTTCAGATATTTCATTATTATCACCATCTGCAGAAGAATTATAAATAGGACTTATATCACATTCTAGTTCGCCGCTAACTTTATTAGTGCCTTCAATTATTGCTTCTTTATTTGTTTTATTATTATCTTTAATGAGTAATCTAGTTGTGTTTTTATACATTAAGTTAACGTGTCTGGAAAGTTTCACACATTCGTTGTTTTCCATCAAAGTTTCAATATCAGGAACATCTTCTTTTGATATCGAATATACCTCAAAGCTAACTATATCATCAGAATGAGAATAAATTTCACTATCAGTGTCAATACCAACACTGCTAAAATCATTCTTTATATATAGATATCTTTCCTCCGAATAATCATTCTTCAAATAATAATTTCTTACCTGCGTATAATCATTTTCATCATAAATTGGAATTCTAAATCCATAATAATTATTTTCAGAAAAATAAATACCTCTATTAATATAAAATGTTGCATCTAATTCTTGTGGTTTTCCTGTTATAATTACTGCATGTCCTTTCTCAGCATTCTCACGCATAAAACCACATAATAATAATTTTTCGTCATCATTTTTTTTTGAATTATCATCATAATATGATACAACACTATCATAAAATTTTTCAAAATCATTGCCTTTATAAAGTTTTGTACTATAATTTTTTTCTACTCCTGTTTGAAGCAACTGATAAAAATTAATTAATTCTTTTAATTTCGTATTCTTATTAGTTGGAATCAAATGATATGTACTATCAGCTTTTTCATTTGCACTTTGCCAATTTTCCTGTGATAAAACTCCCATTTTAAATAAAATTGCTGTTATTGCCATCCCTTCACAAGAGCCACGCCATTCTTCTTTACGCATTACCTCAGCATATTCTTTTAACGAATTTGGATAATAATTTATTAAATCCCCTACTTCATATGAATCAAAATAATCTGGACTATTATAAAAACTATAGTTATCTTCTCCCCAATTAAAAAATATGGTTTCACTTTCAAATGTAATATTATGTTGTTTAGCATATCTTTCGGCATAACTTCCAGAATATCCTACTATAATCACTTGATCTTCTATTCCATCAAATGCATCGTAACCTATTTTTTTTACCTTGTTTCCTATTTTAATTCTCTTAAAATTATGACAATATTTAAAAGCTCTATCACCTATTTCTGTTACATCAGAATCTAAACAAAAATATTCCACTTCATCATCAGAATCTGTTAGAAAACCATACAAAACATTCCCGTTTTTGTTTTTTAATGCATAAATATTTTGTTTAGTATACAACTTGATGGAAAAATTCTCGTTTTCTCTCATAGATTCATGAAAATCAAATTCATATACATCATGTGTTGCAAAGGCATTTATATCTAAATATGAAACTGTTCCGGGAATAGATACATCACCTGTATATTTTTCAAAAGCATTATTTCTTATAGTTGTAAGTTTATTTGGTAATTGTATACTCTTAATTTCATCTAATTTTACGGCTCCTGCACATATTTCTGTTACTGTATATTGTTCTTTCTCTATAGGTTCTATTTCATCAGGGAAAGCAAGTCTTCCATATTCACTTATTGCTTCTTTTTTTACCTCTATTACTTTTGCAGTTTTATTATCTTCATCTAACGCATATGTTATTCCATTAATTGTTATTATATTATTTATTAATTCATATTTTATACCATACTTTTCAGCACATTGTTGAGCACTTGAACCATAATAACAGTAAATTGTTAATTTATAGCATCCTCCAAATGGGTTAGACTCTATTTGTACATTATGTGGTATTGTTATTTTTTCTAGGTCCTGACAGTTTCTAAATGCTCCATCTTCTATTTTTTGAACAGATTCAGGTATTTCTATTTCTTTAAAATCATTATTTATAAAAGCTTCTTTTCCAATTGTTTTTAAAGAATCTGGAAAACTTATTTCTCTAATACCACATCCTACAAATGCGTTATCTTCTATATTTTCTAATGTACCTGGAAATGATATATGCTCTATTTTATATTTTTGCGTAACATTTTTAGTATTAATACAATCAACACTTTTTACATTTATATCATTGACCTGCTCTGGAATTTCTAAGGAATCTATATCTTCATTTATAGTTATAGTTAATTTACCATTTTCAGTAATATCAAAGGTATAAGGGTCATTCTCATCTATCTCATCTAATAATTCATAATTAAGTTTATTTTTTTTAGCATATTCATGGGCAACCGAATCTTTGTAACAATATATCGTTAAATTGTCGCAATTTTCAAATACAGGAGATTCAATATATTCGACTTTTTTTGACAGTCTTATACTTTTTAACGCAGTGCAATCATCAAATGCATGACGTCGAATACGCTTTACACTTTCTGGTATAGTTATTTTTTCTAACGAAGTACATTCACTAAAAGCATATTCTCCAATACATGTTATACCTTCTGGTATTACTATGTCTTTTAAAGAAGTACATTCTTCAAATGCTTTCGATTTAATTTCCGTTACACTTTCTGGTATAGTTATATTTTCTAACGAAGTACATTCTCTAAAAGTTTCGCTCTCAATAGTTGTTATACTTTCCGGGATTACTATATCTTTTAAAGAAGTACAATATTCAAATGCTTCTTCTCCAATAGATGTAACGCTTTGCGGTATATTAATACTTTCTAATGAACTACAGAAAGCAAATGCACGACGTTCAATATTAACTACACCTTTAGGTATTTCAATATTCTTTAATGACTCACACGAACCAAAAGTAGATTCTTCAATAGTGGTTATACCTTTAGGTATATTTATATCTGTTACATTAGAACAGCCACTAAATGCACTTTCTCCAATAGTTGTAACACTTTCAGGTAATTTGATTTTTTTTAGTGAAACACAATCTATAAATGCATGATTTTCAATAGTAGTAACACCATCTGGTATATCTATGTCTGTTAATAATCTCCATGCATAAAATGCGCAAGCTCCAATAGTTTTTAAACTATCGGGCATTTTAACATTTTTAACATTACTCCACCCCGGTCTGATGGTTTGACCAATTCTATCTATGCCCTCTTCTATTATAACATTTTCTATCTTACTTGCTTTAATAGATGACGGACTTATAAATTCCTCGGGGCGATTCATGGTTAAAGTTAGTGTTTTTTCATCTTCAGACACTTTATAGTACAAAACATCTGAATCTTCTGCTTTTACCGTGCTCGGAACCATTGATAATAAAATGCTGAACGCCAAAAAAACACTTACTACTTTGTTGAAATTAATTTTTCTTTTCATATCTCTCTCTCCTTTTGGTATTAAATAATTAGTACAAAAATAATTCTGTCATTTTTCTCGTCTCTTAAGTGCAATTGACCTATATAATATCTTCTTTTGTCTGGCATTACTCCGGTATCACATAGCACACAGCAAGATAAACTACGGTCGAAAGCACTGCGAAAGTGCATGTAAGAATTCCGGCAGAGATCTTTGCTATCTTATAGGCTTTCGGCTTTGAGGTTTTCAGTTTGTCGAGCATGATACCTGCAAAAAGCATCTGTACAGGAACAGTAAGCACGATATATCTGAAATTGAGCGTGCATGTAAACGGATAATCGTATGCCATCTTGTATAAGTAGATCACGTTTAAGAAATAGAAGGAACCGAAGAACAACTTATGTACCGGATCCATTTTATTTTTCCTGATAAATGCGATGATCATTGATACAAAAGCGATGAGAGCCATCACTGCTGACAGCCAGAAGAAAACCTTTGCGGTCTTAATGATACCCGGCATGTTTGCGAAATTTCCTTCGTTGATATATTCACTGAACAGTGAGTTCTTCATTATTGCAATGAGCGGGTTATGCTCGTTGTATCCGGCATAGCCATCGTCGCTTATATACATCCACTGTTCAAATACTGATTTGAACTGATAGCCTGAAAAGTCCGTTATTCTTTCCTTAAACGGCGTTCCGGAAATATTCTGGAGAAGTCCCTCCGGAAGTTCCTGAACGTAGAGAAGCGGAACACCATAGTTTATGTAGTTTCTTGTACCGTACCAGAGTCCGAGAGGAGCACAGATAACGATGAATACAACAAACTGACGGAGTATCGTTCTCCATTCGCTCCTGAGATTCCTATAAAGCACTATTGCAAAAACAACAGCGGTCGAAGGAGCAACAAGTCCTGCGGTAAGCTTTGTCATCATACCAAGTCCGATGCAGAAGGCAAGCCTGATTATTCCTCGGTAGGTCGGTTTCTCATACCATTCAAGAAGAGCGACTAACGATCCTGCCATAAGTGCAGCTGCAAGAGCATCGTTGTTGATGCTTCCGGAATAGAAAGTGAGCTGCGGATGGAAAGATACAACTGCCAGCGGCACGTAAAGTGCGGCACCTTCCAGTTTAAAATGTCTGAATATCTTATAGGCGGATATAACTATGCACATCGAATAGAACAGCGGAAGCATCTGAACGCTCTCACGCGACTGATTGAGATCTATTTCGCAGATGTTGTTATTGAACCATATCCATACCGCACTGCAGAAATGGCTGAGGGGCGGATGACAGAACTGGAAGCGTTCCCTTATATCGAAGTCAGGCAGATGTCCTTCAGTGATGAGATATGTGATATATCCCGCATGTCCTTCACCGCAGTCAAAGGTCTGCACATCATGCTGTCTTACCAGCACGGACGTCCCGAGTACATAGTAGAGTTTCAGGAAAAATCCTGTGCCGAGAATAAAAAATGAAAACATCTGTCTGCGGTATTTTCTCCAGTCAGAGATAAACATCACAGCCAGCGTCAGCACACATCCGCCGGCAAAATGCCATACTGCCCTGTTTTCCGAGGCGGAATATTTCTTTGCAAGAAACGGAACTGCGCATGCAATTAAAGCCATAATACCTAAAGCTGCGTATTTATTTATTTTTCCTTTTTTGTAACCGCAAAAAAGAAGGGCGGCTGAAGATAACAGTACCAGAATGCACTCCGTCAGAAGTGCATTAGCCGGTATATTCTCCACTGCGCCCAGAAAAAACGGATGAATGAACAGACAGACTGCAAAAGTGCAGATGTAAGGATGTTTTGCGAGCAGTTTCACAAACCTGTCTGTAAAGCTGTAATTATCAGTCATAAACCTCTTCGTTTTCTTCTTCGTTTATTTCTTCTTCGTTTTCAGTATCTGAATCATCTTCAGGATCATCTGCATTTACTCTCAGGTAAGCTGCAGGATCCCTGCAGATATTCTTTTCGCGGACTTCAAAGTGAAGATGCGGTCCGGTTGAATCTCCGGTCGTACCGATTTCTCCGATAAGTTCTCCGCGCTTTATCTCGGTGCCGTTCTTTGCGATCACCCTGCTCATATGAGCATAAAGCGTTGCGAATCCGTCACCGTGGTCTATCATAACAAAGTAGCCGTAACCGCCGGTGTTCCATCCTGCAGCAATGACTTTTCCGTCAGCCGCAGCGTAAATACCGGTACCAGTCGGTGCCGCTATATCAAGCCCCTTGTGATTGCGGTCGCTGATAAACACATCGCTTATCTCGCCGCCGTCAACAGGCCACATAAACTTTCCCGTACCTTTGAGAACTGTATCCTCATATGCAGGTGCAGCCTCGGTCTGTGCAAGCATTATTCCGACTGCTATTTCCTCATCGACCGGAGGTTCAATCACTTCAACTGAAACAAGCTCACGTTCCGTTTCAGTATCTCCGTCGTACTTTACGCGGAACCTGCTTATGCTTTCGCCGTTTACGCCTTCGCGTATAAGCTCGCTTTCACCGCGTTCAAGGAATTCGCTGTCGATGATCTTTGTGTCATAAGGAACGACAGTTTTCTCTTCGGTCTCCTTTGTAACTATCACAGGAAGGTTCTGGCTTTTCCTTGCTATGGTAACAACTGTACCTGCTGAGAAAACATCAGGATCTTCTGCAAGTTCAGGATTCATGTCCAGAAGGTCACCGATAGTTATACCGTGATCTTCAGCGATCCAGTAAAGCGAATCTCCTTCAACACCGGTGTAAGTCACTTCCGGAGTTTCCGCCGTTAAATATTCCATGACTGAATCAGTGTCAGAGATCTTTTCATCAGGATAGAAGTCCTTTATAAATTCTATGCTGTTTTTATATTCCGCATCGATAACGCCGGGTTCTTTTTTTATCTGTTCAAGTCTTGAATCAAGCTTAGCCTTAAGTTCGGCACCGTCTTTCACGCATCCGGCAAGCTTACCGTCAATGAAAATGCCGACTGCTTCCGTACCGTTTTTACTGTCAGATGAAGTAAGAGTAACCACCCGGGTAACAGTTTCAGGAATCTCCGTTACCGGTGTCTCTGTAACTTCCTCTGATAATACGCCGGCGGCCGGTGTCACATTACGCGAAGCCGACATGCCGGATATCTTTGACTCGATCAGAGAAGCATTGTTAAGCAGAACTGCAAATGCAAGAAGTGCTGCTGCCGGAACACCGTAATGAACAAGCTTTGAAGCAAGCTGACTGCCGCCGGTAACCCTGATACTGCTGAGCGTCATATCTGTCATGTCACATTTTTTATCAGTTTTTCCGGCTTCAGCTGAAGATCCTGTTTCTTCTGTCAGAGAAGCTTTATCACTTTCATGTCTTTTTTCCGAAACGTCCTTATGACGTTTTCTGCCCATACAAACAGCTCCTTCCGTAAATTTTCGTTTAACATAAAGGAAACACTGATTAAACCGGAAATCCGGCTTCGCCCCGGACCCCCGCGCTGATTTATGAATAAATCAGCGTTCCCTAAAATATTACAAATTTATTACACTGTTTAATATTATATCAGACTCTCTGAAAAAATCAAACCTTTTATGGAGTTAAATGTAATTATCCTGTGTTTTTTGTATACTTAAGCATTTATTACAGTGCATCAGTCATCCGCTTACACAGAATGCACAACAGATATAATACCATCACTACACTATATTTCTTTAAAAGGATATTTTCTGAACAAATGCAGAATATTTTCCCATGGAGGAGCTTCCAGTACTACCGTCCCGCCTTTTCCATCAGGAAAAGATACCTCACCGCAGTGAAGGGTCTGCCCTTCCGCATCCTCACAGCTGCCGCCGTAAAGATCATCACCGGCAAGAGGAAATCCGATGTGGGAAAAGTGTACCCTTATCTGATGTGTCCTTCCTGTTTCGAGTTCTATTCTTGCGTAGGAATATTTTCCGCAGGAGGATATGATACGGTAATTGGTGACAGCGTTCTGTCCGTCAGGTGCAACGCATCGGGTAATAAGCGACTCCGTCTGCCGCTTTATCGGTGCATCTATCCTTCCCGATTTTTCTTCCGGCTCACCGCAGATAACGGCATAATAGACCTTTTTAACACTTCTCTGCAGACGGGCTGCACTGTGCTGGTCCTTGGCCACAACGCACAGTCCCGATGTATTTCTGTCAAGACGGTTCACCGGTCTGAAGGTAAGCTCCGGATAAAGTGCCGAAAAATAATTGCCGAGCGTATCTTCATAATGATTCATGGAAGGATGGACCGGCATGCCCTGTGGCTTGTTGAACACGATCACCGACTCGTTCTCAAAAACAACGGGAACGTTCAGTTCTGCGTTCGGCGGTATTTCATTTTCGTCGGAAACATGAAGTATTACCTCAGCCCCTGCCGGAACATCGTCTATTGTACGGATAAGTTTTCCCTCACACGTAATTCCCATAGGCTGACGTTTGAGCTTTGTGATAAGCCGCCTTGAAACACCTTTCTCCTTCATCAGAAAGAACTGAAGATTTACCGGAGCGCCGCTTTCGTTTCTGAATTTAAGATCCATTACCTGAGGAACGGCACTCTGCCGAGTATCTCGAAAGCCTGTGCCTGATGCCACATCTGTGTTGTAACGAGCACTTCAAAGCCCTCGCCCGGCTCACATGTTATCTCGTTCGGCTTGTATTTCGGAAGTCCGAAACATGAGAGCATGTTTGAAATGATTCCTGAGTGGGTAACTATAGCAGTTGCATTGAACTCCTCGTCCATCATGTTTCTGATTATTCTGTCAAGTGCCTGGTAAACACGCACTATCATGTCTGAGAGTGCCTCGCCGCCCGGAGGTGAATTTTCGATTCCGCCCTTGAGCCATTCCTTGTAATCGTCGCGCTTTATAAGCTCCTCAACTCCGAGTCCCTCGAATTCTCCGAAATCAAGTTCACGAAGATCAGGCACTACGATCGTCTGACGGTCCTTAAAGATGATCTCTGCTGTTTCAGTACATCTTTTCAACGGACTTGTATAGACCCTTTCCACTCCCGGATAATCAAATTCATCGAGCTTGTCAAGAAGTTCATTTCTTCCCGCTGCGGAAAGGGGATAGTCGGTTTTTCCGATATATATTCCCTTCTCGTTTGCCTCAGTTCTTCCGTGTCTCATTATGTAAAGTCTGTAACCCTTCAATTATGGAACCTCCGATCAATATACTGTATATAATATCTTTACAAAATTATAATTTTGAGCTATAATATTATAGTGAATACTGATTTATTTTTAATCAGCAAATCAGCGTTTTCAAGTGCAGTCAAAGGAGTGAGCAACATCAGAAAAACATCAGTTTTTAAAGCGATTATACTGATGGCCGCCTTAGGACTGCCTTTTTTATTTTATCATAACAGACATAATTATACAAGTACCTTTTTTTCACTGGATACCGTTGTCACTGTAAAGTCTGATAAAAACATAACAGAACCGATAAAAAACGAAATAATACATCTCGACACAGTATTCGGCTGTTATTCTGATAATTCGGAAGTTTCGGAGCTGAACAGAAAAAAGCGTATGATCTGCAGTCCGGAACTTGCTGATTTTATTTCACAGACTGAAGAACTCTGCCGTACCTGCGGGTACGGTGTTGATATTTCTGCCGGTAATCTTACAAAGCTGTGGCATGATTCACTTGAAAACCGCCTCTTGCCTGATGATGAAAAGATAGCTGATCTTCTTGAAACGAACGGACAGAAAAATATAGTGATATCCGGAAACGAAGTCACCCTGAAAAACGGAACATGCATCGATCCCGGCGCTGCAGCCAAAGGATACGCACTTGACCGGATAAAAGATATCTGCGTTTCATCCGGTTCGGAATATACCGTAGTATCGACCGGTTCCTCCACCCTGCTCTATAGCAGCGATCCTGAGCATGTTTTCACCTGTGGAATAAAAGCCGATAAGGAAAACATCGCAGGGACTGCGGAAGTAAAGCCATGTTTTGTGTCCACGTCAGGAGACTATGAGCGCTGTACCGAAATAAACGGAAAAAGCTATCATCACATACTCGACATGAATACAGGTTATCCTTCGGAGACCGGTCTTTCATCAGTCACTGTATTCTGTGACAGCGGATTAAAATCAGACTTTCTTTCAACGCTGATATTTGCCGAAGGAACAGAGGGCATAGAAAAATATCTTGACTCGGACGAATTTCAGGTAGTCGCAGTCGATAAAAAAGGAAATATATTAAAAAGCGACTCGCTTGATTTTACCGGAGCTTAAGGAAAAGCTGATTTATTCATAAATCAGCGCGGGGCGCAGGGCGAAGCCCCGCAATCTCATCACCCAGCACTCCGGCGAAGCCGGAGTGCTGGCATAATCAGGGAAAATATGATTTAAAAGGGGTTAAAAATGTATAAACTAAAAAGCATAACACTTGATCATAAAAAGAACACTGCGGGCGCTCCTGCACAGAAACTGCCGCTGCCTTCAAAGGTGCTGATTCCTATGTCCATGCACATAGGTGTACCGTGTGAACCGACAGTAAAAAAAGGAGATCATGTATTCACCGGCCAGAAGATCGGCGATTCCGATGCTCCGCTGTCAGTACCTGTGCACGCAAGTATTTCAGGAACTGTAACCAACATAAAGGACTACAGACTTTTAAACGGAAAGGTGTGCAAGGCTGTTGAAATAGAATCAGACGGAAAGGAAGATACGTCAGAATGCACTCCGCCGGAAATAACAGACAAAGCATCATTTCTTAAGGCAGTACGTGAAAGCGGTGCCTGCGGGCTCGGAGGTGCCGGCTTTCCCACCCACGTAAAGCTCGGGTTTGAAAAGGAAATCGATACTCTTGTAATAAACGCTGCAGAGTGTGAGCCGTACATTACATCCGACTATCGTCAGATGGTTGAAAAACCCGAGGACGTTCTCGGCGGAATAAAACTCGTCATGAAATACACCGGCATCCCGAAAACGGTCATAGCCATTGAAACCAACAAGCCGGATGTGATCGAAGACTTCCTTAAGCTTACTTCGGACATACCTGAAATAAATGTACTGAGTCTGCCGTCAGTATATCCGCAGGGAGCGGAGAAGGTACTCGTATATTCGGCCACCGGAAGGATCGTCGGCGAAGGTGAAATACCCGCAGACAGAAAAGTGATCGTAATGAATGTTTCGACTGTCGCTTTCATTTACAGATACACACAGAACGGTATCCCGCTCATAAGCCGCAGGATAACCGTGGAAGGAACAGCAGTAAAGAAACCGCTTAATGTATTTGCTCCTGTTGGAACAATGGTAAGCGAGCTTCTTGAATTTACTGACACAGACGTGAGCACTGTAAAAAAGCTTGTTGCCGGAGGTCCTATGATGGGATCATGTCTGATAAGCGCTGATACGCCTGTTGTCAAAACAAGCAACTCCTTCCTTGCCGACAGTGAATACACGGAACCTACGGCAACATCCTGCATACGCTGCGGAAGATGCATAAGAGCCTGTGCGATGGAACTTATGCCGCTCAAGATTGAAAAAGCATACCGAGATAAAAATATAAACGAGCTTAAAAGGCTTAAAACCGGACTCTGCATGAACTGCGGTGCCTGCACCTATGTCTGTCCGGCAAACAGAAGACTCGCGGAAACCAATCAGCTTGCGAAGCTTCTTATCAGATAACACCCCGGAGGTATAATAACTTGAATAAACTCATCATTTCACCCTCACCACACCGTAATTCCGAAATGACCACACGAAAGATAATGTCTCTTGTACTCGCTTCACTTGCTCCGGCAGTTGTCGCAGCCATCGTATTTTTCGGTGCAAGAGCACTTGCACTTATTGCTGTATGTACTGCCTCATCTGTCGTATTCGAATACTTCTGCCGCAGGATCATGAAACGGGAGCAAACCATAAGCGATCTCAGTGCCGCCGTCACCGGAGTTATTCTTGCTCTTAACCTTCCGGTGACTGTTCCGTTCTGGATGGCCGGACTTGGAAGCTTCATTGCCATAGTTATAGTAAAGCAGCTTTTCGGCGGCATAGGTCAGAATTTTGCCAATCCTGCTGTCACAGCAAGGATCGTCCTCATGGTCTCATTTGCAGGATACATGACAAACTGGGCAGCACCTCAGTTCTGGCAGACAGGTAATGTTTCCTGGTTCGGAGCTCTTTACAGAAGTACAGACATAGTAACCGGACCTACTCCGCTTGTTTCAGGAAACGCATCACTTACCTCACTGCTTCTTGGAAATACCGGAGGATGCATCGGCGAGACATCTGCACTTGCACTGCTTATCGGCGGCATTTACCTCATGGTAAAAAAGGTCATTACTCCGACAACACCTCTTGCATATATCGGCACTGTGGCACTGCTCACGCTCATTTCCGGAGGAAACGTTCCTTATCAGATCATGTCAGGCGGACTTTTCCTCGGTGCCTTCTTCATGGCAACTGACTACGCCACAACACCTGTTACCGAAAAGGGAAAGATCGTTTTTGGAATCGGATGCGGAATAATCACATTTATTATCAGAAAATTCGGAAGCTATCCTGAGGGCGTTTCTTTCTCGATACTCCTTATGAACATTCTCACTCCTTACATCGACAGATTGACTGAAAGCATTCCGCTCGGTTCTGTCAGAGAGAAAAAGGAGGTCTAGGAAAAATGCCTGAAAAAATAAAAGCGCCCCTGATCCTCACGCTTATCTGCACCATAGTTTCGGCGCTTCTTATCTTCGTGCACGGTCTGACTTACACTGACACCACCGGAGTTATAACCGACGCACTGCAGGCCGGACTGACCGAAATATACGGTGAAGGGAAATACACCATGCTTCGTTCAGCCGACGGCAGTGTTCTGAAATATGAGGGTGTGGATTCTGTTATAGTTGATGAAAACGGAAATACCGCATTTGAAATAACTTCAGACGGATACTCAAAAAACGGCATACACGTTCTTATCGGTGTTAATGATGAAGGCGTAAGCGGAATAAGCTTTATCGATCTTACCGAGACTCCCGGTGTCGGAACAAGGATACAGGACGACAAGAAATTTTTAAAGCAGTTTCTCGGAATGAAAGATGAAAGCGCTGAATTTGATGTTCTGACAGGAGCAACACTTTCATCACGCGGAATGAAGAAGGCCGTTGACACAGCATTAAACGCATATGCTGAACACATGACTGAAATACCGGAAGGAGGCGAAACGAATGAGTAACTTTGATGAATTCAAAAAAGGAATTTTAAAGGAAAACCCTACTCTTGTAGGTCTTCTCGGAATGTGCCCTACCCTCGCCGTCACAACAACAGCGATCAACGGTATCGGCATGGGACTTGCCACTACTTTTGTACTTGTCTGTTCAAACCTTGTTATATCACTTCTGAAAAATGTGATACCTCGTTCAGTAAAGCTTCCGTGTTACATTGTTATCATCGCCGGATTCGTTACTCTAATCGAGATGCTTATGAAAGGATATGTTCCCGGACTGTACAAAAGCCTCGGCACCTTCCTTTCACTCATCACCGTAAACTGCATTATACTCGGACGTGCTGAAGTATTTGCCAGCAAAAACAAAGTCCTTCCGTCGGTAATGGACGGTCTGGGAATGGGACTCGGATTTACCTGTTCACTCACACTTATGGCATCGATACGCGAGATACTCGGCGCGGGATCATTGTTCGGATTAAAGCTTCCTGTTATCACCACAATGACTCTTTTCATTCTTCCGGCCGGCGGATTTTTCGTACTCGGCTGCATAATCGCCTTCGTAAACAAAGTAACAAAAAAGAAACCGCCTTTAAACGCCGGTTGTTCTGCCTGTGCTTTAAACGGAGAATGTGCTTCCTGTGAACGCGAAGGAGGTGCCGGAGAATGAAGACCTTCTTTGCAATAATGCTTGCAGCACTTCTCACAGACAATTTCGTGCTCACAAAGTTCATGGGCATATGTCCTTTTCTGGGAGTCTCAAAGAAAGCCTCCTCCAGTCTCGGCATGGGTGCGGCAGTTACCTTTGTTATGGTATGTGCCGCTGCGGTCACATATCCTGTCTATCATTTTATACTCGAACCGCTCGGCATAACCTATCTTAAGACTATTGCCTTCATTCTTATCATCGCACTCTTTGTTCAGCTGGTCGAGACAGCGCTCAGAAAACTCATGCCGCCGCTCTATAAGGCGCTCGGTGTTTATCTGCCGCTCATCACCACAAACTGCGCGGTGCTCGGACTGACGATTCTCAACATCGACAATGAATACACTTTCCTCGAGTCCGTGGAAAATGCATTTTTCTCAGGTGCCGGATTTCTTATGGTACTGCTCCTGTTTTCAGGAGTACGGTCAAGAGTGGAGGAAGCAGATGTTCCGGAAACATTCAAAGGAGTTCCGGCCACACTTATAGCAGCTGCAATTCTTTCATTAAGTTTTCTTGGTTTTTCCGGTATAGGGGGTTAAGCTCTTAAAAACTGAAAGGGGATCATACAATGTTAAATGAATACATACTTCCTGTGACGGTATTTGCAGCCACAGGACTTGTTTCCGGGGTACTTCTCACTGCAGCTTCAAAGATATTTGAAGTAAAAACAGATGAGCGTATAGAAAAAATAAGCGATATCCTTCCGCAGGCAAACTGCGGTTCATGCGGATATGCAGGATGCGCTGACTACGCGGATGCAATAATCTCAAAAGGAGAAAAAGCAAATCTGTGCCGTCCGGGCGGTACTGAAACAGCAAAAAAGATCTCTGAGATAACCGGTACAGATGCCGGTGAAGTCACAGAGTCATACGCTGTCGTTCGCTGCAGCGGAGACTGCAGTGCGACTGATACAAAATACGACTTTGCAGGTATCCGCTCCTGTGCTTCAGTAAAACGGTACTACGCAGGAAACAGTACCTGTTCCTGGGGATGTGCCGGATTCGGCGACTGTGCCGCTGTCTGTGAATACAATGCCGTAAGCATTAAAGACGGCATCGCACACATCGATCCGGACTTATGCAAAGGCTGCGGATCATGCACTGCAGTCTGTCCCGGTGATCTGATAAGCGTAATACCACGGGACTCCGGCTACGCTGTGCTCTGCTTATCACGCGACAACGGAAAGGCTACCAAACTTGCATGTAAAAACGGATGCATAGGCTGTAAGTTGTGTGAAAAAGCCTGTGAGTTCGGAGCGGTAACAGTTACGGACTTCCACGCATCCATCGACCAGAATAAATGTACCGGCTGCGGAACCTGCGCAGAAAAATGTCCTGTTAAAGTCATTAAACCATTATAAACAGCACTCCCCCTGAATACACATGATGTACTCAGGGGGATCATTTTTGTTATAAGACCGGTAATCCGGCTTGGGAGAGTTTGCAGGGCATCGTTCCGGTAACCCGCACTTATCAGTTATCTGATCAGCCGGTAATATCCGGTGCCTGATCTGCTCTCTCAAATGTAACAGAGTTCATATCTCTGAGAGTTTCGGCAGGTATCTCACCTGTATATCTGAAACTGTAAACAAGTTCATTGCTTTCGTTATAAAGGTTGTACCAGAAAACAGCGTAGTTATCCGTATCGAAATTATATTCAACATACGCCCTGCCGGTCACTGCCATTCCTTCGGAAGAAGTCTTTACAAAATCGCCGGCATAGTCAGAACAGTTTTTAAATTCGATGACATTTCCTTCTCCGTCTTCCCATCTGCCTTCAAGAGATGAAACCAGAGGACCTGCACTGCCCGGTCTCGGATCCTTTGTTACTCTGCTGAATCCATATGCTGTTGTCACAGCAGGCTCAGCCTCCGGCTCTGTTATTCCGGCCTCTTCTGAAAGTTCAGGATCAGATCCATCTTCCGTGGTTACTTCTGCATCATCTGATGATTCAGTCTCTGATACAGCTGTTGTTTCAGCAGATCCAGTTACTTCTTCCGCGGTTTCCGTGATCTCTGCTTCAGTAACGGCCTCTGTTACGACTGCATTTGTTGACGCAGGTTCTTCCGCGATCTTTATGCTGATGTTTTCTTCAGTACCGCATCCGGTAAATACTGTACCTGCAAGTACAGCCGCAATTATAACTCCAGTATGTTTTTTCATTACAGTTTCTCTCCTTAAAGCTTCTTCATCATTGCAAAATTCGACATGATCTTCTTGGTGCCTATCTCGTCAAATGCAATTTCGAGAAGAGCATCATTTCCCATAGGTGTTACTGAAAGAACAGTACCCTCACCGAATTTATCGTGATCTACTCTGTCGCCTGCTGAATATTTCGCAGGTTTCTTTGTGGTTCCCGGCTTTGAATTCTTCTTTGCAAGAAGCTGCTGCTGGAATGAAAGTGTGTTCATAGCTGAATGTGATCTTGATTTTGCACTTGCCGGAACAGTGGTCGATATTCTGTCTTCCTTGAAAATTACTTCCGGATCGATCTCCTTGATAAACCTTGACTTCATGTTTCGGCTTGTCGTTCCGAAAAGCATACGCTGCGACGCGTGAATAAGACAGAGTTTCTGCTTTGCACGTGTAAGTGCCACATAGGCAAGACGTCTTTCCTCTTCCATGTCCTCGTCGCTCATCATGGACCTTGTTCCCGGGAAAATACCGTCTTCCATTCCTATTACATATACATTCTCAAATTCAAGTCCCTTGGCTGAATGGATGGTCATAAGCGTTACGCAGTCAGCGTCATCTGTCATCTTGTCAAGATCAGTATAGAGCGCTATGTCCGCAAGGAAACCGTCAAGAGTGGAATCCTCATTGTTCTTCTGGTATTCAACCATTGTGGTCTTAAGTTCCTCAATATTTTCAAGTCTTGTTTCACCCTCAGTTCCCTGAGTCATAAGATAGCTTTTGTAGCCTGAACGTTCAAGAAGCTCGTCAAGAAGAGTGTCAAGCGGAACTGTATCGACCATATCGGCCAGTGAATCAAATATTCCTGCAAGGCTCTTAAGCGAATTGGCCTTCTTTGAAAGAAGCGGATAATCCGATGCATCACGCATAACTTCAATCGGAGAAGCTGCATTTGCAACGCATATCTCATCAAGGCACTTTATCGTAGCCTCGCCTATACCGCGCTTCGGTTCGTTCACGATTCGTCTGAATCGCATCATATCGTACGGGTTGTTGAGCACGCTTAAGTACGCAACGATATCTTTGATCTCCTTGCGGTCGTAAAACTTCATGCCGCCGTATACACGGTACGGAATGTTGTTCTGAACAAGAGCACGTTCAATTATATTTGACTGCGCATTCATTCTGTAAAGAACAGCGTTGTCACTGAATGAACCGCCGGCTTTCTTGTCTGCCATTATGGCGCTTGCAACATATCTTGCTTCGTCATTTTCATCGGAAGCCTTGTATACATGTACCTTGCCGCCTTCATCACCGTCACACCAGAGTGTCTTCGGCTTTCTTCCCCTGTTGTTCTTTATCACTGAATTTGCTGCCGCAAGAATGTTCTTTGTCGAACGGTAATTCTGTTCAAGTCTGATAACGCGGCAGTTCTCGAACTGATCCTCAAAGCTCAGGATGTTTTCGATGGTAGCGCCTCTGAAACGGTAAATACTCTGGTCGTCATCACCAACAACGCAGATGTTTCTGTACTTTGAGGAAAGAAGGCTTACAAGTTTGAACTGGGCATAGTTCGTATCCTGGTATTCGTCGACCATTATGTAACGGTAACGGTTCTGATAGTGTTCAAGTATTTCAGGAAAATCTTCAAAAAGTTCAACTGTAAGCATGATGATGTCATCAAAGTCAAGGGCGTTTGCAGCCAGAAGTCTTTTCTGATACTCACGGTAGATCTTTGCATAGACTGAGTATTTGAAGTCACCTTCTGTATCCTTTATTGCCTGTTCCGGTGACATAAGCTGATCCTTTGAACTGCTTATGAAACCTGCAGCTGATTTGGCGTTGAATGCCTTGTCCGTAATACCGAGATCAGCCATGCATGCTTTAATGAGCTTCTGACTTTCGTCTGTGTCGTAGATAGTAAAGCTGCTGTTGTAGCCAAGATTTGTGATCTCACGTCTGAGTATGCGTACACATGCTGAATGGAATGTCGCTGCATTCACGTCAAGTCCTGAAGTTCCGAGCATAGCTTCAAGTCTTGTCCGAAGCTCATTTGCTGCCTTGTTCGTAAACGTAATAGCAAGTATCTTCCACGGCTCTATAGGATTCACAGCAACGATATCTCTTAAGCGGTCGTAATCGTCTGTTTTTCCGTCAGCGTAATCCTTAAGGAACTGCATGTCATCATCTGACACCGGGAATCCCGGATCTTCATTGTAAGCATTTCCGAAGCTTATCATGTTAGCGATCCTGTTGATAATAGCCGTAGTTTTTCCGCTTCCGGCACCTGCAAGAACGAGGACCGGTCCGTTCACGCAGAATACTGCTTCTCTCTGCGGATCGTTCATTCTCTCAAAATATTTTTTCAGTGCCTTCTGCTTCAGCGTGGTAAAGTTATCTGTCATTAAAACTACTCCTGTCGGTACTTTTTTCAGCAAACGGTGCTGAAATTTCATGAAATCAGTTATAATTTATCTCTATATATTATACCATATCCGAAGCTGTTTTCATAGAAAAAAAGTTAATAATCTTAAGTTACAATTCCAATTTTTATTACACACATTTACCATAACAATACTTTTTTAAGGTAACACTGATTAAGTCGGAAATCCGGCTTCGCCGGATTTCCAGGGGTATTTGCGGGGCTTCTCCCCGGAAAAACAAAAGTCCCTGCATCATGCGACACAGGAACTTCTGTTTGTAGTATGTCAAAATAAGAATCTGTCATAATTTGCTGTAAGCGGGATCAACACCCGCTGTTGTCTCTTGTCTGTTATTCTGAAAAAGAACGGTCATTTATCTCTATGTTCTTCTTATAAATAGCAATTGTGGGTCGTTTACCTCAATTTCTCCCTCGGTTATTTATTTTATCATTTATTGCGGGAGATTGCAATAGGTTTTGGGTGAACGGTAGGCTATAGCGTGTGAACGGTCATTTTTTCTCACGAATTAACAGAAAAGAGGCGTGCAAGCCATGACAAATTATTCTTCTTCAGGCGGTAATTCACCAACATTATTTCTGAGTGAAGGTTTCAGTCCCGTTTTTATTTCACGGAGAACTTTTACTGAAGGTGAAAAAAGAAGACGGCATTTTCCATATGTCGGATGTTCAAAATCACCGTAAAAAGTCTGAGGCTCCTCCGGAGATGTACCTACTGCCCAGATAATTGTTTCATCACCTGATTTCACTTCTTCAGAATATCTGCCGAATTCTGTGAAATCGCCTGTCTTTATAGTGATTAGCTTCTTTCTTCTCTTCTTTGCGAGTATCTTGTCTATGTCTATCTCACCGTTTACAACAAGGTATTCGTATTCAATATCGTAATTCGTGCCCAGATAAAGTCCGCCGTAAAAAGCTCCGACACCGAGAAGCGCTCCGACTATCGCAATGCGGAACTTCATACTGAGTACAATGATGAGTATTCCGGCAACGATCCCGCCGATAAGGCATGCAGCACGCTTTAAATTATCCGAGCCGTTATCAACTTTTTTCACTATCTGTTCTGCATAAGAATCCATTATTATTCCTCCAAATTTTTCTTTTCGCCTGAGTCATGCAGTTTACTTGCAGATTTCGTAGATGGCATTCGCCATTATTTTGGCGTTGAGTCTCAGGCTGTCAAGGGAAACCGACTCGTCGTTGCCGTGCATGTTGTTTTCCTCGCCAGGGAATTCTGCACCGAAGGCAACGCCGCCTTCAATGTCGTGAACGTATGTTCCGCCGCCTATAGCTTTGCCGTAACCCTTAAGGCCGCTCTCCTTTTCATATACACTGAGAAGAGTCTTTATGAAATCGCTGTTTTCGTCGACGCTGTGCGGAAGGCTTGCAATGTCAGTGATAAGTTCAAATCCGCCCGGAGCAACTGTTTCTGCTATCTTTGCGATGATGTCATCCCTGTTTCCGCATTCCGGATAACGTACATCGATCCTGAATTCAAGTACATTATCATTAAGCTCAACTATGCTCAGAACCTGCGTCAGATCTCCGGTTTTATCAGACATCTTTATTCCGCATCCGCTTCCGGAGAAATCGCCGTGTACGAATGAGTTCTTTACGTTTTCAAAAGTCATTCTTTCCTCATCGTCGAGATCAAGACCGCAGAGATAATCCACAAGGCCTGTCACCGCATTAAGACCGTCAGCCGGCGTGGAAGCATGAGCTGCGGTACCCTTGTATTCGATAAGGAACGCCCCGTCCTTTTCCGTTACAGTAACGTTTTCCTTTTCCGGAAATGTGCTTATTCCTGTAACTACTGCATAGGCATCAGACGGAACTGCATTAGGAACTGTACCGCCGTGCATCATTTTCACGTGGGAAAAAGCAGTATTTTTTCTGATGCGAAGTCTGAGCATACCCTTTTCAAAATTGATGACCGGATAATCTCCGTCCGGTGTGAACACAAGCTCCGGCATCGACTCGCGTTTCATATAATATTCCATATCGGTCGAACCGTTTTCCTCGTCGCAGCCCACAATAAAGCGGACATTGTGTGTCAGGTCGATCCCCAGTTCCTTAAGCGCTTTCATAGCATAGAGAACTGCAATGGCAGGTCCCTTGTCATCGATGGTACCGCGCCCGTAGATCCTGCCGCCGGATATCTCACCGCCGAAAGGAGCGAAAGTCCAGTCCTTTTCCGTAACGGGCACAACGTCAAGATGGCAGAGAACACCGAGCTTTACCGGCTTTTCGTTATATTCTATGGTACCTGCGTAATTTTCAAAATTATTCGTACAGAAGCCTTCATCGTCCGCCATTTCAAGAAACATCTTGAGAACCTTTGAGCACTCATCCCCGTACGGTCTTTCGGGAGTTCCCGGTACGGAAACGCTCGGAACTGCGATTATCTTTCTTAAGGCTTCTATCATTTCATCAAAGTTTTTGTCTATTACAGCATTTATCTTCTCTCTCAATTACTTTCCCTCCTTAAGGGCATTTACCTCATCTTCATCCGGCTTTACATAAACCGTTGAGTTGTTCGTAAAGATGACCATTCCCGGCTTTGCTCCGTTCGGCTTCTTTACAAATCTCGCTTCGGTATAGTCCACCGGCACCTGTGATGAATTCTTCGCCTTGCTGTGGTATGCCGCAAGCATGGCCGCTTCCATTATCGACTTTTCAGACGGAGTCTTCCCTTCGGTAAAAAGTATGGCATGGGAACCGGTGATGTTGTGAGTGTGGAACCATATGTCCGTCTTTCCGGCAGTCTTCAGTGTAAGCTTGTCGTTCTGCCTGTTGTTCCTGCCTACGAACACTGAAAATCCGTCACTGGTCTTAAACTTAAGCGGTGGCTGTTCCTTAGGCGGTTTGCCTTTCATCTTTCCGGCTCTTAAGTAACCCTGTTCGGCAAGTTCAGCTCTCAGTTCGATTATGTCAAGGTCGGTGCGTGCTCTCGTAAGCGAATCAAAAACGCTTTCGATGTACACAAGCTCCTCGCTGTTTTTACGTATCTGTTCAGTCAGCACCTGTTCAGCAGTCACCAGCTTCTTGTACTCGTGATAGTACTTCTGCACGTTCTTTGCCGGAGCAAGTCTGCTGTCCAGCTTTATTTCCACCTGCGGACAGTTTTCATCGTAGAAGTTTTCAAGAGTTACGCTTTCATCGCCCTTGTTTATACGGTAAATATTTGCTGAAAGCAGGTCTCCGTACAGTTTGTATTCGTCCTTCCTGTCACAGTCTGCAAGCTCAGCCTGCTGGTTCGATATTCTCTTGCTTATTCTCTCGGTAAGATTCATAAGCAGACGGAAAAGATCATTGGCACGCTGCTTTATTCTAGATTCAGTATCTCTTGATGCGTAGAAATAATCAAGTGTTTCGCAGGCACTTTCCTTCTGCTGCTTGACAAGTATCGCTCCGTACTGCTGAACGTCAATGAATGTAAAGTCCTTCGGCAGATTTTCCTTCGTCCTCAGAACCGTAAACTGAAGTTCACCTTTACGGTACTGATCTGCAGTCTGCTTTATTTTGAAGATAAGTCTTCCGAGAATATTCTCATCAAGTTCCGAAAGATTTATATCCTCGCCTCGTGTCGCATAAAACACCCATTCCCTTGCGATGACCGGTGAGATACCTTCAAATATTTTCACAAGCACCTTTGCAGGATCACCTGTTTTGTATTCCGCCAGAGCCGCACGTATATCCTCATCAGATGCTTCTGTAAACAGAAGGCGCTTGTCCCTCGGCGGAAGTTCGTATTTCATTTTCGGAAGAACAAGTCTCGCTCTTGACATTTCCGCATCAACTCGTTTTATACTGTCAATGATGCATCCGTCCTCACCCACAAGGATAAGGTTCGAGTACTTGCCCATTATCTCGCTTACCAGCGTAAGGTTTACAAGGTCTCCGAGTTCGTTCATTGCTTCAAAGTCGAAGCAGAGTATTCTTTCGAATCCGTCCTGTCTTATCCCGAGAAGCTTTGCTCCCCCGAGATGTTTTCTCATGAGCATGCAGAACATAGGCGGTACAGCAGGATTATCTATGTCAGAAGACGTGATGTGCACACGGGCACTGTCAGCAGCCGCACTGAAAAGAAGTCTCGCACTTCCTCCCCTGTAGCGTAATCCTATCACCATCTGTTCCTTCGATGGCTGATATATCTTATCAACTCTGGCACCTATGAGAAATTCAAGTTCCTTCTTTACAAGATGAAGAAACGCTCCGTCCAATGCCATTTGTTTTTCTCCTTTTTTATGAATTTAAGAAACACTGATCAAAATGAAATCCGGCTTTGCAGGATCTACGCATGACAGATTTACAGGGATTTGCCTTACTCACCCACGCTGATTTGTGTTTCCCGTATTTTTTTCATATACAGCGTACTACATCAGTACATGTCGCAGCTGTTTCAACGTTTATTCCCAGTGCTGCGGTCTTAAGCAGCTTCGCAAGATATTCAGCACTCATGCGTTCAGTGTAGAAATGTCCGCAGTCGAAGAGTGTTATTCCCTCACTGACAGCACTGAGCCATACGTCATGTTTTACGTCACCTGTGATGTATGCGTCACAGTTATTTTTTGAAACGAATGAAAGAAGTGATCCGCCGCTTCCCGAACAGATGGCCACTCTTCTTATCTTCCGCATTCCCGGAGCAAAACGCACCGGACCTCCGCCGAACATTTTTCCGAGCCTGCGTGCCATGTCTTCCGCTGAAAGACCTTCTTCGGTGATCTCGATTATTCTCCCGTCTCCGTCAGCAGAATCCGGACTTTCAGAGATCATCGGAGTCCTTGTACCGGAAACAGAAAATTCACGGCCTATCATATCTGCGATCATATCGTTGATACCGTGAACAGCCTTGTCAAGCGGAGTGTGCACGCATATTGCTGAAATACCGGCCGCTGCAAGATGAACTGCCGGATCACTCATCGAAAGATGCTTAAGAGGCCTGAAGATGACCGGATGATGTGAAACAATTAGATTTGCCTTTCTGGCTATGGCCTCACCTATTGTTTCATGGGTTATGTCAAGTGCAGTAAGAATACCGGTTACCTCAGTATCCCTGTCGCCCACGAGCAGACCGGAATTGTCCCAGTCATCCTGCGTACGGAAAGGAGCGATGCGGTCTATCTCGTCGTATATATCACCGACTGTGAACTTCTTTGTACCTTTGGAAATTTCATCGATAAAGCATATCATTTTATCAAGGTCTGCGGTGTCTTCTTTCCCTGAACGTCTGATACCATCGGATACATTCTTAAGCTTTGCCGAATGTTTTCTTATATATTTAAGTGATTCCTCATCGCTCAGGTCAAACATTCCCGTCCCGGCAAAATTATCGCTTACAGTCATACGGAAGCCGTCAAAACGGGCGTTCATAACGGTATAGATACGGTCCCCGTCAGTGACTGCCTCTTCCTTTACTATTTCATAGCCGTTTTCATAAAGCCATTTTCTAAGGTATGGCTCCTTTGTCATAGGCTGAAGCACAAGATTAACGCCGTTTTCAAGCCACGATGCAGCAGCGATTATCTCACTGATAGTTTCAGCGCCCATTCCGGCCATAACAACATCTGTTATTCCCTCAGGCTTAATATTTTTAAGTCCGTCAGATTTTACAACGTCTATTCTGTCTTCCATTCCCGCCTTTTTTACAGTAGCTGCAGCTGCTTCAAGCGGGCCGTCAGCTATATCACCTGCAACGGCTTTTGCACATATGTCGTTTTCTATCAGGTAAACCGGAAGATAGGCGTGGTCTGTTCCGACATCGCATACTATACCTTTTCCGCTCACCATAGACGCACATTTTAAAAGTCTGTTATCGCAAATCATGTTTTTCCTCCGGCCGTTTTATTTTTCAGCTTTTATCCACTCGTTCCACACGTCCGGGCAGTAGCCGACCGTTGCGGTTTTTCCGTTTCTGACTATCGGCGTTTTATAGAGTTTCGGACACTCCATCAGTTTGTCCGGCTTTGCATCGTCAAGCAGATATTTTATATCGCAGTAATCCTTATTCTTTTCATCTATAAGAGCGTCAACTCCGCCCACAGCCTGCGACACGCTTCTGAACTCACCGGCACTCAGCCCTTTTGAAAGAATATCGACCGACTGAAACTTTATACCGTGTTCCTTGAAAAAACGTTCCGCCTTTTTCGTATCAAAGCATTTTGACTTTCCGAAAATTTGAATATTCATCCGTATTTTCCTTTCATTTTCCTTAACTGTGCTCATAGCTTTTTTCAGTATACCATAATATGAAATATTAGTCAAACAAAACACTGTTATTATCTAAGGAAACACTGATTAAACCGGAAATCCGGCTTCGCCGGATTTCCGGAGGTGGGATTTGCGGGGCTTCGCCCCGGACCCCGCGCTGATTTATGAATAAATCAGCGTTTCCCTGATTTCAGCGCTTGACTTTTATCAGGTTCTGTGGTATGATTTGTATAACAAATCATACTGAGAGGTGAACCATATGAAAACTCCGGAAGGAAAATATGCCTGGACAGCTACTGTAGGTGAAAAAGGCCAGATAGTGATCCCAAAACAGGCACGCGAAGTTTTCGGCATAAAGCCGGGAGACACTCTGCTTATACTCGGCGATGACAAACGGGGTATCGCTATTCCGCCGAAAGGCGCATTTTCAGAGCTGTTTGCAGCGACTTTTGATGAAAAGGACGGTGACGTAAAATGAAAATAGCCTGGTTCTGTGTTCCTGCTCACGGACACACCAATCCGACACTTGCACTGGTGAAAGAACTGACCGCAGCCGGACATGAGGTCTTCTATTTTTCATTTGAAATGTTTAAGGAAAAGATCGAAAACACCGGTGCAAAGTTTATAAGCTGTGACGGATATGACTTTGAAATGGAGGACAGGGAAAATGCCGACCGTGTCGGCAAGGACAAAGCGTTTGCCACGGAACTTCTTGTTTCCTCCACACTCGCTCTCGATGAAATGACCTCGGAAAAGATAACGGAGATAAAACCGGATCTCATCGTATCTGACTCGGTCGCATTCTGGGGCAAGCTGGTCGCCATGAAGCACGGAATACCTTATGTATCTTCCACTACCACTTTTGCTTTTAACAGATTCTCGGCAAAGTACATGAAGGAATCTCCGCTTGATATAATAAAAATGCTGTTTGCAATGCCAAAGATAAACAGGCAGCTTGCCCGTTTAAGAGAAAAGGGATATCCCGTAAAAAGTCTTCTGGAAATAGTTCAGAATGACAACGAAACAAACACCATCGTTTACACCTCAAAGTACTTTCAGCCGTGTTCCGAAACCTTTTCTGACAGGTATCATTTTATCGGTCCTTCCATGCGTCCGGTAAAGGATCCTTTCCCCAAAAAAGCTGATAAAACAGTATTTGTCTCAATGGGAACCGTAAACCGGAACGAAGAATTTTACAGGAACTGCATAAACGCTCTCGGAAAGACAAGCTGGCAGGTGATCATTTCGCTGGGTCATAACAGCGAGCATTTTGAAAATGTACCGGACAATATTGAAATATATGACTTTGTCGATCAGATGGCCGTACTGTCAGTAGCTGATGCATTCATCACCCACTGCGGCATGAACTCCACCTCCGAAGCCCTGTACTACAAAGTACCGCTTGTTCTCTTCCCTCAGACACCTGAACAGGGTGCGGTAGCAAAAAGAACAGAAGAACTCGGCGCCGGAATACGTTTAAAATCAGTATCGGAAGAAGATATACTCACCTCGCTGAAAACCGTTTTAAACGACCCGGAGTACAAAAACAATGCCTTAAAAATATCGGAAAGCTTTCACGCCTGCGGCGGCTCAAAAGAAGCCGTCGCTTTCCTCGAAAGCTTAAGGAAACGCTGATTTATTCATAAATCAGCGTGGGGGTTCGGGGCGAAGTCCCGAAAATCCCACCTCCGGAAATCCGGCGAAGCCGGATTTCCGATTTAATCAGTATTTCCTTAAAAAAATAACGCTGAACAAAAAACAGGCATAACCAGCTGACGTAAATAAATACGCCGGCCGGTTATGCCTGATTTATTTTAAATATTCAGTTGAAATCAAAGTGCTGCAATGATGTTGTTGATCTTGTTTTCGATTTCTGAAGCGTCAACTCCGTGAACCATACATGCATCAGCGAGTGATTCGCCTCTTGCTGACGGGCAGCCAAGACAGTGCATTCCAATTTCCATAAGAACAGGTGCACACTGCGGGCACTTATCAAGAATATCGCCTATTATCATATCTTTTGTTACTTTAAAATCCATGTTAATTCCTCCGTTACTGAATGCTGTACAACTCCGGTGCATCTTCCGTACAAACGTCAGATCTCCGGCTGAATACTTACATTGAATATCATACCATATTGATATGAAAAAAACAAGTGGTGTTCAGAGAATTTAATGAAAAAAGTGCACACCCGAAACGAGTCTGCACTTCTTAGTTTGTATCGATCTATATTCCGAAAAATACTTACTGTTCTAAAAATCAGAAATTAAGCATTCTTCTTTGCGAAACATTCGCTGCAAAGAACCGGACGATCCTCTCTTGGCTTGAACGGTACTCTTGCTTCGCCGCCGCATTCAGCACATACTGCTGTAAAGAGTTCTCTTTCGCTCTTTGAAGATGCCTTTCTTGCGCTGCGGCAAGCCTTGCATCTCTGTGGTTCATTTTCAAAACCTTTTTCAGCGTAGAACTCCTGTTCGCCTGCAGTGAATACGAATTCAGCACCGCAATCCTTACAAACTAATGTCTTGTCTTCAAACATTTCAATTACCTCACTATAGTGAATTTTTTTAGACCACGAGCGGATTTTCACCGCCACCTTTGATAAACAACGCTCTGGAATTAAGCTACTGGGCCATATATCCAAGTTAGTTTTAAACTAACTAACTGATAAAAATAAATGGTCTGCTCTCCAAACTGATCTGGAGCCTTTGTCGCACCCTGTGCCGCTGTTTGTTTAATCAAAGCTTTGCTGTGAGGGAAAAATAATATGTGACAAGTCCAATGTCCGTAAGTGGAGCCCCTTCCGGTTTATATCCTCCGATGCCCTAATATCATTAAGAAAAATATACTATTAAAAAAATAATCAGTTGCCGCGTCTTAAAAAATGATCGGATATTATTCAGATCAATTTCCGGATAAAATAACCATCGCAAAAATCTGTATGCAATCCTTGTTACATAAGAGTTTGCTATGTTGTTAATTATAACTGTACAAATATAGTTTGTCAAGCGAATTTTATGATTTTTTCATGAATCGGGGTGCAAAATGTCAATTTCAATATACGAAGCGACCATTATTTGTTTATAATTCACACACAATTTATTTTATATATCTGAAAGCGGATTTTTTTATTTTCATAACTTTAGCCGGAATATAAATTTTTCTTTTACTATAGATGTTGAAATCAGTAATCTGTTATGGTATAATTATTTTTATAGACTTTATTTCCGGGGAAACGCTGATTTATTCATAAATCAGCGCGGGGCTCCGGGGCGAAGCCCCGCAAATCCCGACTCGGGAAATCCGGCGAAGCCGGATTTCCGGTTTAATCATTGTTTCCCTGGTAAAGTATATTTTTGGAAAGGAATTCACACGCTTATGAAATTATCAGGTTCACAGATCATTATTGAAGTTCTGATCGAGCAGGGCTGTGACTGTATTTTCGGATATCCGGGCGGACAGGTCATAAACATCTATGACGCTCTCTACGAGTATCAGGACCGTATCAAACACGTCCTTACTGCCCACGAGCAGGGTGCTTCACACGCTGCCGACGGATATGCACGTTCAACAGGCAAAACAGGTGTATGTCTTGCAACATCAGGTCCGGGAGCAACAAATCTCGTCACAGGTATAGCAACCGCTTACCTTGACTCAGTCCCTATGGTGGCAATCACGGGTAACGTCCCATGCTCACTTCTCGGCAGAGACAGCTTCCAGGAAGTCGATATCTGTGGAATCACTCTTCCGATAACAAAGCATAACTATATAGTAAAGAACATTGAAGATCTTGCCGACACGCTCAGAGAAGCTTTTCTCATCGCACGTTCAGGCAGACCGGGTCCTGTTCTTGTTGACATTCCGAAAAATGTTCAGGTCGCAGTTACCGAGTTTACAAACAAGCCGGTTGCTTCTCCTCTTCCGGTTCCGGAAGCTGATGAAAGCCTGCTTGCCGAAGCTGCAAAGCTTATCGCTGAAAGCAAAAAGCCGTACATCTACGCAGGCGGCGGTGCTATTTCAGGCAACGCAGGCAAAGAGATCGAAAAGCTTGCTGAACTTACCGACGCATACATCGGCTGCAGCATGATGGGTATTTCTGCTGTACCGTTCAATAATCCGCGTTTTCTCGGAATGCAGGGCATGCACGGTCACTACGCATCCTCAATGGCTCAGGCTGAAGCAGACCTCGTTATCTGTGCAGGTGCACGTTTCAGTGACAGAGCAACTGGCAAAAAGGATGTATACACAAGAAACTGCCGTATAATCCACATCGACATCGACGCTGCCGAGATCGACAAGAACATCACTTCCGATGTCGGCATTACAGGTGACATAAAATCAACACTCGCAAAGCTCATTTCCATGGTAGGCAAAAAGAGCAATCCTGAGTGGAAGGCACAGGTTGAAAAGTTTAAGGCTGAAGAAGCTGCTTCACTTACAAAGTCAGACAAGATGACTCCTTATGACATTGTTGACACTGTAAATGAAAAAATGCCTGAAAACGCTGTTATCGTCACAGACGTTGGTCAGCATCAGATGTGGGTTGCTCAGCGTTACCGTTTCTCACAGCCGAGAAAGTTCATTTCAAGCGGCGGTCTCGGAACAATGGGATTCGGCCTCGGTGCTGCCATCGGTTCATATGAAGGCACAAAAGATCCCGTTGTTCTTTTCACAGGTGACGGAAGCTTCGGCATGAACCTTAACGAACTCGCAACTGCTGTTTCATTTGATATTCCTGTTATCGTAGTTGTTATGAACAACCACGTACTCGGCATGGTAAAGCAGTGGCAGACACTCTTCTTCGATAAACACTACTCAAATACAATACTCGACAAGCGCCAGACAAAGTTCACAAAGATAGCTGAAGCATTCGGTGCTCTCGGCTTCTCAGCCACAACTACCGAAGAACTTTCAAAGGCTCTTGATGAAGCCATCGCTTCAAAGCGTCCGTGCGTTATCGACTGCGCAGTAGATGAGAATGAATTCGTTCTCCCTATGCTCCCTCCTGGCGGATGCATCGACAATATCATCACACACATAGGAGGCTGATCTTATGGGAAAACACATTTTCAGCATACTCGTTACCAACAAGCCGGGTGTTATGACAAGAGTCTCAAGCATGTTCACAAGACGCGGCTTCAACATTGACACACTTACAGTGGGCGAAACTGAATCACCTGAATTCTCAAGGATCACAGTTTCCATGATCGGCGACGACTACGCAAAGGATCAGGTAGTCAAGCAGCTCAGCAAGCTCCACGACGTAAAGCAGGTACAGGTGATGGAACGCGATGACACAGTTACACGCGAACTTCTCCTTGTCAAGGTAAAGAACGATTCCTCAACAAGACAGGACGTACTTGCCGCAGTTGACGTATTCCGTTCAAAGATCGTTGACTACTCCCCTGATGCTCTCTGTATCGAGATCACAGGCGAAACCACAAAACTCAATGCTTTTATTGAGCTCGTAAAACCTTTCGGTATTATGGAGATATGCCGTACAGGTATCGTAGCTCTTGAAAGAGGCAGCCACTGTCTCAGATCATCAGACTGAAGACTGCCAGGATAAACTATAAGGAAACGCTGACTTATTCTTAAATCAGCGCGGGGGCCGGGGCGAAGCCCCGCAAATCCCACCTCCGGAAATCCGGCAAAGCCTGATTTCCGGTTTAATCAGTGTTTCCATAAATTATTAATTATAAAGGAGTCCTTACAATGGAAAATTCAGCAAAGGTTTATTATCAGGAAGACTGTGATCTTTCACTTCTCTACGGAAAGACTATCGCTGTTATCGGTTACGGCAGCCAGGGTCATGCACACGCACTCAACGCCAAGGAATCACTTGGTGACAAGGCTCGTGTTATCATCGGCCTTTACGAAGGAAGCAAGTCATGGGACAAGGCTGTAAAGCAGGGATTTGAAGTATTCACAGCTGCTGAAGCTGCAAAGCAGGCTGACATCATCATGATCCTCATCAATGATGAAAAGCAGGCCGGCATGTACAAGAAGGATATCGAACCAAACCTCAAGGCCGGCGATATGCTCATGTTCGCTCACGGTTTTGCTATCCACTTCGGTCAGATCGTTCCTCCGGCAGACGTTGACGTAACAATGATCGCTCCTAAGGGACCTGGACACACAGTAAGATCTGAATACCAGGCTGGCAAGGGTGTTCCTTGTCTCGTTGCTGTTGCTCAGGATGCTACAGGCAAGGCTAAGGATATGGCTCTCGCTTACGGTCTCGCAATCGGCGGTGCAAGAGCCGGCGTTCTTGAAACAACATTCAGAACAGAAACAGAAACAGACCTCTTCGGTGAACAGGCTGTTCTCTGCGGCGGTCTTTGCGCACTCATGCAGGCTGGTTTTGAAACACTTGTTGAAGCTGGTTACGACCCGAGAAACGCTTACTTTGAGTGTATCCACGAAGTGAAGCTCATCGTTGACCTTATTTACCAGAGCGGTTTCGCTGGTATGAGATACTCTATTTCAAATACAGCTGAATACGGTGACTACATCACAGGTCCTAAGATCATCACAGAGGAAACAAAGAAGACAATGAAGCAGATCCTCAAGAACATCCAGGACGGCTCATTTGCTAAGGAATTCCTCCTCGACATGTCACCTGCAGGCGGCCAGGCTCACTTCAGAGCTATGAGAAAGCTTGCTTCTGAACATCCTTCAGAAAAGGTCGGCGAAGAGATCAGAAAGCTCTACAGCTGGAACAACGAAGAAGACAAGTTCATCAACAACTGATTTTTTTCAGGAAACACTGATCAAATCGTAAATCCGGCTTCGCCGGATTTACGAAGGTGGGATTTGCGGGGCTTCTCCCCGTATCCCCGCTGATTTATAAATAAATCAGCGTTTCCTCTATTTCCATAAAATCAAATACAGCCCCGTCCCTCAGAGGGAGGGGGCTGTTTCAGTATACTGAAAGGCGGTCAATCAAATGGATCACAATTATTTCTGCGACGGAGTTGAATGGGCTCCTGCACGTTCCCTTTTCAATGCTCTCGGCATGACAAAGGAAGAAATGGAACGTCCGCTCGTTGGTATCGTTTCATCATACAATGAGATCGTTCCTGGTCATATGAATATCGACAAGATAGTTGAAGCTGTCAAGACCGGTGTTTCAATGGCCGGCGGAACTCCTGTCGTTTTCCCTGCCATAGCTGTATGCGACGGTATCGCAATGGGTCACAAGGGCATGAAGTACTCACTTGTAACAAGAGACCTTATCGCTGACTCAACAGAATGCATGGCTCTTGCACATCACTTCGACGCACTTGTTATGATACCTAACTGCGACAAGAATGTACCGGGACTTCTCATGGCTGCTGCCAGAGTAAATGTTCCTACAGTTTTCGTAAGCGGCGGTCCTATGCTTGCAGGTCACGTAAAGGGAAAGAAGACTTCCCTTTCAAGCATGTTCGAGGCAGTAGGTGCCTACACAGCCGGAAAGATAACAATGGAAGACGTTGAGGAATTCGAAAACAAGGCTTGTCCGACCTGCGGTTCATGTTCAGGCATGTACACAGCCAACTCGATGAACTGCCTTACTGAAGTTCTCGGCATGGGACTCAGAGGCAACGGTACTATTCCTGCTGTTTATTCCGAAAGAATCAAGCTTGCCAAGAAAGCCGGCATGGCTGTAATGGACCTTCTTAAGAAGAATATCCGTCCTCGTGACATCATGACAGAAAAGGCATTCTACAATGCACTTACAGCAGATATGGCTATCGGCTGCTCAACAAACAGTATGCTCCACCTCCCTGCTATCGCAAATGAATGCGGTATCACCATCAACCTTGACATGGCTAACGAGATCAGCGCAAAGACTCCGAACATCTGTCATCTCGCTCCGGCAGGCCACGCTTACATGGAAGACCTCGATGAAGCAGGCGGTGTTTACGCTGTACTTAACGAACTGAACAAGAAGGGCCTTATCAACACAGACGTAATGACATGTACAGGAAAGACTCTCGGTGAAAACATTGCCGGTGTGGTAAACAAAAATCCTGATATCATCAGACCGATAGACAACCCGTACTCACAGACAGGCGGCATTGCAGTTCTCCGCGGAAACCTCGCTCCTGACGGATGCGTAGTAAAGAGAAGCGCCGTTGCTCCTGAAATGCTCGTTCACAGCGGTCCTGCAAGAGTGTTCAACTCTGAGGAAGACGCAATCGAAGCTATCCGCGGCGGTAAGATCAAAGCCGGTGACGTTGTTGTTATCCGTTACGAAGGTCCTGCAGGCGGTCCTGGTATGAGAGAAATGCTCTCACCTACTTCAGCTATCGCCGGTATGGGTCTTGACAAGGACGTTGCCCTCATCACTGACGGACGTTTCAGCGGTGCCACAAGAGGCGCTGCTATCGGACACGTATCTCCTGAAGCTGTAAGCGGAGGTAACATCGCTTACGTTGAAGACGGCGACATCATCTCGATCAACATTCCTGAGTACAGCATCACTCTTGAAATACCTGATGACGAACTTGAAAAGAGACGTGCAAATACAAAGATATTAAAGAAGGAAAACATCACAGGTTATGCAAGAAGATATGCCGCAATGGTTTCTTCAGCTGACAAGGGTGCTATAATCAATAAGTTTTGATCGCTGATGCGGTAAATCCCCACCCCCCTGCCCCCCTCCCGGAGGGAGGGGGGATTCCTGAGACCATCTCTCTTTGAGAGGTGGTCTGTCATTAATCATACTAAGAAAGAGGCGCTTTAAAATAAAAAGCTCTTTAAAACAGCTCTGGTACAAGCTTAATTCACTTGTAATTTTCAGAGATATAATGAACTGCCGGACCATGCAGAGTCTGAGCAGACTTCTTAAATGCGTAAGTCATGAAGAAACACCGACTGAGGATTCAATCCTCGCATACGCCGACTTCGTTTCCGACCTCTACCGTCACCACAACGACCTCGGCACATATGTTCTCACACTTGTTTTCGAGGACGAAAACATCTGCATGATAAAGAAAGGCAAGAACGAAGAGATCAGTGAAAAGATGCTCTCCTGCCTTCAGAATGAACTTTCTGCTCTCGAAGAAATCTCACAGATATCTTCAGATGAGGTAAAGGCTCTTATCGACTACGACGGATTCCTTCCGGACTGGGACAATACGGCTTATGATTTCAGGGCAGAATACAGTACACGAATAGACAACGTTGATAAATTCGGCTACGGCATCTATGCGAAGTACTACATGTTCATCGTTAAGGACGGAAATATCGTTCCTGTCAAGCATCCGGATGAAGTCAAGCTTTCACAGCTTATCGGATATGAGGTCCAGCGCAAGATGATAATCGACAATACTCTTGCCCTTCTCAGAGGAAAACCAGCATCAAACGTTCTTCTCACAGGTGATGCCGGTACGGGTAAATCCTCATCTGTAAAGGCTATTGCCAATGAATACAGAAATGAAGGACTCAGGATCATCGAGATCAGAAAGGATCAGCTTTGCGATATTCCGACTGTTATCGACAGCCTCAGCAGCAATCCGCTTAAGTTCATCCTGTTTATCGATGACTTGAGTTTCGAATCGGACGATGACAATTTCGGTGCACTGAAGGCAATACTGGAAGGTTCCGTTTCCGCACGTACACAAAACATCGCCATCTACGCAACAAGCAACAGAAGACACCTTGTAAAGGAAAACTTCTCGGACAGAAACGGTGACGATGTACACAGAAACGACACCGTTCAGCAGCTCATCTCACTTTCTGAACGTTTTGGTCTGAAGATCTCGTTCTCAAAGCCATTAAAGGACGAATACCTGAAGATCGTTGCCGGACTTGCGGCTCAGAACGGTCTCACAATTCCGGAAGAAAAACTCTTCGCCGAAGCCGAACAGTTCGCCCTCGCCAAGAGCGGCCGCTCCGCCCGTGCAGCAAAGCAGTTCATCGATAAGATGATTGCGGAAAATACATAAGTGTATAAGCCTTCGGCGTACTTTACGCAAAACCGTCACCTCAATCAGGTGACGGTTTTTTCGTTTACTATATTATATGTAATGTATAATTTTTTAGAATAAAACTATTGATAATACGGACAATATGCTGTATAATAATAGAAAGTATTATCTAAGGAAACACTGATTAAATCGGAAATCCGACTTCGCCGGATTTCCGAAGGTGGGATTTACGGGGCTTCGCCCTGCCCCCCCACGCTGATTTTTGAATAGATCTGTGTTTTCATAATACATTTATGATATGAGGTATTAGATTAATGGAAAAAAGATCTTTAAATAAAAGAATACTGCTCATTACGGATATTCTTATGCCTTTTCTTGCGGTTGCTCTGGTACTCTTAGCATATTTTATCTTCTCGCCTCCGAGCAGTCACGTGCTCAAACCATCGATTGACATGATGACAGGATGGATAAGCGAAGACGGTAAGGAATATTCACTTTATGATCTTCCGGCAGGTGATAAGGTGCTTACGCGGAACATAAGCAGTATTGATAAATATAATCAGAGCTTATGCCTGAAAACCGATGACACCTGGATCGAAATTGAATTTGACGGTCAGACAGCATACCGGTATGCACCTGAACAGGCTCCAGCCTACGGGGCATCATACGGATTATATATCCACATGGTATCAATTCCGTATGACGCAAATGAGATAACGCTTAAACTTCACCCTATTTACGACGGAAGACTACCGGTCGTGTCATCAGTCTGTATTGAGGAATCATCTGTTTTCATCGCAGATATTTATCACCAGGGATCCTTCTGCTTCTTAATTTGCATGATCATGTTTGCTTTCGGCATAGTAATGTTTATAATGGGATTTACTTCCCGCGAGCTCAACGCGACAAAAATGCTGAATTTCTTCGCACTCGGATCTTTTTCAATGCTGGTGGCAATGTGGTCAGCCAATGACACTTATCTGCTTCAGACATATACCAACCATCCGGAATGTGTGAAGATGCTTGCATATATCAGTCTGGTATTTATTCCATATCCACCGGTATCATTTCTGGCAAGTGCCACACACAACAGAAATTCAAAGTTTCAGCCTGTTCTGGCAGTGATGGTCGCTGTTGATCTCGCAGCCAATATCGTACTTTCGTCGTCAGGTATAGCTGATCCTCACAGCCTGCTTTACCTTTCACATATTAACATTGCCGCTTCGATGATCATGGTCATCAACCTTATTGTAACTGCAATAAAGAAAAAAAAGACAAGTGCAATATTTGTCCGTATGACACTTATAGGTATGACTGCTGCGATAATCGGTGTTGCGACAGATATGGCGCGCTACTGGATGAACCGGGACAGCGGCGAAAGCGCAAGTACATTTACTCAGCTTGGTGTTCTTATATTTATCTTCTCAGAGGGCGTATACCTTATCAGAGAACGAGGCAGACTTGCAGTTGAACGCAAGCGTGCTGAGCTCATGGAGAAAATGGCATACACAGACGGTCTTACAGAACTGGCAAACCGTGCGGCATTTCACGAAAAGGAAAAAAATATCCGCAAAAACAAAATGCCGTGCGTTATCGTCCAGCTTGACATAAACTTTCTGAAAACTGTAAATGACGTTTACGGTCATGCAGAAGGCGACAGACATATTATCGCGGCCGCAAACTGCATCAAAGAAGGATTTTCAGGTAAAGGCATATGCTTCCGTACCGGCGGCGACGAATTTGTTGTTATTGCAGACTACGCAGAAGATAAAGCCATAGATGAAATGATCGAAACAATGACTTCATCTGCTGAAGATTACAACGAAAAGGAAAAACCACCGATTCCGCTTGCAATTGCCTACGGATATGCTCCATACGATCCGGAAAAAGATGACTTTGATGATGTCGAAAAAATCGCCGACCAGCGTATGTACGAAAACAAAAAGGTTATGAAAGCCGAAAATACGTAATCAAAACCGATCTCCCTGCTTTCACAAATGTAAAACAGGGGGATTTTTTTCTGTATGGATAATCGATGTTTTCCTGAGTTTAATGTATCAGGGGTATTGACAAGCATCCTGTATAGATGTATAATTGTATACAATAACACAATCATACAGAAATACATCAGGAGGAAAAGGTTATGAACCACACTATGCCGAACATCAGTCTCAGCAAACGCACGAATCTGCTTGACTTTGACACTTACGAATATGAAATGCAGGAAGTTGACCGTCCTGAACTCTTCCGTGAAATGTTCCCTTATTCGGAAGTTCCGAAAGTTGCTTTCAACTACCGTCATGTACCTATGAACATGCCGGAGGAAATATATATCACTGATACTTCATTCCGTGACGGTCAGCAGTCCCGTGCGCCTTATACCTCTGCGCAGATCGTAGATCTTTATAAAATGCTGCATCGTCTCGGCGGTAAAAACGGTATCATAAGACAGACTGAGTTTTTCGTTTATTCAAAGAGCGACCGTGATGCACTCGAACAGTGCATGGCTCTCGGATATGAATTCCCTGAGATCACGACATGGATAAGAGCAAGCAAAAAGGATTTTGAGCTTGTTAAAAACATCGGCATAAAGGAAACAGGCGTCCTTGTCTCCTGCTCTGACTATCATATCTTCAATAAGATGGGACTCGACAGAAGAAAGGCCCTCGACAAATATCTCGGCGTCGTAAAGGAATGCATCGAAGCCGGACTGAAGCCAAGATGCCATTTTGAAGATATCACACGTGCAGATTTCTACGGATTTGTAGTTCCGTTTGCGATCGAACTCCGCAAGCTTTCCGAAGAAAGCGGAGTGCCGGTAAAAATACGTGCCTGTGACACAATGGGATACGGTATTCCGTATCCGGGTGCGGCACTTCCGCGAAGTGTATCCGGCATCATCTACGGATTACAGCACTACGCAGGTTTTTCAAGCGATATGCTCGAATGGCACGGACACAACGATTTCTACAAGGGTGTAGCCAATGCATCTGCCGCATGGCTCTACGGTGCCGGTGCCGTAAACTGCTCTCTGCTCGGCATTGGTGAACGAACAGGAAACGTTCCGCTCGAAGCAATGGTGTTTGAATATGCTTCACTCAAAGGAACACTGAACGGAATGGACACTTCAGTTATCACCGAGATCGCTGACTACATCGTAAACGAGACACATTACGATCTGCCGTCCATGACTCCTTTTGTGGGAAGAAACTTCAACATTACACGCGCCGGTATCCATGCTGACGGACTTATGAAAGACGAGGAGATCTACAACATCTTCGACACAACTGCACTTCTTAACAGACCTCCGCTCGTATCAGTAAGCGCATCTTCAGGACTTGCAGGTATCGCCTGCTGGATCAACAACTATTACAGGCTCTCAGGTGAAAAACGCATCGACAAGAAAGATCCTGCTGTAGCAAAAATGAAGGAATGGATCGACAGAGAATATGAAGGCGGACGTGTAACTGTGATCAGCGACGATGAGCTTGTATCTCTCACAGAACAGTATCTGCCTGAACTGAAGGAGAGATAATTATGCTGCTGGAAACAGATGACCGTTCACTGCGTATAAGGGTTTTCAACGCCATAGAAAACGCCATCCTTGACGGCGAGTACAAAGACGGTGACAGTCTCAACGAACTGAAACTTTCAAAGGAACTCGGAGTCAGCAGAACTCCGGTACGTGAAGCACTTATGCAGCTTGAACTTGAAGGACTTGTAAGAAATGTTCCGAACAAGGGTGCTGTCGTTATCGGCGTGACAGAACAGGACATTCACGACATCTATGAGATACGCATTCGTATTGAGGGACTTGCTGCCCGCCTCTGCGCTGAAAATATCACGGATGATGAGCTGCGCGCCCTTGAACAGATAGTTGATCTTCAGGAGTTTTATCTTCTTAAGAACGACACTGAACAAATCTGGAAGCTCGACGGTGACTTCCATAAGATAATCTACGACGCATCGCGCAGCCGTCCGCTGCGATTCACGCTCTCAAACTTCCACAACTACATAAAAAAAGCCCGCGACATTTCCGTGCAGACGGAAGGCAGGGCTGAAAAAACAGTTGCGGAACACCGCGCAATACTTGACGCCATAAAAGATCATAACGGCGGTCTGGCAGAAAAACTGACTGCAGAACATATCTCCAATGCCGAGGATAATCTTTTTGAAAACGCAATGAAGGAATCAGAGAACAGCAGCTTTTCATAAAAGCATTTTCATAATATGCAGATGATCAAGAACGTTTATACAGCCGTCGCGGTTGACATCGGCAGTTTCCGGTTCCGGAAAGCTTATGTTTTCGCGCATCAAAAGATATTTACCAAGCATAACGAGATCTTCAGCACTCACGTTTCCGTCTGCATTTATGTCACCATATACCGGAAGTGCCGCCTTATATTCCTTCACAATTTTTTCTGCTAATCCTGCAGCTTTGCTTACAAACCCGGCATCGATAAAGTCTTCATCAGTATACGTTCCGTGCAATGCCTTCGTAAAGACTGTAAAAATATACGGAACATCACCTGAGACGTAAGAACATTCATGATAAACATACTGAAACTGTCCGTATTTTGCTGCGACTTCATTTTTACCATCTGCCAGAACTGATCTGGAAACAATATCTGTCGAACCGCACAGGGCATCCCAGGCGGTTTTCCATGCCTCACCGTCCTTTGCGTGAAGCGCCATTTCTTTCATGGAGTCATACATATAAAGAGCAGTAATATCCGGCCATCTCGGAGAGGGAGTTCCTAGTCTGACATCGTATCCCCATTCTTTCATCATGCTGTTGAAGCCTTCTGTTCCGAAATAATAAACAAGAACATCATACGCAACATTATCTGAATATCTGAGCATGTAGTCGAGAAGATCGCGAATGGTGTATTCCGTACCATCCTCGCCGTGCCTGATAATACCTGTCCCCTTGTGCCACCAGTCCGAAGTGTAGACAAAAGTATCGTCGAGGGATCTTTTTCCGGCTGACAGTTCCCTGCATACAAACACTGCATACGGCAGCTTTATAAGACTTGCACTGAACAGAGGTTTGTCTGCATTATATGAATACAGCTCCTCCCCGTCCAGTGTACGAATGTGCACTTCGCAGAAATTCTCATAATTCCTCACAAATTCATCCATATCAGAAACGGCATCCGCCGAAACCCTGTCCGGTACTGAAAAGATACCTGAAACAAACAGAATGAACGCCGATAAAAACGAAACACCTGAATTAAAACGCCTTTTTATTTTCATATCAGCACACCGTTACAGTGATCAATTTCATGCTGGATTATCTGTGCGGCAAGTCCTGAAAAATTCTTCACACGAGGCTCGAATTTCTCATTCTGCCAGCGGACTTTGATAGTTTTGTACCGCTCCACCGGCCGCGGACCGCCGAGAAGTGAAAGACATCCCTCCTCGGTTCTGTACGGCTTTTCTCCCCTGATTATTTCCGGATTGAACATTACAGTATATTTTCCGCCGTCATCAAAAACGATGATACGCTTTAAAACACCGATCATATTTGCCGCCATTCCTATGCACGCTTCCCTGTTTGCCGTGATCGTATCAACAAGATCCACCGCAGTCTGAAGATCATCGGCTGTTGCCGATTCTGATTTTGCAGCAAGAAATACCGGATCGTGTACTATGTCTTTTATCATCTTAAATAACAACTCCTAATTCTGTTTTCATTCTTCCTTTATATCATAAATATGTGCAGATGTCAATAGAAACGATAATTCCCCGGATCACTTCAGATTCGGGGAATTATATTTTTCTTTCTTTTGTTCTTATTTATTTGTCTCTTTTTTATCTTTGCATGTTATAAACCGCCAAATGTACGCTCAAATCCATATTTCTGTTTGACAAATCTTACCCCCTTATCCCACAGATAATTTAAATACCAGCATGAGAATACAAATCCTGCGGCAATAATGATGAATGATAACACGATTACAACTGATGCTGGAATTGCTATTTCCGGAATTCTATCAGACAGAAAACACATAGCCATAATAATAAGAAATCCAAGTATACAAGGTACAATAGCATCTGTTTTTCTTTTACCGGACACTGATGACGCAACACCCAAAAATGTAATACCTACAGAAATCATAATATATTTTGCTGTAATGTATTCACTTCCTAGTTTTACGGCTGCGATGCAGACTACGATTCCAAAGAGCAGAGTTATCGCAAAGAAGGAATAAATCGCAGGTACAACAGTATAAAGCTTTCTTGCAAAGTTTACTGAATAATTATACTTACAGTTTCCAATACGTTCATTGACATAAGACATCATCATACATACCCCCAGCATAGGATTGAACCATAAATTAAAAATATATGAATCAGATTTATATTCATTTATATCTATAACCATGAAAAAAAACGAACTAAACGTAAATATCAGACTAAGCGCCAGCATTCCATATGTAAGTGGACGATTTAACAGTTTAAGTGAATACTTCATTGCCTTTAAAGTGCTTTTCATTTTTATCCCTCCATCAGACGTACCAGTGATTTTTTCTGAAATTTCTGATCGTTCCTAAATGTGTTATCGCAATTAGAATAACAGCAAGTATCAGAATTACAACATGAGCGATAGAAAACCTACACTCTGTTGTCTCCAGAATACACGAACTTACAATTGAATAAAGATTTATAGTAATAATATAGATCATCGTTCTCACCGCCTGAATTTTGATCATGCAGATCAGCTTTGAAGCAGCTATACCTAAGAGAGATACCAAAAAAACAGTAACGCATACAGCTAAGCCGTGATATACTAAATGTAAAACTGTATTCACCAGAAATACAACAGTCACAAATAACAGCATGCCGCAGATACATGATATTAACGTTCCGGTTTTCATCTTGCTGTATGTATCAAATCCGCCCCGTACTGAACGAAAATACTTACCTCCTGCAGAATTCTTATAAAACTCCTGAAAATGAACAAGAAGAGTTCCGGTGGTAGTCGCATAACACATAAGCGAAACAAAAACTGATCTGCATACTCCATCATAAAAATCAAAGTTATCTGAAGAATTGTCTGGAGTGTTCCAGAAATCTCCTATTGCAAATCCGGTCACAATTCTTGCAAAAATATAAAATGCATAAAAAACCAGAGTTAATATTCCCCATAGACAAAGCGTCTGTTTAACAGGATCTTTTCCGTTGTATATCCTCATTGCCTCGGCAATGCCGATCTTTGAATTATTCTTCTCCATACGCTTCCGCCTTTCTCAGTATTCCGACGCTTAACTGCTGTAAAGTCGGAATTTCGATTGCTGCGTCAAGTTCACGAAGTGCATCTGCGTCTTCTGCGAAAGCGATACCTTCGAAAATTGTTTTGTTTCCTGAGAATGAGATCATAAGATGTTTGGCCTTTTCTGCATTCTCCGCATCGCCGTGTACAAGAACGTACTTCTGCTTAAGGTCTTCAACGAATCCTTCCTCAACTACTTTTCCCCTTGACATGAACACCGCATAGTCTGTGGCGAATTCCATATCTGCAATGTTGTGTGTTGAGAAAATTATCGAACGCTCGCCGTCGCGTTCACTGAGATATTCCCTGAACAGTTCACAGAGAAGATCGCGTGCAAGCGGATCCAGTGAAGATGCAGGTTCGTCGAGTACAAGAAGATCAGTATCCCTTGCAAGTACTCCGGCCAGATAGGTTCTCATCTTGTTACCGTCTGAAAGCTTAACGATCTTCTGCTGTTTCTTCGCATCAGGATCATCGAGATTAAATCTTTTGCAAAGGTCTTTGAATTTCTTCCTGTCAAAATTATCGAATGCAGTTTCCATTGAGGCAGCGACATTTCTCAGACTCCAGTAAGCCGGTAAAAAATCTGTTGAAGAACAGTAACCTATCCTGTTTCTGAGCTTTTCGTCATCGATATCTGTCATATTTCCAAAATAAACCGCCTCACCGCTGTCTTTGAAATTCACTCCGCAGAGGATATCAATAAGCGTTGTCTTTCCCGCCCCGTTTGCGCCGATAAGCGCTGTAGCAAATCCGCACGGAATGCTCGCGTTGACCTCACCCAGCGTGAAGTTTTTATACTTTCTTGTTATTCCTTTTATCTCAACTGCGTTTTTCATTGTCGTTCTCCTTTTTACTCATCCATATTCCAAAGTGTCCCCAGAATGTCCGTAACCTCCGAAAGTCCCATGCCTGCGATTTTGGCAGAGTGTATCGCATCCATAAGATTATCCTCGACCTGCCGCATATGCTGTTCCTTCAGCATGTTCTCGTCCTGCGCGTTCACATAATACCCCTTTCCCTTCGAAGCCGTCACCAGCCCCTCTGCCGACAGTTCCTCATACGCCTTCATCGTGGTTATCACACTGATCTTAAGATCCTGCGCTAGTCCTCTGATGGATGGCAGCGGATCCCCGGACTTTAACTTTCCGGTAAGTATCTGTTCCTTCAGCTGTGCGGCTATCTGCTTGTAGATAGGCTCGTTTGAATTCTGATATATCTTCACAACGTCATCCCCTTTCTGTTCTGCACTGTTTATATGTTATATATACAGTATAGAACAGTTGTATCAGTTTGTCAAGGGGGATTTTAAATTTTTCCTTTAAAACATTTCCGGTTTTGTACAATATCGCTCACAAAGCAAATATGTATTTGGAAACTGCAAAACGAGTGATAATTCTGCATCTACAGAGATTTCTGCAGATGCAGAAATTTTTAAAATCGTAAACAAGCATTCACTTATGTGCAACTTGACAAAATCGGGATTTTGTGGTATCGTATAGTTGATAGAAAAGTATTTTGATTTAAGAACTTCTACAAAGAAGTGAAGGAATTTATGAAGTTTCAGGCGGTCCTTTTATTTTCCCTTTTCAGATAGTTGATGCAGTAGTTTTGGAAGAAGACTGGGATATCCTGAAGGTACTGGTTCCAGGAGCTACTGAAAAACAGATTGAAAAAATTCAGACAGAGTATGCACATGCAGACAGCAATGTACTCAAACAGCATTTAGCAGATGTGCTCAGAACTGCTTTTGAAAGCAACAGAACAGTTTTTAAAAAAATGAAGGAGAAAGGTAAAATGAGCGAAGCAGTAGAATTTGTTTTTAAGGAAGAGATTCAGGAAATAGCTGACAAGAAAGAAGAAAAAACGATTGAAAATATGCTTAAAGATAATGTTAAAATATCTGCTATAGCAAAATGGACCGGTGCTTCTTCTGACAAAATAATTGCGATTGCCAAAAAAATAGGATTAAATTCGATAACTTTATAATTTTTATTACTGCATTTATACGAAACAGATCACTGAAACGGCGTGCTCATATAATTTTAAAATAACCAACGGGACAAATGATGATTCATCTGTCCCGTTGATTTTTTCAGTTGCTGCTGCAGGCAGCAGCTTATAATAGTACCGGGCATTCAAAGAATGCCTGGTACCTTTTTATTCGTCCTGCAACAAAAGGCTTTCTTACCGAAAAAAAGAGAATATCCAACCATAAACCTTAAGAGCCGGCGCTAACGGTATAAAAACCATTAACGCCGGTTCTTCTATTTATGAACTGAAATTTATCTGTTCAATACATTCGATTATCTTTTTCCGTACACCTTCAGTTTTATAATTCTCATTCAGATGGCTCTTGGAATACTGCAGGTAACTATCCCTTGATCCATTTACAAGTAATGCTGTAAAAAACTGTTCCCAGCTGAAATATTCCACGCTGTCAGCATGATCGTAAGTTTCATAAATGAAGCTGTCACAATCAGGAATTTTAACTACTCCGGATTTTAGTATTATCCATTCAAATGATTCCGGTAAATATATATGAACATTCGGCATTCTTTTAACCAGTGCCTCTATCTTTGTCATCTGTGCACCAAAAGCAGCACCATCTGCAATAACAACAATATTTTGTTCATTATCAGCTTCACACAATAATCCGTAAATATTAGATTTTCCACCAGCTGAAATACATCTGAGTCCATTTTTATCAGCAACATCTGAAAAGAATTCAAATCCGGAATTGCTGTCTTCAGTAATGATGGTTTCACATTTTACAGGATACTGTTCTGAACGTCCAAAATCATAAATCCGATAAAACTGATGATAAACCGGTGTCAGACCGCCGTATTTTCCGGTGCTTCGTATTCCGTATATCTCATCAGCACTGAACGGCAGTGTTTCAAGATTTTCTCTGGTAACAATGATATAATAATTATTACTGAATCTTACAGCCTCAGCAAACTCTTTGCTTTTAACGAATTTATTTCCTTCATCTATGAACACAAGTGCATTATCACAGCCGGCAAGCTGTTCTTTCCACAGATTACCCGACAGTACACGGCAGCTTACATCACAGTACAGTTCAACACCGCTGTCTTCGCCCTGCTCGTTGTATTCCCGTATCATTTCAACAAGAGTGGTTTTTCCTGTTGCGCTGTCGCCCTTCAATACTGTAATATTCCTTTTTATTTCAAATTCATAACGCAAAGATCCGTTCTGGAGCTTAACATGATATTTTCCTTTCATCAGACAAACCTTCCTGCTTTAACGGCCAGATCGTACATATTATGAACCGTTTCTCCTGTATTCATTATTTCAATATCAAACTGATCGTCACCAAAATCCATAAGGTGCCTGAGATTAATGACAACATCTTTTTCCCTGCCCATTTCCAGAAGCCATCGGGCACAGTTGTCACCGCAGTTTGATGCATTGAAAACTTTATCATTTATCTGATCAATAAGAATAAGTGTCTTTACTCCTCCTGAAAGAGATACAGGTGCTATTATTCCCATTACCGGACTTGAAACTGCACCATTTCCAAGGACCTCAGACTTATCAACATCTTTTATCATCTTCACTGTACGATCATCTTCCATCCAGCGAGGATTAAAGCGATTTTTAAAGTAAAGAGAAGTATTATACACGGCATTTTCCATTTCGCCGAAAAATATTTTTAACATTTCCTTTTCCTCACATCAATTCGAAATGACTATTTAATAATATTATACTATTTTTCAGTTTATAAGTCTATATTCGAAAAATGATTTTCAGATTCTTTTTACGGGACTTGTATGTCCCGATTTTTATTGACTTTAAATTTTCCGTGTGATATCATAATATCAGCAAACGAACTGCGATCCGAAAGGAGTGAATATATTGAACAGAAACACCGGTACTATCATACTTAACCGTGAAAAGTTTATCGACGAAAACACGCCGGTCACAAAGAATTCGCTTTCATGCTTCTTCAGTCTTAAGCTTAAGGAATTATCGAAAAGGCTGGATAAAAAGATCACCAAAAAAGATATCGCCGACATGGTCGGAATAAGCCATGAACTGTTCCGCAAAATGATAAACCGTGAAAAGGCCACAAAGAAACGTGACTGCATTATAGCCGTATGCGCAGCTCTCAGACTCGATACATTCGATACTGATCTCGCGCTGAAACACAACGACTGGATGGAACCGCTCGACGACTACAACGTCCGTGATGAACTCATCATGAACATTCTTGATAATCTGAGCGAAAATCCTAAAACAGCTGATGACAACATGAAGATCATTCCGGAAATAAACGCAGCCCTGGTCGCAAACGGTTTCCCGGAACTTGATATCATAAACCACCGGAACACTGACAGGGAGAAGAATTATCCGTTCAGTCCGGTAAGAAAGCATTTCCAGTGCATCATCGGCGGCGTCACACGTTACACTGATCCTTACTTTTTCATGGATCTTCTTTACGACGTGGATAATTTCCACACCATGAGAACAAGCATGGAACTCGAAGGCGAAGGACGTCGTACCGAGCTTACTGTAAGCTTCCGCGAGCCGCATGACTCTTTCGGTGAAAACTGCTTTGTAAGCTGTCTCAGAAAAAAGGTTGCTCCTCCCGAAAAGATATATTCGGTTTACACCTATCCAGATGATGAACACGATGCCGAAACACGGGAGTACACCGATATTTCAGAAACCGGCATATTCAGAAAAAGCTTTGCCGAACTCGAAAAAACCGAAGCAGCAGAAAGGAGGAAATTCTACAGTACGATAAACGACAGCCGCAACTATGAAAAACGTATGTCGGCAAAAGTTATCGGAAACAGGCTGCACATCTTCTACGAGGAATACAACTACTATCTGCCGGAACTCGGCGAATACTGCCTCATGGATCTGTGCGACGGCGAATTCACTCTTTCAGTTTCAAACGAAAGCCGTTTCATGTTCATGTATCTTCCGGAGGAAAAATACAGAAAAATATACGGCGAACCGAACTTTACGGTTACCGAGGAATACACATCTGTCGGGGACATTGAAGATTCAGCCTACGTAGTTACCGAAGTCGGCCCGTACGAATCATACCGCGAAGCCGAGATACTTGAGTTAAGGAAAATGACCTACAGAAAAATGAAATCCGGCATAACATCTCTTGTAAAAAAGATGAAATCCGGAACCGCACACATCTGCAGTCCTGATGTTCTGTCTGAACTGGATGAAAATTTTATCTTTGACTATCTCGGACTGAATGCATCAGAGACCGCACGCATATGCGCCGCTGAAAATGCCGGAAAGAAAGCAGATATAACACTTTCAAACGGAATGAAAGCTGAACTTGATGTATCTGATCTTCTTAAGGGATTTGAACTCGGCCTTAAGAGCATCGACGGGATCGGTCATTTTCTTCTGAAAAACGGAACACTCGATATTAAAGAAATACTTAAGGAAACACTGATCAGATCGTAAATCCGTCTTCGACGGATTTACTGAGGCGGGATCTGCGGGGCTTCGCCCCAGGCCCCATGCTGATTTATAAATAAATCAGCATTTACTTTATGAAAAGGAGTAATCATTATGCAGTCAAATGTTGAAGCTCTTCGTGAAGCAGTTCTAAGTTCAGAAAACATTGTATTTTTCGGAGGCGCCGGTGTATCGACCGAAAGCGGGATACCTGACTACCGCGGACCGAAAGGACTCTACACTCAGAAAAACGGAAGATGCACTCCCCCTCCGAGTCTGAACATGAGACTGTTCAAGGATAATCCTGAAGATTTTTATGACTATTACCGGAAAAACATGCTGAGCTGGAATGCCGAACCCAATGCTGCTCACTTAAAGCTTGCCGAACTTGAAAAACAGGGTAAACTGAAAGCCGTTATCACCCAGAATATCGACGGTCTGCACCAGGCGGCCGGAAGCAGAAACGTCATTGAACTCCACGGAAGCATGAAAAGCAATCACTGTATCCGCTGCCGCAAATCATACGACATATCTGAGATACGTGCGACAACCGGAGTACCTCACTGTAAGATCTGCGGAGGTCTTATAAAGCCGGACGTGATCTTCTTCGGTGAAAAGCTCGATAAATCAGTCATAAACAAGGCAAAGAAATACATACGCGCAGCCGATCTGCTCATCGTAGGCGGCACTTCCCTCGTAGTAAATCCGGCTGTCAGCCTTATCTACGAATTCAAAGGCAGAACTCTCGCTATAATAAATCTTGCCCAGACCGGTCTCGACGGAAGAGCCGATATCGTGATACACGACAAGATCGGTAAGGTTTTATCTGCTATTTAAACACAGGATCACATAAAAAATCCACTGTACTCACTGTGCAGCGGATTTTTTTCATGACATGAACTTTTTTCGGTACTGGTTAGGTGTATATCCCGTCATCTTCTTAAACTGCTGCATGAAATATTTTTCATCATCAAATCCGCACTTTTCCGATACTGCAGATATATTGATGCCGGCAGATACCAGACAGTATTTTGCATAGCGGGTTTTAAGCGAAATGATATCCTGATGGAAACTTACACCGAAATTCTTTTTGTAAACCGCACGGAAATATCCGGTACTGATGCATAATTTTCTGCAGGCATCTTCCGCCGTAATGTTCTTTTCCGGAGCAAGATAGATCTCACTCCTTAATTTCTGAAGTTTCATATGATCAGATGAAGCGGGTCTCTTATTTTCCGTTTTAAAACCGGCAGCCTGTTCGGCTTCGCTCAGACATGAATCAAGCGTGTTACCCTCCGTATTTCCGTAATGCAGTTTTGTAAAGCAGATACCATCACCGTATATCCCGTTTTTTCTGAAAAATCCGTAAAGAGATGTATTCAGCTTTTCAAGAACATCCTCCGGAAAGCTTTTGTCACTGGTCATGACTCCTGCAACAGCAAACAGACTGTCACTTATCCGTCCGCACGTACAGCCGAAGAAGGATGCTGTTCCGGATATGATTTCACTCACTCCGTCTGTGACAAGATTTTCAGACTCAAAGTCATTTGTATCTGAAACCGGTACTCCCTGCTGGATCTTAAGTGAAACCGCAATAATGAAAAACGAATCTGCATCTTCGTTTCTTACGGCAATATTCATTTCATTTACAAAGCCCTCACGGTTATTCATACCTGTACGCGAATCACGGTATTCACTCAGGTTCTGGCAGCGCATAAGATAGTTTATATCATTTTTCATGCGCAGGAATTCCAGTGCATTGGCAGCAATGACATTCCACTTACGGAACGATTCACCGAAACATCCGACTTTATCATAACGGATTATCATATATCCGAAATCCTCATCCATGAAATATACCGGACAGCAGTAAAATGCATTCGGTTTATCCCCGTCAACTATGATATCAGAAAACATTTCATCACGTGAAAAATGAACAGGTTCAGTAACCCGGCCGTATATGTCGACAATACTGTAAAGAACAGTATCGGCTGAGCCGGAATTATTCTTCCCGGAAGATCTGCCGGCAGAAACGCACCATTCGTCATAAAGACACAGAAAAAGACCTGAAACGTCCGGTATGAAATACGAATGTCTGCGCAGTGCGTCGATAAGATCCTGTATATTACGCGACTCCGTCAGAAACTGCTCAAGCATTCCCGTATCATTGAGTGAAGCATAGTACGACTGTTTCTTCTTTTCATTTATCTCTGCCGCAACGTCCCTGTGATCCGCTCCGCATGTACAGGTATCTCCGGGGATGAACCTGCTCTGCAGCTGTGAATTCAGCGGTACTTTAACTCCGCATACCTTTTCGTAAAGCAGAGCTGCCGCCTTTCTGCCAAGATAAGTACGGTCGCGGTTCCAGGTGGAAAGCACAGGATAATGCTCCATTCTGTCTCCGGTGTATTCATATCCGGTCACGGTAATATCTCCGGGTATCTTCACCCCGTGGGCAGTCATCACATCACAGAATGCATATGCCATATAGTCGTTCGCACATACAAGAGCTTCCGGCATTTTCCGTCTTTCTTCAATATAATCAAGGGCAGTCCTCTCACCTGAACCCGTCCAGAAATCACCGTATATCACCCGGCTGCTGTCAAATTCAATACCGTGTTCTTCAAGTGATCTGCGAAAGCCCGTGATCCTGCTCTGTGCGTCTTCCGAATCTTCGGGGCCGGTAAGAAAATCTATCTCCTTAAAGCCGTGAACTTCTGTCAGATGATCGGTTATACGCTTTATATCTTCCGCACTGTCACTGTTTACAGTATCATATCCTGTTTCACGTGCTCCCACACTTACACACGGTCTTCCGGAAGAGCTTATTTTGTCAAGTACGCTCTTTCTCAGATCACCGTTCATAAAAGCATCATCAGTAAAGATCATGCCATCCGGTCTTTCCGAAACTATTCTTTCGTAAATGCTGTTTTCATGGGTTATGAAGTCATTGTATTCCGATGCATTGTAGATGTTTGAAATTACAGCCACATCAGTATTCATGTCAAACGCCTGTGATATGATGCCTTCAAGCAGACTGCGCTGCTCCGATGCAGATGCACGTGCCGTCACTACAGTAAAGAGTTTTTTCCTGTTCATATTTCACACCTTTTAGTCATGGCATTATCCCCTGTTGTCTCTTTTTCTTAGTATATCACGGATACTGAGTATTTTCAATCGTATATGTAAAATATTCATTTTTCACACCTTACATGCACAATTATGGTTGTGAATAATCTTCATATATTATATAATCATAACTGCAGGAAACAAACGGTTTCCGTCCGGACATACATTATTATTGTAAGGAGTGTAAAGTTAAATGACAGGAAAAAGACTCACAGCATTTTTCACTTCACTTGTAATGTTCGTAATGATCATCATTCCTTCCGTGCCGCAGGCAAATGCAGCAGAAGCAATGAGAGACATTACAACAATGGAGCTGGTACGCGATATGGGGATAGGTATCAACCTTGGCAACACACTTGAAGCATGCGGCGACTGGGTAAACGGAAAAACTCCGGCTGACTATGAAACGGCCTGGGGCAGCCCTGTTGTCACTGAAGAAATGATCAAAGGCTACAAAAACGCAGGATTCGGAGTTCTGCGAATTCCGGTAGCATGGTCAAACCTTATGAAGGACGACGGCAGTTACAAAATCAGTCCTGACTACATGGCCAGAGTTACTGAAGTAGTTGACTGGGCCATCGGTTCAGGATTGTATGTAATTATAAATATCCACTGGGACAACGGCTGGGTAAACACTTTTCCGGAAAACAAGACCGAATGCATGAAGCGTTTTGAAACAATGTGGACGCAGATTGCCGATAACTACAAAGACTACGGCGATCACCTCATATTCGAATCGCAGAATGAAGAACTCGGCTGGGAAAAGCTCTGGAACAGATGGGCCGGAAACGACGGCAAAACAGAGTCATACGCCCTCGTAAACGAGATAAATCAGAAATTTGTTGACGTTATCAGGAAATCAGGCGGCAACAATGCAGAACGTCACCTGCTTATCTCCGGCTACAACACAGGCATCGATGTAACATGCGATCCGCTCTTTAAAATGCCTTCCGACCCGGCAAACAGAATGGCCGTTTCAGTTCATTACTACTCACCTTCCACATTCGCTATTCTCGAAGAAGATGCTGACTGGGGAAAAGCGCAGTCAACATGGGGAACTGCAAAGGAAGTCGAAGATCTTAACAACGAAATGGACATGATGAAATCATCATTCGTTGACAAGGGCATACCGGTGATCATCGGTGAATACAGCTGTCCGACAAAGAACAAGGAACCGGAATCAGTAATGAAATTCCTCACTTCAGTATGCGAAGCCGCTTATTCAAGAAACATGTGCCCTGTTCTCTGGGATACTCCGGGTGGAAGATACGACAGACTTGAATGCAGAATGGCTGACAAAGAGCTCGGCGAAAAGCTCTGTGCCATTGCCGGTACAAAAGCAAACTACACAGAAGACACACTTCAATCAGTTACTTACAAAACCGAAGAACTGAAAAAGAATTCAAACGGTGAATACATCGTTCCTCTTGGTTCCAATGCCAAAAATCTTAAAAAAGCAATAATCACTCTGAGCTGCACATCATCTGAAAATTCCGGCTGGTTCTGCGGAGGCGGCGGTCTTACATTTGACAGTGTAAAAACAGCAGACGGAAAGAAATTCTGGAGCAGCAAGGGATTTAACTACGACGGCGGAAAGGAAAAAGTCCTCATCACATTTGACGGTAAGTTCAAAGATGATAAAGACAACGAATTTGACGCTGAAATAAACTGCACCGAAGCCGGCCTCGTTGACTGGTGGCATTCATCAGAAAAATATCCTGAAGGCGGCGACGATGTAAGCTGCGAATTCAAGGCGATCACACTTTACTACGACGGCGATCCGGGCACGGTTACTGAACCGGAAACACCTGAAGTCATCAAAGGCGACACCGACTGCAACGGTACTGTAAATGCAAAAGACCTTGTAAAATCCATCGACATGATCATCGGCAGAACTGAAGCCAGTGAAGAATCATTAAAAAATGCCGATATGAACGATGACGGAAAAATAACTATCATCGACATTATAATGTTAAAAAATGTACTGATCAGATGATCAGTACAAAACACAGATCCTGAACCGGTCTGAAAATCATCCTTTATCCGATATTATCTATACTTTACATACACGGGTATTCAATCCATCCTAAAACGACGTTTTCTGATAACCCAAATCTCTTCAAAAAACGTCACCAGCCACTGACCAGAGCATTCACGGTCAGTGGCTGGTTTTCTTTTAATGAACGCCTTCGGCGTACTATCTTAACAGCCCCTTTTCTATTGCGCCAAAGGCGCAACCTTCTGTTCTGTGCATTATATAAAATTCTATTGTAAAGTAAATTTAGAAATGATATAATATTTATAGAAATTAATTCATTACAAATCAGGTTAATTCCAATCTATAATAAATTAGAATATTTTTTCTATATTTTCTGCTTGACATTTCCAATTCTCTATGGTAAAATATATCCAGTAAACAGTTTACAAATATATTTATTTACAGGAGATTTTTAATGAAAAGCATAACGATATCTATTGAAGAATACGCAAAAATGCAGGCCACGATTAAGAAACTGCAGGAAGAAAAAGAACAATCCAAGCATAGCCCAGAAGAAAATGACACCAACACTGAAGTTATCAACTCACAACATAAGGATCGTTTGTTTAAGTTCGTTTTCGGAAAACCTGATAACAAACCATGGACTCTTTCACTTTATAACGCAATAAACGGTACAGACTACACAGATCCAAATGAACTGGATTTCAATACCATAGAAGATGCACTCTATATGAAAATGAAAAATGACATTTCATTTATCATTCATTTTGAGATGAATCTCTGGGAACATCAGAGTTCCTACAATCCGAATATGCCACTCCGTTTTCTTGAATATGCCGGTGCTTTATACAGTAAGTACGGAGAAACAACAGAAAAATTCAATCAGTACAGCAGTACTTTGCAGAGAATTCCGACTCCCAGATGCATTTGCTTTTACAACGGAACCGAAGAACAGCCAGAATCAAAGCTTCTTCATCTTAGTGATGCCTATGCAGGTAAAGGAGACATTGAAGTTGAAGTTACTATGCTTAATATCAACTTCGGAAAGAACAAGGAACTTCTCGATGCCTGTAAGCCGCTTTATGAATATTCATGGCTTATTGACAGAATAAGATGCAATCATAAAAGCACTAATAATCTCAATAATGCCGTAAATAAAACAGTTGAAGAAATGCCTGATGATTTCATCATTAAACCATTCATCATTGCAAACCGTGCGGAGGTGAAGAATATGTTATTTGAAGAATATGACGAAGAAAAATACAAGAACCTCTTTATTGAGGAAGGAAGAGAAGAAGGGCGTGTAGAAGGACGCGAAGAAGGGCGTGTAGAAGGACGCGAAGAAGGAATTGCTGAAAACCGGATTTCTACCGCACGCAACCTGCTTGCCAGTGGTGTTTCAAATGATATCATTATAAACAGCACGGGGATCTCTGCTGTTGAATTTGAAAAGATCAAAGCAGAAACTGAAAAGAATTAAATTCCAACGCAAATGGAACGCCTTCGGCGTACTATCTTAACACAGCCAGGTTCACCGACCTGGCTGATTTTTTATTTATACACGTTATCAAATTGAAATATAATATTTGCACGCAATCGATAAAGAAAAATATTTGTTTTAGTTTGATTAACTCATTTATCAGTTACCGCAGCAATTTATTGAATTTAATCATTGACAAACGCAAATATTTGGATTATAATAATCATATAATTTTGGAAAGGCCTTAATCATCACCCACCAACAGGAGGAGTACACATGAATAATAAGTCTGTATAAGTTACAGGAAATCAAGGATGAAAAAGAACTTAAAGGACTTCTTGACTGAAACGGGACTGAATGAAAAATGTTCATCTGACGGAAAACTTATGATAAGAACAAGCATAGATAAAATCATCGATAAATGTATGAACTGTATTGTTCCTAATGTCAATACTACTGATATCGGATTATTCTGTTATCTTTTAAACAACAGAGTTTATAATCTTTATGCATGGTTAGCCGATAATCTTGAAAAAACAACGAATGAAGGAGATGTTTGCAGTGAATAACAATGATATTTTTACATATGATTTTTCAACGCTTGCAGAAAAATGCGGTTCTGCAGTAAATGCGACATTAGCATCGATGTTCCTCAGATATAGTAACGGAACTGAAGAACTGGACAAGATCAAATCAGGAAAAATGGAAGAAGTTATTTCTGATTTGATAAACTCTGATAAAGTAACTTATGCAGAGGTATATAAAGCAAGAAATTTTCTGAAGATTGCGAAAATCTCAGAACAGTATATTAAAGATAACAGCTCCTCAAACAGGAATAATCATGCTGAATATGATTATGAATGGTTTACAAGGTTTTATGAAAACGCAGGTACTATAAGTAATGAAATAATGCAGGAACTATGGGCTAAGGTTCTGGCATCCAAACTTAATGACGCGTCATCTGTTTCTCTGAAAACACTGGATGCTTTAAAAAACCTTTCCGAGGCGGATGCTAAATGGTTCGAATGGATATGCTCACGCTCATTCCGTAGAATAACACGCTATTTCATTCCTGACTACGAAGAATTTTTAAAATTTTATCGAATCAAGTATGATGATATATTGAAATTAAGAGAACTCGGATTGATTTCCACCGATTGTAATGCTGTGCATAATTTAAATCCATCGCATGAAATAGATGCGGTGTGTGATAACACTTATTTAGTTCTTGCTCATAAAAATGCATCTGAAAAACAACACCATGTCAGTATGAATATATTACCTTTCACTAAAGCAGGAAATGAACTTGCGTCAATTATTTCTAACGAAGCATCTCATCAGTGCCTGGCTAAATTCGGAAAAATATTAAAAGAACATACTCATGATGATTATTATCTGCATAATATTAGGTATATTAGAAATGATGAATATTTTTATTATAAAGATGATTTAATGAATATCTATGATTGGGAATAATATGGTGACTTGTTTATGGCTAAATATGCATATCCAGCAGTATTTACTGCTGAAAATAATTCGTACTTAGTTAGTTTTCCGGATATTGAAGGCTGCTTTACATTTGGTGAAACAATAGCTGAAGCTATTGAGATGGCCGAAGACGCTCTCTGCCTTATGCTCTGCGACTTAGAAGAAGAGTGTGGCGAGATTCCAAAACCTTCAGATGCTAGAGAACTAGGTACTAATAATAATGATTTTATAACAATGATCGCATGCGATACTGCAGAATACAGAAAATTTTATTGACAAAATACAGTAACTACCCACGACAAAATACGTTCACTTTCGGACAATAGAATAGGTGGTCTCTAACAGTAAATAAAACAGTTGAAGAAATGCCTGATGATTTTATCATTAAACCATTCATCATTGCAAACCGTGCGGAGGTGAAGAATATGTTATTTGAAGAATATGACGAAGAAAAATACAAGAACCTCTTTATTGAGGAAGGAAGAGAAGAAGGGCGTGTAGAAGGGCGTGTAGAAGGACGCGAAGAAGGACGTGAAGAAGGACGTGAAGAAGGAATTGCTGAAAACCGGATTTCTACCGCACGCAACCTGCTCGCCAGTGGTGTTTCAGATGATATCATTATCAACTGCACCGGCATCGATCCTGATGAATTTGAAAAGATCAAAGCAGAAACTGAAAAGAATTAAATTGATTATCAGTCTGCTTATCGTATATTCGTAAAATCAACCCTGCTCAAGTGAGCAGGGTTTTCTATTGCGCCAAAGGCGCAACCTTCTAAAAGGAACGCCTTCGGCGTGCTATCTTGCAAACCCGATAATAGAATAAGATGGTATTTTCCGATAATACGTCACTTGAAAAATACATGTTTCTATGTTAAAATTAAAACATAAATCAAAAACTTTTGATATCTTCCGTTTTATGCATAAATTTTCCACGTGTTTTAGTAAAATATTTTTCTATAAATCAATATTTTTCAACTACTATTTACCAAACTTTAGGAGAAAAAATACCTCTTAGGGCATTTCGACTACCTCTTAGGGCGAAACTATAGACAAAGGCACTTTAAATATGTTAAACTACAATTGTTACGTAACAGTGCAGCACGTGCTAATTTTCGCACATGAGAGGATAAACATTATTTATGGGAATGATCGATTTGGCAGCGAAAGATATGCTGAACGATAATAAATATTTTGCCGATACTGTCAACTACTTTCTCCATAACGGAGACAAAGTAATACTACCGGAGCAGCTGAGCGATATGAGCATCAATCAGTTTGTGCTCTTTGATATGAATGAAGATGACAATGAAAACAAAAAACGAGATGAAATCGAACGTTACAGAGATTTGCTGAAGGCAGTAAAAGCCAATAATACCGACGGAGAAATAATCTGCATCACAGGACTCGAAAACCAGGCAGCTGTAAACAGAGCTATGCCAGTAAGGGATATGCTCTATGATTCTCTTTCTTATACACACCAGATCAAAGATATGGCTGATAAGAAGAAACCGCTGTTTAACGGAATGCCATCAGACAAATATCTGAAACCAGTCATCACTATCGTTATAAACTTTGATTCAAAGCCATGGGATGAACCGCTTAGTATTCATGAACTGATTGATCCGAAACACAGAGAATATCTCGCTTATGTTCAGGACTACAGGATCAATCTTATCGACCCGCACAGGATGGAAGAAGAAGACTTCGACAAGTTTGAAACCGATCTTGGTAATGTTCTGAGGCTTATAAAAAGATCGAAAAATAAGAAAGAACTGATCAAATATGTCGAAGAGAATGGTAACAGGTACATTAATCTCGATCGCATAGCCAAGAATTTTATTTCGGTTATAGCAGATATTGAGATACCAGAAAATCAAGAAGGAGGATACAATATGTTACAGGCATTTGCAGAGATAAGAGAGATGCACGAAGAACTGGAGGTTGCCGGCAGAAAAGTTGAGTTTGCCGAAAGCCAGCTTCAGGCCATGAAGAAAAAAACTGAAGATTTGGAACTTGAGAATGAGACTGTTAAGCTCGAAAACGAAACAGTTAAGCAGGAGAATGAAGCTGTTAAGCAGGAAATCAACACTCTTATCGAAGGACTTAGAAAGCGTGGGTTTACTGACGAAGATATACAGAACATGCTTAACAAGTAATCTTTATTGATTACCGAATCGTAATATTACCGGCTGCACCGCAGCCGGTACTTAAAATGAACGCCTTCGGCGTACTATCGTAACACAGCCAGGTCTCCGACCTGGCTGTAACTTTTTTATATCTCCACCCCATTAAACTTCAGCAGCTCCCTCGCCGTATCAACTGAATCCACCCCTGTTTTATTCTTCACCGGAGCAAACTCCTTCTTTCTGTCAACTTCATACGCCAGACAGTCGTCCTGCAGTTTTATCATATCAAGCACAAGCGTCTCGAACTTGTAGGCATTTGGTCCATCCGGGGTTACTATCTCGCCGTTTTCATTCATGTACTTTATCTTCTTGAAAGCACGGTGAAGAGGAAGTTTTACTGTCAGAGTCTTGTTGAGTTCATCAACACGGAAAAGATAATTCAGAATAACACCGTAGTTGTACGAAAGCGTTCCGTCAGCTTCACGACTGTTACGCATTTCGTCGGTCATTTCATAGTATTCGACTATAGACGGCCTGCCGTCTTCGAGGCATAGTACACCGACCTTCTCATCAGGATCAGCCTTGGCTACCACCTTCGCACCGGATACCTTTCCGGACTTGATGACTGCACCTATAAAGCACGGATCTGCTATCCTCTGAAGTACGTTGTCAACAGCGAATACATTCAGCCATTCGATGCCTGTTTCTTCAACGACCTTAAGCATCCCGGTCTTCGCCATCGATGCATACCAGCCACCGTTCCCGTTCGGAGCTGTGGAGATCTTTCCGGGTGCTGAAAGCATGAGCTTACCGTTTGTATCCACCGTAGGAAGCTGTTCCTGAACGAAGAACCAGACGTTGTCGCTGTTATATCCGAAATAATCATGAGCTTCGAAGAATTCACGTGTCTCCCTGTTGTTATCCACACTCGTCATGACGAAAAGCGGCACCCACGCTCCTGCTTTCTTCGTCACTTCGAGAAGATTGCTGATAAGGCACTCGAATATATACAGTTCCCGGTCCACACCGATATTGAACATCCCCTTCGGATGATCAAAACCAAGCCTGCTTCCCTGCCCGCCCGCAAGAAGAACCGCACCTACTTTCCCGTCCCTGATAGCCTTAAAACCGGCTTCAGTATACTTTTCCCTGTTCTCTTCGATCTGCTTAATAGTCTTTGCAAACAGCGGATCAAAATCACCGCGCTCCTCACCTGCCTCACCGGCACTGAGAACTGAAAGATCAAGACCATTGATACAGTTTACCATTTCAAGCTGATGTTCTTCCGGAAGCGAAGCCAGGTGTTCAGCTATGTGCTCCTGATGAAGAATATTAAGAATTTTTGTTGTTTTATGTTTCATATTTTCAACCTCGCATTTCATAAATTTTCCACGTGTTTTAGTAATATATTTTTATAATTATCATTGTTATTTAACCACGGATTTCCATACTTTAGGAGAAAAAATACCTCTTAGGGCATTTCGGCTACCTCTTAGGGCGAAACTATAGACATGGTCATTTTTATATGTTATCATATATACATGCCATGGTAAATTTAAACCATTGTATAGCTGTTCCGGATGTGCTATACTAATAGAAAGGAACTAAACAATGGCAGACGTTTATGATACTACGTTTCGAACACTGGTCTACAAATGCAGTTCTCTTGTTCTTCCGCTTCTTAATGAAACCTTCAGTGAAAACTACACTGGCAATGAAAAAATCGTCTTTGATCAGAACGAACAGATGATCGAAGTTCCTGAAGAAGCTGTAAAAAAGGAATCGGAAGAAAAAAACAAAAACTCTGACGCAAAGAGTGAAAAGTACAAAGAGCGAATAACAGATACTAATTTCACTGTTTTCGCAGGTACTAACAAGAATTATCATCTGGAATGTGAAAGCAAACCGTACAGCACCAATATGCTGATCCGTCTGTATGAATATGACACTCAGCTTGCGCTGCGCAACAGCGTTACTGAAGGAAATACAATCAGAGTAAAGTACCCGAATACAGCTGTGCTTTATCTGAGGAATATTTCAACCATTCCTGATGAAATGAAGATGATAATTGAAGTTTCAGAAGGCACTGAAATCGTAAGAAACGTCAGTGTCATCAAAATGAAAAACTATACGCCTGAAGAGATAATACAGAAGAAGTTATTTATTCTCATACCGTTTTATCTGTTCAACTACGAGAAACAGTTTCAAGAATGCAATGATGATCCTGAAAAGCTTGAAGTTATTCTTAATGACCTGAGATATCTTGAAAAAGAACTCAATGCTCTTGTGAACAATGGTGATCTCGATACAGTTCATCTGGATGTCATCGAGAACTGTACAAAATTGGTTTCAGATCAACTTGCAAAGAATTATGATAATGTAAGAAAAGGAGTTGAAGACATTATGGTAGGTCCGATTTTTGATTTTCCTTCTACAAGAATAATTGAAAAAAGTTTTGAAGATGGTATTGAAAAAGGTATCAGAAAAACAGCTCTTAAAATGATTGCTGCTAAAGCTTCCGACGATATTATTTCGGAGTACACCGGCCTCTCTTTAGATGAAATCAATAAACTTAAGGAAAGCGTAAACAGCGAAGCATAAGCTTAGAAAATAAGTATATAATCAGTTGCGACTGTAAGGAACCAAACCTCCTAGCAGTCGCTTTTTGTCGCCAGCTTAGAATTCTCCGGATTTATCCTAATAAAGCATTAACGGCAAAGCTACATACCTCACAGGAAATGAGACATGTAGCTTTGTCGTTTTTATATGAGTATAATAGCTGATAGCGTTAATTATTGGTTCTTCTGTTAAAAAGCACATTATAGATCACTGTAATACGCCTTTTCAGAATAATTGCAGGAGGTTCGTGCTTCGCAGCCACGGCATGCGAGACAGCAAATAAGACAACTAATAACTGAATGCCAACGACTAATACAATAACGATTGCTTCTTTCATATGCGTTCCTCCTGCTATATTTATGTAATGTGTATCTTAATACTTTACTTTTCCCTCAGCTACCGCCTTAAGATGTGCACCATACGGACTCTTTCCGTATGCTTCAGCAGATTTCAAAAGTCCTGCCTTGTCGATCCAGCCGTTGATGAAAGCAATCTCTTCCGGAGCTGAGATCGTAATGCCCTGACGGTTCTGAACCATTTCAACAAAGTTGGCAGCATCAAGAAGGCTGCTCATTGTACCGGTATCGAGCCATGCAAAGCCACGGCCGAGAAGCTGAACATCGAGTAATCCGTCTGCAAGATACATGTCATTAAGCGTTGTGATCTCAAGTTCGCCACGAGCTGATGGCTTTACCTGATTTGCTCTATCGCTTACACCTGCCGGATAGAAGTAAAGACCAGTTACAGCGTAATTTGACTTCGGGTTAGCCGGTTTTTCTTCGATTGAAAGTGCCTTGCCGTTTTCATCAAATTCAACTACACCAAAACGTTCAGGATCCGGTACGTAGTAACCGAAAACTGTAGCTCTGTTGTTCTCTTCTGCATTCTTTGCAGCCGCTCTGAGAATTGTTCTGAAACCATTTCCGTAGAAAATGTTATCACCAAGAACCATTGCACCAGCTTCTCCGGCAAGGAATTCCTCACCGAGAATAAATGCCTGTGCAAGTCCGTCCGGTGACGGCTGTACCTTGTAACTTAAGTTGATACCGTACTGACTTCCGTCACCAAGAAGTGATTCAAATCTAGGTGTGTCATCCGGTGTGCTTATAATCAAAATATCCTTTATTCCGGCAAGCATAAGAGTACTTAACGGATAATAGATCATCGGTTTATCGTAAATAGGAAGCAGCTGCTTCGAAGTAACTTTTGTAAGCGGATAAAGACGAGTGCCGCTTCCGCCTGCAAGAACGATCCCCTTCATTTTTATATCTCCTTAAAATTTAAATGTATCCTTAAACCCAAGCCACTTCTGATCCTTGTCAGAAAGATTGAGCTTTGTTCCATCTTCTAATGTATAACCTTCGGCGCTCGGAGTGCCGTTATATTCTCCAAAGAGTTCAGGCCATTCGATTCCTATTTCAGGATCATTCCAAGCCATACCGCCTTCATCATTCGGATGCCAGAAATCGTCACACTTATAGCAGAATTCAGCTATGTCAGAAAGCACAAGGAAGCCATGCGCAAATCCCTTAGGAATAAGAAACTGCTTCTTGTTTTCCTCTGTAAGTTCAACGCCGTACCACTTGCCGTATGTCTTTGAATCAGTTCTGAGGTCAACTGCTACGTCGAATACTCTTCCCTTTATTGCACGAACAAGCTTGGTCTGCGGGAACTGCTTCTGGAAGTGAAGTCCGCGAAGAACGCCTTTTGTCGAACAGCTCTGATTATCCTGAACGAAAACTATATCAATACCAGCTTCCTTCATATCACGTTCGCTGTATGTTTCCATAAAATATCCGCGGTTATCACCGTGAACTGCCGGAGTAATTACACAAAGTCCTTCAATTCCGCCGACGTTCTTTTCAACTGTAATCTGTCCCATATTATTTGATCTCCTTCAGATATCTTGCAAGTGCATCCTGCCATGTTGGAAGTGGCTTGAAACCATTTTCCACGAGTTTAGATTTATCAAGTCTGCTGTTAAATGGTCTTGCAGCCTTTGACAGTCCGTATTCAGAAGTTGTAACAGGCGTTACCTTAGTAGACATACCTGCCTGCTTATATATCTCAACTGTGAAGTCATACCAGGAAATATATCCACCTTCATTTGTTGCATGGTAGTAACCGTACTTTTCAGTTTCCGCCATGTCAACGAGAAGTCTTGAAAGATCAAGTGTATATGTAGGAGTACCGATCTGGTCAGATACAACTCGGACTTCATCATGATTTTTGCCTACGTTAAGCATCGTCTTAATAAAGTTCTTACCATTTACGCCAAACACCCAGGCAATACGAACTATGAAATATTTATCAAGAGTATTCGCAACAGCCAGTTCCCCGTAAAGCTTAGTCTTTCCGTAATAGTTCTGCGGAGCATAATCCTTACAGTCCGGCTGCCAAGGTTCAGTCCCCTGACCATTGAATACATAGTCGGTTGAAATATATATCATCTTGCAGTCAAGCTTTTTGCAGACATTCGCAATATTCTGAGTGCCATCAACGTTGATAGCCTTTACCTTGGCCATGTTTTCTTCATCTTCAGCAGCATCAACAGCAGTCCATGCAGCACAGTGAACGACAACATCAGGCTTTACTTCTGAAATTGCTTTTTCAACTGCAGAAGCATCAGTAATATCAAGCTGAACATACGGATAAGATGATTCAACTGACGGAAGTATATCGCTTCCGATTCCCTCGTATCCTCTTTTAGCAAGCTCGTCCATCACATCATGTCCGAGCTGTCCGCCTACACCTGTTACAAACGCTTTCATCTCAATCACACCTCTGCACGGTTGCCGTACATCTTTTCATAATAGTTCTGGTATTCGCCGGAAATGATAGTCTCCCACCATTCCTTGTTATCAAGATACCACTTGATTGTCTTCTTAATACCGTCTTCAAACTTTGTTTCAGGAAGCCAGCCGAGTTCGTTATGAATCTTTGTAGGATCAATAGCATAACGCATATCATGACCCTTTCTGTCTTCAACATGTGTGATAAGAGTTTCAGGCTTACCAAGTTCCTTACAGATGAGCTTTACGATGTCAATATTCTTCATTTCGTTATGACCGCCGACATTGTAAACTTCGCCTACCTTACCCTTGTGGATAATAAGGTCGATAGCTCTGCAGTGATCTTCAACATAGAGCCAATCACGAACGTTAAGACCTTCACCGTAAACCGGAAGTGGTTTGTCAGCAAGTGCATTGGCGATCATAAGCGGAATGAGCTTTTCCGGGAAGTGATATGGTCCGTAGTTGTTTGAACATCTTGAAATTGTTACAGGAAGACCATATGTTCTGTTATAAGCCATAACGAGAAGATCTGCACCAGCCTTTGATGAGCTGTATGGTGAAGATGTGTGGATAGGCGTTGTTTCTGTAAAGAAAAGATCAGGTCTGTCAAGCGGAAGATCACCGTAAACTTCGTCTGTAGATACCTGATGATAACGCTTGATACCGTACTTACGGCATGCATCCATAAGAACCTGTGTACCGAGAATATTTGTCTGGAGGAAGATCTCCGGATTCTCGATTGAACGGTCAACATGTGATTCAGCAGCAAAGTTTACGATAATATCAGGCTTTTCTTCCTCAAAAAGCTTATATACACCTTCACGGTCACAGATATCGATCTTTACAAAACGGAAGTTCGGGTTATCCATTACTGGTGCAAGTGTTGAAAGGTTACCTGCATATGTGAGTTTATCCAGACATACGATTCTGTAATCTGGATATGTATTCAGCATGTGAAATACGAAATTTGAGCCGATAAAACCGGCGCCGCCTGTTACTATGATTGTCATTTTTAATACTCCTTACATAAATATATTTATTCAAACTATCAGCTCTGTAAGCTCATTAGTATGCTTTCGACATTATCAGTACTTTTCTTACAACTACCAAACTTCAAAGCCAATTCTTTACGAAAAATATCATATACAAAAGATTCAAGCTTAATAAGAATACTATCATCATATTTACTTTGGAAAAGAGTATCTGTATAATTATTCTCTTTACACCGACACATATACTCCTTATCTGATAAACAAATATTCGGATTATTCATAAAACAGCTTCCGTGATGAACGCAGCAGCACCGTCTTTGATAACAAATGCTTAAAAAGCTTTTAGCTTTATCAACTGTACTGACAGTAAATAAATCTGTTTCTTCCTTATCAGAAAAATGATTTCTGAATAATTCAAAAACATTATTTAATGCCTCTTCTCCAATCAAACAGTTATCACCGTTTCTCTTAGTTACTATTTCACCATTCCATTTACGCATTTCATGATCACTATAATTCTTAGCACTAGCCATTGCCTCTAAAATTGTCCACAGTTTGTAATACTTATACATTCTATTGGTTTCTTTTTCTGCTTCATTTAATAGCTTCAGGAAAAACGCAAAGGAAGAATCTTCACTTAATTTTTCGTAATAATGGCGCACAGTAAAGCTTTGATCCGCTAACAGAAGCCAGTCACCAGTATAAATCGGATTTAATACATTTACACAGGATGAACATTCTATTATATTTAATGATGCAACTGCAAATATTTCTGCATTTGCTTTAGTTAGCAACGTAAACGAATCAATCAGCAATTGCGTTTTCGAAATTGCAAAATCCATAAGCTGATCGTTATTATTCGCATACACATTCTTAAAACAAAACACTGCTGTCGGCCTTGAATCAGAAGAGATAAGGTTATCTAAATTCAAATATAACTCTTTCGACTCAAAAAATGTATTTATCACTTTCTGTTCTGATTCGTTCTGAATAGAGATGAATGGAATCACGTCTATATCGCCATATTGCAAACGATTTTTTATCTTGATATTTTTTACAAATACATATACATCGAAAAGAGAATTACCTTCTTTTGAATCAATGACTTTTATTTGTCTGAATTCATTTTCTCTACACTGAATTATCTCGTTATAAACCGATTCATAATCTGTTTTCTCTGTGTCCAATTCAACTGTAAAATAATCGAAACAAGTAAGATCAAAGTCGTCGTTTCCGAATATATATTCTCCATTTACAAATACAGATTTAATCGCATATAAGCCTTTATCAAAGTTATATTCCATGATTGCAGAGGATTCATTACTGATTACTTTTCCTGTTGTATTAATTGTGATAATTTCATCGTAGTAATCATAAATATGTATCACCTGAATTAACACTTCTGAATTCGTATTATCACTTTGGGCTGTTTTGTAATGAAACAATAATTTATCACCGCATAAATAATGCTGCTTATCAAGTATTTTCATTATACTTTTTACTCTGATGTAAATTTGCTATTAACTATCTTAGGCAATTTATAATAATCAACTAAAGCATCCAGCAATATTCTATCTCCTGCACTCATATCAGGTCCAGCCAGAATTTCCATATTAGAAAAAACATCGTCTTTTAATTTCCAATCAATATGATCATTTTGGGGTACATCAAGAGAAGCTATGATACTACTCGGAGTTTTACCAGGAACAGCAAAACAATCATTATCCGTCTCTTTATCTTTACCACAAAAAATACGAAAACGTGATTCCTTTTGAAAACTCCAATCAGGAATTTTATATTGTCCAAGATCTTTAAACCATACAACTCTGTCTTTGGAATCTTTTCCTATTATATAAGGATCTTCTGTTAGTGACCGGCTATAATCAATTTTAATGTACTCCGGATAAAATACATCAATCGGTATAGCGAACCTACTACGTATCTTATTTTCTGAGAAAAATGAATTGTCTAATGGTTCAAACAATTCTTCAGGTGAAGTAAAAGGCAAACCTATTCTTACTCCGCACTTTCTATCACCATACATATCCCACATCGCAATAGATTCATCTGAATATTCAGTCCAGCATGAAACTAAGCAAAATGCTCCAAAATTTTCTCTGCTTTTTTCTATATGATTATTGTTTTGATTTATATTCGATGTCGACAGATATTTTTCTAACGGATCATCCACCTTGCAAAGGTTATTAAAACGAATAGTTTTATTCTTCAAAATCAATGCCAGAACTTCCAGTTTTGTGTACTGATAAATCATTTTCATAAGTAATCCCTCTTCTTTCATGTTCCCTGTAATTACAATTCTTATGGTGTTAATTGTGCATTAGATAAAAAATAATATATAATCAAAGCTACATTAGTCAAAAGAAGTGTTATATACATTGGCCATAACGTCTTTGTTATCATCATTCTAGGAATACATGGTTTCTTTCGTTTTTTTGTATTACCATTTTTAAGCTTGATATCTAACCACATATTTTCATTATACGGGTCAAGGTCATAAGCATAATCCATTGTACTGCTTCGCCTTTTTATAACCCACTCATACTTCCATCTGTATAGTTTTTCAGTACGAAGGAAAAATGCATCAAGTCCCCAAAAACAAAATATAGATATCATACATATTATTTGAGTAACTAATGGATTTCCTTTATCAGATAAAACTCCCATTACTAAACCGTTAAGAGTTAGCGCCCACCCTTTTACCATAAAAGAGTTTTGTCCCATTCTTTTAATACAAGATTGAATCAAATCAATCTCTTTAAGCATTGTTTCATTATTAGTAGTATTAACTGTATTTGCAGTATTGTTACTCATCAAACATTGACTCCTGTTTCATCATATAAATAATCTAAAAATTTCTCAGCTCGAGCATTATCAACTTCACCATTTAATCGAGCAATCGAATCAATAATATTTTTGTGGCTTAATGACTGCAATTGGCTCAGAGATGCATCATATATAAAAGAAGGAATTTCAGATGCGCTGTGTGAAAAGCTTTCATTAAAATGCAGGATTCTATGATCTTTAGGCAATCTTTTCTGTATTATTTCAGATAACAATAATTCGCTATATATCCATGGAGATTCAGTTTCTTCAGAAGAAATCATAAAATCATCCCGTTTAAGCGAGTTATTAGACCCCAAGAAAATAAAGCATTCTGTAGTATTAATCATTTTGGCTAAAGCCATATTCAATAAAATATGAACCTGAGCAGTAGTAATATTTCGACTGTTATAATCGTATGATTTAAAACCAGTTCTCGAAAATATGTGATCTAATGTCCTCAACAAATCATCACAGTATTCCCATAACATCGAATCAATAAATGTATCTATCTTACAATTCTTCCACAAGAAGCCGGCTAAAGCTAGTGCTGATTCTTTGTCTTTACTTGAATGAGAAATGAAAATATGACTATGTACATTAGGAAAAAAGTCTTTTTCTAAACTTTTCATTATAATACTATCAGTTTCTTCGTCATAAGCATCCAAGAGATAAGTACTCATATTTTGCTGAAGACTCTCTTTAACTTTAGCAAAACGTTCACTTGCTCCTTTAATATTCATTTGTATTTCAAATGAATTCATCAATGAGTCAACATTATCTATATCCAAAATATATCCAGTGAACATGTAATCAACCCCATCACAATAAAAGCCTATTCGATATGATATTAAAGACTTTTTCAGTTAGCACCAATATCCTATGTAATTTTTTAAGCCTTAACTATATAACATCCTACTCTGTTAGAACTATCTGTAACATGGCCTAAATTTTCAGGATGATAACTAACAAGTTTAAGTATTCTCTCAGGTTCTTCATTTTTCATTCGTTCAAATTCGTCTACGTCATCCTGAGTAAACATGAACAGGCTCTTTACAGCACACGGTTCACAAACTTTTTCAAACACAGGCGCTTTACCACATGCAACATCTATAACCATTCGAACAAAATCATATCCTGTCGAATAGCGAACTAGATCACTACCGATGCAGTCACCACCCATTCTGCCACCAATTTCGATAAGTTTTATATTACCGTTCTTATCGATTTTAAGCTCCGAATGAGACGCCCCGTTCTTTAATCCAAGAGTATCAAGTGCATGACTTACAACTTTCTTTACTCGTTCCACTGTTTCTGTATCAACAGGAGCTGGTTCAAGATGACCGGTCTCAATAAAATGAGGTTCACCTGTAGTATATTTATGTGTCAGCGCAAGGAAATGGTGGTCGCCATCAAATGAGATGAACTCAACGCTGTATTCCTGCCCTTCAGCAAACTCTTCTACAAGAGCCTTTTTCTCGAAGCTTTCTTCAATAGCATGGTTTACAGCTTCTTTCAAACCCTCTGGACTATATAATTTAAAAATACCACGACTCCCACTTCGGTCTGTTGGCTTAACAATAACCGGATATTCAAGCTGTAGTGAACTGTATTCAGTATTTACATCAACACGATAACTTTTCGGTGACGGATCACCATTAGATTCAAATGCAAGGCGCATAGCATGTTTATTTGTGCTTTTATATGTAGCTTCTAAACTATTCCCAACAAGGTTCAGTGCATCAGCAACATAATTTACAGTCACCATAGCAACATCTGAAGCGATACTGCATATTCCACAAACATCAATTTCTTTACATTTTTCTAATATTTGCTCTTTTTCTATTATGCTGATAGGATAAAAATAATCAGCAGCTTTTTCACCAACATCATTTGCTGCCCACGCAAATACGTGTGTAGTGTAACCCATTTCTTTAGCTTTTTCAATCAATGGAAGTTGAAGGTAACTGGCACCTATAATCGCTAAATTCTTCATCATTTCCTCCGCCAATCATAACAATTCTGTACTTTTTTTGGTTGCCGATATTTCACATCTCGGTGAATACACAACATTATATGAAGTAACATCTTTATAAGCATAAGCTGTAGCTCCAATTAACACATGATCGTCAATAATAACATGATCTTTAACCGCTGCTCTAACCCCTAAAAAACAATTGTCAGATATTTTTACGCATCCAGCTGTCATAGCACCAACCGATAACGTGTTATAATTTCCTATTTCAGAATCATGTCCTAAAATTGTCCCTGCATAAAAAAGATTTCCATCACCAATTAAGCATCCTGATTCTACAACTATATTTTCTAAAAAAATATTTCCTTCGCCAATTCTAGCATTCGGGTGAATAATAGCTGTAGGATGAATATAATTTAAGAACTCAAATCCAAGGTTTTTGCAACGATAGTATATTTCTTTTCTAATATCCCCCATATGACTATAACCTATTCCTAAAATAAGTTTTACATCACCTTTACTAACTGTTTCTAAATAATCAAACGAAACAACTGGAAATCCTTTTATTACGCTTTCCTTTATATAATTCTTATCAACAACAAAGCCCTCAATAATATAAGTTGTTTTTACATTGGAATCTGATAATAAATATTCCAGAAGCATTTGCGCATATATGCCATTTCCTACGATATAAACCTTTGTTCTCATATTAATCAAAATACTGGATTACTGAATTAATTATAAACTTCTTATCCTCATTACTCATACCATAATACATTGGAAGTCTTACCAATCTTTCACTTTCCTTTGTTGTAAAATTATCATCGCCATTAAACCTACCATACTTAATTCCCGCAGGAGCTGAATGCAATGGTATATAGTGAAAAACGCAAAGAATACCTTTTTCCTTCATAGTTGAAATAAATCTTGTCCTCTCTTCTAAATCTTTGAACTTAAGATAAAACATATGCGCATTATGTTCACATCCTTCAGGAATTACTGGTAGTTCTATCATTCCTCTTTCTTCTAAAGGTTTAAAGGCTTCATAATAAGATTTCCATGTATCTAATCGATTGTTATTAATCTCATCAGCCTTCATTAACTGTGCCCAAAGATATGCAGCATTCAACTCACTAGGAAGATAACTATCTCCAAAATCCACCCAGGTATATTTATCAACCTGTCCACGGAAAAACTTAGCACGGTTTGTGCCTTTTTCACGCAAAATTTCTGCTTTTTCATTATATTCAGGATTGTTTATAAGTATTGCTCCACCTTCACCCATAGAATAATTCTTGGTTTCATGGAACGAATAACATCCAAAATCGCCAATGGTGCCAAGTGCTCTTCCCTTATATTTACTCATTACTGCCTGAGCGGCATCTTCAACAACCATGACCTCATGACGTCTCGCTATATTCATAATAGTATCCATTTCGCAAGCTACTCCTGCATAATGAACAGCTATTATTACTTTCGTTTTATCTGTTATTGCAGCTTCTATCTTGGTTTCATCTATATTCATTGTATCCGGACGAATATCTACAAATACAAGCTTTGCTCCAGCTAGTACAGGAGCATTTGCTGTACTTGAAAAAGTATAACTTGGAAGAATTACTTCATCACCAGGCTTTAAATCGCATAATAGTAAAGCCATATCTAACGCAGTAGAACCACTAGTAGTTAAAAGAACCTTCTGAGCATAGAAGCGTTCCTCCATCCATGCATTACATTTTTTTGTAAAAGGACCGTCACCACAAATCTTATGTGCTTCGACAGCTTCTTTAACAAAATTAAGTTCATCTCCAACAAATGGTGGAATGTTAAATGAAATCATTTACTTTTGACTCCTTTTCTTTACTATGAATTTTTTTATAAACAAATATGGAAACTGCCGAATCAGTTTTCTATTAAGACGCGATGGAATCGTTTTTAACAGCATATCCTGAACATTCAAACGTTCTAAGTATTCAGCACGAAAAGCAGTTGTATCTAAATTCTCGATTTTGGGAAGTGGTTTTCCTGTAGTCTTCTCTTCAATCATCCTTTGAACAACATTCTGAAAATCCTGTTCAGTAAGAACAGATCCTTCCAATAATTTTTCTCTCTCTTTACGGAATATCTCATCTTCAATTAATCTGTCGACATCGATTATTATTTCGTCATATGTATCATATTCAATTTTACGTTTTTCCTGATCATACAAAATTCCTTCATGATCGGAACTGTGCCTAAGAGTCAATGGAATCTTTCCAACCATAGCTGCATATCTCATCATCAATCCACCAAACATAGGATAAGTATTAAGGAAAAATACACAGTTTTCAAATAATCTAATAAAATCGGTTCTTTCATGAATATGGTAAGCACGTCCAGGATATTTTTCAATGATTTTATTTAGCTCTGAATCATCACCTTCACCAGCATAAATGAATTTTATCTGATTATGGTTTTCAAGAATGTGATTAACTATTTTATAGAAAAGTAAATTATTATCACCAAGCGTTTTATATAACGAACCACCGCTAAATACATATGATTCTTTTTCAATATCGAATGGAAGCGGTGTTAAATCTGGCTGACGGTTTACATAAGGACAACAATCTGAATTTAATATTTTCTCAGCCGGCACACCACGATAGAAAACCAAATTACTAAATCCTGGCATTCTTGATTCAACAATATAGTCAAAAGCATTCACCCCGATCCAAAATGCATGGTCTGTCAAATCAATAGAAATTCTATTCACTTTACCAACATATGCATTAAAGACTGTTGCAGCAGAAATATCATTCGGCGTTGTATAATAAAACGCTGTTCCAGGTTGATACTTTTGAAAAGCTGTATTTAACTCTGTCATCCATGTCACATAGCTCTGATTCATATTTATCCATACGGTAGTTCCATTTCCCTGTTCAAGTTCTGCAAGAATATGAGGTACCATATCCTTTTTATGATAAGGAGCAACATAAACGACCTTATAATTTGCGCCAATCAGGGCCTTAATGAATGATGCAGCCCAACCTCTTAAATCCAGTCCAAAGCCATCATAAAATAACACCGCCTTAGGATCCGGAATAAAATCCTTGGGAACCAATACTTGTTGCTTACTTAACTGCATTATCAAATCTTCAGCCTGAGTATCTGTATATACCTGATTTACCTGATACTGAATTGCACAGTATGCCGATAAAGCAGACATCACACTTTCTATGTTATTCTTTTGGAAACTATTCTTTGCAATCCTTAATAACTTGGCAAGATAATTTTCCGTAATCTTTATTTTTTCTTGCGTTGAAACTAAATTGTTACTCATATTTTCTCTCCTGATGTTATTCCAACCTTTTTCTTGATACCATTAAGAACATCATAAATCAATTCGTTTTTGGCAACAATTTGTGACACGAAATAAACTCCTGCACTTCCACATAAACTCAATACAACTCGACACCATAAAGTCTCGATTGTTTTACACAAATAGCATATCACAGCAATAGCAATACACCCAACGACTGGACCCAAGACGATATTTCTGACTTTTGTAAGCTTAATATTCTTATCCACTTTGAAAAACAGAAAAATCAAAATTGTTAAACTACATACAGCCGTAGTACCAGCTGCTGCAATTGAACCGTAAGTAGGTATAAATAAATAATTTCCTAAAATATTAACACCTGCTGCTATGCAACATACTATCATATAGTATCGTTCTTCTTTGGATGGAAGCAAAATTGCATTCCCCAAAAAATTTCCACCGATCAACGATATCGCAAATCCTAACATCAAAATCTGTAAAACAGGTGCAGCCTCTATATATGATTTACCAGCAACAACAAGAATAATATCTTCAGATAGCATACAACAGCCGACAACACATGGAAGTCCAAGCATCAGATTGAAACCCAACACTTTCCTTAATAATCTGTTCACTGAATCATAATCTTTTTCAGCAAAATAATATGACATGCGGGGCATGATAACCCAAATTAACGATCCTATAACCTGATTAATTATATTTAATATTTTATGTGCAGTTCCATAAATGCCTACCTCATAATCTCCATGTATCGTTCCTAACATAGTAGTATCCACGCTATTGAACACTGTCTGTGCCAACACCATAACAAAAAGATAGATTATTGGTGTCATATGTCTTTTCCACTCAATCTTTAGTGTAAAATTAACCTTGCAATAACGTCTTCTGTACCATATATTAGTTATGCTAGCTCCAGCAGTAGAAATCAAGCAGATGACTGCATATATCATGTAATCTTCTGGTCTATGAACAAACACGAACATTAATATTAAGCTTAAAAACTGAAATGTTATCGCACGAATTGTGATGAATTTAAAATCCTCCATCGCCTGATTCAGCCAATCTGCTCCCAATGTTGTTGCCAAAATAGACATACTCTGAATAACGATCAGCACTCTATAATTGTCAAGTTTTCTCCAAAACAGAATCGTAACCAATAGTGCCAGATATGCTATAACCGTTGTTATGATATTGATTGAAAATATCTGACTTGCAACATCACTTAATTTTTCCTTGTCATCCTTAACACTCGAGCATTCACGAATTGCATACGTGGAAATACCTAACGAAGCAATCAGTGAAAAATACGAAACAATGGATAATCCAAAGTTAATTTTACCAACATTATCTGTTAAAAGTGTACGTGAAATATACGGAAAGGTGATAAGAGGAAACAGAATAGAAGCGCCTGTTTTAACAGCACTGAAAACGGTGTTTTTCTTCAAACTCTTTTGTGTCATGCTATATTATCCTTCTACTTTTATACTATAAAATGATTTTATTGTGCAGTTTTTGGAAACCACAAATATATTTCCTTGATTTCCTCCAGAGATCTATCATCAATCGGTACATAAAGCTCATTTACGTGTGCCTTAATTATTTCTTCATCTAGCCTGCCATAATCCAGTGTCAACAGATAGTCTATGATTTCCTGCTTAAACCGGTATCTGATCACCTTTGCCGGAACACCGCCTACGATTGTATATGGCGGGACATTCCTTGTGACAACAGCACCTGCGGCGATCACAGCCCCCTGACCAATCTCAACTCCTGATAAAATCATTGCACCATAGCCAATCCATACATCATCCTTGATAACAATATCTCCCTTATCAATCCCCTCCTGGCATTCTGTATGCAATGTCATCGCACGAAAGGGGTATGTAGAAATACTCGCCAATCTATGGTCAGCACCGATTACAAAGGTAACATTTTCAGCAACCGAGCAATAATTGCCGATTTTCAGATGACTGGAATGGTTGTTGTTGATAATATTGATCCTACCATAGGATCCATTCCCCACCTCTATCATATCAAACGGAACGCAACTTCCAAGAATCATTTGATTATTCTGATTTCTTTCTCTCCATTCCTTTTCTCTCTTCTTCGATTTCAACTTCCATTTAAAAAAACTAATCGCCGACATAGCTACCTCTATTATATTTTTGTACGATTGTTTTGTTATTCATAAACACGATTTTACGGATCTCCCTTGCACTTTGAGCCATCATTTCCATTTTCCTCTCAGTGCCATCCTTCAACGTTTTATCTGTTGATGCAGCCTGCTTATGAATGATAGGCTCAGTTTTAACAAGCGATGTCAATAATTTTGCTTTATACGTTAAAAGCAATGTTGCGATTTCTTCGCCATATAAGAACGTCCCAGGGAACAGGAACGGAAACACCCTAAGATAATCCGGAGTCAGCGCAAAATAGCATCCCGTAAGTGAGTAGTAATCCTTCAAAACGCCATCCGTCAATGCTTGATACTTTGATTTTACAGTATTCCCATTCTTCGCACTGCTCGTATTATATTGAAGCTTTTTATAATTCTGAATTCTCAGCAGATGTCTGTAAACACGAATGGGAAACAGCTTGCGCTTGTACTGAGTACGCATTTCAGGCAATCCGTTCAAATTATAGATTGTAGGCGTAATCACACCGATTCCCGACTGGTAGCTATCAACAATCGCTTTGATCGTATAGTCATCAGAATATGCAATATCGGAGTTAGAAACAATAATGAAATCAATATTTTTTTTAAGCAGATATCGGATACCAATATTATTTCCTCTAGCAAAGCCCACATTCTTGGAGGCCTCCAGAATACAGATATTACGCCCTATATCTCCCTTATTTGCCTTCCAACTGATCAATTCCTTAACGGAGTTATTACCGGAGCAATTATCCACTACAACGATCTCCAACGAGACATCCTTTTGCTTCAACACGCTCTCTAAGCAATCTATTGTTTCTGCGAAATTTTTATAGTTAAGTATGACGATACCAACCTTCATTTCTTACGATACTCCTTCCACAAGCCTAATTCGTCAAGTCTATTTATGATAAAGCATTTGTTATTTTTTTGAAGCAACAAGCAATAAAACGGAACATTCATGTATGAGGTAAAGTGGTAATCGACAACGTTCAACAGAGCAATCCCAAACAAAGCGATTATTAAATATGCGTTCTTTAATTTTATTGCTTTAATCGTTAGCAATGCCCACGCTCCGATAATGATTATACCAACAATCAATCCCTTTTGAAGGAACAGCATAGCATAGCCGTTATCTACCACAACACCATTCAAAGAATTCTGTGTTCCCACATTATTTTCATTTCCAATCAAATGTATGCCGAAAAAGATGATGGTCTTATAAATATTGGAAAATCTGAAATTAAACATGATGTTGACTGTATTATATGCTTCTCTTCCAAACAGCAGAGCAATTATAAAGCAACCGATCGTTAATAACGGGAACATAATGGCAATCAGCTTATTGTTATATAAAAAGCTGATTGCCGTTCTTCCCTTCAACAGCAAATATAAATGAACAACACCAATAACCGTTATGGTTAAAAATACCACTCTTGAACCACAAAACAAAAAAGATAATACATTTGCTAATTGAAATATAGCTACTTCAATCAGCGTCATAGTTTCCTTCTTTTGAACGATGCGATACATATACAAATAACTTAAAATAAATGGTATAATGTTGCTCATTAGGAATCCATAGGAATGCCTGACGTATTTTCCTGAAAGCAGGCTAAAACTAAAGCTGTCAACCACTCTTTCATTTGCTAGATCTGGTATTATGCCGCATATCGAACTAATGATCACCAATACACTGGAGGCCATCAAGCCTACAAAAGCTATTTTAAAAACTAGATCCTGGGAATATTTTCTCGCAATCAATACAAATAAGAGAATAATGATAAACTTGTATCCTCCACCGGAAAAGACCATATTTCCTAAAGAAAATGCGACAAAAATCATTATTATGATCATATGAAATAATGAGAGTCTTATGGTGTCTGAAAAAGCGATAATTAAAAGCAATAATAAGACAAGAAGCCGAAAAGCGGATAATATCTGAGATACATTGTCTAATAATGTGTACGCACTTGACGACAGAGTCATAATGAAAAAATAGAAAATGACTCCCAGTTCAAATAACAGCGCCTTACTACTTATTTTAAACTTCATATCTCACATCCTATTACTTTTCAAATGTACTTTTATTTGGATAACGTTTCTCAAATGCATTTCGTATTTTTTCTGCAACACCTTCAAAATCATCAATATATGAGGTATCGTTAATACAAATTACCTTTCCCTTAAAAGCACATATCGCATTTACAGCATCATCTACACTATCTATTCCAATATGATATGCCTTGCCTAAACGCTTACGTGGTACAAAATTTCCACGCATAATATCCCAATATCTGAAAAGATACTGATTAACATCATAAATAGATCTAAACTTATTAGCACTAGTTTTCTCTAATATTTCTGATTCTTCTTTCCATACATCAAATAAAGTTTGCTTTAAAAAAGGCGCTGCAAGATGACTATTAGTTATACATTGGAATGTTGACCATGGAGATAAACAAATATTACGAAAAATATCTAATCCGTAATTCAAGCTATACCATTTAAAGAAATATTTTTTTTGCACTTCACGCTTCGAAAACTTCTCATTTATTACACTAATATCATTCAATAATATATGATTATAAATTTCATTTACGTCATTGGCTTTAATAGTGGCCTCAAGAGCTTCATAGCAAGGCTTTCCATCAACAAAAAAATCTTTTTTCGATACTTTTTTGTTCAAAAACATGTCATCATTAAAATATACGAACTGATCTGCTAAGCCTTTTATACGATGCATATTCACTTCAATCGGATTGGCAGAAAAAGTTGGTAAATATTCTTCTGGTATATAATCGCGATGATTTACAATATGTATTTTCTCATGCTCAGCATTAAGAAAGTTAGGCAAATGCCCCCATGTCACGAAATGTATTTTCCTAACCCAAGGAGCATTAATTTCTACTGATCGAAACCAATATTTCAGTATTCCCCAATCTCTAAATCTTTCATTAACTTCTGAATCCTCTAGTTTCTTCTCCACTCCTATTTCATTATTATCTTTTTCTCGTGTTTCATATTTTTCATATTTTCTTTTTTCTCTATACCAATTTTTATCTTTACCATCAACCCATGGAATAACAAAGTCTATTTCTTCTTTATTCATATAAACAAATCTCCTACTTTCCTTATCTTCAATAATACATTCTTAATAATATAGACCATGCATTAATCATGATTATTTGTTTTCGTTATAACTTTTTAATGTATTATCAAATAAATCAACAGCATTCTGCCATGAGAATTTTTTGGCTGTATTTACCCCATTCTCCATCAAGCGATTTCTCAAACCATCATCGTCAAAAACTTTTTTCACATTAGAAATAAGTTTTTCAATATCACCTATTGGTGATATTAATGCATTATAATTATCAATAGCATACTCTTTGGCGCCCTTATATTCAGAACAAACTAACACCGCTCCACATGCCATAGCTTCTAATCCCGTTAATCCAAAACCATCAATTACTGGAGAACTGATAAAAACTGATATGCTATTATAGATAGTAACAGTATCTTCAAAAGAAGCGTTATATGTAAACTCTATCCAATCAGGAAGAACAAAATCAGGTTTAAAAGTTCCAAACATTTTCACATTTAATTCAGGGTACATTTTTTTTAGTTCACATATCGCTTCATATGAATATTTAAAACCTTTATTTGGATCTGTATGATATAAAAGCCCAATACTAAACTTCTCTCTTTTCCTATTGCTAACAGTATACAATCCAGTATCAATCGGATTCTTTATTAATACAGAAGGCCTAATTGCATATTCATCAATAATTTGTTTCATCCATTCTGCTATTACTATTATTTCAAGGTCTAATCCATAAGTCTTTCTCAGCTCTTCTTCTGAATATATCCACGACTCATAGCCTTGTACAAAATATACTATTTTAGAATTATAAAACAATTCTATTGTCGGATAAATTGTGTTGGCACCAGTTCCTATTGCAATTTCGCATTTAGATATAACACTTTCTAATTCTGCGCTTGTACTGCTCACTTTCTTTACGTTTTTATGAAATTTAAACCATCTTGGTTCAATCTTCGTGAATAGTTCTACAACAGATTTTTTCATAAACGGAGGTAAATGAAATCTGTTTAATGCATTATCATTTAGAAAAACAATACTTACATCATAACCCCTATCAGCTAATCTATTTGCATATTCATATACTATTCTATAGCCTCCAATCGGCTTTTTTAACATCTGAGGCAAAACAAAACAGATTTTCATTATAATTTCTTCTCTCCTAAGGTACTATATTAATCCTTTCTTCATCAATAAATCAGCAAGCATTGTTTTCTTACTCCAAAAGCACTCTCTATACTTCAATAATTTAAACCAAGTATTGGTTTTACCGTTTTTAAGGAAATCCTTTCTAAGCTTAGCCCATTCATTTAAAGTTTTAACTACCGTCATCTTCTCTTCTGGATTAATTACTTTTTCATCTTCTATAAATTTTTTCATTGATTGAATTGCTTTTAAATAATAATCCATTGACACTAATTTAGTTTGAATTGTTTTAACTTCGTGACCAGTTGCATTAGTCTCATGCCTACGATAATGTATTGTAGGGCTATTATATATATACAAACCATCTAACATAGCCGCTGTTCTCCACAAAAATGCATCATGAGGATAATCAGGAAAAGCATATTCTTTTATATACTTAATTAGTTCATTCTTCACACAATATACGCATCCAGGCCTTCTTATGTAGAATGAAGACTTAACATTAAAATCAACTTTTTTTATCGAATTATCATCGATTGAACAACGCTTATCATAAAAAACTCCATTTTTTTCTAGCAGTAAATTATATTCGGATGCAAGTAAATAAATCTTAGGGTTATTTTCCATAACCTTTATCATTTTCTCTACTTTATCACTGATCCAAATATCATCTTGATCACACAAAAAAACATATTCTCCATGTGCCTTTAAAAGCAATTCCTTGAAATTAACTTTCCAGCCTTTGTTAATTTCATTCACCGATATACTCCAATTTTTTAGATTGTGTACGCTTACAAATTCGTCAATAATTTGTACCGTCTTATCTTTTGAACAATCATCGCAAATCAATACTTCGTCAATAGCAACTGTTTGATTAAGTAGTGATAACAATAATTCACTTATATAACGTTCCCCATTGTATGTAGATAATACGACAGAAACCACTTTATCCTCCTTTGATTGCATACCTTATATATTAGCATTTTGAATTTTCATGTTGATTATAACAAAGCTCTAATCAATTATTACAGTTTGAATAAATACTTCGTAAAAACTTTGCATTATCTTTTATATCAAAGCCTGCATTACGAATCATATTAGATGCCTCTTTTGAATGTTCTTCACGATCATCCATGTTAGCTTTACTCAAAATCAATTCTGCCCATGTATTTGCATCGTTTTCTAAAGACTCAAATAACACCAAATCTGTGATAGCACATTCTTTTGTAATTGTGTCTGATAAAACACACGGTAATCCTGATGCTTGCCACTCAATCGCTACTAACGGTAAACCTTCAAACAAGGATGGTAACACCATTATATCCATACCTTGAAGTAAATCCGGAATATTATCTATGTTACCTGTAAACACAATTTTATTAAGAATTCCCATCTCTTGAGCCTTTTTTTCAATATAAGCACGATTCGCACCATCGCCTATCATAAAAAGACACACATCAGGATTTTTCTTTAAAAGTGAATCGTAAATCTCCAGCAGAAACGAATGATTTTTTTGTGGAACAAATCCTCCAACATGACCAACTGTCAATCTCTCACCTATTCCATATTCGTTTCTGATACAGTTTCTAATTTCTTTCTGAAATTTAAACCGTTCTAAATCTCTTCCGTTATTCAGCACTATAAATGGCTTGTCTTCGAACAACCACTTTCCAGCATCATTGCCACAAGCAAGTGCTTGTGTATAAAGCCTTTTGAACCATGGGCGTAACAAACGATCAGCTCGCCTTTGATCACAGCGAGTATTGTGTGAATGTGCTATTCTACATTTGCATCCGCCTATAAAAGCCGCCATCATTTCAATCGTTAGTGTTGCACTATTTCCATGTGCATGAACAATATCAATTTTCTTTTGCTTAATAAATTTTGTTAATTCAAAGAAGTATGATAAAGTTGATTCACGTCGAGAAGGCAATGATACTAACTTGCAACCAGCAACTTCAAGTTCGCTTCGTATGCTATCTTCTGTCCTAATTGTATCTGCTACATATATATCTAAGCCATCCAAGTCCATCGCCTTAATATATTCACGTATAACGCTCGTAATACCATCATAAATTAATCCTACGGTGCTGATTATCAGTACCTTCATCGTACCACTCCGTTTTTCTTTTATTTCTTAAAACAGGCTTTGAACAATCTTTTCTAGTTTCTGATTAAACTCATCATTATTACTATGTAATTTAGCCGATGAATTGCTAACTAAATTAAAATAATCCTGCAGTATCTGATCTAAATCTTTAACATCGTCAACCACAATAAGATTCCCTTGTCGTTCAGCAACTGCTTTTGAAAACTCAACCTGATGATCATTCACATGCTCATCAAATTCTTTTTTTCTTGGAACTACTATCGGTATCTTTCCAACCTGTAATGGCATAATAAAAGAAGAGGGCCCGCCATGCGTAATTACAATTCTAGCCTCTTCAACAAGTTCAATCATTTTTGAATACGGATACAACTTGCTCCACTCACAATGCTTCGGCTCATAAGTTGAAAAACCTGTCTGCATAACAACTTTCTCATCATGTTCCTCCGCCCATTTATCCATATATTCTATTAGTCTGTTAAACGGTTGCTCGTGAGTACCAACAGTAACAAAAATCATGTATTAATCTCACTTTCATAGTTCTTAAAGCATTAAAATATGCTGCCTAAATTTATAGCCTTTTTATATACCTGCTTCATTTCTTCCCACTCGACTATAAATTTATCAGCAACAGGGTAGCAAATCTTTCCGGAAATCGTCGGTTTATCAATACGATCGAAAACCTCAATATAAATTGTTTTTGCACCCATCAGCTTTCCAATCCAGAAAAAAGGAATAGCCGGAGCTGCACCTGAAGAAATAATAAGATCCGGCTTTTCTTTTCTAAGAATTTTAATTGCACGATACGTATTAATTACCAGTGCTTTAATACTACGATTTGAAGGATAATACACCGGATAGATCTTTTCACCTTTTAAAAGACTTCTTGCATCTTCCTTATCAAATGTAGCCCAGAAACGTTCTTTATCCTGCCAAAAAGGCTTTAACATAAATAAGTGTGTCAGGTGTCCACCTGAGGACCCAACCAGACACACCTTTATTTTTTTATTAGTTGACACTTTAACTTTTCATCCTCTTATCAATTTTCCTTTTGAAAAAACACAAATGAAAACATATAACGATCACTTTGCACCCTTCCTGATTAAAACAGCACCCACTGTTTTAAACATAAGCTTAAGATCCATCGTAACACTGCGCTTCTTAATATACTTCACATCCCCCTCAACCCACTTGTCAAACTCCATATCACTTCTTCCTTCAGTCTGACAAATGCATGAAAGACCGCCCTTGACGAGCAATCTGTCCATCTGTTCCGGGGTATAAAGCACAACTTCCCTTGGCAGCGGCGGACGCGGACCGATGATGCTCATGTCACCTTTGAGAGTATTATAAAACTGTGGTAACTCATCAATGGAAAGCTTCCTTAAAATACTGCCGAGCTTGGTAACTCGCGGATCGTTGTCGCTCTTGAAAGCCAGACCGTCAGTCTGGTTCTCCTTCTGGACCTCCGCAAAGCGCTTTTCAGCATCCATACACATGGTACGAAGCTTGTACATCTTGAAAGGCTTGCCGTTCTTGGTTAGTCTCACCTGTGAAAAGAACGGATTACCCTTGTCGTCTGCGTAGATCATTAGTGCAACGATTCCTATCGGAACTGCAAGTACCGTCAGAGCACATGCAGATGCTACTATGTCAAATGCACGCTTGAATATTTCATAGCCTTTGCCGCCGGCAGGCTTTACCTTGCTGTGAGTAAGAGTCTCCGATACGCCCTCGTGTAAAAGGCGAAGAGCACGATCATCAAATTCAAGGATCGGATAGTCAGTAACGCCGATCTTTTCTCCCTTACCCGGGAGTGTTGGCTTCTGATCACCGTAAACTTCTATTGATTTTATAAAACTATTTGTAACTTCGTCTTCAGACAGCAGACGCTCTTCATTCTTTCTGACAGTTGCCTGCATAGTGACCTCCTGAATCAATTCAGCTGCTTGCATAATGACCCCTCCTAAATCACAATCTTCCAACGCCGTTTTCCCATATCAGTAACGGCTCTTTTCATCCCTTAGCTGTTTACCACATTTTCACTGCTCTTTTGCAGTGATACCCTTAAGTACGGAATACCATACCTATCGATTCTAGCCTGCGCCGCTGGTCTTCGGTGAGTTTCTTCTTCCTCTTTCCCTCGCCTGCAAGGCGCTGCTCGTTTATCCATTTGTTGAGCCATACACCGTCTATTATCAGGTCGGCCGGAACTTTAAGACTTCCGCCGTGGCTCTCGCTGTATTCTTTTGTAAGCCTGAACTTTGTTTCCCAGGCATCTTCGGTCTTAAGATCGAGACCGAGAGCGAGTAAACGCTCTGTTCTGTCGTCACGGAGTTCACCGCGGTTAAAGAGTTCCTTCTGAAGGCGGAACCAGCGTCCGAGCGCAACGTTTCCTTCTTTAAGTGCTGACGGTACATTTTTGTTACCCGTCTTTTTCAGATAGGAAGCGAGACATTCATAATTGCTGTCCCACTGAATATCGAACTTGCTTCCCCAGTACATACCGATGGAATCGAGCATTTCAAACTGCTCCTTAGTCAGCATATCTCTGCCGCGTTTCTGATACTGTGTACGTAAATTGCATATCCATGCGCCGAGTCGTATGCCGTTTTCATCGACGTAATCCGACTTGCATTTCAGATCACCGTGTCTGCGGTAATACTCAACTGCTGCATGATAGTTGCGTTCGAACACGAAATCATATACGTCCCAGACCATACCGAGCTTATCGAGTTCGGCAATGTGTTCCGGTGTGAGAAAGCTGCTGTTTAATCCTGCCTTGCGTGCGCTGCGTAGCTGTGCAAGCCATGCTCCCAGACGTACACCGTTGTCGTCAACATAAGAAGCTGACGGTCGCAGGTCGTTATGAGCTTCAAAATACTCTTTTGCAGCGGCAAAGTATCTGTTCCAGGAAGCGTCCTTCGCACTCTCCCACCTCATGCCGAGACGGTCGAGTTTCGTTATCTGCTCATCGGTAAGAATACCGTTTGCCCTGCCTGCGCGTACTCTGCGCTGTGTCTGGAGCCATGCCCAGAGGGAATATCCTTCTTCTGTACGGTAACCCTTCGGCATTTCAAGTGAGCCGTTTTCGTTAAAGTACTTTTCTGCGACAGCGTACATGCAGTTCCATGATGCTGACAGACATCCTTCAAGGCTTTCGAACAGTTCGCGGCATTCAGCCAGACGGTCAATGACCTCGAAAGTGTCGTTTATAATAAGGCTTTCACCGTCGTGTGAACGGTAATAGCAAAGTGCATTGCGCATTTCTTCCTTTACAGTGTCTATGCTGTACAGGTTTTCAATATTGTTTACAATATCGAAGATGACCGGGTCGCATGAACGCGATGCCGAAAGTGCACGGCCTATCTGCTGCTTGTAGATTATCGGCGAAACAGTCGGCCTTAAAAGTATCACACCTGAAATATCTTCAACATGAACACCCTCGTTAAGGGCATCTATACAGTACAGAAGTCTGAGATGGTCAGAATCATCTGCCTTGAAGTCCTTAAACGCTCTGCTGGCGGAAGGATCGTCGGAATAAACTGAATAGATGTGCATGTCAGAGTCTATCTTTCCGAACCAGTCATCTGCGAGGTTCATATAATCCTGCATGGATTCGTAATTCGGAGTAAAGACTATGTATTTACCATGACGGTCTGTCATGTGTCTGTCAAAGATCTTGTCCAGCCCTTCGGCATTTTCAAGCGCACGGCGAAGTGCATCCAGATAAACTGTTGCCTCATCGCGGACGGCTTTGCTTTTTGCCTTCTTTACTTTTTCCTCATATTTCACTAGATCATTTTCATATGAGAAAACGGAAAGAACGTATTTCGGCGGATTAAGAATACCACGGACGATCGATTCACCGAGCGTCATTTCAGAAGCAATGTTTCCTTCGAAGAGTTCGGCTGCCATATCACGCTGATTGTCAAGGTAGCGGATATTCGTTGCTGAAAGTCCGAGAAGAGGAACTTCACTGTACTGCTCACGGAGACGTTTTATTCCCTGTCCCCAGCATTCAGCTCCTGCTCTGTGGTATTCGTCGTATATTATGTAGGACGGATGAAGTTCAGAGATCTCTGTTTCATCCATCTGCATGAGTTTTGCATAAGTAAGAAAGACAATGTTTTTAAGTTCTTCTCCACCGGCATCTGACCAGTTTTCAAGCTGTGTCCGGAAAATGTATTCCGAAGGAGACAACCAGAGGACAGTTTCATCAGGGTGGTCTTCACAGAGCTTAAAGCCTATAAAAGACTTACCCGTTCCCGTCGGATGAATAACAGCAGCCTTTCCGGTGGAAGCAAGCATGGCGACAGCTTTTTCATATGCGGTCCTGTTGTGACTGTATAATTCCATTGCCATAGCGCTTAACCCCCTCTTCGTAAAATGTCGTATTTTGCGAAAAGGAGCACATGGCTCAGACTGCCATTTTCAGCCTGTTCATGTATTCCGCCTTCTGGTCAAAAGACGTGTGAACATAGAGATTCATGGTGATCTCAATACTGCTGTGACCGAGGATCTCGCTTAAAGATTTCATGTCAAAGCCGAGAGCTATACACTTGCTGGCAAAGCTGTGGCGAAGTGAATGAAAGTGTACTGACGGCAGATCTGCGTTTTTGAGAATGCGTGCGAAACGGTACTGCATTGTACGCGGTTCGACAGGTTTTCTGTTTCCGGACAAAACAAAATCCTCCGCGTCAGACTGAAATTCGCGGAGGAATGAAAAAATTGAATCCGGAAATGGAATAGTGCGAAATGAAGAACGACTCTTGGGGTCTGTGATTATAAGTTTTGTTTTTCTGTTACCGTTTATGCATTTTATACGCTGTATTGTTTTGCTGACGGTAATTATCCGTTTGTCAAAGTCAATGTCTTTCCACTTCAGCGCACAGATCTCACCGATCCTTAAACCTGTAAACATTGCAAGAGTAACAGCAAGCGTGACAAGCGAATGATTATCTGAAATATATTTTTTCAGGGCGGATTCTTCTGAAGAGGACAGTCTCATGATCTCGGTTTTATATTTTTTCGGCATTACAATATCTTTCAACGGATTCCGGCACTGATAATGCGTCTCACCGTACCGCATCACAGATTTCATAAGGACTATGATATCTGATATATAGCGGTTGGAAAGCCCGGATTTCTGCCTGTCTGATATAAATTCATAGATCATTTCGGAAGTGATCTCATAAAGATAAAGGCTGCCAAACACAGGTAGTATGTGCTTGTCAGCCTTCATCTGATAATTCGCAGCAGTTGATTCCTTAATTCGTCGTCTGCGGTTTTCTATCCATTCTGAGAAGAGTTCACTGAAAGTTAATGATATTTCTTCATTAAAAGATTTTTCTGATTCGTATTCGAACATCTGCAGTGCAACTTCTTCACGGCTGTTTCCGTAAAAAGATTTATACGTTCTCTTAGAATTTTTATCAGAGTTGACATAAATGCGCCCTTCCCACCTTCCGTCTTTGCGATGGTATATGTTAAACTGTGTCATAATATTTGGCCTCCGTAGCTGTATTTTAATAAACAATCACCAAACCGTGTGAATATTATCAAAATTATAGTATTTCTGAACTTGACTTTGTGAGCAGTATGTGATAGAATAGGTACTATCAATGAAAGACAACTGATATTAATAATAACACAGCAAGTTTATTTTCGCAAAATACGACATTTTACGATAGATGAATAATTGAATACTTGTAAAAAATATAGCCACACTGTTTACCGCAGTGTGGCTTATTTTTTCATCGTATGTGAAGTGTATGCAGGAAAACCGGACGCCTGCTAAGGTGTCCGGTTTTTTTATAGCATGCCGAAGGCATACCTTTTGTTCATGTGATGCCCCTAGTCTTATTAAGTAAAAGAACAAAATGGCTGTAAGGAATTTTATATCCTTACAGCCGCAGTTCTGAGTATTCTTAATTATACGATATTACACTGTAATTCTTTTCCGAGTTCATGAGCTATTGGATCGAGAGCAACAATATTCAGCCCGGTATACTGTTCAATTTTCTTAAGCGATTCACCATTCATAATCATTTTTTTGGCAAGTTCCTGATTCTTTTCAGCTTCCTTCTTGGCAAACTCAGCTTCCTTCTTGGCAAACTCTGCTTCCTTTTTAGCAAACTCAGCTTCTTTTTCAGCTTGCTTCTTGGCGAACTCAGCTTCTCTTTCAGCATCTCTTTCAGCTTCCTTCTTAGCAAATTCAGCATCTTTTTTTGCTACTACTTCTGCAATCAGCTCATCGCTGGCAAACATAAATTTATCCTGTAACATTTGATCAGCCCCTTTACTGAAAATATCATCGATGTTTTTGTATACATGTTTTTCAAGTGTTCTGGTTATGTCCAGCATTTCAAGATATTCATCATTTGTGATTTTACCGGAGTCGTGTAGACTGTCAATTGTAGTAACGACGTCATTACACATTTCTGTAAATTCATTGAGGAAATTCTTCTTGGTTTCAGCTGAATAATTATCATAATTCTTTGCTTTACCATAGAGTCTGATGATCTGAAACGGAAGAAGTACCTCCATATCGTTCTCTACAAGTTCAGCCGGTAAATAACCGAGAGCGCGAACTGCGTGAACGGAGTATTCGATTTCCTGCTTGTCCGGAAGAATAAGCTTTATATACAGCTTGTCCTTGGAACGGTCTGTGTCTTTAAGAAAAACAACAGCCTGCATAGGCATTTCGAACACTGAATGAGTGTCGTCTATAACTTCATACCCGTCTGCCGTGCTGGAAACAGCGTAAGCGAAAAGTCTGATTATCATATCATCCTGATAAGACTGCGCCTCGATGTGAAACCGTTCGCCGCAGATGGAAAAGTAAAGATCCTTTTCAAGCTTAGAACCGTCTGCTTTTTCACTGTTTCTGTCAAGAAGAGTGACTTTGGAATCAAGAGGAAAGTGCCTGCCGAAGACCTTGTTTACAAATTTGACAAGCAGCCTTTCAGATAATGTGATCATTCGTTTGAATGATCTGTCATAAACTAAATAGTTATAGGTAATGTTCATACTTCATAGTCTCCTTAAAATGATGCCAATAATATTGGATTACAAATCCATTATAGCACATTAAGAATCCCATGTCAATACATCCCAAAGGAAAATATTTTCAAACTAAATATGAACAAGGTTTTGATTGTTCTGTCTATAATAATTATATCATTTATTCAGCGCTATTTCAACTTTTTTCAGTGCGGCTGACCGCTGAATAATTCGATATTTCTTCATAAAACACTAAACCGGACGCCTGAAAAGGTGTCCGGTTTTTCTATAGCATGCCGAAGGCATACCGATTCTGTCAGCCGTTTACCATGATAACGCCGTTGCGCCTTAAGTTACGCAGGAATACGAGTCGGGCGTTGTCGCGGCATTCGGGTTTGATCATGTAGTAGAGATAATGTTCCATGAGATTGAAAAGATCGAAAGTACGTCCTTCGATCTTGAAGTTTGAAAATCCCATCGGCACGTATTTGTTCCAGATGTCGTCCGGTGAGATGTGTGTCGGAAGGTCTTTGATTTCAAAGATCGTTCTGTGTTCGCAGGTACATTCCAGCGATGCCTTGTATTCGGAATGCTGCCTTGCAAATTTGTCCGGATCGTAAGGAACATTTGCCGGGTTCTTCTTCATGTGTTCATTGATCGCAATCTGTTCAAGGCCGATAACTTTGTAGTGATCAGACCTGTTCTTACAGGCAGGAACGCAGCACGGGTTTACGAGTATCTCGCACTTATCCTTGTTTTCTATTTTTTCAAGAACATCGAAACGGTTATTGAAATCATAGTCAAGGACTACAAGGTGATAGTCCCTGTCCAGCTCGTTATTAAGCTTTTCCGGGTCTGTTATACGCTTGCATGTTGAGCTTGTGATCTTCATTTTCGGATAGTTCTTTCTGATATAGTCTTCAAGAAGATCTGAGGCAACGATACATCCGTTCATTCCGTTGTTTGCGTATGACAGGATCATGTTGCAGAAAGGATCGGAAAGATGCTTTTCCTCGATCATCGGATTGGTAAAGGTAAAGCGAAGCGGGATGCCCTTGTCGTTAAAGTATTTTAATACTCCTCTGACAAACTGCTTGTCGCAGTTACCCGGCATTACTCTTCCGCCGTTCCATAAAGCCGGCGGGAACACACCGTAGAAGGATGCGATCTCAACGCCCTCCCTGAAAAACTCAGGGCTGTTTTCAAGCATTGCAAGGAATACCATGTTGAATTTTGAAAGTCTCGAAAAATCCGGTAAATGAAATTTTACGCTCATTGCTCATATCTCCTATAATGAATTATTTATCCCCCACCCCCAACCCCCTCCCCCTGGGGAGGGGGCTAAGGTTCAGGGGGCTCCGCCCCCTGAACCCGGAATGATTGTAAGTTCTCAGCTTACTGAACCCGGTATTAAGTTCTCCTACCCGTTGGGGAAGAGCTAAGTTTCAGGAGAACTCCGTCTCCTGAAACAGGATAATGATCATAACTCAGCGTGTGCTCAAACTGATACGATCACAGTGTGATTTTCTGACCGTCTGCACTTATAACTGCGGCAGGGAAACGTTTTTTGATTCCCTTTTCGTATACTGACGGGTTGGTCATTGCGGGGCTGTAGTGGGTGAACCAGAGGCGTTCGGCTTCAGCTAGTTCGGCCAGTCTTACAGCGTCGGAAATGAGCATGTGACCCTTTTCCTTCATGCTCTTTTCGTGTTCGTCGTCGCCGTACATTCCCTCGCAGATGAAAAGATCTGCTCTGAAGGCCTCGTCAGCTATTGTGTCGATTGGCCTTGAATCTGTTGCGTATGTCACTTTGACCGGCTTTCTTTCGCCGTCAGTGACCATTTCCGTTGTGTAGGTCTTTCCTTCAAACTCAACCGTTCCGCCGCCGTGGAGTACCTTCCACATTGGTTTAGGAAGTCCGAGACTTTCTGCTTTCTGCGGATTGAAAACAGGTTTTCTTGAAAATACGAATGAGTATCCGAGACACGGAACGCTGTGTTTTAGCGGGAATGCCCTTACAGATATCATGTCATCTATTTCAGGCACTTTAAACTCTGTAACTTCGTTTGTCGGAAATTCTGTTATTATCAGTTCGTAAGGGAGTTTTCCACAGATACACCTGAGACTGTTTACGATCTCCGTGGTTCCCTTCGGTCCGTAAATTTTAAGCGGTGTTGTTTTGGAATAGTTGCCAAGGGAAAGAAGAAGTCCCGGGAGTCCGGAAACGTGGTCAGCATGGAAGTGCGTGATAAGCAGGGTTTCCAGCTTGCTTAACTTGCAGTCAGCTTCGACAAGAGCTATCTGTGTGCCCTCGCCGCAGTCGATGAGTATAGCCTTTCCGTTGTATTCCATATAGCAGCAGGTAAGCCACCTGTTATGCAGCGGCATCATTCCGCCTGTACCTGCCAGACAAATATCTACCATTTTATATCATCCTTTTTTAAGTGTGTTATACTGAAGGATGGTAATAAGCAGGAACGTTCCTGCACCGTGCACATTTTTCTTTATGTGCGTCCTCAGTGTTTAAGTTCAACGATGGTAACACCGTCTTCGCCCTCACCGTAAACACCAAGTCTGAAGCTTTTTACAACAGGCATTTTCTTAAGTCTTGCATGAACGGCATTTCTGAGAATACCGGTTCCCTTTCCGTGAATAACAGTGACCAGAGAAAGTCCCGTCATTACGGCATGGTTTATAAACATGTCAAGCTCCATTACGCCCTCATCAGCAGCAAATCCGCGAATGTCGAGTTCCTGCTGCACCTGGCGCGAAGCCGTGTTCTTCTTCGGAGTAAACTTTGCCTTGTTATTTTTCTGCTCCTTAGGTTTTTCAGCGAGACGAAGATCAGTTATGTTCATCTTCATCTTCATCATACCCGACTGAACAAAGACAAATCCCTTTGCGTCCTGATTTGTCACAACAGTTCCGTTCTTGTTCATCGACGGTATGAATACGTAATCTCCTGTCTTAAGAGCACGCGGAAGCTTGTAGTCATCCACCTGCTTTTTCTTGACAACAGGGTTTGCATTGTCGTACATATTGTTCAGGCTCTTTTTGCTGATACGTTCAGCATCAGATACCATGTTTTCAAACTTTGCCTTGCTCTTCTGCTTTTTGATCGACTGAAGCTCGTCAAGAAGCTCGTTTGACTTTGCCTTTGTGTTCTCGATGATATTCATGGAAATGCTTCTTGCCTTGTCAAGCTCAGCTTCCTTTCTGTCCTCGAGTTCCTTCAGTTCATTACGGAGCTTTTCGGCGTTTTCCTCCGCTTCGCGTCTTAGTCTTTCAAGCTCGGCATTCTGTTTTTCAAGTTCCGCCCTTGCGGCTTCAAGGTTTTCAATGACCTTTTCAAAGCGCATGTTTTCCGTACTTACCAGAGACTTTGCCTCATCGATAACGTCCGAAGGCATGCCAAGACTCTGACAGATGGCAAAGGCGTTAGACTTACCCGGTGAGCCCATAATGAGCTTGTAAGTCGGCTTGAGTGTTTCAATATTGAATTCGCAGGATGCGTTCAGCGTATCCTCCGACTCGATAGCATAGATCTTGAGTTCCTGATAGTGCGTAGTCACCATAAGCTTCGCACCGCTTGACTTAAGGCGCTCTATTACAGACACAGCAAGAGCCGCACCCTCGACCGGATCAGTACCGGAACCAAGTTCGTCAAGAAGTATAAGTGACCTTTCGTCGGCCTTTGAGATAATATCGATGACCTGATTGATGTGAGATGAGAAAGTGGAAAGATTCATCTCGATGCTCTGGTTGTCACCGATGTCAACGAGTATGTTGTCGAATACAGATATACGGCTGCCGTCAGCACACGGGATAAGAAGCCCGCACATGGTCATAAGCACGAGAAGACCTGTAGTCTTGAGTGAGACAGTCTTACCGCCTGTATTCGGACCGGTGATGATAAGTGCATTGTATTCCTCACCTATCGAAATATCTACAGGAACGACCTTTTCAGGGTCGATAAGCGGATGACGCGCCTTCTTAAGCTCAATAACGCCGTCATCTGATATGACCGGTGCAGTCGCCTTTATCTTTGCCGCAAAGTTTGACTTTGCAAAATAAAGGTTCAGTATTGTACAGACTCTCCATCCTTCTGAAATGCTGTCAGCACTTAATGCGCACTCGGCAGTAAGGGCACGGATGATCCTGTCGATCTCCTCCTGTTCCTGACTCTCAAGAATGCGTATATCATTATTGCAGTCGACAATGGACATTGGCTCGATAAAGTACGTCTGTCCCGTTGCTGAAGTGTCATGTACAAGTCCCGGAACGGCACCCTTGTATTCTGATTTTACCGGAAGAACGTAACGTCCGTCACGCATGGTGACAACAGCGTCCTGAAGACACTTCTGCATTGATGATGACTTTACCATCTTGTCGAGTGTTGAACGGAGTTTCGCGCCGGTCTGTCTTATTTTTCTTCTTATCGACGCAAGTTCCGAACTTGCACCGTCTGATAGTTCCTCTTCGGAAAGAATGGAATTTTCAAGCTTCATAAGAAGCGCATCGTTAGGAATAAGATTGTTGAAAAGATAGTCAAGATCCGTTTCCGTGTCCTCGCAGTGCTTATACCAGTCATGAAGTGACTTTATCTGCTTTAAGACCGCAAGCACTTCAAGAAGATCCTTGAGTGACAGTCTTCCTCCTGACTTTGCTCTTCTCAAATGTCCGTTAACGTCATGAAAGTCCGAAAACGGAGGTGTTCCGAAACGTACGGAAAGTTCAAAAGCCTGCGACACCTTTTCTATTTCACGCTTAACTTCCTCACAGTCAGAAGAGGGCTTTATATCAAGAGCCATCTGTCTGGTAGCAGCATTGGAAGTGTGTGCCGCAAGCATTTCAAGAACCTTCTGAAGTTCAAGTGTTTTGTAGTATTTATCCATTTTTTATCTCTCTTTTATTTTACGTGCAGTCTGCGGAATTATTCCGTGATAACCCGCATCCGCAGATCACATCCCGTCCGGGACACGATCTGCGGATCCTTACACTAATGAATTGTAGAAATCAAGTGTTCTGAATCTGCTTCTTCCAAGATGGGCAAGCAGATATTTTTCTGATATCGAGGAAAGCTGTTTCATGCTCTCTCCGGTAAGCTTAAACTTAAAAAGCCTGTCAAAATCAGTCAGAACTATATGTCTTATCGCATGAAGAACGGGAGCACCTATACATACCGCATCATTTTTCCGTACAGACGGAAAACAGTTTTCACAGTAAAGGTTTCCGCTCCCGACTCCAAAATACATTTTTTCGGTCTGGTATGTATTGCACACGCAGCAGCCTGCAACAGCCGGCATGTGTCCGGTCTCGGACATGAGTCTGAATTCGAAAATGGATTTCAGAAGCGCTTCATCCCTTTCGCCTTCTGTAAGAAAGTGAAGAATATTTAAAAACAGCCTTAAAACCGTCCGGCTGTTCTCCTCATCAGGAAACTGACAGAAGGAGATAACTTCCGAAAAATATGAAACGAGAGAGAACCATTCGAGTTTCTCTCTTACCGCATAGAATATTCTGATAGTTTCAGCACTGTCAATATAGTAATGTTCACGCTTTCTGACAAGACAGAACTTAGAATAAGCATAGAGCTGCGAGGCTGCGGCGAAGGGACATGAATACTTTTTCACGCCCTTTGCCATAACCTCCACAACTCCATTTGTCTCTGTCAGAATATCAAGAAATTTATCATTGTCGCCGGACTGGCGTTCACGTATCACAAGACCGTTTACGTTTGTCAGCATAAGTTCACATCCTAAAAATGCTGAGGAATGAGCTTTTAGTTATTGTCGGAAAGGCCGAGAGATCTGATTATGGCGTCTCTGTTTCTCCAGTCTTCCTTGACCTTTACCCAGCACTGAAGATTAACTTTTATCTGGAAAAATTCTTCAAGCTCCTCACGGGATAAAGTAGCGGCTTTTTTGAGCATTCTTCCGCCCTTGCCGATAACAATTCCCTTGTGTGATTCACGTTCGCAGAATATGGTGGCATCGATATCAAGAAGATCCTTATCGTCACGCTCTCTCATTCTTTCAACTGCAACTGCGATGCCGTGAGGTACTTCGTCGTCGAGCAGTTCGAGCAGCTTTTCCCTGATTATCTCGCCGGCGATTATCTTTTCAGGCTGATCGGTAATAGCGTCATCAGGAAAGAAATGCGGTCCTTCCACAGCAAGCGACATTGCCTTTTCACGCACAAGATCAAGACCGTCATTTTCAAGAACGCTTATCGGGATTATTGCATCGAGGTTAAATTCCGCGTCAAGTTCAGCCATTTTCTGAGCAAGAACAGTTTTATCCTTAAGAAGATCTATCTTGTTGAGCAGGAGCACGAGCGGAGTCTTTGAAGCCCCTACGGACTTTAGCATATCTCTTTCCTGATCACCGATCTTTTTGGTGCAGTCGGCCATGAAGAAAACCGCGTCGATGTCGGAAGCACTTTCCCTGACAGCCTTCAGCATGTATTCGCTGAGCTTGTTCTTCGCCTTGTGAAGACCCGGAGTGTCAATGAAAACGAGCTGTGTTTCATCAATGTTCACAACACCTGTGATCTTGGTTCTGGTGGTCTGGCTCTTGCAGCTTACGGAAGCGATCTTCTCACCTATAAGCGCATTTAAAAGAGATGATTTGCCGGCATTTGTCTTTCCTGCAATAGTGATAAAAACTGTTTTTGTCATTAAATATGTCCTTCCTTACTGAGCTGCCTTTGAAATGAATGTGGCATCTCTTGAAATGCCGAGCTTTTCGAGGACTGCTTCTTCCTTCTCTCTCATGATCCTTGCTTCAAGTGTGCTTGTCTCGTGATCATAGCCGAGAAGGTGGAGCATTGAATGAACAGTAAGGAAACCGATTTCTCTTTCGAGTGAGTGACCGAAATTCTCAGCCTGCTTGATGGCAGTTTCAAGTGAGATAACGATGTCACCGAGCATTACATATCCGTTTTCCTGGTTGATGTCGTAGTTTCCGTCTTCACCAAGAGGAAATGAAAGAACGTCAGTTGACTTGTCCTTGTCCCTGTAGATCCTGTTTAAGTTTCTTATTTCCTTGTTATTGATGAAGGAAACACTTACTTCAGTATCTCTCTTGAAATTTTCAGTGATGAGTACAGCCTGGCAGCAGCGTCTGATAAGAAGTCTGATGCCCACCGGAACCTTCACCTCTGACTGTGAATTTTTTATATAAACCTTAAGCTTTGACATGATTTATTTTTTCTTCCCTTCTTCAAAATATTTCTCGTATGCTTTGATAATGTCCTGAACGAGCTTGTGTCTTACAACGTCCTTATCGGAGAACTTCTGGATGGAAATGTCATCGACGTTCTTAAGGACCTTTGTTACCTCAACAAGACCGGACTTCTTGCTTGCCGGAAGGTCTATCTGGGTAACGTCACCGGTTATGACCATCTTGCTGTTGGTACCAAGACGTGTAAGGAACATCTTGATCTGTTCAGATGTTGTGTTCTGTGCTTCATCAAGGATAATGAATGCATCATCAAGAGTACGTCCTCTCATGTACGCAAGAGGAGCAACTTCGATCGTGCCCTTTTCCATGTGCTTCTGGAAGGCTTCTGCACCCATCATATCGAAAAGTCCGTCGTAAAGCGGTCTTAAGTAAGGATCGACCTTATCCTGAAGATCGCCCGGAAGGAATCCGAGGCTCTCGCCTGCTTCAACGGCCGGTCGGGTGAGGATGATCTTGGTTATCTCGTGTGCCTTGAAGGCTCTTACAGCCATGGCAACGGCAAGATAGGTCTTACCTGTACCTGCAGGTCCGATTCCGATAACGATGGTATTTTTTCTGATGGCATCAACGTACTTCTGCTGACCTACCGTCTTAGGTCTTACCACCTTTCCGCTCGTGGTAATACAGAGACTGTCGCCCACCAGTTCCTTGAGCTCCTTTTCAGCACCCGACGAAACCATGTTTGTCACATAACGCACACTCTGATCGTTTATGTTTTCGCCCTTGCCTGCGTATTCAAGAAGTGCCCTTATGGCTTTCTCTGCTTCCGAAGTATTTTCTTCAGAACCGATTATCTTGATGTTGTTACCGCGGCTAATTATTACAACTCCGTATTTTTTCTGGATCGAATCGAGATTGGAATCACAGTTGCCGAGCAGTTCCTGGATCTGATCAGAATTATCCACGTTTATTATTTTCTCTGTTTTTTCAGCCATAAATATCACTCTTTTCTCTTTAAGATTTGCCTGTACAGGACACAGGCATATTTATCTGATATTATTATAACATAAATCATTCCAATTTAAAAGTACCCGCCGCTATTTTTGATTATGAATTATGTAGTATTTATACAGTATATTATAGACACTTTAAACAAATTTTTCAGAAATGTTCTCCGTACCGAATGCTTTATGAAAAATTATTGAAAAATATCAGAAAATGTAGTATAATAAATTTGTCTATTAAATGTCACACACACTTTTTTTATCATTATTCCGGAAACACTGGCCGGACTGATTTTTCTGCTTTGCCGCACAGTCTGAACACATACGGAAGATCAGTGTTTTCCTGATAATCCAAAGGAATGCATATTAATGAATAAATTCGAAACCAAAGAATTCAACCCTAATAACGTTCCGCTTCCTGCAAATGATTTCTTCTCTTTTCTTAACGGTGAAGTCTACTACATAGGAGCGTTACAGGACGGCGAATACAGCAGGTTCATAAAGACAGGAGAAGAGGTCCTGACCTATGATGCTTTCCAGAAAACAAAATTCCTGTTCCGCTGGAAGGAATCAGGATACGTTATCTGCCTTGCTGACGATCCGTCAACAGTTATTACTCTCCGCAACTCAAACGAGCCGGGCAAATTCTATATTTCAGCTGAACGTTACCAGAACAGGGCCGATCAGATCTGGGACATTCTTCCGCACTATGACAAAAACGGTGAGCCGGACGGTATTGCTATCCGTACAGAAAGGAAATACAGCGGAAGCCACATTTACATCGGCTGGGACAAGTATTCCGTGATCGCTGTCAAGGGTTCAGACGAGACCACAAATCTTGCTCTCTGCCCGCTTTCAGACTGGGTCACTTTCGGTCTGGCATGCATGCAGTATCTCGGCTGGAGTTCATCGACAGAAAATGACGTCGGCCGTGCACTTAACAACTACTACAACAACATACGTCTGAACATTTCCACGGAAAATGCTCTTATGTACAACAATGTCGGCCTCATCGTCAACCAGGCCGGCGGAAACTTCGGACAGCTTCACTATGCTGATGTGTTTATGGACGGTGTTGCCTGCGAAGTCATTGCAGTATGTAATGCAATACGTCTTGCGACCGGTACTTTCGACGAGATGAACCACGACTTTTTCAGGCTTGCTGTTGAATTCGAGCTAAGCGGCCTTTACAAAAACTCACTTAAAAAGTTCATCGTAGACACTGGTTCTGCCTTCGGCATAAAAAAACTTGCTTCTATCAGCACAAAAGACGGCGGCTGGGGCAGTGATCCCGACAGGATAGCTTCATGCCTTGAAGGTCACAACATAAAATTCGAGACCGTTCACAGCAGGGACAAAAATCTTTCAAAGGACAAAAAACTTGACGGAAATGTTTTAAAGAGCGACGAGCTGATCAGGGACTCTCTGAGTGCTGTGATTTCATACAAGTTCTCTACCTTCCATCAGGCTATACATACTTTTGCCTGCACATTTGCCGGAAACGAACTTCAGACATTCAATAAGTTCAGCGACCATACTCCCGGCGACAATTATCTCAACCGCGGTACGACAGCTATACAGCGCGGTGTATACGAGACACTGTCCGGTCTTTTCGCTTATGACAAGGACAGCAAATTCTACGTAGGTTATTTCCTTAAAAAATAAAACACTGCTCCTTTAACGGGCAGTATAAATAAAGAAAGTCTCCGGCATTAGTTTTTTACGACTAATGCCGGAGACTTTCTGTTTTAGGTTATAAATCATGAATTATTCACTGGATGTCAGCATGTGCAGCTATTTTATAGATCGCTGCTATATCTTCAGATGAAAGGTGAACAAATCCGCCTGTGCGGCCTTCACCAAGTCCGAATTTTTCAACCAGAAGAGGTATATCCTTCTCCTTCGCACCGAGTTCCGCGAAGTTTATCGGCATGCCGATCGAACGAAGGAAATATCTGAAGGCTGTAATTCCCTTTACAGCTGTTTCTTCAGGCTTTTCGTAATCCATCTGCTGGCCGAAAACTCTTGTTGCCATCTGGCAGAAACGTCTTACGTTGTGCTTGTATACGTACTCCATCCATGCAGGCATGATAACCGCAAGACCTGCACCGTGAGCACAGTCATAAAGAGCTGAAAGCTCGTGTTCAATTCCGTGGCTGTTCCAGTCCTGTTCCCTGCCTACGCCGACAATATTTGTATGTGCAACAGTTCCTGCCCACATAATATTGGCACGTGCTTCGTAATTGTCAGGATCGGCAATTACTCTCGGAGTTTCCTTTATCATTGTGAGAAGCACTGCTTCACAGAGTCTGTCGGTAATTTCAACTTCTTTTGTGTTTGTGAAATATCTTTCGAAAACATGAGCCATGATATCAGTAGCACCGCATGCCGTCTGATAAGCAGGAAGAGTCTGGGTAAGTTCCGGATTCATTACTGAAAAACGCGGTCTGATAAGATCTGAACCGGCGCCTCTCTTGAGCATTCCGTCTTCCTTAGTTATAACTGAGTCGCCTGAACCTTCACTGCCTGCAGCTGCAATGGTGAGTACTGTAGCAACCGGAAGAGCTTTTTCCGGCTGTTTACCGCTGTAAAAGTCCCAGAAATCGCCCTCATACGGTACTCCCATTGCGATAGCCTTGGCAGAATCTATTACAGAACCGCCTCCGACTGCAAGAATGAAATCAACTTTTTCCTTACGTGCAATATCTATTCCCTTGTACACCAGTGAATCACGCGGATTAGGCTGAACGCCGCCGAGCTCACAGTACGGAACACTGCAGGCGTCAAGTGAAGCCTTTACTCTTCCAAGCAGTCCTGATCGTACTGCTGAACTTCCGCCGTAGTGGAGAAGAACCTTGGTTCCACCGTATTTTTTCACGTAAGCGCCGCATTCCTTTTCTCTGCCCCTGCCGAAAACAAATTCCGTCGGGCTGTAAAAATTGAAATCGTTCATTGATCTGTCCTCCTGTAGTAAGACTGTTCGTATATTCACTGACCGGACAGTGTCAGAGCGCCGCTCCGGTCAGATCAGTGCTGAAATTATAAACCAATAGATCCTGTATAACTGAGTATGTTGTTTTCTGCATTGTCAACGGCTTCTTCAAGTGTCATGCCGTAAAAATCGCCTGCTGAAAAGTTTCTGCCTGATTTTCTGTCGTTTACAAAAGCACCTACAATAACTCCCGGCAGAGAGCTTTCAGGGGCGTTCGGAGCGTTCGGACCGCCGAGATCTGTTCTGCACCAGCCCGGATCTGTCAGGTTTATGCATATGTCTGTTCCATTGTATTTTGAAGCGAGGTCCATTGTCACCTTGTCAAGAGCCGCCTTGCTGGCACTGTAACCAGCCTGCTCAGGTTCAAGGCGGATACCGCTCGTTGTATTTACAATCCTTCCGAAGCCTCTCTTTTCCATCTTCTTAAGGAAGTGATAAACTATCATCATAGGAGCTATGGTATTTACCATAAAGCTTGTTTCGTAGTCTGATGCAGGAGTTTCGTTGTATTTTTCCCTGTATGCCACCTGAAGTCCCGCATTGTTGAGCACTATGTCAACGTCAACTTTCATATCATCAATGGCTGCAAGCATTGCTTCGACCTGCTTAAGGTCTGTAAATTCCGCACCCAGAGTACGTACTTCTACGCCCATGGCTCTTGCTTCTGCCGCTGTCTTTTCACAGTTTTCAGCTTTTCTTGCCTGAAGGATGAGATTGCATCCCTTAGACGCCATGAAAAGAGCTGCTCCGCGGCCGATACCTCTTGCCGCACCTGTTATGAATACCCAGCGTCCTTTAACATCTAACATTAGAATTCTCCTTTGCTGTATACTTAAGAAAACACTGATTAAACCGGAAATCCGGCTTCGCCGGATTTCCGGAAGGGGAATTTGCGGGGCTTCGCCCCGGTCCCCTACGCTGATTTATGAATAAATCAGCGTTCCCTTAAACCTGTCCGAAAATTCCGGAAAAGAACCGGAAACAGGTTTTGTCTGAAACTAAAATCACTGACGATACGCAGTAAATTCCGTACTCTCCGTAACGCCAGTTAAATGGTAACACAAACGGCAGGTACAAATCAATAACTCGCCTGCACAATTAGAGATTTATTCAATTTTTCAATTCAATTATTATACTTTTACAAACGTGGCTGTTATCAGCTTCACCCTGAATGTTTTTTCAGCATTCTGAACTGCTTCGGAGTGATCTTACGATATTTTCTGAAGCTGCGTATAAGGTGGCTGCTGTCGGCAAATCCGGTCCTCTCACTTATGAAGGCAAGGTCATGATCAGTAAAGATCAGATACTCCTCTGCCTTGTAAATACGCATAAGTTCTATATATTCCTTGCAGCTCATACCGTAGCTCTCGTGGAACTTTGCCGCAAAACCGGAATAACTCATATGGCATCTGCGTGCTATGTCAGATACGCGCAGGTTCTCGGAAAGACTGCTGTCGATATATTCGGCTACATTTTCAATTCCGCATATATCCGGTGAGTTTACAGGACATTTACCCATATCAAGACCGGATTCCATCCAGTATCTCACCACAGCAAAAATAAGTCTGTAGATCTGCGAACGCTGGATAACATCTCTGCCGTAACGATAGCTCATGCTCTCATTCGCACAGTCGGTGAATATCTCGCGGCAGTGAAAGCTTTCCGCTTCCGCAGCGTTAAAGTGTATCTGCATGTTCTCCTGTGCCGCATATCTGAAAATGCCGGACACAGAAGGCGCATAGGATGAGGTGTCCGGAAATTTCGCCGTGTCAAATTTTATTCCCGCAAACATTTTCAGTCCATCCGAAGCCGGAAAGATCGAATGGACTGTCGAAGGAAACAGGATTATAAATTCATTTTTCTTTACCGTATAAGACCTGCCGTCACACGTTACTTCCGCGCTTCCGTCAAGAATAAAAAGGAATTCCGCGAAGTAGTGCCAGTGCGGTTTGACCGGAAATGGCATTTTTTCAGTATCATAAATAAAGGTTTCAACAGGAGCATTCAGACTGTCCTGTTTTTCAAACAAAGAATGCATTGCGTACGACCTCTCTTTACTGGTGCTTTCCCGTCTTTTTAATATATTATACATTATAATCAACATAAAAGCAATACAATACTGCAAATTCACTGTATCCGGACAGCTGAATTGATGTCTGGAAAACGCTGACGAAAAAAATATTTTTTCTAACCTTATTCTAACCTTTGAACAGTAAAATAATAATCACAGAAGGAACACTGAAGATACAGATTCCCGGTAAAACGTATTTAGCTGATTTATTCATAAATCAGCGTGGGGATTCGGGGCGAAGCCCCGTAAATCCCACCTCCGGAAATCCGGCGAAGCCGGATTTCCGATTTAATCAGTGTTTCCTTAAAACAGTTATTTCAGGAGGATAAAGATATGAAAAATACAAAATACATCGCGATCATACCGGCATACAAACCAGGCATGGAAATGGTTGAAACAGTCCGTGAGCTTAAGGAAGCGGATTTTGAAGTCATCGCAGTAAACGACGGAAGCGGCGATGAATACGAACATGTATTCGACATCGTACGCGGCCTTATCACTGTTCTTGAGCATGATGTCAACAAGGGCAAAGGCGAAGCGATCAAGACAGGCATCAGATACATTCGTGAATACTATACAGAACCATATATCATCGTTACAGCCGATGCTGACGGGCAGCACAAAACCAATGATATAATCCGTGTATGCAGCGAAGCCGAAGCGCATCCTGACAGCCTCATCCTCGGAAGCAGAAAATTTGAGGGAGATGTTCCGTTAAGAAGCCGCATGGGCAATACCATCACAAGAATGGTCTACAGGATCTCCTCCGGCGTAAAAGTATTTGACACACAGACCGGCCTCAGGGCTTTTGACAGCAGCCTTTCTGAACTGATGCTTGAAATAAACGGCAGCAGATACGAATACGAAATGAACGTCCTCATGGAAATGTCCGGCCGCTCAGTACCGATAAAGGAAGTGTGGATCGAAACAGTTTACCTGGGCGACAATTCATCCTCACACTTCAGCACCGTAAAGGATTCCTTCAGAATATATAAAGAGATACTGAAATACTCAGCATCATCTTTCATGTGTTTCCTCGCTGACTACGGCCTTTTCTGTGCACTTTCACTTCTCACCGGTTCCGCAGTTTACTCAAACATAACCGCAAGGATCTGCAGCAGTCTCTTAAACTTCGGAGTAAACAGAAAATTCGTATTCTGTTCCGAAACCAGATTTTCATCATCAGCGCTTAAATATTTCTGCCTCGCTGCAGTAGTCCTTTTATTAAACACCTTTATCCTCCGTGCCCTCGCAGGAATCGGCATAAGCGCATACGTCGCAAAGCTTATGACCGAACTGATCCTTTTCGCTTTCAGCTACATCATGCAGCAGAAGTTCGTTTTCAGAAAAGCTAAGGCGGCGGTGTGAATAACTGACTGAATACATAACAGCAAAAGCTGATATACACTGAAAATGATCCGTGTATATCAGCTTTTTATATCATTTTTTTCTTCTGTTTGTATCAAGCAGTTCTTCCGCATTTTTCAGCATCAGTTCGCTTGGGTTTTCACCGCTCATTATTCTTGCTATTTCACGTATGCGGCCTGCTTTGTCAAGCTTGGTTACGTCGGTAGCTGTGCGGTCACCCTTGGTCTTCTTTTCGATAAGAAGATGATTGTCCGCCATAACTGCTATCTGTGAAAGATGCGTTACACAAAGCACCTGACGGTGGGCGCTTATTTCCTGAAGCTTGATACCTATCTTCTGGGCGGCACGTCCGCTTACACCGGTGTCGATCTCGTCGAATATGAGTGTCGGTATGTCGTCCTGATCAGCTAAAACCGTTTTAAGAGCGAGCATAATTCGTGAAAGTTCACCGCCGGATGCGATCTTGGCTATCGGCTTCGGCTCCTCACCCTTGTTTGCGGAGATCAGGAATTCAACGGAATCCATTCCGTTTGTGGAAAGCTTGCCCTTTTCGGTTTTAACTTCAATGATAACATTCGGCATGTCGAGGAATTTCAGTTCTTCGGTAACTCTGCTTACGAATCTCTCCGCTGTACGTGCACGGTATTCCGAAAGTTTCTTCGCTTTCTCAGTAGTCTCTTCCAGAAGGCGTTTTCTTTCAGCTGTAAGCTTTTCGATCATTTCAGAGCTGTTTTCCATGCTGTCAAGCTCTTCAGCCGCTTCCTCGTACATGGTGATGACTTCATTCAGTCCCCTGTTGTACTTGCGCTTAAGTGTGCTTATGATGTCACGGCGCGCTGAAATAGTGCTGAAGGTCTCTTCATCTATTTCAAGAGATGAGGCACAGTGGGAAAGCTCGGAGGCAATATCGGAAAGTTCTATGTTTATTGAATGGATCCTTTCCAGAAGGGCTACGGCCGGTGAATAAACATCTGTAACACCTTCAAGAAGTGCCTCAGTATCATTCAGTCCGGAAATAATGCATTCATCGTCACTGCTTATGCAGTCCTTCGATGACATGAGAGCCTCGATTATGTCAGTGCTGTTTTTCAGCATCCTGTATTCTTCTTCTATCTGGATATCTTCATCGGGCTCGAGTTCGAGAGGACCTATTTCCTCAACGACCGACTGAAGGAATATCATACGGTCTGCTGCCTGCTGTTCAAGCTTTTTCAGCTCAGCAAGCTTTCTTGCACACTGCTGAAGTTCGCGAAAGCTTTTTCTGTAGTCTTCAATGAAACTGTCGTCACCGCCGAAGCTGTCGAGAATGGCAATGTGACGTTCAGGTGCCATGAGTATCTGGTTGTCGTGCTGACCGTGAATGTTTATGAGCACTGCACCGAGCTCGCGGAGAACTGAGACTGTAGTTGCCCTGTTATTTATTCTGGCAATGCTTCCGCCGTCGGCATGTATCTCCCTCGTAACAGTAATCTCATCGTCAGAGTAACTGATTCCGAGTTCATCGAGCTTCGCCTTCACACTGCCGGAAAGATTGGTGAAAAGAGCTGTGATAAGCGCCTTTTCGCTTCCTGTACGGACAATATCCTTCGTCACTCTCTGACCAAGGACTGCATTTATGCCGTTAATAAGAATGGATTTACCTGCACCGGTCTCACCGGTAAATGCATTAAAGTTTTCTTCCAGAGGGATCGATGCACTCTTGATGACTGCAAGGTCCTCAATGTATAGTTCCCTAAGCAAATTAGATCCTCTTTTCTGTTTGTTTTCCTCATATTCTTTTACGGAAACACTGATTAAATCGGAAATCCGGCTTTGCCGGATTTCCGGAGGTGGGATTTTCGGGGCTTCGCCCCGAACCCCCACGCTGATTTATGAATAAATCAGCGTTTCCTTATATCTCAGCTTGTCATCTTCTTCAGCTTCTGCATGAACTGTCTTGCGTTCTCCTCATTTCTGAGAAGGATGAAGATAGTGTCATCTCCGGCTATTGTGCCCAGCACCTGCGGATAATCCATGGAATCGATCATGGCGCAGGCCGCCTGTGCCATACCTGTGTGACACTTTATGACTACCATATTCATAGCATAGTCAACGCTTATTATAGTCTGAAGAAGCAGGTTGGAAAACCTTGCGTCAGTGTTTCCCGACTGGATGTACCTGTACTTTCCGTCGTCATTTACTGCTTTCACAAGTCTGAGTTCCTGAATGTCACGTGAAACTGTAGGCTGTGCAGCTGTGAAGCCTTCCTCAGCAAGAAGCAGCTGAAGTTCTTCCTGAGTCTCAACGTCTTTTGCGGATATTATCTCAAGGATCTTCTTCTGTCGTTTATTCTTCATCAGTTCCCTTTCAGCGATCTCATTAGCTTTCTGTTAAGTGAATCGTAAAACGTTATTCCTGTCATGTCGATAAGCTTTATCTTGCAGGCAGATTTTCTGACAACAAGCCTGCTTTCCTTCCGGAGCACCACCGGTTCATTGCCGTCAACTGAATAGCCTATCTGAACTTCTTCCGGTGAATGATGAACAAGTGTTATCACACTGTCAGCATTGAATATCATCGGACGGACAAAAAGCGAGTGAGGACAGACAAGATTCATCTCGAGACATTCAAGCTCAGGCTCGATTATCGGACCGCCTGCTGACAGCGCATAGGCAGTTGAACCGGTCGGTGTGCTGAACACAACTCCGTCACCCAGGTAGCTTCCGATAAGATTATCACCCACATAAACATCAAATTCCATGATCTTCGAATAGCGGCTCGTTACCACTACATCATTGAGCGCACGGTATATCCTCTTTCCGCTTTCATCTTCATTTTCCACGGCGAGCAGCATGCGTTCCGAAACCTTGTAATCGCCGGAAAAAAGTTTTTCAAGGAGTTTAAGATTATCTTTTTCGACCGATGCCATGAATCCGAGACGTCCGGTGTTTATGCCGAGAAGTCTTGTGTCCGTGCCGGTCATGGCAGAAGCGCACTTGAGTATGGTTCCGTCTCCGCCGATGGCAACGGCAAAATCCGCTTCTTCCGCAAGCTTTCTGAACTCACCGTATTCTATGTTTCCGAGTGATGAAAAAGTTTCACGGTACTTGCTGTCCATGAAGATCTCAGCACCGAGTTTTCCGAGAATATCACATACATCAAGCGTACAGCTGTACGCATCCTTTTTCTTTAAATTTGGGAAAATTACTATCTTCATTTTTCTTTTCCTAACGCCTCTCTTACAAGTTCGTCTGCACTGAACGGAACCGGAACACTGTTTCCGCCGTCATGCTTAAGATACATAAGATATTCCGCATTTCCGTTCCCGCCTTTAATCGGTGAAACACAGATACCAGAAACACAGAATCCGCATACTGACGCAAATTCTGTAAGATCGTTTATGACCTGCCTGTGGACTTTCGGATCTTTTACAACGCCTTTTTTGTTAAGATTCTGTTTTCCGGCTTCAAACTGCGGCTTGATCAGAACGACCGCCTCGCCGTTTTCTGCAAGAAGCTCCTTTATTTTAGGAAGAACAAGCTTAAGTGAAATAAACGAAACATCAGTCGCAATGAAATCAGGCTGCACTTCAAAATCATTTACAGCAGATTCGCGGATGTTTGTGTTCTCCATGTTCACAACACGCCTGTCAGATGCAAGTTCAGGTGCCAGCTGGCCGTGTCCCACATCAAGAGCGTACACTTTTGACGCACCGCCTGAAAGCATGACTTCCGTAAAGCCTCCGGTGGAAGCACCGATATCAAGACAGACCCTGTCCTTCAGATCAACGGCAAAAAATGCAACTGCCTTTTCAAGCTTGAGTCCGCCCCTGCCGACATAGCTGTGATCCTCACCTGTCACCTCAAGAACATTTTCATCATTGACTGTCATTGCAGGCTTCGCACATGTTCTGCCGTCAACGGTCACAAAGCCGCCTTTTATAAGCTGTCTTGCACGTTCACGGCTTTTGCAGAGGCCGCGTTCAAAAAGTTCAACATCGAGTCTTTTTTCAGACATAGATCATTCTCCCTGTCAGAAAGCACTGATTTATTCATAAATCAGTGCAGGGATACGAGGCGAAGCTCCGCATTCCCTCCTGCCGAAAATCCGGATTCGCCGGATTTTCGGTCAGCTTATTGTTTCCTTACTTTATCGATAACTGAATCAGTATCCAGTCCGTATTTTTTCAGCTGGCTCGCAACGGAAGCCTGTTTTATAAATCCTTCGACCGCTGTGATACTGAATCTTCCGCAGAATCCTTCACCGCATACAGCACTGAGAAGATGTTCGGCAATTCCACCGTTCTTCATGCCTTCCTCGAAGAAAAAGATCTTATTATACGATGCAGCTTCCCTGACCATCTCACCGTCTAGCGGCCAGATCCTGTTCAGCTTGAGTACATCACACTTTACCGAATACATGTTTTCAAGTATCTCGGCAGCACGTAAAACATTTTCGACTGTACGTCCGTAGCTTACAAGAAGAATATCAGCACCGTCACGTTTTGTAAATGACCAGAAAGCGAACTCAGTCTGTTTCTCCCGTTCCGTACAGTCCTTTCCGCGCGGATAACGCAGACATACAAGACCGTCAAGTTCACCCACAGCTTTTCTAAGATCATACTTAAGCTCGTCATAGCCGGAAGGTGAAAATACCGTTACTCCCGGAACGGATGTCAGCATAGGCACATCGAAAACTCCCTGATGGGTCTCGCCATCCTCACCTACAAATCCGGCTCTGTCTATTCCTATGACCATGTGACACTGTGAAAGAGCAGCGTCATGAACGATCTGGTCATAGGCACGCTGAAGGAATGAGGAATACACTGCAAAGACAGGTACCATTCCCATACTTGCTAGGCCGGCACAGTATGTGACCGCATGCTGTTCAGCAATACCCACGTCGAAAAATCTTTCCTTGTACTTAGCTGCAAAGAACTGAAGTCCTGTTCCGTACTTCATTGCAGCAGTAACAGCACAGATCTTGTCATTTTCACCTGCAATGGCAGCCAGTTCGCGGCCGAACTCAGATGAAAACGAATCGACGCTGCTTACCTCAGGGTTTCCTGTAGCAATATCGAAACGAGGAATACCGTGATATTCACCCGGATTCTTTTCCGCAGGAGTGTACCCCTTGCCCTTTACAGTGTTTACGTGTACAAACACCGGCTTGTGCATAGCCTGTGCCACCTTAAGGACTTCCTCGAGTGCTTCAATGTCATGTCCGTCAACAGGTCCGAGGTATTCAAAACCAAGATCCTCAAACATCGTGTTGCTTCCCTTGAGCACTGCGCCCTTGATAGCTGACTTTGACGCACTGAGTACCTTACTTATCGGCTGACCAACGACCGGTGTCTTCTTAAGTACCTGGTCAACGGCATTCTTGGTGTTCATATATCCTTCCTTGTTTCTTATTGCGGAAAGATATTTTGCAAGAGCACCTACATTCTTTGATATGGACATTCCGTTATGGTTCAGTATAACGATAAGATTACACTGGCTCTTTCCGGCGTTGTTGAGTCCTTCATAAGCAAGACCGCCTGTAAATGCACCGTCGCCGATAACAGCGACCGCATGATTATTTTTATTTTCAAGTTTCATAGCCTCGGCAATACCGCAGGCAACTGAGATCGATGTACTGCTGTGACCGCTTACAAATGCATCGTGTTCCGATTCACTCGGTTTCGGAAAACCTGAAATTCCGTTTTCCTGTCTGAGGGTTGAAAAGCGGTCAAGTCTTCCGGTAAGGATCTTGTGTGTGTAAGTCTGGTGTCCTACGTCCCATACTATCTTGTCATCAGGCGAATTAAAAACCCTGTGAATTGCAAGTGTCAGTTCCACAACGCCAAGGTTCGATGCAAGATGTCCGCCGTTCTTTGAAACAGTTCTTATGAGAATGTTTCGTATATCCTTACACAGATCCCTGCACTCTTCAATGGAAAGATCCTTAAGACCTCCAGGAAGATCGATCTTCTCAAGTTTAGTTTCGTTCATTTTAATTCAACTGCCCTTTATTTTATCGGGAAAAGAAATCCGACCAGCAAACCTACTACGGCGCCTCCCACTACTTCGATCGGGGTATGGCCAAGGAATTCGTTAAGTTCCTTTATGCCGACCTTTTCTGAGTTTTCTTCCCTTATTCTGAAATTAAAAAGTCTGTTTATAGTATTGAGTTCCTTTGCATGGAGACCTGCAGCATGTCTCACATTAAGTGCATCATAGATGACAACGGCTGAAAAGACCGCTGCTATTCCGAAAACTGATGAATGCACACCGTCAATACGTCCGGTCGTCACAAGTGCTGCTATTACCATAGCAGTGTGTGAACTCGGCATGCCGCCGGCACCTATCATTCTTTCACACGCGACTTTTTTGTTCTTTACTGCATGGATCAGAGTCTTCAGTATCTGAGCCACCAACCACGAAGACGCACTGATCACTAAAATATTGTTAAACATAAAAAATACTTCCCTTTAGTTCCGCTTAAAGCAGTTCCCCGTCAAGATCCCGCTAAAGCCTTGTTATTTTCTTCTGTCAAGCAGTTCCATTGTAAGAGCTTTCAGAAAATCACTGTCATCGAATTTATCAAGAACAGCCATAGCTTCCTCTGTCAGCATGTCGGCCTCTTTCTTAGCTTTTTCAATACCCATAACAGTTACAAATGTTGTTTTGTTGTTTTCCTCATCGCTTCCGACAGGTTTTCCGAGTTCTTCAGTAGTAGAGGTAACATCAAGTATATCATCAATGATCTGGAAAGCCAGACCTATTTTTTTCGCATATTCATCGGCGAGCTGTATCTTTTCTTCGGAAGCACCGGCTGCTATGCATCCCATACGACATGAAGTTCTGATAAGAGCACCTGTTTTGAGTGAATACATATACCTGAGATTTGCTTCGTCAACATCGTCCCTTGTCTCGTTGTCGATGTCGATCACCTGTCCGCCGATCATGCCTGTTACAGCTGTTGCAGCAGCAAGGTCAGAGATTATTTTCGCCTTTTTTTCACCGTCGAGTGCATTGTCCTCAGCTATTATCTGGAAAGGCAGAACAATGAGAGCGTCACCGGCAAGTATTGCTTCAGCCTCTGTGTATGCCTTGTGGCAGGACGGACGTCCGCGTCTGAAATCATCATCATCCATTGCCGGAAGATCGTCGTGTATGAGTGAGGCAGTGTGTATCATTTCGATAGCCGCTGCAGGAGCAGCTGACATAGCTTCCGTTCCTCCGCAGAGTCTGCAGAATTCAGTTACAAGCACCGGACGTACACGCTTGCCGCCTGCTTCAAGAGAATAGCGCATTGCTTCCGTAAGACGGTTCTGGGCTGAGTTGCCTGATCTGTCCTCGGTATATTTTCTGATATTCTTTTCGATTGCGGCGATATATCCCGCCATTATATCTTTATATTTCTGTTCCATCTTTTTCTCCAGCTACTGTTATTTTCATCTTAGCTTCATCTATCTCCTTACGGCATGCAAGTGAAAGCTTCATGCCTTCGCCGTAAAGCTCAACAGCCTTGTCAAGCGGTATTTTCCCACTTTCAAGAGCCGTTACTATCTTTTCAAGTTCTTCAAGTTTTTTCTCAAAAGACATCTTATTTTCTCTCCGTATCTGTAACCGATGCAAAGGCTGAGCCGTCTGCAAAATCAATTCGTATGCTTTCTCCTGTCTGAACTTCCGAGACTGACTTTATCATTTCGCCGTCCTTTTTGTAAACCGTGGTGTATCCGCGCTTAAGAACTTCAAGAGGGTTCAGCGTTTCAAGACGGGACACTTTACCTGCAAGGGCGTTTTCCTTTACAGTAAGGATATTTTTCATCGAGTAGTCTAGTCTTTTCCTTTTCATTTCAAGCTCAGCACTGCTTTTTAAAAGCAGGTTTTCAGGAGATACCCGTCCAAGCCTCGTCGAAAGAGAAGAAAGCTTCGTTTCAAGTCTTGCCAAGCAGAACTCAAAGGATTTTTCCGTTCTTCCTCTGAGTGAATCCACAAGTTTTATCATATCTGCGATATCAGGTACTGCAAGTTCAGCCGCCGCCGAAGGTGTGGGCGCGCGAAGATCCGCCACCAGATCAGCGATGGTAAAATCGGTCTCGTGTCCTACAGCACTGATAACAGGCGTATTCAGATGATATATGTAATAGGCAAGCTGTCTGTCATTGAAAGCCGCAAGGTCCTCGTATGAACCGCCGCCGCGTCCGATAATGATAACGTCACAGTCACCGCAGTCCGCCATGCTTAAAGCGCGGCAGAGTGATGCAGGCGCATCGGCTCCCTGTACAAGCGACGGATAAATCACGAGCTCTGCAAGCGGATAACGTCTGGACATAATGTTTATCATATCCTGAAGTGCAGCACCTTTTTCCGAAGTCACAACACCAACACGCCTCGGAAACTCAGGAAGAGACTTCTTGTGTGCCTTGTCAAAAAGGCCTTCCGCTTCAAGCTCCTTCTTAAGTTTTTCGAATTCCAGCTGCAGGTTTCCGGCTCCGTCAGGTACCATGTCGGTTACGTAAAGCTGATAAACTCCGTCACGTTCAAAAACTGAAACGGATCCCTGTGCAATAACGCTCTGTCCGTTTTCCGGCATAAACCGGAGCGAGGCAGCATTGCTTCGGAACATAACAGCCTTGATAAGCGTGTCACTGTCCTTCAGCGTAAAATACAGATGTCCCGCATTTTTAAAATTTGAGATCTCGCCCTTCAGGTAAATGCCTTTGAGTCTGTCGTCCTCCTTGAACTTAAAAGCCAGATATCTGTTGAGCTGAGAGACTGTCAGTATATTCAAAATGTCTGTGCTCCTGATTTTATTTTCGCATAAACTGCAAGCCCTGCGGCATTGTCACAGGAAAACTGCGGCTCTGCAAAGCAGGCGTCAAATTCTTTTTCAAGCCTTTCCTTTATAATACGGTCAGACATGACCCCGCCTGCAAATACCACAGGCATGTCTCCGTATTTTTCTATCGCTGCTTTCGTCATTGCCTTTATTGTCTCGCATACATATGTAAGGCAGAAAAGTGCGATATCCTCGTAAGGTTCGCCTTCGTCCTTCATCTTCCTGCACTTGTTTTCAAGTCCGGAAAGCGAGCAGTCCGTTCCGCGTATAACAGGTTTTACCTTAAAATTTTTCGTGCTCTTTAAAGCAAGCTCTTCAAGTGCCGCTCCGCACGGAAAAGCAAGATCCAGCATAAGTCCTGCACGGTCAACAGCCTGGCCTGCCTTAAGATCGAGTGAAGTTCCGGCCTGTGTAATGTCGATTATATTCTCATCATCCGGCCGGCATATGAGACAGTCAGTAGTACCGCCGCTGACATGGAATGCGATAAATTCCTTTGAGATAAGATCGAGTCTTCCTGCTGAGTAAAGAGCAGCAAGAATATGCCCGGTCTGATGTGATGTTCTGTAAAGCTCTGCTCCGGTTATTGCTGCAAGTGACCGTGCAAGACCTTCGCCGCAGAGAAAACAGGGCATGTAGGATCCTTCGGCAAGTCTCGGTTTTACAGAAACTCCGACTGCCGTCAGAATGATATCTGAAGTTAGTGCTTCAACAAGATCAGGCAGCTGTTTTGTATGATGAAAAACAGCGTCACTCTGTCTTAACCCTAAGTTTCCCTTAGCCACCGGCAGAAGCTTTTTCTGCTGCTTCATCTCACCGGTAACGCTGTCGTAAAGGGCAACCGAGGTGGTATAGTTACTGGTGTCTATACCGAGAAAACAGCCCATTATTTATTTTCACCTTCAAGGCTTCTTGTGTATGCACCGAGAATTCCGTTTACAAATGAAACATCTTCCTTGTAGGAATAGTTCTGTGCAAGAAGTACTGCTTCGCTTACAGCTGAATTTGTCGGGATCCTGTCGTTGTAAAGGATCTCGTAGAAAGCTATTCTGAGAATTGCAACGTTTATCTTTGCGATACGTGCAAACACTCTTTTTTTGCTGTACTGAGCGATCATAGCATCAAGTTCCTCTGACTTTGCAAGAACATCAGTTACCATCTGTCTGACATCATCATTGACTATGATCTCGTCGATGTCCTCGGCCATTTCGAAAAGCTCATCAACCGGATCATCTCTGAGCAGTGATTCGTAAATGATCTTGAACGCACTGTCTCTGATGTCTCTTCTTGTCAGTTTATCTGCCATATAAAAAAACTCCTTTTATTTCTTTTCAAAGCTTATACCTGATACATTAACGTTGACTCTTGATACTGTGATCCCTGTAGCAGACTGCACTTCTGACTTGACAGCGTTCTGTATCTTTTCACTGGTAAGAACTGCACTGTAACCCTGTTTCAGTACAACATCAGCACTGATCTCAACCACGTCACCGTCAGCCTTTACACTGACCGGACTGGTCTTTAAAAAGAAACTGCGGATAAGTCCGTAATCTGAACGGATATTCTCCACTCCCTTGATCTCGTTGATGGCATTTGCTGCTATTGATGTTATAACATCTTCTGAAATGCGTACTGCACCGGTGTTTTCCTTTGGCATACTGTTCCCCTCCGTATCTTGATATATAAGTGAACGCAAACAAGGATTTTGCTTTCACTGCCGCGAGGCCGCAATCAGCCTCTTTGAGTTCAATCTCTTATATTATAACATTTTTTAAGGCTGTTTACAACCATTAAAGGCATAAAAATCTGTCAGACGGATCTGAGCCGGATCTGAGAATGCGGCAGAACGAAACAAAACATCCTCCCGGACCTGCTTTGATGATCCGGGAGGATGTTTTGTTATTTATAAATGATTTTACAGAGATCATTTCCGGATGACCGGAGCCGTGATTCAAATCACTGTTTTTTTAAACAGGATCAGGATTCAGAGCTTAAGAAAGCGCTTGCTGCCTTCTGCACAGCCTTTGAAGCGTCTTCAGCTGTCATGTCAGGAGATGTGAAATACTTGACTGCTTCTTCCCTTACAGCATTGTAGTAAGGTGAACCCTTAGGATCAAGATAAGCTGTGCTGTTTACAGCCTTTCTGAACTTATCCACAGCAGATGACTTGATCTCATCGACCTCGTATTCCTCACCCCATGTTGTGTAAACGGTCGGAACATAATCCTTGCCGTAAAGCATACGTTCAAATTTGAATGATGTGCAGTCTTCGATGAGTTTGTCAAGTACAGACTTTCTAACAGGAAGAACGCTGTTCTTAAGGTGTCCGTTTATCTCTTCCTCTGTGTAGACCTTGTCCTGTCCCCAGTCGTAGAAATCTTCAGTGAGGAACTGACGGATGAAATACCACGCTTCGTTCTTTGCATCGGAAGTCTTCAGAACTGAGAAGCATAAGCCAGGTTCTACCTGAAGTCCGAGTTCCTTTTCTGATGAAGGCATGCCCTTTACTATAGCATCTTCACCTGTTTCAGCTTCAGCGTAAGCTATCTGGTTAGGAGAAGAAAGAAGATCGGCACGTACAGAATAGAGTTTGTGTACCATTGTGTCGTAATCAGCTGACGGTGATTCATCAACTGTCGGGAAGGCATCGGCCCACTGGAGAAGTTCCCTGAAGTCCTTCTTGTCGAATGTGCACGTCTTCTCGTCAAAGTCTGTATGATCAATAAGGTAAGCCGGAAGAACAGCATCAAGTGCATCTTCCTCGTTTACATAGATCGTATTTGAAACATTTGCTGATTCAAGGAATTCACTCATCTTCCAGTGTGACTTGCCCTCTGCTGCCGATTCATCGGCGATGAATGTCCTGCCCTTGAATACAGGGAAAATTCTGTACATAACATCATTAGACATGCAAAGTTCAGTGATGTTTTCCATAAGATCATCAGCGCTGATCTCAACGTCATCCTTCATAAAGTCACGCAGATCAGCGAACTTGCCCTCTGCTGCGTATGAACTGAAGTCATTGTCAGCCGGATCGTAAACGATAAGGTCAGGTGTGAAGCCTTCACGCATATCCTGTTCAAGCTTCTGCATGCCGTTGATCCTCTTTACGGACGGAGCAGTTACTGTTTCAGAATCCTCATCTTCTTCGTCCCCGTCATCTTCATCTTCAGCATCAGCATCAGCATCTTCTTCATCTTCGTCTGACTCGTCCTCAGCTGCTTCCTCGTCTTCATCAGAAGCAGAGTCTTCACTTACAGCAGAATCTTCATCTTCTGTATCTTCGTCCTCAGGCTTTTTCTCATCGGTATCTTCTTCGTTCTGTCCGAGAAGTTCCTCATCAGATACTGTTATTGTTTCGCCGAACTTAGCGTAGTTCTTAGGATGGATAAAGAACTTGTCGCTTGCGCTGTTGAATTCCTTTATTCTTGAAAGAAGGTCACATTCCTTTCCGTTGATATTGACTGTAGCGTAAATATCACCGGCAATAGTAATGATCCTCTTTGAATTGATCTCAGCAAGACGGTTAGCATCTGCCTTTACGAGTCTGACTGTTTTCTTTACGATCTCTGTCTTTACAACAGGAGCAGGTGTTTCAGATGCATCTGCTGAAGGATCTTCAGAAGTTACTTCATCAGTATTCTCTTCATCGTCTTCCTCATCTTCAGTTTCTTCGTCGTCAGATGCGTCCTCATCAGTATTCTCATCATCTGAACCGTCAGTTTCTTCGTCTGTGTTTTCATCAGAATCGCTGTCAGTTTCTTCGTCTGTGTTTTCATCAGAATCGCTGTCAGTATCTTCTTCGCTTTCCTCTGTCACTGCGGCAGCTTCTGTAACAGCCGGCTCATCTGTGACCTGAGGAATTTCTTCAGTAACAACAACTTCATTCTTTAAGCAGTAAATATCTCCTGCTTCCTTGATGCCGAGGCATGTAAGAAGTGAAGCATCCACATCAGCATCTGTCCACTGCATAAGTTCTTCCACTTTTTTGTCTGCAGTTTTGATACCGTAAACTGATGAACGGTCTGAAATGTATGCATCATACACACTGTCGCCGGCAAGCTTTGTTACCACGTTGCCCATCTCAGTTGAGATCTTGTTGGTAAAGTCAGCTTCGCCTTCATCATTTATCATGCACAGGCTTATGCTTCCGTCTGTATCTTCGTAAGCTCTCCAGAGTTCAGAACCGCTGCTGAAGTAATAGTCATCTTCGCTGCTGTTCGATGAATCCAGCGTGATACGTGCTGTACGGATTCCGTAGCTGTCAAAACGCTGAACTGTCTTTCCGTTTACCGGATCAGTTTCGATAAGGAAGATGTTACCGTCCGATGAAACAAAGAGATCGTTGATCTCGATGTTGTAAGGAAGAGTTTCTCCGCCTACCATTCTGTTGAGAGTTCCGTCCGGCTTCATTCTGTAAAGCTCTATTTTCGTAGTGTCAGAAACGACTGATTTGTCAGCTGAAACCACAGTTGTTTTCTGTGTACGCTCTACCTTTGTAAAGTAAAGGTCACCTGCACTGTTTACAAATGCCTTGTCTATGTGTCCGTCAAAACCGAGTGTCATTTTGGCTTCTTCGGCAACGTCACCGTTAGCATTTGCTGAATAGAAGTGCTTTAAAGTCTGCGGCTTTTCCTTGTAAACTATAATGTACTTCTTGCCGTCAAAGAAAGCGCCGAGTACCTCTTCAGATGTAGTACCGGCTTTTTCGATAACTCTTTCGGCACCAGTTTTTATATCCTTTACGCATACACCCTTTTCATTTCCGTACAGGATCCTGTCTGTGAAAATCGTGAAAAGCTTATCGTTCGCGCCAAGTGTAACTCCCTCTGGAAGATCTGAAGGGTTAGCCGGAGTGTAAACAAATCCTTCCGGTGCGTTGTAGATATCTGTTCTCTGGAGCGTTGTAAGATCAACGTTACACATTCTGTATCCGGAACCGCTTGTATATGTTATATCGTCGGTGAGATAGTAAATGTGATCACCGCCGTAAAGCGTATCTGTGATCGTACCGAAAAGTCCGACCGCATCATTTACCGGCTGTTCCTCATAATAACATGTAAGCTTGTATTCGTTTCCTATTTCAACAGGCTCAGCTGAAGGTTCTTCTGTAGCGGTGACCTCAGGCTGAGATTCTTCGATTATCTGACTGCTGTCTTCCGTTTTCTTGCATGATACAAATGAAGACGAAACGGCAAGTGCAGTTATAAAACTGATTATTCTTCTTGAATTTTTCATTTCTACTCCCTTTTCTGCATCCAGTGTAAACAATCACTGATTGAATTTTATCACACTTTATTATTATACAAAATTTTTTCCTCAAATGCAACGATTATCACAAAAATTAAGGAAAAAAATTATCCGGCAGAAAAGCTCTGCCGGACAGGATTTCCGTAATTAAAATTTATTTCTCCAGACTGACGGAGAAAGCATTACAATGACCGGAAGACACTCAAGTCGTCCAAGAAGCATGTCAAATGAAAGAATGATTTTTGCAAAATCCGAAAAGAAGGAAAAATTCTGTGTCGGACCTACTTTGTTAAGTCCGGGTCCGATGTTGTTGATGCACGTTACTACTGAAGAAAATGAAGTTGCAAAATCATTATTGTCGAACGAAACAAGGAGAAGCGATATGAACAGAAGTCCGGTGTAAAGAATGAAATACGTCTGAACTCCGTGAACCGTTGCCGTGTCCATGGTCTTGTCCTCTCCCTTAAGTACATAAACGCACTTCGGACTGAGCGTCTGACGAACGAATTTCTTGACACTCTTGAACATGATTATTATTCGCTGCACCTTGAGACCGCCGCCGGTGGATCCTGCACAGGCGCCGATAAACATCAGCATGAGAAGTACCATCTGTGAAAACTCCGGCCAGAGTGCATAGTCATCTGTTCCGAACCCAGTCGATGTCATTATGGATGACACCTGAAATACCGCTGATCTGAAATTTTCCTCCGGATCAGGATGTATCAGAATGTTTGATCCCATTATAAGTCCGGTGGCTAAAAGAATAATAATAAGGTATACTCTTAATTCTGCATTTCTGAGCACTGTTTTTATATGTCCGGTCAGGATAAGATAGTAGATGCTGAAATTAACGCCGAAAACTATCATTCCCACCGTCAGAACGTATTCAATATATTTCGAATTGTAAAACGCTATACCGTTGTTTTTTATACCGAATCCGCCGGTACCTGCCGTTCCCATTGCGTGGCATATACTGTCGAACACCGGCATGCCGCCGAGTATCAGAAGAACTGTAAGTGCAACTGTAAGAACACCGTATATTATGTAAAGATAACGCGCCGATGTTCTGCCCTTCGGTGTGAGTTTTCCTACCTGCGGGCCGGCACATTCGGCTCTCATAAGATACATGGTTGCCTTGTTCGCCGGAAGGATGGCGATGGCAAGAACAAGTACGCCCATGCCTCCGACCCAGTGCGTGAAACTTCGCCAGAACAGCATTCCGTGCGACATGGACTCAATGTCCGTAAGAATGGTCGAACCGGTAGTTGTAAATCCTGAAACGCTTTCAAAAACTGCATCGACAAATGACGGAATCTCGCCGGAAAGCCAGAAAGGAAGAGCTCCGGCCACCGGATATATGACCCACAGAAGTGCAACGATCATAAGAGCTTCCTTGGCGAACATGTCGCTTTCCTTCGGCTTCAGTATCGCCATCGGAAGCGAAAGCACCGCCACGCCGATTGCAACTTCCAGGAAAGCTTTAAGTGCATCCCATTCACCGTAGAAAAGGCTTACAAGTGCCGGAATAAGGAAAAGCAGGGAGCCCCATGACGTGATCCTGCAAAGATAATGTGCTACTGCCTGTTTATTCATTCCTTAACTCCTTAATCTGCAAGAATATCTGTAATATCAGAAAAATGGTGTTCCTTGGAAATAACGATCACCGAATCATCTATTGTGATGAAATCATTACCGTTCGGGATGATGACCGTCCTTCCTCTGATTATACCGCAGATAAGAATGTTCTTCTTAAGGTTCAGGTTTTTAAGAGGAATGTTGATAAGTCCGTCTATAGCCTTGGTTATCCTGAATTCGATAGCCTCGGCCTTGTTCTCGACCAGATGATAAAGCGCCTCAATGTTGCTTCCTGAAGTGTTCTTCATGGAGCGGACATAGCTGAGAACTACTGATTCTGTCAGCATTTTCGGTGAAATAAGGCAGTCAAGACCCACCTGACCGGCAATTTCGCGGTAGCTTTCACGGTTTATCTTGGTTATGACCTTGGCCCCGGAATTTCTGGCCGCAAACAGCGACATTATGATGTTTTCCTCATCTATACCCGTCATGGATATAAACGCATCTGCGTGCCTGAGACCCTGCTCAATCAGTACCTCCTGGTCAGTTCCGTCTGCATGGACAATGTCAGCATGCGGAAATTCCATTGCGAGATTCTGGCACTTCTTCTCGTCTATCTCGATTACCTTTACCTGCATGTGCGCATTAAGAAGCTGCTTGATAAGGTAGCTGCACACTTTGCCTCCGCCTACGATAAGCACGGTCTTGATCTTCGAACGCGTTGAGCCGATAGCCTTGAAAAAGCCTTCAATGTTACGGTGCGATGCCGCAATATTCACTTTGTCGCCGCTGTGAAGTATAAAGTCACCGCCCGGGATATACAGCTTTGAATCACGTTCTACTGTACAGATAAGGTATTTTATCTTGTGTTTTCTGTATATATCGGCAAGTGTCATGCCGTCAAGTTCAAAACGGTCACTGAGCTTATGCTCGACAAGTTCTATTCGTCCCCTTGAAAAAACTTCAAGCTTTGCTGCCGCCGGGAAAATAAGTATACGCATTATTTCATCGGCAGTGATAAGTTCCGGATTTATTACCATTGAAAGCCCTATGTCTTCCTTTAAAATTCCGATCTGAGCAAAGTACATCGGATTGCGCACTCTGGACATGGCGCGCTCAGCCCCCAGCTTCTTTGCGAAAAGGCAGCAGAGAAGATTGAGTTCGTCATGCGGTGTGGTCGCAATGCAGAGATCCGCCCTTCCGGCATCAGCCTCCTGAAGCACATTTATATCAGCACCGTTTCCGTTAATGCACATGATATCCTGAGTATCCTGTATTCTTTTTATAACAGCATCGTTTGTATCGATGGCAATGACATCATGCCCTTCCTTGGACAGTGCATTTGAAATATTGCTTCCGACCTTACCGGTCCCTATAATAACCACTTTCATAGTCTGGAAAACCATCCTGTTCTAAATAAACATCAATACTTTATTATAAATCCTTTTGAGTACATTTGTCAACCTTGATTGCCGGACAAAAGATGAATGATCATTAAACATTGAGTATACTTACGTGAAATTCCGTGCCGGACGGAAATAAGATTCCGCCGGATATAAAAATTTTCACCTGCAACAGCTGAAAACAGGATAGATTTTGATGCGGTTTTGTGGTATAATTCATATCAGACGGATGATTACGGGACACTGTCCGCTAATGTAAAACAGCAATATCCGGAATTCCGGTCAGTGTTTCCGGTACAAAACTGTACGGCAGTTTTATGTTTTCAGTTTTTCTGAAAGCGGCATACATTAAGGAGGCTTATCAAATGAAAAATCCGGCATTAAAAAAAGCGGTTTCTGCGGTACTTGCTGCATCAATGATCGCTTCATCAGCTGTTCCGGCTGTATGGGCAAAAACAACACCAGGCAAGGCTGACTATGAGGAAACCGACAATAACTGGGCAAGACTTCTGCAGCATACACTTTACTTCTACGACGCAAACATGTGCGGTGCAGACGTTAAGGAAAACAATCTTCTTCCATGGCGCGGAAACTGCCATGTCTATGATGCTGAAGTTCCTCTTGACTCTGAACACACTAATCTTTCTGATTCATTTATCAAAAAATACAAGGACGTACTCGATCCGGACGGCAACGGAACAGTAAACGTATCCGGCGGTTTCCACGATGCCGGTGACCATGTAAAGTTCGGTCTTCCGGAAGCATATGCAGCTTCGACCGTATCATGGGGATACTACGAATTCCGTGAAGCATATGAAAAGACCGGTCAGGCTGATCACGTTGAAACCATCTGCCGTTACTTCTGCGATTACTTCATGAGGAGCACATTCCGCGATGATGACGGAAAGGTTATTGCGTTCTGCTATCAGGTCGGCGACGGTGACATTGACCACGCTTACTGGCAGTCACCTGAGATCGATGCAATGGAAAGGCCGGCATGGTTCGCCACAAGCGAGATCCCGACAACAGATGACGTATCTGAAAGTGCCGCCGCACTTGCTATAAACTATTATAATTTTCTGGACACCGATCCGGCATACGCTAAAAAATGTCTTGACTACTCAAAGGCACTTTTTGATTTTGCTACCGAAAACAAAAAGAAAGTCGGCGACGGTGCAGACGGTCCTAAGTCATACTACACATCAAACAAGTGGGAAGATGACTACTGCTTCGCTGCCTGCTGGCTCTATCTTATCACAAAGGATCACAGATATATCGCAGACAGCATCGGTTACGTTGATTACTACGCTCCTCCGGGATACATTCTCTGCTGGAACGATATGTGGAACGGTGTCGGTACACTTCTCGGCCGTATCCAGGAGATCTATCCGGAAGTAAAGGAAGAATACCGTAAAGCTGCCGGAAGAAATCCATACGAAGAGATCGACTTCTGGAAAATGCAGGCCAAGTCTATGAACGCTGCCATGAACGGTGATGCAGGTACTATCACACCAGCCGGATATTTCTGGCTCAACACATGGGGTTCCGCACGTTACAACACAGCTGCACAGCTTACAGGTCTTATCTACGACAAGTACAACAAGGGCAAGGATCTTTACAATACCAAAAATCCTGACTACACATTCTCTGACTGGGCTCTCGGTCAGATGGAATACATCATCGGTGACAATCCTATGGACCGCTGCTATGTTGTAGGATATGCTGAAAACTCGGCACAGTACCCGCACCACAGAGCTGCATCCGGTCTTACAATGGCTGAAGACACCGCAAAGCACAAGCACGTTCTCTACGGCGCTCTCGTAGGCGGACCTGATGCTGAAGACAAGCACAACGACATCACAAAGGACTGGATCTACAACGAAGTTACCATCGACTACAACGCAGCAATTCCGGGTGCGGCAGCCGCTCTTTATCTGCGCTACGGCGATGAAACTATGAAGCCGGATGAAAACTTCCCGCCGGAAGAGGAAACAGACGACACACAGATCTTCTCAGGTGATAATTTCTGGGTATCCGGTTACTGCTCTGATCAGGAGGAAAGTGACGGCGCAGGTGCAACAAAGCTTACATTCTTCGTTCAGACTGACTCACTCACACCGCACGATGATCTTTCAATAAGATACTATTTCGATATATCGGAATTTGAAAACAACAAGGATATTCCGTCATCATTCGTTCTTCAGAAAACCTACGACCAGGTTCAGACAGAAGTTGACGACAAGGAGGCCGTTCTTTCAAAGCCGGTAAAATACAAGGACAACATCTACTACGTCGAGATATCATGGCCGGGTTACGCAATTGCGAACTCAAACAAGAAATATCAGCTCATCATCGGCATGTACTACGGCGACAAATGGGATCCGTCAAACGACCCGAGCCGCAAGGGCATCAAGGACATCGGTCCTGATTACGATGATATCGTAGCCGGCGTTGAACTTGCAGAAAAATGCGACTACGTATGCGTATATGCCGACGGCGTCCTCGTAGGCGGAACAGAACCTGACGGCACACAGCCGAAAAAGGTCTACAACGCAGCTCAGGTACTCAGACTCGTCCAGCATCTTTACGGCAAAAAGGAACTTTCCGAAGACGCAAAGATGATGTTCGATTTTAACTCTGACAAAAAGGTCAATATCAAGGATCTTATTCTCCTTAAGGAGCTTGTTTTAGGTAAGTAATGGTGGCAGCTCATCCGAGCTGCATTCTATAATTTTCGCCTCAGGTGTGAGGCGAAAATCACATTTTAATAGCAAAAGCTATCCCCCTGCTTTCATGTAAAGTCAGGGGGATTTATAATATCTTATTCAATTACTAGCTCTAATCCATTTTTCTTACATAAATCTTCAAACATAGTTTTTAGCTGATTCCGAGCTTTTTCTTTTGCGTCTTCAAGTATGCCATCATTAATAGCATCATCAGCACCTTGCTTCAAAAAAATGTCATTAAGAGCACTATAATCTTCTAAATCAATATGAGTAAAAATCTTCTTTTTTTCATCTAAAATTTCAAATGTATCTGGTTTCAATTCATTACTTAATATTTCTGCATCAGGAAGAATTATTAAAACATATTCTTTAGTTGACTTGACCTTTAGTTTATTAAGATTAATTCCGGCTTTGACAACTCCACTGCATTTTATTGTAGCTGATGCTTTGCCAAGTATTTTCCATTTCTTTCCAAACAATTCTGCTGGTTTATCATATGTTTCCTGAATTGTGTATTCACTCTGAGAAGTACCTAATTCCCCTATTTCAGATATTTTATTTTCTATAGATTCAACTATTATTACTACGTCATTATTATCTTTATCATCTTTCAGAAATTTATTATAACCCCAAATACCTAAAGCAACAACTGAACCAAGAATAACTATTATCCCCAGAATACTTGTAAAAGATTTGAAAACGGAATTAACCTTATTCATTATGATGCCTCCCCCAATAATTGATAGTTATTATATCAACCCTAATCATAATTTTTTCCACAACCAGAAAACTGAATCGATAACTCGATTTCGAAATTCTAGTACTTATATTATATCAGATGTTTTGGATATTGTCAACAATATTCGTTTGCACAAGTGGCTTTTAAAAGTTATTATGCACTATCACTAATAGATCAAGCTTAAATTAATAACGGGTTATGACTAATTTATGAACAGTAATCTCGCGCCTGAAATATTACAAAATTTCACATCAAATATTGAATTAATTCTGGCTATTCACTATAATATTATTAAGAGATTACTTTATGCGTATAAAAATGGATTTATAGAAAAGTACATTATTTTTCTTTATATTGTATGCAAATCAGAATGATAATACAGGAGATGAAAGACATGGCATTCAAAAACAATCATTACGTACCTCAACTCATATTGCGGCGATATTCAGATCATTTATGCACCTATAACGTTAAAACCAAAGATTATCAAATTGATCAAAGCACATCTACTATATTCTCAAACCTGGAGTTTTATCCTGTAGAAATTGAAAAAGACTTTAACCGTCTTATCGAAAGCCCATTTGCAGCAATATTAAACGGTAAAATTCTCAAAAGCAAAGTAAAATCTGAAATTGAATTAACGAGAAAAGAAGTTAATACCATCAAAAAATTTCTGCTTCTTGAGCAATTCAGAGTTTTTACCATTAATACTGTATTATCACAGAATTCTAAAATAGCATCTCTGATTTGTCCATTTAAAGAGAAAGTAATCGAAGGTGAAACCACAAAAGACCGATGGTTAAGAAACATTCGGGTGATTCTTGAATGCAATGATCTCAGTCATATTCAAGAACACCCTCTATGCACCTGCGAAGCATACCGCTGGGCTCAGATTTATGTATGTGGATATATTGCTTTTTGGGATTCATCTTTTGACGGAACAGAATTTATTATCTCAGATATTGGAATGACATCGGAACTTGAAGAAAGCTATTTCACTTATGGTCTGGAGATAGAAAAGAAAAATTACCTAGCTGAGCAAATAAAAAAATACTCTATTTTAAACCCTGCTGCTTCAATGGCATATACTAGTATCCTTCAAAGCCAGCAAAATTTCCACGAAAACTTTTATATGTTTTCAATCTCTAAAAGCCGAATGATAGTTATTATTAATCCGTTTTTCAGATTATATACAAAACGAGAGGGATTTCCGGAACCTAATATATGGCCATCACAAATAAAAGATAAACGGCTATTTGAAAAAAATATTTCTCCTAAATTAGCTGTTATTTATGGTAAACCTCTATTAAAGGATACTGATTTATTCCGTTACAAAATTCATTCAATGAAACACGAAGACATTATTTTAGTAAACATGCTTATGCTTGACCGAATAGACACATTTCTCGGTTTTACATCTGCCCAAAACGTTTATGAAAGTGTCAACACTTATATGGAATGGCACAAACAAAGAAATATAGCACCAAGAAATGATTATAGCTCCTTATTGAATCATTTTTAATTATCTATTGTGCAGAAAAAGTCAATATTAGAAAGGCTGATGAATTAAATGAAAGAAGAATATGATATCGAAAAATTAAATCCACGCCGCAATCCTTATACTGATAAATTAAATAACTCACAAGGAATTGAATCTGATTCTTCCGAAAAGCAGAATGATTCGGATATCGAATGCCATCACGCATAAAATGGTGGCAGCTCAAATGAGCTGCATTCTATAATTTTCACCTCAGTTCTGAGGTGAAAATAACCTTTTAATAAAACTGATCTCATTGTTTTCATGTATGAATAAAATATAAGTGCTTTGAAAACAAGATTCTACCTCTTCAATTATAATCGTCGTGTAGACCTATACGAAAGGATAAATGTATGAATACACTTTCAGAAAAAGAAATTCGTAACTTGTTTAACGACTTAAAAAAATCGTTTTTATCTTATCTTGAATATTTAATAGATGCCAAAGAAGAAGCTATAAAAGAATATGACTCGATGCAGGAAAAGAAAAACCAAAAGCTTCTGGAGGATTATCATTCTGCTCAAGCTAAATATGAAGCTGACCTTAAAGCTTATGAAGAAAAAGTTGCAAAAAAAGAGGCAGAATACAATGAAACAATCAAAAGATGGGAAATAAGCAACCTGAAAACGAAAGAGTCAGTAGAAAAAACAAATATTGAAATTACAAATGCATTTATTAAAGCAAAAAAAGAATATGAAGCAGCTACAGGCAAACCATATTACCAGAAAGAACCGCATCTCCTTACTTTTCGTCAAAGTTGCAAACCTAAAATGGCGCCTGTATACGGAAAACCACATCCTGTTACTCCACCGGTTTTATGCTGCAAATACGTTCCAGGAAAAACCAACTGGTATAATGTTGACCCAGTAATAAATAAAAAAACGCTATACAAAAAAATAAGATCTTTAGGATTCCTATCACTAAACGAATCTTTATTCACAAGCATTGACATTCTACAGCAAGCGAACAGCAATAACTTAAATGAATTGGTAAAAGAATATGCGTATGATATTTATAGAAATCATCGCATAGATTCACTATGTAAATTCAAAATTTATGAGGAAATGTCATCAGCAGAACGTGGTCTTATAGGTGAAATAAATACTGTCATTGAACTGGAACTATGTGTTTTGAAAGGCTTTAAAGGTGAAATACTTCACAATCTTGAATTCAGAACATCTGGCAGTACTAATCAAACAGATATCATTTTCGTTACCCCAAAAGGTATTTTCGTCATTGAAAACAAAAATTATTCCGGTAGCATTCATGGTGCAGACAACAAAGATAAATGGGAACTGAGAACATACCGAAAGAACTATTATTTTAACAATCCAATAAGGCAAAATCAAACACATATTAATCATCTTTCCTGTCTTGCAAAAACGCAATATTATTCAGTTGTTGTTTTTGAAAATGAATGTTCAATAGAATATATGGATATTCATCAAAAGAATACTTTTGTTCTTAAACGCAATAACCTTAAAGATTTGATAAAAGATATCTTTTCTTCATCACCTGATGTCATGACACAAAAAGAAATCGAAGAAATAGTTACAGTACTAAAAAAGTATTGTGCTGACAACCCGGCGAGTCCGAATTACAAAGAGAAGAAAAGTTACTATAGTTCTACTTCAACAGTTGAAAATGACTCTAACGAATACAATCACTACACTGGCTATAGAAGTAAGCGCAGATACAGCCAAAGTCTTTATTTTGATTCTGATTATGATGATGACAATTATGATTATTATGAAGATGAAGATGACGATTACGATTATGACGATGATTATGATTAAACCATCTTTACTGAATCAAATCTCCGCATAAATGCGGCAGCTCATCCGAGGTACATCATATCTGAAATACTAGAAACCCTTAAACAGATATTGAATAAAAGCCTGCTATGCATTATAATGTTCCGGACAATGATACAAAATTAATAGTTTCAGATATAATAGGATTTCCACCGCCATTTATTGACGTTGACGAAAACGGAATATACTTTTAGAGGAAGGAGCGAATCACCATGTTTAGGTTTACCACGGGAGATATATTGAAATCTGATGCCTATGCATTAATAAACACCGTTAACTGCGAAGGCTTCATGGGCAAAGGCCTGGCGTATCAGTTTAAGCTCCGCTACCCTGAAATGAATAATGAATATATCCGTAAGTGCAAAGCACATGAACTGACTCCCGGAACATTGCATTGTTATAAAACCGACGATAAACTCATTATCAATTTTCCTACTAAGGACAAATGGCGCGAAAAATCAAAAATCAGTTTTATCACATCAGGACTGGATGCACTTATAAAAGCAATAAATGATTACCATATTGATTCCATTGCAATTCCTCCTCTCGGAAGCGGAAATGGCGGTCTCAATTGGAGTGAAGTACGCGAGATCATCATCGAAAAATTATCCACTGTCAGCGAACATACTGATATAATTATCTACGAACCGGCACTCAGCGGCACAGCATCTTCAAAAAAAGAGCCACAGTTATCATTATCTGCTCTGATACTTATGCTTATCAAATTCAAACTTGAAAAGTCTCATTTCAATAAGATTGGTCTTCAGAAAACCGTATATTTCATGAATATCCTTTCAGGCACTAATCTTTTCAGTTTTAAAAAAGCACCTTACGGACCTTTTGACAGTTCAATCAGCAGGGTTTCTGATGAAATAAAAGATTTTCAGCAATATTATAACGGAATAAACACCAGAGAAGCTTATGATTTGCTGATGCAAAAGCTTATCAGCAAAAAAGTGAAAGATCAGTTAGATTTTTATGAACCGTTTATAAACAAAGCCGCCTCATTCACTAATCATTTCTCTTCAACAAAAGAAGTTGAAGGAGCTGGAACAGCTCTTTTCATTATTCAGAATCACCCAGGTATCAGTGAAAATGAAATAATCAACGAATTTCAAAACTGGTCAAAAGACAAGGCAGCCCGCTTTTCTGAAGATTCCATCATACAAGCTGTAAATGAACTCGAAAACTATGGATTTATAGAAAACTCACTATGCGGATACCAGATTGCAAGATGAATTGCATAAAATGGTAGCAGCTCATCCGAGCTGCATTCAATAATTTTCACCTCAGTTCTGAGGTGAAAATGACCTTTTAATAACAAAACTATCCCCCTGCTTTCTCTAAAACTGAAGTCAGGGGGATTTGTTTATGCCTTATTTTCTTCTCTGTTCCATAGTCGAAAAGAATTCCTCCGCTGAAACTCCTTCACCGGCTTTTGCCTGAGCTATGCCTCATTCCATCTTTGCGTTAAATTCTTCTTTTGTCATTTCTTCGAGTGAAACAGGATGTTTGGATGGGATTGAAGGACGATGTAAATACTCCGTAAGAGCATTCTTCAGATATTTATAACGTTCAAACTTCTCCGCCTTCGCAAAATGTACTTCACGGAACTGCTCAGGATTACTGCTGTAATCGAGTTTTTCGTCTCCGAACTGCTCACTGGTAAGTTCAAACGTCACATCTCCGACAACGTTGTAGCAGTGATAATTGCCGCCGCTTCGAAGAATACCATAGACCTTTCCTCCGAAAATATCCTGTGCGAGAAATGCCGTCACCGAACACTGGCCATGTGTTTTGTTATTCTCACTCCAGCCATCACGAAGCCGCGGTGCACATGTGTACTCGCACCAGATCTCTGAAAGGATATCATAAAGCTTACGTGGATCTTTTATATCTTTAAATTCATCATTTACCGGCTGAACATTAGCATCTTCCCAGCCGTAGAAATTGTAATTCATCGTATTCACTCCTTGTATAAAGGTTATTTTCTCCTCAGTTCTGAGGTGAAAATTATCAATAGCAGCTCAAATGAGCTGCCACCATTTTCACATATCCAGTGCACTCAGATCCACTTCATGTTTCAGTTCATGTTCAGGTTTCTGTTGTGTATAGAACATTATCATATACCAAGGTAGATAATCAACATCATCTTTTTCTACATTGCCTTTGCAGAAAACTGTTGCTTTACCGAACTTCCATTCCGTTACAGTTCTTACTCTGTCAAGGGCATTATGCTTTTTATAGTCGTTTCCTGATTTGATCTCAATGAGGTCAGTCTTCATTCCGTTTTGAGCAACGAAATCAAGTTCACCGTATCTTTTTGAATCGAAATAATAGAGACCGAAACCATTTGCTTTCAGTTCCTGTGCCATGACATTTTCGAGAATACTGCCAAGGTTGATATCGAGGTCACCTTTAAGAAGATCAAACTGAATGTTTTCCATGCAGGCAGCACAAAGTAGTCCTGTATCTCCCATGAAAAGCTTGAAAAGATTGTGTTTGCTGTTCAGTTCCAGCGGAAGCTGCGGTTCGGTAACGTTGTAGCACGGAAGAGCAACCCCGGCGTCTGAAAGCCATTCAAAGCAATTTTCATATCGAAATGTACGTGCGCTTTTTTCGATTTTAGAGAGAAGAAAACGTCTGTTTTTATCGTTAAGCTGAGAAGGTACACTATCAAATACCGCTTTGATTTTTATCTTGTCACCGCCGTATGAGTATTTGGAGATATCCTGACGATACTGTTCAAGAATCTCTTTCTGTTTTTCAATGACGATGTTTATATCATGAGTGGTTACATATGTGTTTACGATGTCCGGCATGCCGCCTACCACGATATATGTATAAAAAAGATTAAGCATTGTATTATGGACAGCATCAGATACAACATTCATGTTATCATAGCATTCCTTAAGATAACTGATTGTTTTATCCTGTACTCCGTTTGCCATAATGAATTCTTCGAGATCCATAGGATACATGTAGTATATTTCTTCAAATCCCACAGGATATGATCTTACCTGATTATAGCGTACACCTAGCATTGAACCGGTTTCGATATAGTCAAACCTACCGTCTTCAACTAGGAATTTTATTGCAGTTCTTGCCTCAGGACATTCCTGAATTTCATCAAACAGTACAAGAGTTTTGCCGGGAGTCATTGGTTTACGGACATACGCAGTAAGGTTAGTGATTATAGTATCTGCGGAAAGGTCGCCTTCAAATATTCTGGCAGCATTTTTATCAGCTATAAAATTGATCTCTACGAAGTTTTCATAGTTTTCTTTGCCAAACTGTCTTACAAGAGTTGTTTTGCCAATCTGTCTTGCACCGATTATGCAAAGAGCTTTTTTGTCAGCGGAGTTTTTCCATTCGTTTAGCTTATCCCATGCTTTTCGTTTAAACACAGTATCACCTCAGTTTTTGAATAATGTTGCACTTAACAATTCACGGTTTTATCGTATCTCACAACTATATTGTAACATTATTCTTAAGTTTTTTCAACACCTTTGTAACGCTTTTCTTAATTTTTCAGCATATGTTTGTAACGTTTTTCTGAGATATTTGATGTGAATCTGTAACGTTTTTCCGAAAACGATTCGAAAGTTTGTACCGGTCAATAAAAGCAACACAAAAAGGTATCAGAACACCTCTGTACTGATACCTTTCGTTTCTATTTCATTTAGTCGAGTGGATAATCACCAGTCATTGTCGTCATCGTCCCAAAGTCTTCTGCGTTCCTCTTCCTCTCTTTCACGTCTGTACTCGCTGTCATCCCAGTTGTAGACATATTCTCCACGATCATAACTATAGCCGCTCTCGTCAATGTACTCATACTCGCCGGAATCATAATTGTAACAATACTTAGCCATTCCTGTCACCTCCAAGTTCTATAACTTTTCTGTACCAGTCGTTCAATTCGACTAACAAATTTTGTATAGCAGCAGGAGCATTATTAATCTTACTTGTATCAACATCAATTATATTGAAAACAAATCCACTTGGAAGCATGTGATTGGCCGATATAAAGTGTAGTGTTTCATCATATTTAAGCTCATATTTCAAAACAATATCTTTCATTCTTTCTTTATCCAGACGTTTGTTTTTTATTTCTTCGATTTGCTCATTACTTAGTCCATTTTTACGCATTTCCTCAATGGTTTCATTCAAAGCTTTTAATACTGCTTCATATTCTTCATTGATACTTGTTTCGATATAACCACTTACTTTTTCGAATACTTTTTTATTATGCAGTAAAGCTTTACGTATCGACTTTTCTGCTGAATCATACTTTTTTCTGTTTATAAGACCTTCTATAATATCTTCAATGAACGGATATATGATACTGTTATTTGACCCATGCATATACCTGTGTCTATACCCTTTAACTGAAAATTCATCTGAAAAATAATCAACGATTCTTTCATTTTCAGTTTTGACGACAGCATCAACAATTGCACAGTCCATCTCATTTACGAATTTTATGTTTGAATCACTATTCTTTTTTCTATCTGCTCCATATTCAATATATCCTAATATATCAAAGGTTTCTCTTCCGCGCAAATAATACAACATCTGATCGTCATTATTATCTATAGCAAGAAGAATAGCATTTTTCCTTAACCTATCATCATGCATAACTTTTGATGTTATATCATTATAAATAACTCCTCGGTGAACACTATTATTCTCTTTATTTTCAGGTCCCATGTTTGTTCCACACCCAAACTGCATGATTGGAATTTCCGTTTCTTTATCATCTGGTTCAGATGCAAACCACATATACTTTCCATAAATCAAATACTTTAGAAAATCGTAATTTTTGAACTCTACTACATAATCAATAATTGTTTTTCCGTATTCATCAGCACATACCAGAAACTCATTTTGACTGTTGATGTACTTTTCCCATATAGCTTTATCATGAGAAGCAGCAATATCATAGTTTCTTACATGCGATTCCGGAAAAACATATTTTTTCTGTCCTGCCGAAAGGATTTCTTCTACAGACACTTTAAGCAACTCACTCACTGTTAAAAGATCATTACTCTGTATCGCTTTCTTTCCGTTTAATATATCTATGAACCTGTTTTCCATGTTTTTAATACAGTCATCATCTAATTTACTTCCTTGATGCTCCAGACAATGCTTACAAAACTGTCTTACCGATGTTTTTTACCCTCAAGTCCAGAACTATCTATTAATCTACGAAGATAAATACCTATCTTTTCTTTCTGTTCAGCTGTAAATTTCATCTATTTACTCCTTAAAATTAATTATTATCCTTTTTTGAGTATTCTTAGTCAACAGCAGTTTCTTTCATTCATGGAAACAAACTTGTCAATCCATTCATTCATCTCTCTAATCAGAGATTTTATATGTTCTGGACCTTTCAATTCATTAAGATATATCAAATTCGATATTATCCATTCATATGTATCAGGCTTTCGGCAAAATATTATATTATGCTTTTTTTCATATCTAATCCATCGCATAACACTGCACATGATCTCTTCTTCGGTTGGAAAACAACGTGCATACTCTTCAAAACTGCATCCATTACTATAGCACTGCATCATCGCTTCTTTTTTCTTAGTGTTAGTTTCAAGGCACTTACTATGAAATTCATTATCAAGAATATTTTTAACTGTTTCATAAATCTTTTTGTTATGAGCAATAGCACGTTTGATATATATTTCAGCATGATCATATCTTTTATTTTCAATCATAGTTTCTATGATGCGACTATAAAACGGACAAACAACTATACTGTTCTCTTTTTCAATCATATACTCAGCAGAAAAATAATCTAAAACTGCATCACTCTCACATAAGGCAACAGCATCTATAACCGAGTTTAAAAATTCTTCTGTTACTTCAACATGATTTGTGTTATATTCCGGCCTTGAAATTATATACTCAATCGCTGAGGTACTTCTTGCTCGTAACATATCAAGTACTTCAACATTTCCGTTCTCTATAGCAAGAATTATAATTTTTGTTCTGAGTCTGTCTTCTTTTCTTATATTAGATTCCCAAAAGCTATTATTCATGTTGGATTCTTTTTTATAATCTACTTCAAATAAATCTGTGCCATATTTATTATCACTTTCTTTATCAGCAATAAGCCAGATGATATCTTCCTCAATCATATATTTAAAGAGCTTGATATTCTTTTTCTCAAACGCATAATCAATTACCGACTTTTTAAATTCGTCAAGATATAAAGTACAGCCATGATCAAGATACTGTTTCCATAAAGAAGGATCATCTGAACATGCAATATCATAATTGGTGATATGAGCTGATGTAGGAAATCTTAACTTTCCTGCGGAAAGAATCTCTTCACAGGAAACATCAAGTAATTCACTTGTCAGAAGCAAATCATACGCAGGAATCTCATTTGTTCCTTTAACGATTTTATAAAAACGATTTTCAGTGTTTTGTGTATCTTCATCAGTTTTACCGAGCTTATCAAGAAATTTTCGTGAGAACGCTTTCCTTGAACCATATTTTCTTGTTATCAGATCATCAAGATACTGACCAATTTCATCAGGTTTTGCACTATAACTCATCAAAGAGCCCTCCTATAATTGATTTGCGGTACCGACTTCATCTGCATTTATTATATACTGAAAAGCGGCTGTTATCAATCATGAATTATTATATCCGCTAAAAACATACCACTTTGATGCAGTATCTTTTTAGCGGTTATAGTATAACTACTGATAAAGAAACAACGTGGCAAAGCCACGTTTACAATAGCACGCCGCAAGGCGTACCGCTTCTGTGGCAATACACAAATATCTAAATGCTATCAGATCATATGCAACTATTATTTATTAATAGCAGCTGCTTATACAGATTTATTCTCGGACGCACTAACCGTAATTAGCAATTCTGAATATAATTTATGTTCTAATGTTCAAATCCTTTGTTGACGTTTCATCCATTCAATGATATAATTTAGTTGTATGTTAAAGTTAAATTCGGATTATGGACAACGTTTTAAACATATAAATGAAACAATGTTCATAACCAGGGAGGAACGTCTGATGAGACATTATAAAAAGAGAGCGGCAGCGATAATACTCCAACCGAAAAGCTCTGATGCCTTTGTTGTGTACTGAAAAGCATATCAGCATATTCAACCCACGTATTTACGCGAGATGAATATGCTGATTCTATTGTATTCAGGACTTTTAAAGTTCATTCTTTCTGTTCATGAACGCAGTATCTCTTTCAGCACCAGCAGATCCTGAACATCTGTCACGCCGTCTTTGTTCAGATCAGCTGCTCTGGGTTCAGCGGGCACTGTCTTTCCGAGGATAATGTCTGCAAGTGTGACGAAATCTGTGGTATTTACTGTTCCGTCCTCATTTACGTCGCCTTTTATTCTTTTATCGCCGTGAATCTTAATGTATCCGTTGTACATTCCCTTTGTAAATACGAAAGCCATCTGAAGTTTTCCGGCAGTGTCATTGGCTGAATTCATAAATGTATCGCCCACTACACCGTCATCGACATACGAAAAACCGATCGGGTAAACTTCGCCGCGGTCTGCATTTTCCGGAACGATAAAATCTATGGTAAACAGACTGCCTCTGTCTATTACCACATCTTTGTCGGAATATGCGTAAAACGCGATTTCACCGTCTTTCACGAGTGATGATCCTGTTGTAAAATCAGTAACCGCTTTTCCGGGTGTAACAACTTCACCTTCTGAATTATTCTTTATTTTCAGTCTGGTATCGTAGAACATATGAAACTTCATCATGCTTACCGGTTCTGTCGGACCAACCAGGCTTATATATATCCTCTGAACTTTACCCGGAGCATCTTTGAGATCCAGTCCGATCTTATCAGCAAAGATCATGATCCATCCTTCAAAATCCCGGGGATCAACGGCAGGACAGTTCCATTTCGCTGGCTGGACCCAGCTGTGCCGGTCATACGGAACTTCCATGTCATCCTGTCTGTTACACGGATTTTCCGAGCCTTCATAGGCAGCAGAGATATGTTCAGCAGGTACGTTGAACGGACTGCATACAGCGCAGCAGGCAAGAACACACGACATAAATGCTGCAGTGATTTTATTTATACTCATGATTTTATATTCCTTTCTGTCACAGTTAAGGGCATAAAAAGAAACACTGATCAAGTCAGTTTATTACTACGGATGTTTAAAAATCCCCAACGAACACTGAACAGATCTGCGAAAAATAAATCACTTAATACGTTGCAGCTATATCTTTTTCCACTTCATCATCTGTTGAAACGACCTGTTTACGCTCCTTCTCACTGGCAAGCATTTCAAGATTTCTGATCCTGCGTTCTGTAAGTTCAGCGATTGCATGAATACGTCTTTCCTCCAGATAATCCTTTGCTTTTTCATCTGACAGTATATCGGTGATCATTTTTCGAACATCTGAAAGAGCAGAAAAATCGATCCAGTCAAACGACGAAACAAGCTTCAGCTGTTCTTCGTGATGCTTCTTAAACGGCTTGCATACCACTTCAGAATCATCTCTCATCATCGGAATGCTCTTGTCATATCCGAGTGAAGAACCGCTGTCGTATACCGGTGCCATACCGATCCATTCAAGTGTCTCTGCGTTACGTACCGCACCGAAATTATTGAGATGCCTGTCCTCATTTGCGATAATATAATCGAGTACGATCATCCGGTCAAGAAACGCTCTTACTCCCGGAATGCCAAGCGTTTCCGCACAGTCGATAAAATGCTGGTAAAGAGATTTATTATTCGGCTGCTTCTGTGTCTGAATGATACGCCACGCAGGAACGAGTTCCGTGCTACCGCTCACAAAATCCTCGCACACGCTGTACGGAGCACCTTTATTCCAGATAACCCGGTACAGCACATGAGGAATTTCAAGTCTTTTCATGATCTCAGATGCTATCACTTCATTAAGCGGCTGCTGGCGATACGGATTGGAACCGCCTTTGACCAGACATCGTTTTCCGTTTATGATTTTCCAGCGTTTTTTCAGATTTCCGTCAGATGTGTTATCCGGAGATGAAAAATCAAGCGGATCCGCTTTCCTTCCCGCACCGAACAGCACATCACCGATATCATCGGAAAAATCATTATCAAAGAAGTTTACCTTTTCCCAGGTAAGTCCTGAGTTTTCCGGACAGATCCAGTACTGATCCGACAGACTGAGTCCGAAACAGCGTATCAGAAGTTCCCTTGTATCTTCTATCTGAAGCGTTTCCATTGCTTCACGGACGCCGGAACGGCTCGACGGAATGGAACGGTCCATCCACCATGCATTCAGAGCAGCACGGTCTGTAATACCTTTTTTCATACTGACGCCTACCGGAAGATGTTCCGGTGAAAACACATTCCCTGTCTTCAGAATAAAACCGGTTTCTTCATCCAGAATGAGTTCAGCGACCGCCGTGCATCTGTGCATAAGCGTAAACTTCAGTATTCCGTCCGGCTCTCCGGCCGCAGATTTGTTGGTTTCAGACATGGTGCTCACTCCTCTCCTGCCAGTGCGTTCATAATGCAGTCAAACTATCACTACAATTATACCTTGTTTTATTCGCTTCGTCAAATGTCTGTTTCCCTTGAAAAATCGACTGATAAGTGCTATACTAAAAGTATACACGTATAAAATAGTGCCGGGGTTTACAGCACATTTACAGGCAGCGTAGCTGCATCGGAATAAAATGATTGTTTATAGTGGACGTAATTTTTCACTGTAAAAATTGATATACAGGGGATCAGTTATGGGGTACATTTTAGATTTAATAAAAGAATATCAGATGAATATAATGCTCGTCCTCAGCAGTATATGCGGGATGCTTGCATTTTTCGTCCTTATAACTAAAACACTTACAAAACGAAGAAAATGGATAATGCTTGCGCTTGAGCTGGCTTCCATGCTTCTTCTTGTTTTTGACAGGTTTGCATACTACTATCGCGGCAATACTGATGTCGTCGGATACTGGATGGTCAGGATAAGCAATTTTTCGGTATTTATGTTTACTCTTGCTATACCGCTGATCTTTACGCTCTATCTTATAGATATTCTCGTAAGCGACGATAAATATGACAAACCACCATTACGACTGCGGCATTCGTGTTATATCGCCGTGATAGGATTGTCACTTCTTATCATCTCGCAGTTTACAGGATTTTACTATACTTTCGATGAATTAAACTGCTATCAGAGAGCAGACGGATTTATAATTTCATATATCTTTCCGTTAGCCATTCTGCTTATCGACCTTTCAGTTGTAATCGACAATTACAGACGGCTTGGCAGATTTCTTGGCCTGTCTCTCCTGCTCTTTTCGATTGTTCCGACCAGTGCAGCTGTTCTTCAGATATTCGTTTACGGCATATCATTTACCAATATATCCCTTGTCGGAATGGCCATGATCACATATATCATGTCACTTATCGACACGAACGATATGCTTGAACAGGCAAGTATGCGTGAAATAGAGCTTGAACGTGAGGAACGCAGAAACATGAAGCTGCTTTTCGAACAGACGGCTTCAGCACTTGCAAATGCGATCGATGCAAAGGATAAGTACACTCACGGACATTCACGCCGCGTAGCGAAATATTCCCAGAAAATAGCGCATTATGCCGGTAAAACCGATAAAGAGTGTGAGGAGATCTATTTTGCCGCTCTGCTTCATGACGTAGGCAAAATAGGTATTCAGGACAGCATAATCAACAAGGAAGGAAAACTCACTGACGAGGAATATGCTATCATCAAATCTCACCCGGTCATTGGAAAACAGATACTTTCCAGTATTAGTCAGTCGCCTTATCTGTCATTGGGTGCTAATTATCATCACGAAAGATATGACGGTAACGGCTATCCTGAAGGACTTAAGGGAGAAGATATTCCTGATCTCGCCAGAATAATCGCCGTCGCAGATGCCTACGACGCAATGACATCCAAACGAAGCTACCGCGATCCTATACCTCAGCAGATAGTACGTGAGGAATTTGTAAAGGGTATCGGAACGCAGTTTGATCCGGTTTACGCAAAGATAATGATACATTTCATCGATCTTGACTCGGAATACCAGATGAAAGAACGTGAAGATCCTTATGAACTTGAAGGTGACACTTCCCTTGTATGCAGCAGTTACCGTTCATCTTCATCGGCAGGAATACTGCTTACAAACACATTCACACATATTCGCCTTACTACAAAGATGAATGACGGTTTTAAGGAAGACATTTTTATTCCTACATTCATCATTTTTGATTCCATCGATGCACGTGTATATGAAGACGAAAATAAACGCCGCGATCTGTTTTATCTTGAATATGCAACCATCCGTGCTGACGGTGTAATAGAGGTATCAGAAGCCAGAAACGTAAAGTCTGAAACAAAAGATATAAAATCCGCCGCTGAAGAATCGAAAGCGTTCATCCACGATGAAGTAACGATCGAACTCGATGCAGTACGTTTCAAAGATCATGCACTTATCCGCATGACAGACGGCTTCCGTTCGCATGAGATAATTCTCGCTCTTCAGGACAGCACAAGATTTGCATATATCTCAGTTACAGGCGAGCACTGCACAATAACAGACGTTGACGTAAACAAAACTGATGAGGAGATCAGTGAAGGCTTTATTCCGCGTATTGCTGAAGAGATAAGCTACATAAACGTTCCTGCCGGAGATATTCCGAATGTTCAGGTAGACGGATGGCGCGCCGCCTCTTCACAAGGAATAAAAGTTACTGACGGTATGAAGATAAGTTTCCACACCATGAGCCTTCCGACCGCCAGACTGGTATGGCACTGTGCTTTTGCCTTTCTGTTCACTTCAGACGACGGTAAACCTGACGGTGAGAATTACCGTGAACTAACAGTTCTGCGACTTGACGGAGAAGGCTGGGAAGAAGACAAACTTGCTGATAATCAGGTTTCTGTTACAAAGCTTGATTCATTTACAAACTGGAACGACTGGAAAACGAAAAACAAATCCGGCCTTGACTGTGAACTTACGTACCACAAAGAAAAGGGTAAGGTTATTATCACAACGGAATACTGCGGTCTTTCGATACGTTCTGTAACGACATATGAAGAAACTGTCCCGGAAGTATACACTGCGCTGACAGGTGATCAGTGCGCGATCACCAATATACGTATAAAAAGATAAAGATATTCATTAAAACGCTGATCAGGACACATTTCATCCCTGATCAGCGTATTTGTTTTTTCAAAAAGCATTGACTGAATATCAGAAAAGTGATATAATAGAAATGTTAATTCAAACATTTGCTTTCATGTTATATTCCCTTCACGGGGAATATGACATATTTTTTGTCAGGACGAGGAAAAACGCACCTGCAGAAGAAGCATACAATCCGCCAGAATTAGTGTAAAGGATATTTCGAATGCAGTTTAAAAAGATTACGATCATCACAGGCGAATACGGATCAGGCAAGACCAATCTTGCTGTAAATCTCGCATATGCAATGAAGGAAAACGGAACGACCGCCATCGTTGACATCGATACAGTCAATCCGTACTTCAGGACTGCTGACTTCAGAGATGAGCTTACTGAAAACGGCATCGATGTGATCACACCTGATTTTGCAAATTCAAATCTTGATCTTCCTGTGCTCAACTTTGACATTGAACGTATCATCCGCTCTCACGATCACACAGTCATAGACGTAGGCGGTTCAGACGCCGGAGCATTCGCTCTTGGCAGATATCAGCATGTCATCGAAAAGTACGCAGGCGACTACGATATACTGTACGTATACAATATGTACCGTACAACAGAGGTTTCGGCTGAGGAAACCGTTACCTTGATGCACGAAATAGAAATGGCCTGCCGTATGAAAGTCACAGGACTTGTAAACAACCCTAATCTCGGAGCAGAAACCACAGCTGCCATCGTTGAGAATGCCTCCGGCTTCTCTGATGACATAGTGAAACTTACCGGACTTCCTGTTAAGTTCAGGTGCATACCTGAAAATCTCGTTCCGTCTGAAGGAGACTTTACAGTAAAAAGAAAGGTAAAACTCATCTGGGAATGATCTGACACTGTTATCCCTGCGGCCGGCTGCCGCCTTCAATATAAGGATAAACCAGAAATATTAAAAGAGTAAAAGAGGCGAAAAGAATGATAACCATAAACTTCGAAAGATGTAAAGGCTGCGGACTCTGCGTTGAAGCATGTCCGAAAAAGATAATCAGACTCTCTGAGGAAAAGCATAACCAGAAAGGATACTATCCTGCAGAATGTACTGACAATTCTAAATGTATTTCCTGCGCACTGTGTGCAATGATGTGCCCTGACTGCGTTATAAAAGTTGAAAAAGGAGAATAATAATGGAAAGAGTTCTTATGAAAGGCAACGAAGCTCTTGCTGAGGCTGCTATCCGTGCAGGCTGCAAATGCTTCTTCGCATATCCTATAACACCTCAGACTGAGGTTGCTGCTTATCTTGCAAAAAACATGAAGAAGAGAAACATCACATTTCTCCAGGCTGAAAGTGAACTTGCTGCTGTAAACATGGTACTCGGAGCAAGCTCAGCAGGTGTCAGAACAATGACATCAAGCTCTTCACCGGGAATCTCCCTCAAGAGTGAAGGTGTTTCATACCTCGCAGGTTCAGACCTTCCTGCTGTTATCGTAAACGTACAGCGCGGTGGCCCGGGTCTCGGAAGCATTCAGCCTTCACAGTCAGACTACTGGCAGGCTACAAAGGCTCTCGGCCACGGCGACTTCCAGCTCATCGTTTTCGCGCCTGCTTCTGTTCAGGAAACAGTTGACATGACTATCAGAGCTTTCGAGGAAGCTGACAGATACCGTATGCCTGTAATGATCCTCACAGACGGCTTTATCGGTCAGATGATGGAACCTGTTACATTCTCCGACGAAGCTCCTAAACTTGAGCCTAAGGAATGGGCTGCATGCGGCCACAAAGGCGGAAGAAAGCACAACATCATCAACTCACTCTTCCTCCAGCCGGATGAACTCGAAGCTTCAGTTGACGCAAGATACGAAAAGTACGAAACGATCAAGAAGAACATCCACGACGCTGAGATCTACAAGTGCGAAGATGCTGACCTCGTTATCACTGCTTTCGGCACAACAGCACGTGTTGCAAAGTCTGCTGTAAACCAGGCAAGAGAAAAAGGCATCAAGGCTGGTCTTTTCAGACCAAAGACACTCTGGCCTTTCCCTGTTGAAGAGATCAACGAAGCATGTAAGAACGCAAAGAAAGTATTAAGCGTTGAAATGTCAAAGGGACAGATGGTTGATGACATCCGTCTTGCTCTCAAATGCAGAATTCCAGTAGAATTCTTCGGCAGAAACGGCGGTAACATCCCGACACCTGCTGAAATTCTCGATCAGATAGTAAAGATATCAGAAAGGGGTCTCTAATATGGCAGTAGTATTTGACAAACCGCACGCACTCTGCGACGTACCTACAACTTACTGTCCTGGATGTACACACGGTATCATCCACAGACTCGTAGCAGAAGTAATGGACGAACTCGCTATCGAAGGAAAAACTATCGGTATTTTCCCTGTAGGCTGCTCAGTAATGGCATATAAGTTTTTTGAATGTGACATGGTAGGCGCTCCTCACGGAAGAGCTCCGGCTGTTGCAACAGGTATCAAGAGAGCACTTCCTGATTCTGTAGTATTCACATATCAGGGTGACGGCGACCTCGCAGCTATCGGTACATGTGAAACTGTTCACGCTGCTGCAAGAGGCGAAAACATCACTGTTATCTTCGTAAACAACACTATTTACGGTATGACAGGCGGTCAGATGGCTCCTACAACTCTTCCTGGTCAGGTAACACAGACAACTCCTTACGGACGTGAACCTGAGATCCAGGGTTATCCGGTAAAGGTTTGCGAAATGCTCGCAACAATCGACGGTACAGCTCTTGCACAGAGAGTTTCTGTTGATACTCCAGCTCACATCCGTGAAGCAAAGAAGGCTATCAAGAAGGCTTTCGAAAACCAGATAAACGGAAAAGGCTTCTCACTTGTTGAAGTACTCTCAACATGTCCTACAAACTGGGGTCTCACTCCTGTTGACGCACTCCAGAGATTACGTGATGAAATGATTCCGTACTTCCCTCTCGGAGTTTACAAGGACGAAGCAGTATGGAACAAGGAAGAAAAGGCTGACTGAAAGGAGAACTAAAATGCTTACAGAAACCATTATATGCGGATTCGGCGGACAGGGCGTTCTCTTCTCAGGAAAACTCCTTGCAAACGCTGCTCTTATGGAAGGAAAGGAACTTTCATGGCTTCCTTCATACGGTCCGGAAATGCGCGGCGGTACATGTAACTGTTCAGTATGTATCTCAGACGACCCGATCGGTTCACCGCTCGTAACAGCACCTGACATTGTTATCGCAATGAACGGTCCATCATTCGACAAGTTCGAACCAATGGTAAAGCCAGGCGGAATCGTATTCGCTGACAGCTCTATCATCGACAGAAAGTCTACACGTGACGATATCACTGTTTACTACATTCCTTCGACAGAAATGGCAAAGGAAAACGGCCTCACAGGTATGGCCAACATCATCATCCTCGGTAAGGTTATCAGAGAATGCTCTGACAGATACTTCGGAATCGACGATAAAAAAATCGTTTCAGTTTTCGAAAAGATCATCCCACCGAAAAAGGCTGCTATGATCGAAAAGAACACTAACGCTTTCAAGCTCGGATATGAATACGAGAAGTAATTCGTAATCGGATATAAATGTTACAGCCGTGAAGGTATTTTACCTTCACGGCTGTTTTATGGTGGTGCGCTTTCAGCGCACAATTGAATTGGACATACCTGAATAGGTATGCCCAACCTTTTATTCGTTTTCAATCTTTATTTTACTGTGTGCTTCTTTATAAAACGCTTTTGCTATCTTGTATTTTTTCTCAGAAAAATTCACAAAAGGATCATATCTCGTCTGGTTTTCCCACAACGTAAGTGAATCAGCAACAAGTTCTGCACTATCCGAAAATGATTCTCCAAGTTTTTCACACTGAACAATCAGTTTTCCAATATCATGAGTAAAAGGAGGAAATTCACCGTTATATAAAACCAAAGCTTTCAGAGTCTTCTCAACAGCCTGCTGCAAATGATACAATGCCGTACGAACGGCAAATTCATCCGGAAAAAACTTTTCCATAGCCTCACAAGTCTGATAGTCGCATTCAGCTATTCTCAGAAGATCCGTAAAGCCTATTGACATAAACATCCACCCCTTTCGTATCAATCTCATCTATCAGCCATTCACTGTGTATAGTGTTGTAATGTACAACATCAGCATTAACATCCAGAAGACTTCTTATTGGTCTGGATATACTAAAAAATTCTTCATCAGAAAGGATATCCGGAGCATCTACAGCAATATCAAGATCACTACCCATACCGCAGTTACGGGTCACTGCACTTCCGAACACCCGAATACGTTTTATAGCTTCGCAGGAACCGGCAAAATCAATAACTTTCTGAACCTGCCTTTGCATCGACGGAAAAATATGTATCAAAACATCATCACCATCGCAGCGTTTTGGAAAACTGTACATGGCTTTCACTTCCTTCAAGTGTAATATACTGTTTCATTACATGTAAATCTATACTACCTATTATTAGTATACTATAGCCAAACCGATTTGGCAATAGTAAGTTTATTAATATGCAGGCAGAACCGTCTATCCATAAAACAGCCGTGAGGGTATTTACCTTCACGGCTGTTTGTATTTTATACTTCCCCTTTTACGACTCTTTCGTTTACATACATCGTAAATTCCCTGATAGCTTTATGATCCGGCTTTTCAGGCAGCGAAGTGTTGTCGCTTGCATATTCAAGACGTTTTTTGTAGTCTTCAACAAGTTCAAAGAATTCCTCTTTCGGCTGCCTTTTTTCATCGAGATATGCACCGTTTCTGATACTCATGAGCAGATCGTGCTCGGCTTCCCTGTATGTGATGATCTCTCCTTTTTCGAGAATGTCGATACACATCATGTAGAGTCTCAGAAGATGCATCATGTGCTTGCCGAGCTTGTCGTGTGTGACTGCATTCTGATTGCGCTTGCCGAATCTGCCGTAGTCGCGGACGATGTCGGCCATACGGTTCCACATATCCTTGTAGTCACGAAGCGGATAGTGCTTTAAGTTCACATCCATAAAGATCTCAGTATCGAGTTCAGGAGAAACTGCCTTGTCGATGTACAGCTTAATTGAATCTTCCGGGTATTCGAAATACATATCCTTAAAGTTTTTCTCAGCAAGCTTTACGCTGTTAAGAATATGCTGCTCCTGAACATTCTGGTCTGCAAGTCTTCCGGCTTTGTTATCAAGACGTCTGAACTGGGCTGTTGCGTAACCGCTGAAAGAATGCAGCGCCTTCTTTGAAAGAAACATTTTTCTTTTATCAAGCAGTTCCCGACCGATGTCCGAAAGATAAAGATAATGCTCTTCCTTAAGTCCCAGAATCTCGATAGTGTTCGGATTACAGTCAGTGAGCAGCTGCATGAGTTTGTTAAAGGAATAAACAGTCGTGTCAGTCGGCTGGTCAGTTACCTGCTCGAAGTTATCACGGCACAGAATTTCCTCTTTGCTGTTCAGCGCACATCCGCGTACATCAAGGTCTGATGTTTCTGTAAAAGTGCCGTAAGCATGCGATCCGCCGAGTCCGAGCAGAATGATGTTTTTTCCCAGATGTTCATCCTCCCGCAGAAAATCATACTCCGGTTCTCCGATCTTCTTTTTAATATCTTCCAGTTTCATTTTCATCTTCCTTTCTTACCAGTCATTTATATATACCGGCTTATCATTGAAACTTCGCCGCTGATCATTTATATGTTCAGTCCGTATCATATCCGGCATTTTTCTTCAGTGTTTTCTGATATGATATGCAGTGACGTATCTGGCTTTCCCTGTCAACACCGGCAAGTCTCAGTTTGTGTGCATATGAAAGTATTTCATCTTTGTCATCGCTTAACACCATTCCGGCATCGGTTAGATCTTTAAGCGACGCATACGGGCGCGCCATTGTTTCATTGAATTTAGCGAGGCGATCCAGAAGAAATTCTTCGGAGTCATCGCATTTCGGTATCTTTCCAAGTCCGTCACAGACTGCAAGTTCAATAAGATCAAACGGATCTGCCGCAGTGTCGAAAAGTTTGTTTGTCTTTTTTATTTTAGATCCGGCTCGCGCCATTATATTCGGATCCATGTGAAGTCTGGTCATACTGAGAACGTAGAATTTAAGTTTTTCATCTGCACCCAGGCGTTCAAGAAATGAACTGACTACCGGCAGACCTGCTGTTTCGTGTTCATAGGAGTGAACTTTCCCGTCCTCTGTTACTGTTGTACTAACCGCCTTGCCAAAGTCGTGACAGAGCGCGGAAAGCATAAATCCGAAAGGAAAGTTTACTTTGTCACGTCTTCCGGCGGCTTCATCAAGTACCATCATGGTATGAGTCCAGACGTCGCCTTCTTTATGATAATCTGTATTCTGCGGCACGCCGATAAGTGCGTATATCTCCGGAAACATATTTTCAAGTTCTCCGCTTCCCCGTATGGCTTCAAAATACTCCGACGGCTTTTCTTCACCGAGCAGTATCTTTTCAAGGTCAGTAACTGTCATGACATTCTCTCCTTTCATATGGTTAGTATTACATTATAACACGTCTCAGACCTCTTGGCAAGCCTTCTTAAAACTAAAATTTTTACTTAAATCAACCAAAAATATTGAAAAATTCAGTATCGTGGTGTATAATATAGGAAACACTGATCAAAGTGGAAATCCGGCTTCGCCGGATTTCCGGAGGCGGGATCTGCGGGGCTTCGCCCCGGATCCCCACGCTGATTTATGAATAATTCAGCGTTTCCTTATATCAATAATACGGAGGTTCTGAGTATGATCGCTAAAAAATATATTGCAGTGATATGCACGGCTGCTGTTGTCCTTACCGGCGTAAGAATCGGAGTCAGCGCTGATGCATCTGAAAACAAAACAAACGAAACAATAAAAATACTTTCGATCGGCGACTCCATCACTGACGGCTACGGTACGGAAGGGTCATACAGAAAATTCCTTTACAACGAACTTACCGAAGCAGGTTATTCCATCGACATGACCGGTCCTAACGCTTCATGGGGCGACGGCGAATATACCGATCCTGTTTCAGGTGCGATTTTCCGATACGATAATGCTCACTGCGGATACAGCGGATATGCAATTGAGGAATATCCGGGACGAAACGGAATACTCGAAACTCTTAAAAACGGAGATTACGTAAACAAGTACGATCCGGACATTGTCATTCTTCAGATAGGTACAAACGATATTATCGACAACCATGAAATAGACACAGCCGGAAAGCGACTCGACAAACTCGTGACCTACATTCTTCAAAACATAGATGAAGATGACGCTCTGTTCGTTACAACGATCCCTGATCTTGACCCGAACCGCGAAGGTGTTTACGACTGGTTCGCAAACTACAGACATCTTGCTGACTGGACACCTGTCTCCGATGTCAATGCTGAAAAATGGGTCGGTGACCAGATCGCAGAATACAACGGACAGGTAAAAGCACTGGTAGAATCGAAGCAGAAGTCCGGTGTAAAGAACATTTACTTCGGCGACGTAAACCATACTGTCACTGATGTAAAAAGCTACCTTAAGGACGGCGTTCATCCGAATGACATGGGGTATAAACTGATGGGCGGCTACTGGGCCGGTGTTATCAAAGAATATCTCGCAAACCACACTTCTTCACCGGAACCATCAGTCACCGCTGCAGAACCGGCAGTAACAGCACAGCCGTCCGTAACCACATTACCGGAGGCCGCGACTACCGAACCATCGGTAACAACAGAAACTGCCGTCACAACTCCGGCTGTAACTGAACCGGAACACCCTGGCCCGAACCTTGCCGAACCTTTCCCGGGTGACGTAAATCTTGACGGCACACTGAATGCGGCAGACTTTACTGCCATGGTAAATCTTTTCACTGGCAAAGAACATGTATCAACAGACCGTATTTCCTGTGACTTAAACAGTGACGGCAAACTCAATATAGCAGACCTTATTCTTTTAAAAGAAATGCTCATAAAATAACGTTTCGATAAGAATAGTCTGCCGCATTTGCTCATATATAATAAACAGAACTCCCATATGGTTTTTCCATACGGGAGTTCTGCTTTTCAGAGTATATTTTTCACAAGTTCCGGAGGAATGTTGTCTGAATTCATCTTCTATCAGAAGTGCGTTCATGAGGTATCATCTCCCTTTCACTATAAACATTATATCATGACAGTGTAACGTTTGTATATCCATAATAAAAAACTGATGGCAGAATATCCGGTAAAGGATACTCTGCCATCAGCGGGAGGGATTTTTGTGTCAAGTGTATATTTATGAAAGAGATGGAAATATCATAGTATTATCAGAACGGAAAATCAAATCCGAAATCTGAGAACGGGAACGGGAATCCGCTGTCCTGTGAACCGCCGCCGTATGGGGACTGACCGCCGTTGCCGCCGTTACCTCCGTTTCCGTATCCGAACTGTGAAGGATCAGGTGTTTCTTCATTCTGGCCTTCATCCTGCTGTGCATCTTCAGGATTCTGAGTTTCCGGCTGCTGTTCTTTTGCAGCATTGTCATCAGAAGTTTCTTCTGTTTCAATTACAGCCTCTTCAAGAACTACATTTATATCAGCATACTTGTTGTCTCTGATAACTGTGATCTTGAGAGTGTCTCCGGCCTTGAACTGATTCTTGATCTGATTGAGTTCTGAAATGCTGCCTACCTGCTTGCCGTCAGCACCTACAATAACGTCACCAACCTGAAGGCCAGCCTTCTCAGCTGCTCCGTTTTCATTCATACCGAGGATCTTAACACCTGAAAGTGAAGAATCCTGTGTTGAAGTAACATTCTGGCATGTGATACCAAGCTGCGGTCTGCCTGTTACATAACCGTTGTTCATAAGGTCATCAACGATCTCGCGTGCTTCATTGATCGGAATAGCGAATCCAAGTCCTTCAATGGTTGCTGAATCTGATGAACTGTAATTATTTGAAAGCTTCATTGAGTTGATACCGATAACCTGACCCTTGTCGTTTACGAGCGGACCACCTGAGTTACCGTTGTTGATGGCAGCATCTGTCTGGATAAGGTGCATTACGCTGTCATCCATTGCTATTTCACGGTTAAGTCCTGAAATATATCCTACTGTAAGTGTACCGAAAAGATCGAATCCAAGCGGGTTGCCGATTGCAAGAGCTGTATCGCCGACGCTTAATGCTGAACTGTCACCGAATTCTGCAGGTGTAAGATCTTTTGCATCCTTTGCTTTGAGAACTGCAATATCTGTCTGAGTGTCGTAACCGATTATATCAGCTTCAAGTTCAGTCTTGTCGCTTAAAAGAACAGTTACCTTGCTTGCCTTACCGCCGTACTTAGCTTCGTAAATTACGTGAGCATTTGTTATAATGTAACCGTCAGCTGACATTATGATACCGGTACCTGTACCTGAAACCTCACCGGTCTGCGGATCATTCTGGCCATATCCGAAAAATCCGCCGTATGAATTCTGTGTCTGATAAGTAAATGTTGAAGTTACACCTACTACTGAAGGAAGCACCTTTTCGTAAACTTCCTGTGTAGTCAGAGCACCTTCGCTCTTTGAAAGCTGAAGAAGGCTTTCAACTTCATAGTCACTGCCTTGTGTGTCAGCTGAAACAGCTTCTTCAGTCGCGGAAGTTTCCTTTGAAACGCTGAGGTTTTCCTCTTTACTGTTATTATAGTACTGATATCCCTTTACTGATCCGAATGAGATCGCTCCCATAAGGCAAAGAACTCCGATGCCTTTTATTACTTTCTTAAAACCGCCTTTTTTCTTTTCATTTGTTTCCGGTACAGGAACGTACTCTGTTTCTTTTGTATTTGTTGTCGAATCGTATTTGTTTTCAAACATAATGATCTGCTCCTTTTCATTTTCAGGCCTTTGCAGCACCTGATTAATATATCTGTTTACATACCCGCAGTCTCTGATGGCATGCCGTCATTGTTCGGATCATGCGGGACTTCATCTGCTTTGTTTATGCGTTTTGTTTTTTGCTATAATTATATTTTACTCTTTTATGTGATAATTTTATGTACAGCTGCGGAAAAGAAAGTTATATCATTATAGGATGAATGTGAAGAATAACGGTGGACTTTTTTCACATTATACTTTTTCCCTTCACAAATCTTCAGATAGTAAAAATGACGTATATCTGAATTAGTATAGTATAGTCAGGTAATTTTTTTACGATTATCTGCACTTTCTTTACTACTTAAATAAGCGATTTTTGCTTAAAGGATTTTTCATACCGATTTTCAGTATGCTGTCTGATCACAAGCAGTTAAATAAAATAAGGCATATGTTGATCGAAAATATGCCAAAAGCAGAAAAAAACTGTGTTATTAGTGTGTCAGATTGTGCAATATTAATATCGAAATATGGATGATTATGTCAGGGATTATATTTGTACTTTCGATTTTCGTCACTTTGTATATCAGATTTTGCGAACAGTCAGCTTTTTCTATCAATCTTGACATAGATTTTTCAAAGTTGTATACTATGAACTATAGAAAGAGGTGGTAAAATGAAACACACAAAGAAAGTATTAAGTGGTTTCATCGCATTATCAATGGCACTGCCTATGGCAGCGCCTGCTGAACTGCTCAGCTTATCGGACGTCCTTACAGTTAAGGCAGCTGACCAGCAGCAGGTAGGTAAGACCGCAGACGGATACGATTACGAACTCTGGAATCAGAATTACACAGGTAACGTAAACATGCAGCTCGGCTCAAACGGTGGTTTCAGCTGCGAATGGAGCGGAATTGAAAACTGTCTCTTCCGTACGGGTAAAAAACTCGGAAGCACAAAGGGTTATAAGGATTACGGCAACATCAGTATCGATTATGATGTAGACTATCAGCCAATGGGTAACTCATATATGTGCGTTTACGGATGGACTGAAGATCCGACAGTTGAATACTACATCGTAGAAGCGTGGGGCGACTGGAGACCGCCGGGACAGCAGGGCGGCAAAGGTACAGTTTCTGCTGACGGAAAAACATACGACATTTACACATCAACACGAGTAAATCAGCCTTCAATTCACGGAACTGAAACATTTGAGCAGTACTGGAGCGTAAACAAGACAAATCCTGCTCAGGTAAATACCATGAAGAACCTCAAGGGTACTATTACAGTATCTGATCACTTCGCTGCATGGGAAAGATCCGGAATGAAGATGGGCAAGATGTACGAAGTTGCCCTCAACATCGAAGGCTACCGTTCAAGCGGTAAGGCAAACGTTAAGAAGAATAACCTCCAGATCGGCGGTTCACGTCCTTCAACTCAGCCGGCAGCTTCACAGGCACCTGTTGCCAAGATCAGCGGAACACCTGTTTCAGCAGGTACAGGTCTTTCAACAGACTGCGAAAGCAATGCAGGCGGCTGGACAGCAAGAGGCGACAGCGTTGAACTTCTTCTCTCAGGAGATATGAAGAACGGCGGTTCAAAGGCTCTTGCAGTAACAGGAAGATCAGCTTCATGGAACGGTATCCAGAATGCTTCTTCAGACCTTAAGGCAGGCGGTTCATACAGCTTCAGTTCTTCTGTTGGATACAAGAACGACAACTATTCATCAGCAGGTTTCACATTCGGTGTTCAGTATGACCTCGGCGGTGAAACAAACTATGATAACATAGCCGATGCAACAGCATCAAGCGGTAAGATGACTAAGCTCGCAGGCGATTTCAAGATCCCTTCTGGTGCTGAAAACATCTCACTCTACATTCAGACAGCATATTCAGAAAATGATACAGATGCTGACCTTATCGACTTCTTTGTAGACGATATTACTGTTACAGGCGACGGTTCTTCATCTACTGTAACACAGCCAACATCAAATACAGGAACACAGCCTGTATCAAGACCTTCATCAGGCGGACAGGAAGTAAACGACGGCTCACTCAAGGGCAAGTTTGGTGCATGCTTCAAGATCGGTACATCTGTAAGCCCTCACGAACTTTCACAGGGCGGCGACTTCATCAAGAAGCACTTTAATTCAATTACACCTGAAAACGAGCTCAAGCCTGACGCTCTCCTCTCACCTGGTTCAAGCAACACAAGAGCTAATGTATCTCTCTCAAAGGCTGCATCAACACTTAAGTTCTGCGAACAGAACGGTATCGCACTCAGAGGCCACACATTTGTATGGTACAGCCAGACTCCTGACTGGTTCTTCAGGGAGAACTTCTCACAGAACGGTTCATACGTTTCAAAGGACATCATGAATCAGCGTCTTGAGAACTTCATCAAGGATACATTCGATCTTCTCGCTAAGGAATATCCGAAGCTTGAAGTATATGCATACGACGTATGTAACGAACTCTTCGTAAACGACGGCGGCGGACTCCGTCCGGGCAGCAACTCAGGCTGGACAAAGGTTTACGGCGACACTAACGATGAATTCATCATCAACGCATTCACATATGCAAGAAAGTATGCTCCTGCCGGATGCAAACTTTACATCAATGACTATAACGAATACATTCCTGCAAAGACAAACGATATCTACAATATCGCTATGAAGCTCAAGGAAAAAGGCGTTATCGACGGTATCGGCATGCAGTCTCACCTTGATATCAAGTATCCAAGTGCTCAGGTTTACAAGACAGGTCTTGAAAAGTTCTTAAGCACAGGTCTTGACGTACAGATCACAGAACTTGATATCACATGCGGTTCAGACTTCAATACACAGGCTAAGCTTTTTGCTGATGTATTCCAGATGGCAGTTGATCATGCTGATCAGATTCCTGCACTTACAGTTTGGGGAACAAATGACAGCATCAGCTGGAGAAGAGAAAACAATCCTCTCCTGTTCAGCTCAGGATACAAGGCTAAGCCGGCATTTGACGCTGTAATGAAGGTTGATACTTCTTCAGTAAAGAGCCAGACACCTGCATCACAGGCTCCGGCTTCTCAGGCACCTGCTTCACAGGCTCCTGCACAGAATCCTACACAGAACATAGTGCAGAATCCTTCAACACAGGCTCCTGCAGCAGCAGACTTCAAATTCGGTGATATCAACGACGATGCTAAGATCGATATTACAGACCTTTCACTTTTAGCTGTACATCTTATCGACAAGACCAAGTTCACAGACAAGCAGACACTTGCTGCTGACGTTGCTTACAACGGTAAAGTTGAACTTGCAGACCTTGCTACATTAAGACAGTTCATTTCAAAGGTTATCGACAAGCTCGGAGAAGGTTATGTAGCTCCTAAGGCTTCACCATCACCTTCTCCTTCACAGCAGGCGCAGCAGCCTTGGCAGCAGCCACAGCAGCCATCACCATCAACTTCACAGCAGCCGCAGACTCCTGCAACATTCACATCATCAGGCAAGACATTCAGCGTAGGCAACGGTCAGACTCAGCACAAGAATGACAACGTTGACGGCTACAGCTACGAGATCTGGCTCGACAGAACAGGCGGAAGCGGTTCAATGACACTCGGCAGCGGCGGTACATTCAGCACAGAATGGAGCGCACAGGTTTCACAGGGTAACTTCCTTGCTCGTCGCGGCAGAAACTATGATGCTACAAAGAAGGCTACAGAATATGGTCCGATCGTAATGGACTACGCTGCTGATTATTCAGCAAGCTCACAGGGGAACTCAAGACTCTGCGTATACGGCTGGATGAAGAATCCTCTCGTTGAATACTACATCATTGAAGACTGGGTAAACTGGTGCCCGAAACCAAACGGTGCAAGCAAAACAGTTACTATCGACGGTGCTGAATACGAGATATTCCAGCTCGACCACACAGGTCCTACTATCCTTGGTACAACAGAAACATTCAAGCAGTACTTCAGTGTCCGTAAGTCAAAGAGAACATCAGGTACTATTACAGTATCAGATCACTTCAAGGCTTGGGCAGCTGCAGGCTGGAACATAGGTAATCTTACAGAAGTTGCACTCAACGTTGAAGGCTGGGAGAGCAGCGGTAAGGCTACAGTATCAAAGCTCACAATCGGTACAGGCAGCGGCGAACAGCAGCAGACAACTCAGAACCCTCAGCAGCAGAACCCATGGCAGCAGCAGAACCCTCAGCAGGGTCAGCAGCAGGTTCCACAGCAGACTGCTAAGTCTACTGGTTCAAAGGGTAAGGTTCAGAACGGTGTATGGACATCAGATGCTGACGTTTCATGGATCGATCCTAACAAGCCGATGGTTGCTATCTCATTCGACGACGGCCCGATAGCTAACTCACAGAATCCTGGCAGAATTCACAACGCTCTTACAAAGAACGGCTTCCACGCTACATTCTTCTACTGGGGCGAAAGAATCCGCGGCAACGAACAGGAAATCAAGAATGCATTCAATGCAGGTTTCGAAGTTGCTAACCATACATGGACACATCCGAACCTCACTCAGCAGGGTGACAAGGGCAAGAGCGAAGTCCAGAAAACAAAGCAGGCTCTCGACGCTATCATCGGCGGCGACAATGATTACCTCTTAAGACCTCCATACCTTAACTTTGATTCAGGCGTTGGTCAGGCAGTAGGTGTTCCTTGCCCGAACTGCGGTCTCGATACAAAGGACTGGGACGGTGCTTCAAAGGATCAGATCCTTAACACTCTCAAGTCTGCTCTTGCAAACGGTTCACTCAGAAACAAGGTTGTTCTCTGCCACGAAAACTATGACTCAACAGCAGGCGCTATGGAAGAATTCCTTCCATACCTCAAGAGCCAGGGCTGGCAGTGTGTAACTGTTTCAGAAATGTTCAAGGCTCAGAGTAAGACAATGCAGGCTGGTCAGCTTTACAACGAATGCAAATAACAGTCTTATTTCAGACCACATATCTGTCGGTTCTTACCGCAATAAATGAATAGCATAATATATGCAAATAGCAATATTCAGCTGATACACAGCCGGCCATTTCGATGGCCGGCTGTTTTTCTATATATTTATTAATATATGAGTTATACCTGACATTTCATCATGCATACCACTAATATTCATTTAAGCCTTCTTTTATCATGTTATAATATGTAAAATTGTGCATGCATCCAAAATGCAGACAAAGATTTTAGAAATTAATTTCTTTTTAATAAAATCAATGACTTTTTTTAACAGGTGCCATTTTCCAACACAAAAAAGACATACAAATTCGTGCATGCTTGACAAAGATGTATTTTATGATAAAATAGGAAGCAAGAAAGAGGTGGTAAACATGAAACACACAAAAAAAGTTTTAAGTGGTTTCATCGCAATGTCAATGGCTCTGCCGATCGCAGCTCCAGCAGAACTGCTCAGCGTATCAGACGTACTGACAGTTAAGGCTGCCGACCAGCAGAAAACAGGTAAGACCGCTGACGGTTACGACTATGAGCTCTGGAATCAGAACTACACAGGTAACGTCGACATGCAGCTCGGATCAAACGGAGGATTCAGCTGTTCATGGAGCGGAATCGAAAACTGTCTCTTCCGTACGGGTAAGAAACTCGGAAGCACAAAGGGTTATAAGGATTATGGCAACATCAGTATCGATTATGATGTAGACTATCAGCCAATGGGTAACTCATATATGTGCGTTTACGGATGGACTGAAGATCCGACAGTTGAATACTACATCGTAGAAGCATGGGGCGACTGGAGACCGCCGGGACAGCAGGGCGGTAAGGGTACAGTTTCTGCTGACGGAAAAACATACGACATTTACACATCAACACGAGTAAATCAGCCTTCAATTCACGGAACTGAAACTTTTGAGCAGTACTGGAGCGTAAACAAGACAAATCCTGCTCAGGTAAATACCATGAAGAACCTCAAGGGTACTATTACAGTATCTGATCACTTCGCTGCATGGGAAAGATCCGGAATGAAGATGGGCAAGATGTACGAAGTTGCCCTCAACATCGAAGGCTACCGTTCAAGCGGTAAGGCAAACGTTAAGAAGAATAACCTCCAGATCGGCGGTTCACGTCCTTCAACTCAGCCGGCAGCTTCACAGGCACCTGTTGCCAAGATCAGCGGAACACCTGTTTCAGCAGGTACAGGTCTTTCAACAGACTGCGAAAGCAATGCAGGCGGCTGGACAGCAAGAGGCGACAGCGTTGAACTTCTTCTCTCAGGAGATATGAAGAACGGCGGTTCAAAGGCTCTTGCAGTAACAGGAAGATCAGCTTCATGGAACGGTATCCAGAATGCTTCTTCAGACCTTAAGGCAGGCGGTTCATACAGCTTCAGTTCTTCTGTTGGATACAAGAACGACAACTATTCATCAGCAGGTTTCACATTCGGTGTTCAGTATGACCTCGGCGGTGAAACAAACTATGATAACATAGCCGATGCAACAGCATCAAGCGGTAAGATGACTAAGCTCGCAGGCGATTTCAAGATCCCTTCTGGTGCTGAAAACATCTCACTCTACATTCAGACAGCATATTCAGAAAATGATACAGATGCTGACCTTATCGACTTCTTTGTAGACGATATTACTGTTACAGGCGACGGTTCTTCATCTACTGTAACACAGCCAACATCAAATACAGGAACACAGCCTGTATCAAGACCTTCATCAGGCGGACAGGAAGTAAACGACGGCTCACTCAAGGGCAAGTTTGGTGCATGCTTCAAGATCGGTACATCTGTAAGCCCTCACGAACTTTCACAGGGCGGCGACTTCATCAAGAAGCACTTTAATTCAATTACACCTGAAAACGAGCTCAAGCCTGACGCTCTCCTCTCACCTGGTTCAAGCAACACAAGAGCTAATGTATCTCTCTCAAAGGCTGCATCAACACTTAAGTTCTGCGAACAGAACGGTATCGCACTCAGAGGCCACACATTTGTATGGTACAGCCAGACTCCTGACTGGTTCTTCAGGGAGAACTTCTCACAGAACGGTTCATACGTTTCAAAGGACATCATGAATCAGCGTCTTGAGAACTTCATCAAGGATACATTCGATCTTCTCGCTAAGGAATATCCGAAGCTTGAAGTATATGCATACGACGTATGTAACGAACTCTTCGTAAACGACGGCGGCGGACTCCGTCCGGGCAGCAACTCAGGCTGGACAAAGGTTTACGGCGACACTAACGATGAATTCATCATCAACGCATTCACATATGCAAGAAAGTATGCTCCTGCCGGATGCAAACTTTACATCAATGACTATAACGAATACATTCCTGCAAAGACAAACGATATCTACAATATCGCTATGAAGCTCAAGGAAAAAGGCGTTATCGACGGTATCGGCATGCAGTCTCACCTTGATATCAAGTATCCAAGTGCTCAGGTTTACAAGACAGGTCTTGAAAAGTTCTTAAGCACAGGTCTTGACGTACAGATCACAGAACTTGATATCACATGCGGTTCAGACTTCAATACACAGGCTAAGCTTTTTGCTGATGTATTCCAGATGGCAGTTGATCATGCTGATCAGATTCCTGCACTTACAGTTTGGGGAACAAATGACAGCATCAGCTGGAGAAGAGAAAACAATCCTCTCCTGTTCAGCTCAGGATACAAGGCTAAGCCGGCATTTGACGCTGTAATGAAGGTTGATACTTCTTCAGTAAAGAGCCAGACACCTGCATCACAGGCTCCGGCTTCTCAGGCACCTGCTTCACAGGCTCCTGCACAGAATCCTACACAGAACATAGTGCAGAATCCTTCAACACAGGCTCCTGCAGCAGCAGACTTCAAATTCGGTGATATCAACGACGATGCTAAGATCGATATTACAGACCTTTCACTTTTAGCTGTACATCTTATCGACAAGACCAAGTTCACAGACAAGCAGACACTTGCTGCTGACGTTGCTTACAACGGTAAAGTTGAACTTGCAGACCTTGCTACATTAAGACAGTTCATTTCAAAGGTTATCGACAAGCTCGGAGAAGGTTATGTAGCTCCTAAGGCTTCACCATCACCTTCTCCTTCACAGCAGGCGCAGCAGCCTTGGCAGCAGCCACAGCAGCCATCACCATCAACTTCACAGCAGCCGCAGACTCCTGCAACATTCACATCATCAGGCAAGACATTCAGCGTAGGCAACGGTCAGACTCAGCACAAGAATGACAACGTTGACGGCTACAGCTACGAGATCTGGCTCGACAGAACAGGCGGAAGCGGTTCAATGACACTCGGCAGCGGCGGTACATTCAGCACAGAATGGAGCGCACAGGTTTCACAGGGTAACTTCCTTGCTCGTCGCGGCAGAAACTATGATGCTACAAAGAAGGCTACAGAATATGGTCCGATCGTAATGGACTACGCTGCTGATTATTCAGCAAGCTCACAGGGGAACTCAAGACTCTGCGTATACGGCTGGATGAAGAATCCTCTCGTTGAATACTACATCATTGAAGACTGGGTAAACTGGTGCCCGAAACCAAACGGTGCAAGCAAAACAGTTACTATCGACGGTGCTGAATACGAGATATTCCAGCTCGACCACACAGGTCCTACTATCCTTGGTACAACAGAAACATTCAAGCAGTACTTCAGTGTCCGTAAGTCAAAGAGAACATCAGGTACTATTACAGTATCAGATCACTTCAAGGCTTGGGCAGCTGCAGGCTGGAACATAGGTAATCTTACAGAAGTTGCACTCAACGTTGAAGGCTGGGAGAGCAGCGGTAAGGCTACAGTATCAAAGCTCACAATCGGTACAGGCAGCGGCGAACAGCAGCAGACAACTCAGAACCCTCAGCAGCAGAACCCATGGCAGCAGCAGAACCCTCAGCAGGGTCAGCAGCAGGTTCCACAGCAGACTGCTAAGTCTACTGGTTCAAAGGGTAAGGTTCAGAACGGTGTATGGACATCAGATGCTGACGTTTCATGGATCGATCCTAACAAGCCGATGGTTGCTATCTCATTCGACGACGGCCCGATAGCTAACTCACAGAATCCTGGCAGAATTCACAACGCTCTTACAAAGAACGGCTTCCACGCTACATTCTTCTACTGGGGCGAAAGAATCCGCGGCAACGAACAGGAAATCAAGAATGCATTCAATGCAGGTTTCGAAGTTGCTAACCATACATGGACACATCCGAACCTCACTCAGCAGGGTGACAAGGGCAAGAGCGAAGTCCAGAAAACAAAGCAGGCTCTCGACGCTATCATCGGCGGCGACAATGATTACCTCTTAAGACCTCCATACCTTAACTTTGATTCAGGCGTTGGTCAGGCAGTAGGTGTTCCTTGCCCGAACTGCGGTCTCGATACAAAGGACTGGGACGGTGCTTCAAAGGATCAGATCGTAAACACTCTCAAGTCTGCTCTTGCAAACGGTTCACTCAGAAACAAGGTTGTACTTTGCCACGAAAACTATGACTCAACAGCAAGTGCTATGGAAGAATTCCTTCCATACCTCAAGAGCCAGGGCTGGCAGTGTGTAACTGTTTCAGAAATGTTCAAGGCTCAGGGCAAGACAATGCAGGCTGGTCAGCTTTACAACGAATGCAGATAATCTCATATACGTTTTAATCTGATCAGATTTCTAAAACAATTAAGCTCTCCGGAAGAAATTCCGGAGAGCTTTTTGCATTACACATTACAATACTTATCAGGTCTGATTATACGGTCCGGGATATACTCTTCCCTGTTCTGTAAGCAGAATTAAAAAAACAGGCAGCGTTTTTTCTGACGCTGCCTGTTTTTTTATTATTTCCAGGTACCCATTCCTATGAGTTCTCTTAAAGTATTGCAGAATTCAATTGCCGGAGCTGACAGATACTTGTTTTTCTTGTAGATAAGTTTAATGTGCGTTTCAGCTTCCTGATTGCTTATTGAGTAGTAAGCCGGATGGACCGGAACATTGGCAAACTTGATAAACGTGTCAGGCACAAAAGCCAGTCCGAGTCCTTCACAGACGAACGAAAAGATAGTGTCAAGATTATTTGACTCAAGTATGATATCCGGCGAAAAACCTGCTGCCCTGCAGATCTTCTTTAAATAGTTCTGACTGGAATCGCTGTTGCTTCTGAAAATGAATTTTTCCTTTTTGAAAAAATCCATCTTTATGGTTTCAGACATAAAGAGTTTTTCAGAATTGTTTTTTATATCGTCTGCCGTGAGCATCAGATCAGCGCATCTTTTATTCACCGACCTGTTTAACGGAACTGCAAGATAAAGTTTTTCCATACACAGAACTTCAATGTTGAAAAGTTCCTCATCTGCAGCAGATGTTCCTATCATCAGGTCTATATCACCGCGGAGAACACTGTCTTCAAGGTTACGATAGGTATCTTCCTGAATGGATATTCTTATATCAGGATATTTCCGGTGAAATGAAGTAACTGTTTTAAGCAGCATATTGGCGGCATAGAACGGCGAAGTACCGATACGAAGATTACCGTTTTTAAGTCCGGCAAGCTCGTTTATCTTAAGCGCCATCTCATCTTCAAGTTCCTTCATACGGTTGGCAGTCTCAATAAAGATCTTGCCGGCATCGGTAACTGTTATCGGTGACGAACTTCTGTCAAACAGAGTGACCCCCATACTTGTTTCCAGATTAATTATAAATTTACTCAAAGACGGCTGTGTAACAAACAATTTTTTCGCAGCCTTGGAAAAGCTTCGTTCTTCCGCAACTGCAAGAACATATTCTATCTGCTGTGGTGTCATATTATTTTCTCCGTTTACTCATACAATCATACATACAGCTCAAATGAGAACTGCAGATCACAAGAGGATATACTCCCCTTAATCCCAGCTAAATGCGAAGACAAAACTCCCCGCTTAATATCATTATAACCCTAAAAAACTTTAAAGTCAAACTTTTAAGAACAAATTAGCAGAAAATAGCTTGATACAAATTTTTTATTAAAAATTTTCTTGACTTTTGAGTGGAATAATGGTATAATTATAAGGCACTTGAAATAGGGCACATATATCGCGGGATGGAGCAGCTCGGTAGCTCGTCGGGCTCATAACCCGAAGGTCGTTGGTTCAAATCCAGCTCCCGCAACCAAATTCAAACCGTCTGAATCATGTATTCAGACGGTTTTCGTTTGTAATCAAAAAGACTCGTCAAACAGGTTGTTTTTATATGTTAAACAACACCGATATGTCAGGAGGTTTATACTTGCAGTCATTTTTAAAAAACAAAAAAGATCTTCTATACTTCTCCACCGCTGCGGTTCTTGCAGCAGTACACATTGTCATTATTCTTCTGATCAGAATACGCATGCCGTATTTTCTTGATTCAGATATGTCAAGTGAACTGCTGCTAAGCAGAATTCTTTCAGAGGAACACTCGTTAATGAGTAAAAACTGGTTCTATTCGACTGAACTGCGCGTGCTGAACACTCAGCTTGTATATACTTTCTTCTTTAATTTTACAAATAGCTGGCATCGTGTCAGACTTCTTTCGGACGCTGTGCTTCACTGCTCGCTTTCCGGAAGTGTTATCTTCTTCTGCAGAAAAGCCAGAATAAGGCGGTATTCATTCTGCAATGCGATATGCGCTGTCTCCTCTTTGTCAGTCACATATTTTCTGATAATCGCAATGGGGTGCTACTATATTCCTCATATTGCAATATCTTTTCTGACACTGGCATTAGCTTTCATGAGCAGCGAATCCGGTAAAAAGAAAAAAATATCCGCGCTTACCGTACTTTCACTCCTCTCATTCGCTGCCGGAGCCGGAGGAGTACGTCAGCTGGTAATTACATATCTTCCGCTGACTGCCGCAGTTATGATCCTCTGCTTCAATACTGTCTACAGAGAAGGTCTGTCATCTGCACGTAAGTCAGCATATTCCGCTCTTATTCCTGCTGCTCTTACTTCACTTTTATCCGGCGGTGCCGGCTGTATCGTAAACAGCCGCGTACTTTCCGGTATATATCATTTCAAGGAATGGGACACGATCCGCTTTAAGCAGGCCGATCCTGACAGAATATCGCAGGTAATATTTGATCTCCTAACTTCTCTGGGTTTTACGACCGGTGACCTTACGGTAAAGAATCTTGTTTCAAACTGCTGTTTCGGAATTCTGCTTCTTCTTACTTTATGGGCTGTTTCCGTCGGACTGAGGCAGACATCCGGCTCCTGTTTCAGACTTCTTACTGTATTTTTTATATGCAATACTGCAGTATTCATCCTTCTGTACACCCTTACGGATATGCCTTATACCGCCAGATACAATTTCCCTGTGATCATATTCTCCTTCCCGCTTATCACTATGGCCATACATGAAGCAGACCTGAAAATGATGCCGGCTGTCACAAGACAGATACTGTCATTCATCCTTATGGGTTCTGTGCTGATCAAATCCGGTATTGTTCACAGTGATCTGAGAAACTTCGTCAAGACTCCTCCGGTTCATGAAGTGGCGGAATTTATAAACAATTCCGATTACAGATACGGATACGCGACCTTCTGGAACGGAAATGTGCTTACAGAACTTACAAACGGAAAGGCCGAAATGTACTTATGGCGCTCATCCGGAAATGACGGCAGTGAATTTTCAAGCACAAAAGATCCTGACGACTTATATGAATGGCTGCAGAAAACCGAACATGTCACTTCCTCGCCGGACGGAAAGGTGTTCGTTCTTTACAGAAAAAATGAAATCGAACACTGCGGATGGAAAGAACACATTCTTCCGGAAGACCTGATATTTGAAACAGAAGAATATGAAGTGTACGGCTTTGAAAGCCATGATGAAATGATGTCCGTATACAGGACCGAATAAAAAATAACCGTATAACATCGCGAAATGATGTTATACGGTTTTTCTGTTTTTGAATTATACTTCTTCGAGTTTGTACTGAAGGCTGTATTCCTCAAAGTTCTTGTTGTAGTCATTGAGGTTCTCAGCCTTGAACTTTTCGAGATATTCGTGAGTGTCATAAACGTCGTGGCTAAGTTCGATAGTTGCTACTGCAATGTTCGAACAGTGCGCACCGATACGTTCGAAGTTTGTGAGAAGATCGTTGAAAGTAAATCCGTGATCGAGCGTACATTCGCCTGACTGGAGGCGCTTGACGTGTCTGATCTTGAGTTCGTCACAGAGATCACCGATAAGCTCGTCGAGAGGCTCTACCTTGTGTGCCTTGTCGAGGTCGTTGCTCACATAGGCTTCGATCGTGGTTACAACGATAGCAGATACTGCTGATATGACCACATTAAGTTCAGCCTGTGCCTTTTCGGAGAAGTTGAGCTTCTTGTCGTAGATCTCTTTAGCACAGTTTGAGATGTTTACAGCGTGGTCGCCGATTCGCTCGAAGTCACCGATCGTGTGAAGCATCTTCATGACTTCACGGCTCTGTTCCTGTGTAAGGTCAGCGCTTGTGATCTTGACGATGTAGGTGCCGAGCTTGTCTTCGTACTTGTCGATGACATCTTCCTTTTCCTGGATCTTTTTGTACTTGTCATCGGAATAGTCATAAAGCAGATAGAACGCACGGGACATATTCTTTCTTGCTTTTCTTGCCATGGAGCTTACTGCATCCTTGCTCTGTGCAATTGCGATGGCCGGATGTGCAATGAACTTGTCTTCGAGACGGTCGATCTCTGCATTGTCTTCCATATCCTCCGGGTTGTCCTTGAAGATAAGTGTAACTATCTTTTCAAGAACACTGATAAACGGGAACAGAATAACAACTGTGGCAAATCTGAAAAGTGTGTTTACTGATGCGATGTACATCTTGTTCATTGTTGTATCCATTACGCTGAAATGAATAAAACTGTTTGCCAGATAGAACACTGAACCGATTATCACAACACCGAGCACATCAATGAGAAGATATACAAACGCTGTTCTTTTGCCTGCAACGCTTGTTCCGAGAGCTGAGAGAAGTACCGGAACTGCTGCACCGATAGCAATTCCCATTATTATCGGGAAGGCTATCTCGAATGAGATGGCTCCTGTAGAGGCAAGTGCCTGAAGGATACCGATGGTTGCTGATGCACTCTGAAGAACGCATGTTACCAGCATACCGAACAGAATACCTACAAGAGGATTTCTGAATGAAGTAAGAAGCTTAATAAATGCCGGTTCTTCCTTTAATACTGAAACTGATGTACTCATGGCGTCCATTCCTGTCATAAGAATGGCAAATCCCATGAGAATATTACCTACCGACTGTTTTGTCTTCTGTTTGCAGAACATCTTTAAATAAATACCTGCGATTGCTACCAGTCCTGTCAGCGTGTCTGTGGAAAGGAGTGAAAGCAGACTTGATGACGAACCGCCTACATCAGAAAGACAGATGATCCATCCTGTTACAGATGTTCCTATGATCGCTCCCATTACGATACCGATGGCCTGTTTTACCTTCATCATACCGGAATTAACAAATCCGACTGTCATGATCGATGTAGCTGATGATGACTGAATGACTGCTGTAATGCCTGTGCCCAGAAGCACACCCCTCAGCGGAGTTCCTGACAGCTTGTAGAGGATCATCTCCAGTTTACTGCCGGCTACAGCCTTAAGTCCGTCTCCCATAAGTGTCATTCCGTAAAGGAACAGTGCCACTCCGCAAAGCAGAGCAATTACCATTGAAATACCCATTTTTGAACCATTACTTTCCTGAAAATTCAATTTTCATATTCTTTAAATCTTTTTTTATTTGTCCATATATATTTATATCATATTTCAGGGAAATTGTAAATCCTTTTTTTCTAAAAAAAATTGATATAATTGTGTCTTTAAAATGAAAAAGAACAGCCGACTGGGACTGTTCTTCTGCACTGTTAAATTATTACACCGTTAAATTTTAAAAGTTCCCTGGCAGTATCAACAGAATCGACGCCCTCCTTGTTTTTAACAGGAGCAAACTCCTTCTTTCTGTCAACTTCATAAGCAAGACAGCTGTCCTGAAGCTTGACCATATCGAGAACAAGTGTTTCGAACTTATAGGCGTTCGGTTCTGCAGGTTCAACAACATTACCGTTTCCGTCAATGTGCTTTATCTTCTTGAAGGCACGGTGAAGCGGAAGTCGCATGTCAATAATGTCATTGAGTCTGTTTACATGGAACACGTAATTGAGGATAACGCCCCAGTTGTATGAAAGGACACCGTTTTCGTCACGTCGTTCGATCATTTCGTCTGTCATTTCATAGTATTCAACGATGGAAGGTCTGCCGTCCTCAAGACACATAACGCCGACACGCTCGTCAGGAGCTGCCTTGGCCACTACCTTGGCGCCCGACTGCTTTCCTGATTCAATGACTGCACCGATAAAGCACGGATCAGCCATGCGCTG